>Ga0190275_10000153_pt1 | contig 74657 bp, 73 predicted proteins | sample Popmic550T_FD_133745 | JGI IMG/M metagenome (GOLD analysis project Ga0190275, IMG submission 133745) | Populus adjacent soil microbial communities from riparian zone of Yellowstone River, Montana, USA - 550 T | ecosystem: Environmental > Terrestrial > Soil > Riparian zone > Trees stand | place...
CCGCGCGGCGTGCCGCAGGTCGAGGTCGGCTTCGACATCGACGCCAACGGCATCGTCAACGTGACCGCCAAGGATCTCGGCACCGGCAAGGAGCAGAAGATCGAGATCAAGTCCGGCTCCGGACTCTCGGACGCCGAGGTCGAGCAGATGGTCAAGGACGCCGAGTCGCACGCCGACGAGGACCGCCGCCAGCGCGAGCTGGTCGAGGCCCGCAACAACGCCGAGAACGCGGCCTACCAGGCCGAGAAGCAGCTCACCGAGCTCGGCGACTCCGTCGACGAGGCCTCCAAGAAGGAGATCCAGGACGCGATCGCCGACGTGCGCGGCGTGCTGGAGTCCGAGGACCCGGCCGAGATCAACGCCAAGGCCGAGGCCCTGCAGGCGTCCTTCCACAAGGTCTCCGAGCAGATGTACGCGTCGGCCGCCGCGCAGCAGCAGGCCGATGGCGGCGGTGACGGCTCCGAGACCGGCGGCACCGACGACGAGGAGGTCGTCGACGCCGAGGTCGTGGACGACAAGGAGGGCTGATGGAGCGCTCCGAGCATCCTGGGGCCGAGCCCGACGAGCTGCCGACCGAGCAGGACGCGACCGCCGAGACGGCGGGCGGCGAGGGTCCGGCCAACGAGGCCGAACGGGTCGTCGAGGCGGAGCCGGTGGCCGAGCCCGAGGACGAGCTGACCGTCGCCCAGCGCGAGCGTGGGGAGTACCTCGCGCTCGCGCAGCGCACGCAGGCCGACTTCGAGAACTACCGCAAGCGCGCGGCGCGCGACGCCGCCGCCGCGGGCGAACGCTCGAAGAGCGGGCTCGTGCGCGAGCTGCTGCCCGTCGTCGACAACCTCGAGCGGGCGCTGGACGCGTCGAGCGCCGGCGAGCGTGGCGACGGACAGCCGGCCGAGCACCTGGCCGACGGGGTGCGACTCGTGCACTCCGAGCTGGTCGCGGTGCTCGCCCGCAACGGCGTCGAGGCGTTCGACCCGCGCGGCGAGAAGTTCGACCCCGAGCTCCACGAGGCGCTGTCGATGCGCTCCGAGGAGGGGGCCGAGCCCGGCACCGTGCTCGACGTCGTAGAGAAGGGCTACCGGCTCAGCGGCGCTGTCCTGCGTCCGGCGCGCGTGGTGGTCTCGGGCTGAGGAGTAGCTAGCGCGTGGCGACTGCGACCGACCCATACAAGGCGCTCGGCGTCGACAAGAAGGCCTCCGACGAGGAGATCAAGAAGGCCTACCGCAAGCTTGCGCGCAAGTACCACCCGGACACCAACCCGGACGACGCGTCGGCGGAGGACCGCTTCAAGGAGATCCAGGAGGCGTACTCGATCCTGTCGGACCCGGAGAAGCGCAAGCAGTACGACTCCGGCGGCGGGATCTTCGGTGGCGGCGGCGGGTTCGACCCGGGCGCGTTCCGCCAGGGCGGCGGCGGTGGGTTCGCCGGCAACGTCGGCGACATCCTCAGCGACCTCTTCGGGGGCGGCGGACCCGGTGGCCGTGCCGGCGGACCGCCACCACCCGAGCGCGGCCGCGACCTCGAGACCGAGGTCCACGTCTCGTTCGACCAGGCGATGAACGGCGCGCAGGTGCCGGTCAGCGTCGCGCTTGCCGCGCCCTGTCCGACCTGTCGAGGGACCGGCGCCAAGCCGGGAACCTCGCCGCGCGTTTGCAGCCGTTGTCAGGGCCGCGGCGTCGAGGCCGAGTCCCAGGGCTTGTTCTCGATCACTCAGCCGTGCGCCCAGTGCGGCGGCACCGGCACCGAGATCGACGAGCCGTGCCCGACCTGCAGCGGCGCCGGCCAGACGCGCCAGGTCAAGCGCTACAAGGTCAACATCCCCGCCGGGGTGCGCAATGGCAGCCGCGTCAAGCTGGCTGGCAAGGGCGAGGCTGGTCGTCGCGGCGGTCCGCCGGGCGATCTCTATGTCGTCACCCGTGTCGACGACTCGCCGCTGTTTCGGCGCAAGGGCGACAACCTCGAGGTCGAGGTGCCGATCACGATTCCGGAGGCGATCAAGGGGGCGACGATCGAGGTGCCGACGCTCGACGGGACGAAGCGGATCAAGGTCCAGCCTGGCACCAAGCACGGCACGCTGCAGCGGCTGCGTGGCGAGGGCGCCCCCAAGCTCAAGGGCTCCGGCAAGGGCGACATCCACTACCGGCTGAACATCGACGTGCCGGGCGAGCTGACCGACGAGCAGCTGGCGGCGGTCGACGACCTCGCGGCGGTGCTCGACGGGAATCCGCGCGAGCGGATCCTGCGGGGGGGTGGAAGCTGATGGCGGTCTCGCCCGACGGGCGCCGCGAGCGCGGCGTCTACATGATCTCGGTCGCCGCCGACCTCGCCGGGATGCACCCGCAGACGCTGCGAATCTACGAGGCGCGCGGCCTGATCACGCCGAAGCGCTCGCCGAAGAACACCCGCCTCTACTCAGACGAGGACGTCGCGCGGCTGCGCCGGATCCAGGAGCTGACGACCGAGCTCGGCATGAACCTCGCCGGGGTCGAGAAGGTCTTCGAGCTCGAGCAGCAGATCGGCCGCATGGAGCGGCGGATCCACGGGCTCGAACGCCAGGCCGAGCAGATGCGAGAGGAGGTCAGCGCCGAGCTCGAGCGCGTGCGAAGGTCGTACCGCGCGGAGCTGGTGCCCTACACGGCGCCGCCGCAGAGCCTTGCCGCGGTGCACGTACGAGTAAGGAGGAGCTAGAGCCATGCAGGCAGACCGCTTCACCGTCAAGTCCCAGGAGGCGCTCGCCGCGGCGCAGCGACTCGCCGGCGCGCGGCGCAACTCCGAGGTGGTTCCCCAGCACCTGCTGGTCGCGCTGCTCGAGCAGGAGGGCGGGATCGTCGTGCCGGTCCTCGAACGCGCGGGCGCGTCGACCGAGACGGTGCGACGCATCACGAACGCCGCGCTCGACGCACTGCCGACCGTGACCGGTGAGCCGAGCGCGACGCCGGCGATCGGCGCCGAGCTGATCGAGGCGCTGAAGACGGCGGACGACGAGGCGCGCGGGATGGGTGACGAGTACGTCTCGACCGAGCACCTGCTGTTGGCGCTCGCCGCCGACCCGAAGATCGACGTCGGCGCGTCGCGCGAGCAGGTCGCCGAGGCCGTCGCGGAGGTGCGCGGCCCGCACCGCGTCACCGACCAGAACCCCGAGGAGAAGTACCAGGCGCTCGAGCAGTTCGGCCGCGATCTGACCGCGGTCGCGAAGGAGGGCAAGCTCGACCCGGTGATCGGTCGCGACGACGAGATCCGGCGTGTGATCCAGGTGCTGTCGCGGCGGACCAAGAACAACCCGGTGCTGATCGGCGAGCCGGGAGTCGGCAAGACGGCGATCGTCGAGGGACTCGCCCAGCGGATCGTCGACGGCGACATCCCGGACTCGCTGCGCGACCGGAAGGTCGTCGCGCTCGACATCGGGTCGCTGATCGCCGGCGCCAAGTACCGCGGCGAGTTCGAGGACAGGCTCAAGGCCGTCCTCAAGGAGGTTCAGGAGGGCGAGGGCCGGATCATCCTGTTCCTCGACGAGCTGCACACGATCGTCGGCGCGGGCGCCGCCGAGGGCGCCGTCGACGCCGCCAACCTGCTCAAGCCGATGCTGGCGCGCGGCGAGCTGCGCTGCGTCGGCGCGACGACGCTCGACGAGTACCGCAAGCACATCGAGAAGGACGCGGCGCTCGAGCGGCGCTTCCAGCCGGTGCAGGTCGACGAGCCGTCGGAGCAGGACACGATCGCGATCCTGCGCGGGCTCAAGGAGCGCTACGAGAGCCATCACGGCGTGCGGATCCAGGACGCGGCGATCGTCGCGGCGGCGACGCTCTCGCACCGCTACATCGCCGACCGCTTCCTGCCCGACAAGGCGATCGACCTGATCGACGAGGCGGCGTCGCGACTGCGGATCGAGATCGACTCGGTGCCGACCGAGATCGACGAGGTCAAGCGGCGGGTCATGCAGCTGGACATCGAGCTGACCGCGCTCGCGAAGGAGACCGACCAGGCGAGCGTCGCTCGCCGCGAGGCGATCGAGCGCGAGAAGGCCGACCTGAGCGAGCAGCTCAACTCGATGAACGCCGAGTGGCAGGCCGAGAAGGACGCGATCGGCGAGATCAACGAGATCCGCGAGCAGCTGGAGGAGGCCAACCGCGAGGTCGAGCGGGCCGAGCGCGAGACCGACCTCCAGCGTGCCGCCGAGCTGCGCTACGGGTCGATCCCCGAGCTCGAGCAGAAGCTCGCCGACGCCGAGGGGCGCGCGGACGGCAGTGGCAACAAGTTCCTCAAGGAGGAGGTCGACGAGGAGGACATCGCCGAGGTCGTCGCCCGCTGGACCGGCATCCCCGTCTCGCGGCTGATGGAGTCCGAGGTCCAGAAGCTGATCCACATGGAGGACCGCCTCCACGACCGGGTGATCGGCCAGGACGAGGCGATTTCCGCAGTCTCGAACGCTCTGCGACGCTCGCGCGCCGGCCTGCAGGACCCGAACCGCCCGATCGGCACGTTCCTCTTCATGGGCCCGACCGGCGTCGGCAAGACCGAGCTGGCGCGGGCGCTGGCGGAGTTCATGTTCGACACCGAGGACGCGATGGTCCGGATCGACATGTCGGAGTACATGGAGAAGCACGCCGTGTCGCGGCTCGTCGGGGCGCCGCCCGGCTACGTCGGCTACGACGAGGGCGGCCAGCTGACCGAGTCGGTGCGGCGACGGCCCTACGCCGTCGTGCTGCTCGACGAGATCGAGAAGGCTCACGCCGACGTCTTCAACATCCTGCTGCAGGTGATGGACGACGGCCGGCTGACCGACGGCCAGGGCCGCACGGTCAGCTTCACCAACACCGTGCTGATCATGACCTCGAACGTCGCCGGCGGGCTCGAGGGCGTCCAGTCGACGTTCAAGCCGGAGTTCGTCAACCGGCTCGACGAGATCGTCCAGTTCGAGGCGCTCAGCCGCGACCAGATCGGCGAGATCGTCGAGCTGACGGTCGGCGATCTGGCACGTCGCCTGAGCGAGCGGGGCATCGAGATCGAGCTGACCGACGCGGCGAAGACGCTGATCGGCAACCTCGGCTATGACCCGGCCTATGGCGCGCGCCCGCTGCGGCGGGTGGTGCAGAAGCAGCTCGTCGACAAGCTGGCGCTGAAGCTGCTCGAGGGCGAGTTCGTGCCGGGCGACACCGTGGCCGTCGACGCAGAGGGCGGCGAGCTGACCTTCGCGAGCGTCGCCGCGACGACGACGGCCTAGCCGGTGGGCAAGCGCGGACGCAAGCGGAGCAAGGGTGGCGGCGACGCTGCGCCGGCGTCGGTCAGCGAGTACCGCGACGGTGACGACAACGTGCTGACCCTGCGCGACGAGCTCAGTGCCGGGACGCTACGTGGGCTGGAGCGGATGGAGGCGAAGCCAGCGGCAAGCGCGGAGGACCGCTGGCAGCGGCGGGTCGAGTACCTGTTCGAGCGGCTGGCGGTCCGCTGGGAGCTCGCGGGACTGCCGCTCGAGGGCCAGCGCGAGCTTCTCGGCCGCTACCGGATGGCGTCGCCGGACGAGCGCCGCGCTGTGCGCGCGGCGCTCGCCGAGCATCTCGGGGCGCGCTACCCCGACTTGGAGATCTAGTCGATCTGAATCCAGCTCTCGGAGGAGCTGGCGCTGGCCGGCTTGTAGGTGTGGAAGACGGTCACCAGGAACGAGACCTGCGGACGCTGCTTCGCCGAGTAGGTCCGCTTGGTGTCGAACGAGACGCTGTAGAGGCCGTCCTTGGCGTTGGCCGGGAACAGCTGGCGCTTGACGGTCAGCGTCTTGCAGGCGCCCTTCAGCCTGCCGATCTTGACGTTGCGCCTGGCCTCGCCGCGCCGGAGGTGCGCCCAGAGGACCTTGCCGGTCGTGAAGCCGCGCGCGACGACGCGCTTCGCCTTCGCCGGATTGCCGTTCTTCGGCGTCACCTTGACGTTGAGCGAGGTCAGCCGTACCGGAACGCCTGCGCTCAGGGACAGGTTCGTCTGATCGACCGCCGTGTAGAAGTCCGAGCGCCGCTTGCCCCTGATCGCGGGCGCGCCGGTGCTGGCGGCGATCTCACCGACGCCGTTGGCGGTGGTGACCCCGAGCTGCCGGCCGCTGACGCTGAGCGCGACCTCGCCGTTCGGCGTGAAGCCGCTGCCGGAGAAGGCGATCTTCTCGCCGGGTCCGTAGCAGGACTTGTTCACGCTCAAGGAGGCGGCGGACGCGGTCGCGGGCGCCGCGAGCGCGACGGCGACGAGGGTGGAGAGCACAGCGGTACGCAGCTTCAAGGCAGGCTTTCTGTCCGGGGCCGAGGGGGGAATGCTCAAGATACCCGCGCGACGCCGGTCAGCATCGGCTTGACGAGCGGGGGCATCTTCGGGATCCGGCCGCGCTCGGCACGCTCGACCGTCAGCGGCGAGCGCTCGATCGTCGCGAGGGTGTCGCGGTTGCAGTTGCAGCCGTGGCCGAAGAGGCGCCAGGGCGGATTGAGCCGGTCCTGCCAGCGCGCGAGCCCCGGATCCTCGGCGCGCACGTGCTCGAGGAACAGGAAGCGCCCGCCCGGCTTCAGCACGCGTGCTATCTCGGCCAGCGCGCGATCGGGCTCGGGAACCGTGCAGAGGACCAGCGTCAGCGCGACGGTGTCGAAGCTGGCGTCGGGGAAGGGCTGCGACTCGGCCGGGGCCTCGACCACCTCGACCGGGATCGTCAGGTCCGCCGCGTTCTGGCGCAGCTGTCGCGCCATCGGCTCGAACGGCTCGGTCAGCACCAGCTCGGTTACGGCTGGCGGGTAGAGATCGCGGTTGAGGCCGGTGCCGGCGCCGATCTCCAGCGTGCGGCCGCTCGCGTCGGCCAGCGCTCGGCGGCGCAGTTCACGCAGCCCGCCGCGCTCCGCGCGCATGAAGAAGAAGTCGTAGCCGAAGGCGAAGGCACGGCCCCAGGTAGCGTCGTAGATGCTCCCCGACATGGGGCGAGGCTACCCGCCTTGCACCGGATCGGGAAAACTGCGACAAACAGCCGTGGTGGCGTCGATGCGAAAGGACATGCCTTGCCTACGTTCGTACTGCTCAGCACGCTGACCCCCGAGGGGGTTCAGACGATCAAGAACAACCCGCAGCGGATTCTCGAGGTCAACCGAGAGATCGAGCAGCTCGGCGCCGAGGTGAAGGCGCAGTGGGCCGTGCTCGGCCGCTACGACTTCATCAACGTCGTCGAGGCGCCCGACGAGGTCACGATGGCGCGCGTCTCGCTCGAGCTCGGGTCGCGCGGGACAGCACGCTACGAGTCGCTGACGGCGATCCCCGTCGACGACTTCATCGCCTCGCTGTAGACGTGGCGAGGGTTCTGGTCATCGGCGCCGGCGGGCGCGAGCACGCGCTCGTCAGGCGGCTGCTGCGCAGCCCGCAGCACCCGGAGCTGCTCTGCGCGCCGGGCAACGCTGGCATCGCCAGGGACAAGGTCGAGTGCCTCGACATCGCGGTCGACGACGTCGAAGGTCTCGTGGCGGCGGCGCGTGAGCGCGAGGTCGACCTCGTGGTCGTCGGGCCCGAGGCGCCGCTGGTCGCGGGCATCGTCGACGCGCTCACCGAGGCCGGGATCCGCGCCTTCGGCCCGACCGCCGCGGCGGCCGAGATCGAGGGGTCGAAGCGCTACGCGAAGGAGCTGATGGCGGCCGTCGGAGTGCCGACGGCCGAGTACGCGGTTCTCACGTCGCGCGCCGAGGCGCTCGAGCGGATCGCGTCGGCGGCCTACCCGCTGGTGTTGAAGGCCGACACGCTCGCCGCCGGCAAGGGCGTCGTTATCTGCCAGAACGAGCAGGAGGCGCGGGCGGCGGTCGAGGAGCTGTTCACCCAGCAGCGGTTCGGGAAGACCGACGTCGTGATGGAGGAGTTCCTCGAGGGCGAGGAGCTTTCGCTGCTCGCGCTCTGCGACGGCGAGCGGGCGATCCCGATGGCGCCGGCCCAGGACTACAAGCGAATCTACGACGGCGACGAGGGGCCGAACACCGGCGGCATGGGCAGCTACTCGCCGGTGCCGGGCATCGACCGCGAGCATGCCGAGGCGCTGGCGCTGGCCGTCCACCAGCCGATCGTCGACGAGATGAAGCGGCGGGGCACCCCGTTCCACGGCGTCCTCTACGCCGGGCTGATGATGACCGCAGACGGGCCGAAGGTGCTCGAGTACAACGCCCGCTTCGGCGACCCGGAGACCCAGGCGGTGCTGACCCGGTTGCGCTCCGACCTGCTCGAGCTGCTCGACGCCGCGACGCGGCCGGGCGGGCTCGAAGGCGTCGAGATCGAGTGGTCGGAGGACTGGGCGGTGACGGTCGTGCTGGCGTCCGGCGGCTACCCGGCCTCGTCGTCGATCGGCGACGAGATCAGCGGGATGCGGGCGGTCGACTCGATCGAGGTCGAGCTGCTGCACGCCGGCACCGCCGAGCGTGACGGCCGGATCGTCACGGCCGGCGGCCGGGTACTCAACGTGACCGGGATAGGCTCCACGCCCGCCGAGGCCCGGGAGCACGCCTACCGGGCGGCGGAGAAGATCCAGTTCGACGGCAAGCAGATGCGCCGCGACATCGCCGAACGGGCGGTCGCGCGTGTCGAGGAGGTAGCGGGATGAACGATCCACAGCAAGAGGGTGGCGCCGAGCCGGTCACCCAGACCGAGGTCGAGCACCGGTTCGACGACCTCGAGGTAGATGCGCCGCACGTCGGCATCGTCATGGGCTCGAAGTCCGACATGCCGGTGATGGAGAAGGCCGGCAAGGAGCTCGAGGAGCGCGGCATCCGCTTCGAGATTCGCGTGATGAGCGCCCACCGCGATCCGGACGTGGTCGCCGACTACTCCAAGAACGCGCGCATGCGCGGGCTGCGCGTGATCATCGCCGGGGCCGGCCTCGCGGCCGCGCTGCCGGGCACGGTCGCCGCGCACACCGACCTGCCGGTGATCGGCGTGCCGCTGACCTCGCGCACCTCGGTCGCGGGCGGGCTCGACGCGATGCTGGCGATCGCCCAGATGCCGCCCGGCGTGCCGGTCGCCTGCGTTGGCATCGACAGCGCGAAGAACGCTGCGGTGCTCGCCGCGCGGATCCTCGACGCATGATCGACCGCTACACGCGCCCGGCCATGGGCGCGGTCTGGTCGGAGCAGGCGAAGCTCGACGGTTGGCTCGCGGTCGAGCTGGCGGTCGTCGACGCCCTCGCCGAGGCCGGCGCGGTGCCGGCCGCCGACGCGGCGGTCGTGCGCGAGCGCGCGAGCTTCACGGTCGAGGCCGTCAAGGAGCGCGAGCAGATCACCGACCACGATGTCGCGGGCTTCGTCGACGTCGTCGCCGCCTCGGTCGGCGACGAGGGCCGCTGGGTCCACCACGGCCTGACCTCCTCGGACGTGCTGGATACCGCGCTGGGGTTGCAGATCGCGCGGGCCGGGGCGATCCTCGTCGAGGGGGCGCGCGGTTACCGCGACGCACTCGTCGCGCGGGCACGCGAGCACGCCGCCACCCTCTGCGTCGGCCGTACTCACGGCATCCACGCCGAGCCGACGACGTTCGGTGTGAAGCTCGCCGGCTTCGCGTTCGAGGCCGACCGCAATCTGCGCCGGCTCGAGCGGGCGGTCGAGCAGGCATCGGTCGGGGCGCTCTCGGGCGCCGTTGGCACCTACGCCGCCAACGGACCGGAGCTCGAGGCCGCGGTGCTCGAGCGGATCGGGCTGGCGCGCGAGGACGTCTCGACGCAGGTCGTCGCACGCGACCGGCACGCCGAGCTGTTGGAGGCGGTTGCGCTCGCCGGCGCCGGCCTGGAGCGCTTCGCCACCGAGCTGCGCCACCTGCAGCGGACCGAGGTGCTGGAGGCGCGTGAGCCCTTCCGCGCCGGCCAGAAGGGCTCTTCGGCGATGCCGCACAAGCGCAACCCGATCGTCTCGGAGCGGCTGACCGGGATCGCGCGACTGCTGCGCGGCTACTCCCAGGCGGGGCTCGAGGACGTTGCCCTCTGGCACGAGCGCGACATCTCGCACTCGTCGGTCGAGCGCGTGATCCTGCCCGACGCGACGATCCTGCTCGACTACGGCCACCACCTCGCGACGCGCGTCGCCGAGGGCATGGTCGTCGACGCCGACCGGATGCGCGCGAACATCGACCTGACCCACGGCGCGCTGTTCTCGCAGCGCGCGCTGCTCGCGCTCGTCGAGTCCGGCCGCTCGCGCGACGACGCCTACCGGATCGTCCAGGAGAACGCCCAGCGTGCCTGGGACGAGGGAATCCAGTTCCGCGAGCTGCTCGCCACCGCCGCCCCGGAGCTCGACCTCGACGCGATCTTCGACCCGACCGCCTTCACCCGCCACGCCGCCGACATCGTCGGTCGGCTCGACGCGCTCGACGGCTAGTTCCCCCGCCGCCATTGGTAGCCTCGCGGGGGTGACTGAACTCACCTCTCTCGCCGACCTTCAGCCGATCGCGCAGGGCAAGGTTCGCGACATCTACGCGGTCGGCGACGACCAGCTGCTGCTGGTCACCTCGGACCGCATCTCGACCTATGACGCGGTCCATCCGACGCCGATCCCCGACAAGGGCAAGGTGCTGACCGGGCTGTCCTGCTTCTGGTTCGAGCGGACCGGCGACATCGTCCCGAACCACCTGGTCTCCTACACCGACGTTCCCGCCGAGGTCCGCGGCAGCGGCCTGCTCGTCGAGCGGCTCGAGATGGCCCAGGTCGAGTGCGTCGTGCGCGGCTACATCACCGGATCGGGCTGGAAGGACTACCAGCGCAGCGGGGCGGTCTGCGGGATCGAGCTGCCGTCCGGGTTGCGGGAGTCCGAGCAGCTGCCGGAGCCGATCTTCACGCCGGCGACCAAGGCGGCCGTCGGCGACCACGACGAGAACGTCGACTTCGACCGAGCCGCCGAGATCCTCGGCGACCGCGAGCTGCTCGAGGAGCTGCGGCGCCTGTCATTGGCGCTGTACGAGTTCGGCGCCGCCCACGCGCGTGAGCGCGGGATCATCCTGGCGGACACGAAGTTCGAGTTCGGCCGCCGCGCCGACGGCACGATCGTGCTGGCGGACGAGGTGCTGACACCCGACTCGTCGCGATTCTGGCCCGCCGACGGCTATGCGCCGGGGCTGGGTCAGCCGAGCTTCGACAAGCAGTTCGTGCGCGACTGGGCCTCGGGCTCCGGCTGGGACAAGTCGCCGCCGGCGCCACCGATCCCCGACGACGTCGTCGCGGGCACGCGGGAGCGCTACGTCGACGCCTACGAGCGGATCGCCGACGAGCCGTTCACGGCCTGGCTGGAGCGCAGCGGGGTCACCGCATGAGGGCGCGCGTGTTGATCCGGCCGAAGGAGGGCATCCTCGACCCGCAGGGTCAGGCGGTCGAGCGGGCGCTGCCGGCGCTCGGCTTCGACGGCGTCGCGAACGTCCATGTCGGTCGGCTCGTCGAGCTCGACGTCGACGACGCGGCCCGGGTGCCCGAGATGTGCGAGCGGCTGTTGGCCAATCCGCTCATCGAGGACTACGAAGTTCTCACGGTCGAGTGAAGTTCGGAGTCGTCCGCTTCCCCGGTAGTTGCGACGAGGTCGACGCCGTGCTCGCCTGCGAGCAGCAGGGCGAGGCCGAGATCCTCTGGCACGGCGACCGTGACCTGAAGGGCGCCGACGCGATCGTCGTCCCCGGCGGCTTCAGCTACGGCGACTACCTGCGCGTCGGTGCGATCGCTCAGTTCTCCCCGGTGATGGACGCCGTCGCCGAGTTCGCGCGCGACGGGGGCCCGGTGCTGGGGATCTGCAACGGCTTTCAGGTGCTCTGCGAGGCCGGTTTGCTGCCCGGCGCGCTGCTGCCGAACACGGAGCTGCGCTTCCTCTGCCGCCAGGTCGACGTCGAGGTCGTCAACGCCGACACGCCGTTCACCAGCTCCTGCGGGCAGGGCCAGGTCCTGTCGATCCCCGTCAAGCACACGACCGGCCGCTACTACGCGCCCGACGACACGCTGGCCGAGCTGGAGGCCAACGGGCAGATCGTGTTCCGTTACGCGGAGGGCTGGAACCCGAACGGATCGGCGCGCGACATCGCGGGCGTAAGCAATCAGGCGGGCAACGTCGTCGGCCTGATGCCGCATCCCGAGCACGCCGTCGACCCGCTGACCGGCTCGGCCGACGGCGCCCTCCTGTTCGCGTCGGCGGCCGCGCGGGCGGTGGCGGCGTGAGCGCCGAAGCGACGTCGCCGGACCTCCGCGAGGAGGCGCGCGCGCTCGGGCTGACGGACTCCGAGTACGACCTGATCGCGCAGAAGATCGGCCGCCCGCCGAACGGGCTGGAGCTGGCCGTCTTCTCGCTGATGTGGTCGGAGCACTGCGCCTACAAGCACTCGAAGAAGCTGCTGCGCAGGCTGCCGGTCGAGGGGCCGCACCTGCTGATGGGCCCGGGCGAGAACGCCGGCGCCGTCGACGTCGGCGACGGGCTGGCGATCGCCTTCAAGGTCGAGTCGCACAACCACCCGAGCGCGGTCGAGCCGTTCCAAGGGGCGGCCACCGGGGTCGGCGGCATCATGCGCGACATCTTCGCCGTGGGTGCGCGACCGATCGCCGTGCTCGACTCGCTGCGCTTCGGCGAGCTCGACTCCTCCCGCTCGCGCTACCTGCTCGACGGCGCGGTCTCAGGGATCGGCCACTACGGCAACTCGATCGGCGTCGCAACGGTCGGCGGCGAGGTCTACTTCGAGGGTCCGTACGAGCAGAACTGCCTCGTCAACGCGATGTGCCTCGGGATCGCGCCGCAGGAGCGGCTGACGCGCAGCGCCGCCGCCGGGCTCGGCAACCACCTCGTGCTGATGGGCGCCCGGACCGGCCGCGACGGGATCGGCGGCGCCTCGGTGCTCGCCAGCGCCGAGTTCGGCGACGACGACGCCGACAAGCGGCCGACCGTCCAGATCGGCGACCCGTTCGAGGAGAAGAAGGTGATGGAGGCCTGCCTCGAGCTGCTCGACCGCGAGCTGCTGGCGTCACTGCAGGACCTCGGCGCCGCCGGGCTGTCCTCGTCGTCGTCGGAGATGGCGTCGGGCGGCAAGGTCGGGCTCGACATCGACGTCGCGAAGGTCCCGTTGCGCGAGGCCGACATGGAGCCGTTCGAGATCATGGTCTCCGAGTCTCAGGAGCGGATGCTCGCGGTCGTGGAGCCGGAGCGGCTGGCCGAGGTCGAGGCGGTCTGCGAGCGCTGGGAGGTCCGCTGCACGGTGATCGGGTCGGTCACCGACACGCGCCACCTGCGCGTCTTCTCCGGCGACGAGCTGGTCGGCGACATGCCGGTCGACGCGCTCGTCGACGATTGCCCGCTCTACGACCTCGCGCCCGAGGAGCCGGCCGAGCAGATCTACCCGGCGCCGAAGCGGACGCTGGAGCCGAGCGAGGACCTCGCGGAGAACCTGCTCGCCCTGCTCGGCTCGTCGAACATCGCCTCGCGTCGGCCGCTGTTCGAGCAGTACGACTGCATGGTCCAGTCGCGCACGGTGCGCCGTCCCGAGGCCGCCGACGCGGCGGTGCTCCAGCTCGCCCATGACACCGGAGGCGGCTCGACGGCGATCGCCGTCTCGATCGACGGCAACGGCCGCCGCGTCGCCTGCGACCCCTACTGGGGAACCGTCGAGGCGGTGCTCGAGTGCGCCTCGAACCTCGCCTGCGTCGGCGCCGAGCCGCTCGGCCTGACCAACTGCCTCAACTTCGGCAACCCCGAGCGCCCGCACATTGCCTGGCAGCTCTCGCAATCGGTCGATGGCATGACGGCTGCGCTGAACGAGCTCGGCGTCCCGGTCGTCGGCGGCAACGTCTCGCTCTACAACCAGTCCGGCGACGGCCCGATCTACCCGACCCCGGTCGTCGGGATGGTCGGCCTGATCCCCGAGGCCGAGCGCGCCGCCGCCATCGGCCTAGGGTTCCGCGAGGAGGGCCACGTGATCGCCATGTGTGGCACCCCGCAGCCCTCGCTCGCCGGCTCCGAGCTCGCCAAGCTGCGCGGGGAGCCGCTGCCGACCGCGCTGCCCCAGGCCGACTTCGCCGCAGTCATGCAAGCCCAGGATGCCGTCCGCGACGCCGTCCGCGCCGGCGACCTCGCCTCGGCCCACGACATCGCAGAGGGCGGCTTCCTCGTCGCGATCGCCGAGTGCTGCCTCGCCGGCGGCATCGGCGCCAAGCTCGAGTTCCCCGACAGCGCCGACGCCTCCTACGCCGACCTCGAGCCCTACCTCTTCGGCGAGGCCGTCGGCGGCTTCATCGTCTCGGGCACTCGCGAGGCGATCGAGCGGCTGGCCCAACGCGTGCCGACGGACGTCTTCGGCGCCGTTGGCGGCCAGATGCTCGAGCTGGCAACGGGTGAGCGCACGGCGCGCGTGAGCACTGCCCAGCTGCGTTCGGCCTCCGCTGCGCTCGCCTCGGTCTTCGCGTAGCCGCGCTACTCAGCGCCCGAACACGTCGAACCGCTCGAGCTGCTCGAGGAACGTATGGTCGTCTTGTGACGCCGGGTCGTGCTCGAAGCAGTTGTAGAAGATCCCCTCGTTCTCACCCTTTACGCACACCTCGCGGATGTTCTTCGGCGCGTGAAAGCGCTCCTCGGGGACGCGATCGGTGTCTAGCTTGCAGGTGGTGCAAAGCACCTGCACGATCGGATGGTCGCCGTCAACCGGCGGAGACGCGACGGGCTCCTCGTCGAATGCCTCCGATGGACACGAGATCAGCACGCGCAGCCCGATGTCGGCGGTCATCGCCCAGATTCGCTCGGTCTCCTCAGCCTTGTCCAGAGGATCCTGGTCAGCGGGCTCGAAAACCGTCTCGTTGAGGCGGGCGGCAACTTGGCGGCGAACGGTACCGAGCTCCTCGCTCAGCTCGCCGATCACGAAGAGCCCCGGCTTGTTGCCGCGCAGCTCCCTGGTCTTCCTGTATTCGCGTGCCCAGTCGAGTAGGCCATGCAGATACGAGTGTCCTTGAGGAGGTTGCCAGTTCTCGGAGACTCGCCCGATGAGGCTCTCCGGGAGCCCCTCCGCGCCTGCCTCGCGCCTGGTCCGCAGCCAGAGCGCAAACTCGATTCGGCCCTGTAAGTCGGGATCGCGCTTCTGCAGCTGCTTGCGAATCGTCTCGAGCTCCGAGGCGTCGGTGGTGGGAAGCCGTGCGTTGGCCCCAAGCATGCGGGCCTCCGCGACGAAGTGATCAAGATCGGGATGAGTTGCGAAGTCGGCGGACGACCGACGGACGGACTCCTTCAGCAGCCCGATCCTTCGCTCCAGTACGTGGGCGTTTTCGACGAGCATGTCCCGCGAAGGCGTGCCCTCCAGTGCCGTCCGCAGCAACTTGGCGGACTCGCAGGTGTCGACGATTCGCTCTCCCAGAGATCTCAACTCGTCGGTTCTCGTGACCCTGAGCAACGGCTCGCCGAGCTCGACCAACTGCGTCGCTTGCGTGATCAGACGCTCCCTGTCCGCCTCCCGCACCTGCTCGCGAGTCGCGTCCAGTCGTGCGAGCTGACGAAGCTCGGTGAGTGGAATGGTGCTGAGGTGCGTGACGAGCAGATCGGCCTCGAGCGCCGGAGCCCAGCTCTCCAGCCAGTCGGCTCGTTGCTTCCCGCTTCGAGCTGGCTGCGGGGTGTCGCCGGCGATCGCCAGCGACGGACCGCCCTCCTTCCGCGCCATGAAGCAGACGCCGTAGGAGGGCTTGTAGCTCAGATCACGGTGACCGTCGCCGTCGACCGCCTCCGTGGACATGGGAATGATCGTGAACTCGTCCGCGGGGAACCGGGGGATTCGCTCGAGCAGGTTCTCGCCGCGCGCGGTGGCCGCGATGAGCTCATCAAAGGTGATGAAGCTGTCCTCGTCGATCAGGGAGACGCTTCGGTAGCGCTCGCGGACTGAGTCGTTGACGAGCAGCATCGGTCCACGGGGCCTCGGGGCCTCGGGTTGGCTCTCGTGCTTGCGGAGCTGACCGCGCTCGTGCAAAAGCGACATCAGCGAGTCGAGCGCTCCCATGTGATCGACGTGATCGTGTGTGACGACGATCATGTCGATGTCGCTGAGCGAGCAGTCGCTTCGGAAGAGGTTCTCGACGAAGTCCGCGCCCGGATCGACCACGATGCCGAACGGCTTCGGATCGGCGGGGGTCTTCGAGACGCCGGACGCGGTGGCAGGGCGCGGCTTGTAGAGACGCACCAGGTAGCCGCCGCACAGCGCGCGAAACGCCGACGGCCGCGGCAAGAGCGGGAACGCCGAGCTGTACCGGCGCATCGAGACGAACTCGATCGCTGGGTCGCCGGCATCTCGAGGCGGGCGGCGAAGGTCGGTGTTCCGCATCAGGAAGCTGTGGGCTTGCGATTTGCGGACATTGATGCTGTCGGTATGAGTGAAGAAGTTGTGTAGGAGGAGGTCGGCGATCTCGGCGTTCTCGCGGCTCACCGCCTCCTCTGGGGTCAGCTCCTCGGCAGGAGGCTCGAGTCCCTGCTGTTTCAGGCGCTCGTGCTCCGCGGCCACGCGCCGCTTCTCGTCGTGGCGGTCGGAGAGAGCCCGCAGCATCAGGTACTCGGCGACGCGTGCCAGGCGCTCGTAGTTGTCCTCGCCACGCGGCCACTGGTCGGCGACGTCCGCAAGCCGTTGGATCTCGAGATCTTTGTGCTCGAAGGCGCCCTCGAAGTTGCCCCCTGTGCGGAACCTGGCCTTCATCTCGTCAGCGCCGACGAGGGTGCTGTGCGGATCGCACTCTGCGGCCTTGTGCAGGCAGTGGAAGGCGAGGGTGTCTCGGATCGCACCGCCAAGCCGCATCGAGTCGAGCCTCTCGGACGAGCGCGATCCCATTGGACGGCCCTTCATCCGATCGGGGGGCAGGATGTTGAGCACGAACAGCAGATGGCCGAGACGCAGGAGGATCTCCGCCGCCAGCGTAGTCAGCCGGTCGTCGACGACGATCCCGTCCAGTTGGTCGACCACCGGCTTCAGGTACTGATGCACCTCGTACTTGCGGATCTCCGGCTCGAATCTCACCTTCTCGAGCCACTCGATCGCCTCCTCGATCGCGCCGGTACTGGTCTCGGTCTTCGTGTTGGCGGCAAGCAGCCGCAGGAAGCTGCGCCAGCCCTCGAGATGGCAGCGGAGGCTCTCCTTGTGGCTCCCAAGCTCGTAGTGCGCCTTGCCGCTACTGATGTGCAAGCGGACCTGCCAGCGCGAGTCGGTCATGGCCTCCTTGATCTCGTCTCGATCGCGCACGCGCTCCAGTCGGTCGCCTGCCGCTCGGAAGTGGTTCAGCGCGGGCTGATGCGCATGCTCGGCGCGGTAGAGCTCGCCGATGTGGTGGTGCGTCTGGCCGTACAGCGCGCTGAGGAACTCGAGCGCCCCGCCGACGTGGACGGGCGCCAGTTGAACGCGACGCTCGGTGTCGCGTATCAGGCGCTGCAGCTTGTGGTAGTCGTTGTAGGCGGCATTTCTGTCGCCGCTCAGCGCATAGGCGTAAGCGCGGCGGTGAAGCGCCAGTAGGTAGACCTGGCTGGCGATCCACATGCACCGAGTCGGCACTGCGTTGCTCCACGCATTGTCCAGGTCGCCGAAGACTTTCCGGCACTCGACATCGTCCTGCGCAAAGATCCAGGGGGCCGCTCGGCCAACGCTGTAAGCGAAGGTGTCCAGCGCGATGCAGCGCTTGAGCTCCTGGTCGAGCCAAGTCCGCTCGCGCTCGGCGATCGCTGCGTGATTGCCGAGCGACATCGACTTCCACGTCTCGACCGAGTGCATGGCGAGATGCGCCTCCGCATGGGCACTGAGCACGAAGAGCGGCAGCGACATGGCTCCGGCGGTGAAGCCACCGGTGTCAAGGTTGTAGGTGGCGATGCTCTGGACCATCTCCTCGACGTTGGGCGGATAGTTGAGCTTGTCGTCCCTCTGCTTCGCGGGCTGCGCCTCCTCTGACTGACCGCGCAGAGGAGGACCCGAGAGGCGCGCCATCGCCTGCTTGCGTCGCTCCTGATAGCGGGCGAGGCGTGCTTCGCGCCGCCGCTCCCGCTCGTCGCCGTCATCGAGCGTGGAGCCGTCCCTCGGAAACACGAGGTTCGTGGCGAGCGTGTGGGCATTCCACTCGGGGCTTCCCGGATCGAGCGTGCGCTTCGAGTCGAAGCTGGTGTTGCTCAGCACATAGATCGCCGCTGAGTAGAACTGCGGCACCCATGCCCAGGTGAGAAACGTCCCCCAAGGGTCGTCGCCCGTCTCATGACGGCTGTCGATCGTGAAGCGGTTTGCGGTCGAGAGGGGGAGCCGCTCGGGGAGGGGGTGGCGCTGCTCGGCCTTCGCCGCGTTGCGGTGCTCCCCGATGGCTGCGTTATAGCGCTCGCCCATGTCTACGAGATCGAGCAGCATGTTGGGAACGGTGGTGTCGTTCGCGGCGGCAGTCGAGGCGTCGGCCTGGCTCGCGCGGATGCGCTCGGCGAGCCTGCCGAGTCCGGTCTCCGCGACCCGGTACGCGCCGAGCGAGTGGTACAGGTCGTGTTGCAGGTAGTCGCTTACCCGATGCTGAGTAGTGCTCATGCCCCTCCGTCCCCTCCGAAACGGCACTATCGCTCAGTTCCGGTTATGCGATGCGAGCATCACCGTATTCTGGTATGCCATTTGACGCAACTTTTGGTGTAGTTAGTGGGACGAATCCTGCAAGGGCCACGACCACGACGGACTTGGCGCCCAGGTCCAAGCAGGCGGAGCCCGCCTACGCCGCTGGTACCCTGCGGTGGGTAGGGTGAGCTGCCGTCCCCGAGCTTGTACTGATGACCTCCCAACCGCCGATCCCCGATCGCGACGGGCCGCGCGACGAGTGCGGCGTCTTTGGCGTATTCGCTCCCGAGTCGGAGGTGGCGCGGTTGGCGTACTTCGGGCTGTTCGCGCTCCAGCACCGGGGGCAGGAGTCGGCCGGGATCGCGGCCTGCGAGGACGGGCACATCATGACCGTGCGCGACCTGGGGCTGGTGTCGCAGGTCTTCGACGAGCAGAAGCTGAAGGCGCTGACCGGCCACATGGCGGTCGGGCACGTGCGCTATTCGACGACGGGGTCGTCGGCGTGGGAGAACGCGCAGCCGGTCTACCGATCCGACCACCGCCACCTCGCCCTCGCGCACAACGGGAACCTGATCAACGCCGTCGAGCTGCACGGCGAGCTGCTCGACAGGGGCGTGTCGTTCCGCTCGACATCGGACTCGGAGATCATCGCCGCGCTGCTGTCGACCCACGAGGCCGACACGATCGAGGAGGCCCTCGCCGACACCCTGCCTCGCCTCCAGGGCGCGTTCTCGACCGTGGTGATGACGACCGACAAGCTCGTCGCCTTCCGCGACGGTGCCGGACTGCGGCCGCTGTCGCTCGGCAAGATCGGCGAGCGCTGGTGCGTTGCCTCGGAGAGCTGCGCCTTCGACATCATCGGCGCCGAGCTGGTGCGCGAAGTCGAGCCGGGCGAGATGATCGTGATCTCCGAGTCGGGCATGGAGTCGCGCCAGGCGATCGATTCGCCGCGCAAGGCCTTCTGCGTCTTCGAGCACATCTACTTCGCGCGCCCGGACTCGATTCTCGAGGGCAACCGCACGCAGGTCTCGCGGCGCAAGATGGGGGAGATCCTCTGGCGCGAGTCGCCTGCTGAGGCCGACGTCGTCGTCGCCGTGCCGGACTCCGGCAACCCCGCCGCCGCCGGGTTCTCGAAGGCGTCGGGAATCCCGCGCGACGAGGGCCTGATCAAGAACCGCTACGTCGCGCGCACCTTCATCCAGCCGGGCCAGGAGCTGCGCAAGCACGGCCTGCGGATGAAGTTCAACCCACTGCGCGAGGTCGTCGAGGGCAAGCGGCTGGTGGTCGTAGACGACTCGATCGTGCGCGGCAACACGACGCGCCAGATCGTCCAGATGCTGCGCGGCGCCGGTGCGCTCGAGGTCCACATGCGGATCTCCGCGCCGCCGATCCGCTACCCCTGTCACTACGGCGTCGACATGTCGACGACCGACGAGATGGTCGCCCACGGCCGGACGGTCGAGGAGATCGCCGAGCACTTGGAGTGCGACTCGCTCGCCTACCTCTCGCTCGAGGGCGTCTACGAGGCGATCCGCGGCGAGCGCGGCACCCACTGCGACGCCTGCTTCTCAGGCGAGTACCCGCTCGACGGCACCGGCGACGCTCAAGGCAAGTACGCCTTCGAGCTGCCGGTCGTCAGCGGAGGCTGAGCTACCGCCGGCCTTCGCGCTCGCGCTGGGCGGCGCTCGGGCCATATTTGTCGTCGATGACGAGCGTGGCGATCAGGAGCAGGGCGACAAGCATGTCCCGAACCGGGTCACGGAATCCAAGGGCGTCCTGCACCCCGAAGATCGTTCCGATGCCGAAGAACAGCGTGGGAAGTATGAAGAGAGCCGACTGGCGCATTGCATATACGCTACTACGCGCTGACGACATCGTGGAGCACCACGAGGCTCCCCGCGAGGGCGCCCCAGGCGGCCCCGGTGCCTGCCGCTCGGTCCCAACGGGGATCCTCTCTCCCGGCTTCTACCACGCACATCACCGCTGTCCCCAAGCCTGCCCAGCCGCCGATTGTCCTGACCAGCGGATCGGTCGTTTCGCTCAGCGTCGCGCCGGCGACGATGCCGATGGCGGCTGCGGCTAGCTGGGATGGCAGGTCCATGCCAGCGAGCCTTGCGGGTGGCGTGTAACGGCACAACGCGTGCGAGCCACGGCTCGGTAACACGGCGGGTCATGGCCGGTCGCGGCGGTACTGTGGGCGGGCGATGGAGTTGGAACGGGCGCTGCAGCAGTACTTCGGATTTTCGGCTTTCCGGCCGGGGCAGCGAGAGGCGTGCGAGGCGGCGCTGGCGGGTCACGACACGCTGGTCGTGATGCCGACAGGGTCGGGGAAGTCGCTCTGCTACCAGCTTCCCGCGCTGATGCGCGACGACCTGACGATCGTCGTATCGCCATTGGTGGCGCTGATGCAGGACCAAGTCGAGGCGCTGCAGGCACGCGGGCTCGGCGACCGGGTTGCGCTCGTCAACGCGCAGCGCGACGCGTCGACGAACGCCGAGACGCTGCGGCGCGCGGCCGGCGGTGACCTGAGCCTGCTCTACGTCGCGCCCGAGCGGTTCGCATCGCCCGGCTTCCTCGACGCGATGCAGAACGCGCGGATCGGCCTGTTCGTCGTCGACGAGGCCCACTGTGTCTCCCAGTGGGGCCACGATTTTCGCCCTGACTACTTCCGCCTCGCCGATGCGGCGCGCTACCTCGGCGCGGGCTCGATCGTCGCGTCGACCGCCACCGCCACGCCGCAGGTCGCGCTCGACATCGCGCGCCGGCTCGGCCTCGACGACCCGGTCAAGGTGGCTACCGGTTTCGACCGGCCGAACATCTCGTTCGTCGTCGCGCGTCCGGGCGGCCACGAGAAGCGGGCGCTGATCGCGCACACCCTGGCGGAGCCCGATGCGCTGCCGGCGATCGTCTACGCGGGAACGCGCGCCGGCACCGAGGAGATCGCCGAGCAGCTGACCGAGGCTCTCGGCGAGCCAGCGCTCGCCTACCACGCGGGTCTCGACCGCGAGACGCGCGCCGATGCCCAGCGCCGGTTCCTCGCCGACGACGTGCGAGTGATCGTCGCGACCAACGCCTTCGGCATGGGTGTCGACAAGTCGAACGTCAGGACCGTCATCCACGCCAGCACGCCGGCGTCGCTCGAGGCTTACTACCAGGAGGCCGGTCGCGGTGGACGCGACGGGCAACCCGCGCGCGCCCTGTTGCTTGCCGAGAACCGCGACAAGGCGCTGCACGTCCACTTCATCAAGCGTGAGGAGGTCGACGAGAAGCTGCCCGCCAGGCTCTACGAGCAACTGCGCGCCGGGGCCAACGAGAACGGCCGCTATGCCATCGACGCGAGCGCCCTGGTCGGGGCGGTGGGCGGTATGCCCGACCGCCTGCGAGCCGTGCTCGGCCACCTGACTCGCGCCGGCGCGATCTCGCCGTCGCCGTCATCGCCGGACCGCGTTGCCGGCAAGATCGTCGCCCCGTACGAGCGGCTCGTCGCCGCACAGTGCCGCCGGTCGGTCGAGGAGGGCGCCAGCGCCCGCTGGCGCCAGTACCGCCAGATCTGGGCCTACGTCGAGTCCGACCGTTGCCGCCGAACCGCCATCCTGAAGCACTTCGGCGACCGCGCCATCGGCGAACCGCGACCAGCTGTGGAGGGACGGGAGACGAGTCCCGGCGGCGCGATTCCCAAGCGTAGTCGGGACTCGTCTCCCGTCCCCTGCTGCGACGTTTGCACCCAAGAGCTGATCCCCAAACTCCCTCCAATGCCCAAGCACGAGGTCGCCAACCTCGACGACGCGATCGTCTCCATCGCACGCCTCGCCAAGCCGGCGATCGGCCGGACGACCTGTGCGGCGATCGTCCACGGCGGCCGCAGCCAGAAGATCGAGCGCAACTCCTACGACGGCCTGCCCGGCTACGCGGTCGGCGCCCACATGCGTCGCGCCGACATCCTCGCCCGCGTCGACGAGCTGATCGCCGCCGGGTCGATCGAGGTCTCCGGCGGGATTCGGCCCACCCTCAGCGTTCCCGCCGCGCAATTGGCAGCCTGACGACGATGGCATTCCGCGTCGGCGTACTGATCTCGGGTGAGGGGAGCAACCTCCAGGCGCTGCTCGACCAGGTGCACGGCCGTGACGGGGTCGAGATCGCCTGCGTCGCGTCGAGCCGCGCCGGGGCGCGCGGGCTCGAGCGGGCCGCGGCGGCGGGTGTCGAGACCGCAGTCTTCGCCAAGGCCGACCACCCCGCCCGCGACGCTCGCGATGCCGCTCTCGGCAACTGGCTCGACGATCACGGGGTCGACCTGGTCGTGCTCGCAGGCTTCATGGAGATCCTCGGCGGGCCTTTCATCCGCCGTTTCGAGGGGCGCCTGATCAACGTCCACCCGTCGCTGCTACCTGCCTTCCCAGGCGTGCGCGCGATCGAGCAGGCGCTCGACTACGGCGTCCAGGTCAGCGGCGTCACCGTCCACTACGTGGACGAGGGGGTTGACACAGGGCCGGTCGTACTGCAAGAGGCGTTCGAGCTTCCATATGCTCGCGCGGTGGAGGAAGTCGAGAGGGCGACGCATGAGATCGAGCACCGGCTGCTGCCGCGCGCGGTAAGGCTGATCGCGACCGGCGCGGTCTCCCGCGACCCGTCCAACGCGCGCGTCGTGCGGGTGGACGAGACGGCATGAGCCCAGCGGCCGAGACTCCCGCCGAGCCCGGCGGCGTCCGCCTCCGGCGGGCCCTGCTGACGGTGTCGGACAAGCGCGGCCTGGTCGACTTCGCGCGTGGCCTGCAGGAGCTCGGCGTCGAGATCGTCTCGACCGGCGGTACGGCTTCGACGCTCGCCGACGCCGGCATCGAGACGCGCTCGGTAGAGGACTACACGGGCTTCCCGGAGATCCTCGACGGCCGCGTCAAGACGCTCAACCCGCGCATCTACGCCGGTCTGCTGGCCGTCCGCACGAATGCCGAGCACGTCGCGACGCTCGAGCAGCAGGAGATCGAGCCGATCGACCTCGTCTGCGTGAATCTCTACCCGTTCGAGCGCGTCTCCGGCCGCCGCGGCGTCGACGAGGACGAGGTGATCGAGAACATCGACATCGGTGGCCCGACGCTTATCCGAGCCGCCGCGAAGAACCACCGCTTCGCCGCCGTCGTCGTCAGCCCCGAGAGCTATGACGCGGTGCTCGAGGAGCTCCAATCGTCCGACGGTCACCTGGAGGCGGCAACCCGTGAGGCGCTCGCGCTCGAGGCGTTCTCCTACACCGCCCGTTACGACGCCGCGATCTCCGGCTGGTTCGCTGAGCGTGAGGAGGACTTCCCCGGTCAGGTGACGCGCTCGTTCGTCAAGGTGCTCGACCTCTCCTACGGCGAGAACCCGCACCAGCGCGCCGCCTACTACGCCGACGCGCGCACGCGCACCCACCTGCTGTCGATGGTCTCGAAGCTGCACGGCAAGGAGTTGTCGTTCAACAACCTGCTCGACCTCGACTCCGGCCGCCGCCTGCTCGAGGAGTTCGAGCTGCCGGCAGCGGTGATCATCAAGCACAACAACCCGTGCGGCTGCGGCGTTGGCTCGACGGTCGAGGACGCCTTCGAGAAGGCTCTGGCCACCGATCCGCTGAGCGCCTTCGGCGGCGTCATGTGCTTCAACCGGCCGATCGAGCGCGATCTCGCCGAGCGGCTGAACTCGATGTTCGTGGAGTTGGTCTTCGCGCCGTCCTTCGAGGGCGACGCGCTCGAGATCCTCAAGCAGAAGCAGAACATCCGCCTGCTCGAGGACAAGGAGCGTCGCCGGCCCGAGGTCACCGAGCAGGACTTCAAGCGCGTCCGCGGCGGCATCCTCGTCCAGGACCGCGACCTCAGCTCCGAGGCCCGCGAGGACATGATCGCCGTCACCGAGCGCAAACCGACCGAGGCCGAGTGGGGCGAGCTGCTGTTCGCCTGGCGCGTCTCCAAGCACGTTCGCTCGAATGCGATCGTCCTCGCTCGCGAGCTCGCCACCGCGGGCATCGGCGCCGGCCAGATGAGCCGCGTCGACTCGGTTCGGCTCGCCGTCGAGAAGGCGCGCGACGCCGACCGCTCGCTCGACGGAGCCGTCCTCGCGTCCGACGCCTTCTTCCCCTTCGCCGACGGCCCCGAGATGGCCATCGAGGCCGGCATCCGCGCCATCGTCCAGCCCGGCGGCTCCCGCAACGACCCCGAGGTCGTCGCCGCCTGCGACGCCGCGGGCATCGCAATGGTCTTCACGTCGCGTAGGCACTTCAGGCATTAACGCCTGGAGCAGTGCCCCCGGTCGGATTCGAACCGACGACCTTGCGGTTAAAAGCCGCTTGCTCTAAGCCACTGAGCTACGGGGGCCCGGCGAATGATGCCGGACCCCGCTGATGTGGTCGACTTCGAAGTAGCCCCGGGGAGAATCGAACTCCCGCCTGCGGCGTGAAAGGCCGCTGTCCTAACCGTTAGACCACGGGGCCTGGAGGGATGTGGACCAGTCTAGAGCGCCGTTGGGTGCGTCCGCGTGATCTAAGCGGTCGCGGCGGCGTCGCGTTCGTCACGTTCGGGGTCGTAGCCCCCACAGGACGCGGCGAAGACGAGCAAGCTGATCACAAGACCAACTGTATGCGATGTGACAAGGGCCACCAAGGCTCCCGCTACGGCGCCGGCCAGCGCGGCGAACAGGACCAGGCCAGCTGGGATCGACAGGACGCGCGCCGTCACCAGCGAGCAGCCGATCCAGGCGACAGGGCCGGTGACCCAGCCGTAGTCCTTGAAGAAGTCGTCGCCGAGCGGCAGAGCGATCAGGACCCCGAACACGACTCCGACGGCCAGCGCCTGCACCACGAGCGCACGTAGAAACAGCCCCTTGTCCACGTCGCCGATACTAGGGCCTCGACCGACGCGATAGGTTCAGGGCAGCGAGGGCGGTTAGCTCAGCTGGTAGAGCACGTGCCTTACAAGCACGGGGTCACTGGTTCGAACCCAGTACCGCCCATCCCTGGTCTTGAAGCTAGGGTCAGGTACGTGAGATTGCGGGAGGGGGTTCTGGCGGGGATCGTGGTCGCGGCGCTGAGCTGCGTGTCGGCGACCGCGCAGGAGCTTCCGCCGCCGGACGAACGGGTAGCCCAGGTCGGCGCCGTCGCGATCTCGCGGACCGATTTCGATCACTGGTTCGCTTCGGCTTCGCACTCTCAGTTCGGACGGCCGATGGAGCTCGTCTCGCCCGGGTACGAGCGCTGCACGGCGGCCAAGCGGAAGCTGCGCGCGGCGAAGGGATGGCGGAAGCTAAGTGAGCGTGAGCTGCGGTCGCGCTGTGCTCGGGACCATCGCGACGTGCGGCGCCAGGTGATGCAGTTCCTGGTGCAGGGTCAGTGGGTCGAACAGGAGGCTGCAACTCGCGGTGTTGCGGTGAGCGAGCGGCGTGTCGAGCAGATCTTCGAGAAGCAGAAGCGAGCAGCTTTCTCCAACGAGCGTGGCTACCAGCGCTTCCTGCGCGAGAGCGGCGCAACCGAGACGGACATCCTGTACCGGATCCGGCTGGACACCTTGCAGAACCGCCTCACGCGACACGTGACCAGATCACCCTCGTCCGGTTCATCGAGGGTTTCCGCAAGCGCTATCGCGCGAAGACGTGGTGCGCCGAGGGCTATGTGATCGCTGAGTGTGGCGCGATCGCGCCGCCGTAGTAGACGACCGTCGCGACGTGATGGTCTAATTCCGCGATGGCCGCGTTCAGGGGGTTTCCGGCGGGGGCGCTCGAGTTCCTGACCGAGCTCGAGGCGAACAACGACCGCGAGTGGTTCAAGGCGAACCGGGCGCGCTACGACGAGGTCCTGGTTGCTCCGGCGACGGCGCTTGGCGAGGATCTGTCGAGCTTCGGGCGGCCGAAGCTGTTCCGGCCGTGGAACGACACGCGCTTCCATGCGGCGCCTCCGATCAAGGAGCACGTCGGCCTGGCTATCGGCTACGAGGGCGCCGGCGGCTTCTACGTCGAGCTGTCGCTCGACGGGCTGCTCGTCGCCGCGGGGCTTCACAGCCCGGCGTCGGACCAGGTCGAGCGGATGCGCGCGGCGATCGACAAGCCGCGACTCGCGGGGTCGCTGACCAAGGCGATCGGGGTAGCCGAGGCGGCTGGTCTGGAGCTCAACGAGCCGGACCTCGTCCGCGGACCGCGCGGCTATCCCGCCGATCATCCGCGGCACGACCTGCTGCGTCGCCGGCGCCTGGTCGTCGCCAAGCGCCACGACACCGGACGCTGGCTCGAACGACCCGCGGCCGGTAAGCGCATCCACGACCAGCTCGACGCCGCCGCGCCGCTGGTGCGCTGGCTGCGCAGTCACGTCGGCCCGTCCGAGCGCGGGACGGCGCGAGCCAGTTGAGCGCAGACCTGCGACGGCTACGGCTGAAGCTCGGCGACGGCGTACTCACGACCGCGCACGTCGCGTCCTATCCGCTCGAGCGCTTCTCGGTCGGGGTACGCCTTCTGCCGGGACCGACGCCGCTCGAAGCCTGGTGCCGGGCGGAGGGGGTCGAGGAGGCGATGGTCGGCGGCTTCTACGTTCGCTCGCTCCGAACCGGTGGCGGGGTGGCCTCGGCGGGCACGCCGCTCGGAGAGCTGCGCACCCACGGCGTCGTCCGCGACTCGCTGCCCTTCAGCCCGCCGTGGGATGCGCGCCGGGCCTGCGTGCACGCACCCGCCCCGGGGCAGGTGGAGATAGCGCGGCGTGAGGAGCTGCCTGACGAGCCGATCGGCGACCTGCTCCAGAGCGGCCCGCTGCTGGTGCGCAATGGCCGACCGGTCGACCATGCCGACGAGGGCTTCTCGGTCGGCGCCGATCAGTTCGACTCCGACATCACCGTCGGCCGCTACCCGCGCGCCGCGCTGGGCTGCGACGACGAGCGGCTGATCGCGCTGGCCTGCGACGGCCGCGCCGACGACGAGGCCGGGCTGACGCTCGACGAGCTCGGCACGGCGATGATCCAGCTCGGCGTTCGCGACGCGCTCAACCTCGACGGGGGCGGCTCGACGTCGCTCGTCAGCGGCGGGGTTCTGCGCAATGTGCCACGCGAGTCGCATGGCGTGCCGTTGACCGGCGGGCGGCCGATCGCCACCGCGCTGGTCTTCGCGCAGCGATAGGGCCGGTTAGCCCCAGCGGCGTGCGGGTACATTGATTGGCCGTGATGCGAGTGCTCTCAGGCCTGTTGTTCTTCCCTCGTGGTGGATCGGCGCAGGTGGCGAGAGCGCTGGCCGGTGAGCTGCCAGGCCGCGGATGGGACGTAACCCTGCTCTCGGGGTCGCTCGGCGGCGGTCGCGGCGACGCGCGCGACTTCTACTCGGGCCTCGACGTGCGGGCGGTGGACTTCGACGCCGGCGACGCGCCAATGCACCCCTCCTACGAGGATCGCCCGGGCGCGCCGGACAGCTGCTTCGCGTGTATCGACGATCGCGCCTACCGCCAGCACGTCGAGGCATGGGCACTGGCCTTGGAGCGCGCCGGCGCCGCTTCCGCGGACGTGCTTCACCTCCACCACCTCACGCCGTTGAACGAGGCGGCGACGATTGCCGCCCCCGGCGTGCCGATCGTCGGTCATCTGCATGGCACCGAGCTGCTGATGCTCGAGCAGATTGCCTCGGGCGCTCCCGCGACCTGGAGCCACGCCGACGCGTGGGCGCGCCGAATGCGGCGCTGGGCGCAAGGCTGCGAGCGGCTGATCCTGCTCGCCGAGGGCCAGCTCGAGCGCGCGGTCGCGCTCCTCGGCGTGGATCCCCGCGCCTGCGTGGTGATCGGCAACGGCTTCGACAGCGAGAGCTTCCGTCCGGCGCCGGTCGACCGGGCGGCGTTCTGGCGCCGCGAGCTGGCTGAGCAGCCGCGAGGCTGGCGGCCGGGCGAGAACGCGGGCAGCGTCGCGTACAGCCGTGAGCAGGCCGCCCGGCTCGACGAGCGGGTGGTGCTCGTCGCGGTGGGGCGGTTCACCGGCGTCAAGCGGCTGCCGCTTCTGGTCACGGCCTTCGAGCGCGCGCGGCGTGCCGCACGCCGGCCGGCGGCGCTGGTGCTGATCGGCGGCTATCCCGGGGAGTGGGAGGGCGAGCACCCGCTCGAGGCGATCGAGCGCGTCGGCGCCCAGGACGTCTATCTCGCCGGCTGGCACGACCACGACGAGCTGCCGGAGTTCCTCAACGCGGCCGACGTCCAGGTGATGGCGTCGGTGCGCGAGCAGTTCGGGCTCGTGCTGGTCGAGGGCATGGCGTGCGGGCTGCCGGCGATCGCGGTCGACCGCTTCGGCCCCGCGCAGATCGTCGAGGACGGCGACACCGGCTGGCTCGTCCCGCCCGACGACGAGACCGCGCTCGCCGAGGCGATGGTGTCGGCGATCGACGACGGCGAGGAGCGTGCGCGGAGAGGCATCGCGGCACGCCGGGCCGTGCGCGAGCGGTGGACCTGGCCGGCCCTGGCGGGAGACGTGGCGCAGGTGCTCGAGGACGTCGCCGGTGTCAGAGGCGGCCAACCGGCCGGAGCCTCTTCGCCGTAACGGCGCTTGCAATCGCGCCGAACCCGGTCGGCGTCCGCAACACTTACCTCGGTGGGGTTCGAGAGCAACTGGGCGTTCGCCGTCTCGGCGGCGGTCGACGCGCTGGTCGTGTGCGGCCTGGTGGTCTGGGCCGTGCGGGCGCGGCCGGGCTGGCTGAGGGTCGCTCTGGCGTGCGGTTTGGTTCTCGCCCTGCTGGCAGCGAAGGGCGTCGCGCTGGTGGCCAGCGGGCTCGGAATTCCCTTTGGGGTGATGCACGTGCTGTGGCTCGACCTCGTGGTGGTGCTGCCGCTCGCGGCGGTGTTGCTGGGCGTGCTCGGCTGGCGGACCGGCGGCAAGGGTCTGCGTGCCCTGGTGGTGCTCGGCCTGCTGCTGGCTCCGGTGGGCGCCTACGCGAGCTTCGTCGAGCCTGAGCGCCTGGTCGTCGAGCGCGCGACCGTCGAGCTCGCGCCGCAGCGAGCCGGGGACGCCCACGTGCGGGTCGCGGTGATCTCCGACCTGCAGTTCGAGCGGCTCGGCGATCACGAGCGCGAGGCCGTGGCGCGGGTGGTCGCCGAGCGTCCCGACCTGATCCTGCTGTCCGGCGACTACCACCAGGGGATGGCCGACTCCTTCGGGGAGGAGCTGCCGGGTCTGCGACGACTGCTGGGCCGGCTGCGGGCGCCGGGTGGCGTCTTTGCCGTCCAGGGTGACTCCGAGAGCGTGGCCAAGGCACGACGTGTCTTCTCCGGCACCGGCATCCGGTTGCTCGTCGACGAGCAGGCCTCCACGCGGGTGCGTGACCGCGCGATCTCGATCGCCGGGCTGCGGCTGCGCTACTGGAGCCCGAGCGCCCGCGCCCTCACGGAGGGCTTCGAGGCCCGGCCGGGAACGCGGGACGTCAGGCTGCTGCTGGCCCATCGCCCGGACGCGGCCAGGTGGCTGGCCCCCGACAGCCGCGTCGACCTCGTCGTCGCCGGGCACACCCACGGCGGCCAGCTCCAGCTGCCATTCGTCGGCCCGCTCACCACCGCGTCCGACGTGCCGCGCGAAGTCGCGGCGGGCGGGCTGCACTCGCTCGGCGGGCGCCAGATCTATGTCAGCCGCGGCATCGGCGTCGAGCGCGGTCAGGCGCCGCGGCTACGTCTCGGCGCCCCGCCGGAGGTATCGATCCTCACCCTGCGCTGATTCGGCGAGCTAGAGCTTGCCGGCCGCGGCCGCTGCCGCCTCGGCGGCTTCGAGCTGGCGCTCGATCAGGTCGAGGCCCGACGACCAGAAGCCCGGGTCGGTGAGGTCGACGCCGACGATCTTGCCGAGGTCCTCGGGCGGCATCGAGCCGCCGGCCTTCAGCAGCTCGACGTAGGAGGGGACGAACGAGTCGCCCTGCTCCTCGTAGCGGCGGTAGACCGACAGCGCGAGCAGGTTGCCGTAGGCGTACGCGTAGACGTAGCCGGGCGTGTCGATGAAGTGGGGGACGTAGGACCACCAGGTGCCGTAGTCCTCCGACGGCTCGACGGAGTCGCCGAGCAGGTCGGCCTGGGTGTCGAGCCACGCCGCGTTGATGCTCTCCACCGACAGCTCGCCGGCCTGGCGACGCTCGTTGTGGACGCGGTGCTCGAAGCGGTTCATCGCGACCTGGCGGAAGACCGCCGCGATCGCGCCGTCGAGCGACTCGGCCAGCAGCGACAGCCGCGCCGCGGCGTCGGGGGCCTGGGTCAGCAGGCGCTCGAGGACGATCGTCTCGCCGACGATCGAGGCGGTCTCGGCGACCGTCAGCGGCGTCGTGAACTCGAACACGCCACGCGGGCGGGCGAGCGCGGCGTGGACGCCATGGCCCAGCTCGTGGGCCATCGTCAGCGCGTCGCCGATCCGGCCGGTGTGGTTGAGCAGCACGTAGGGATGGGCCGAGGGCACGGTGTAGGAGCAGAACGCCCCGCCGCGCTTGCCGGGTGCCGGCGGCGCGTCGATGTAGTTGCCGGTGAAGAACTCCTCGGCGACCGCGCCCATCTCCGGCGAGAAGCTGCGGTAGCAGTCGAGCACCAGCTCGCGTGACTCCTCGTAGGAGACGCGCTGCTCGCTCTCGGCGACCGGAGCGGCGCGGTCGTAGTAGGCGAGCTTCTCGACGCCGAGCAGCTTCGCCTTCAGCCGGTACCAGCGGCGCGCCAGCTCGTAGCGCGACTGGACGGCGTCGATCAGCGCCTGGACCGACTCGTCGCTCGCCTCGTTGGCGAGGTTGCGCGAGGCGATCCAGCTGCCGTAGGAGCGCAGGCGGTCCTTGGTCGACTTGTCGGCGAGCAGCGTGTTGAAGATGAAGGCCCGCGTGCGCAGGCCGGGCTGGAGCGCGGCGGTCACGCCGTCGGCGGCCGCCTTGCGCAGCTCGCGGTCGGGCCCCTGAAAGAGGCTCAATGCCTCCATCAGCTGGACCGGCTCGTCGCTGTTCGGCAGGTCGACGGTCAGGCTGGCGACCTGCTCGGTGAACAGCCGCTTGAACGCCGCGCTGCCGGTGACCGCCGTCTCGGTCAGGACCCGCTCTTCGGGCTCTGAGAGCTGGTGCGGGCGGTAGCGGCGCAGCGTGCGCAGGTAGTGGCGGCAGAAGGCCAGCTCGTCGGACTCGATCAGCCGCTCGGCCTGCTCGTCGGGCAGCTCGTTCCACTCCAGGTCGAAGAACAGCAGCGCGGTCTGGAGTGCCGCGCCACGCTCCTGGGCCTCCTGCATCAGCGCGCCGCGCGCGGGGTCCTGGGTGTCGGTGGAGAAATCGAGCCCCGCGTAGGAGCCTGCGCGCCCGACCTTGTCGGACAGCTCCTCCAACGTGTGCAGCGCCTCGGCGAGCCCGGCGGCATCCAACTCCGCCACCTTGCCGCGGTAGCGCTCGGCGAACGCGTCGGCCGCCTCCTGCGCTTCCGCCATCAGCGCCAGCACGCCATCCGCGCCTCGGCCGCCGACCAGCGGTTGAAGGTCCCAACGCGCGGCCTCGAGGGCCTCGTCGCGCGGCTCAGCGATCGCGTCAGTCATGCGGGGCAGGTTATCCGCCGGTCGTGGAGGCACGGATGAGGGCGGCGACTTGGGCGGGGTCGTCCCAGGTGGGGACGTGACCGCAGCCGGTGAGGATGACGGTGCGGGTGACGGCGGGAGGGGTCGAGGGAGGGCGGACGAGGCGGTCGTGCTCGCCCCAGGCGAGCGTGACGGGGACGGGGATCTCGTCGAAGCCGGTGAAGACGGACGCGCGCATCTCGGCGTTGGCGCTGTCGAAGCCGCGGCCGTTGGCGTAGGCGCGGATGCGGTGCAGCGCCTGGTCGGGCGTCACCTCGGCCGGGTTGACCACCGTGCCGGTGAAGGCGAGCGTGCGCAGGCGCTTCGAGCGGACGATCAGCGGGAGCAGCGGCTGGAGCGCGCGTGCTGTGTCGCGGGCCCTGTTGCGCCGCTCGCCGAGTGGGCGCGCCCAGAGACCCGCGGTGCAGATCGCCGTGACCGAACGGGCGCGGCCGGTCTTGCCGAGCTCGAGCGCGACCCAGCCGCCGAGCGAGATGCCGGCGACATAGGCTGTGTCGACGCCGAGCGCGTCGAGGGTGTCGACGACGCGCGCGGCGATCGCCGCGGCGGTGGCCGGGACGTCGGCCGGCAGCTCGGGCGAGTCGCCGAAGCCGGGCATGTCGACCGCGATGCAGTCGTGATCGGCGGACAGGTCCGGGACGACCGGATCCCAGACGTGACGGTCGCCGCCCAGCGGATGGACCAGCAGCAGCGGCTCGCCGGAGCCGGTGCGTGAGAACGCGAGCGACACGATCACTGAGCGTAACCTCGTCGGATGGACCTAACCGGCCGCACAGTCCTCGTCACCGGATCGAATCGCGGCATCGGGCGGGCGATCGCCGAGGCGGTCGCGGCCAGGCCGGTCGGACTGCTGCTCTGCGGCACGCGCTTGCCGCAGGACTATCCGAAGCTCGAGCGGCCGGCGGGCGGCGCGCGCGAGATCCGCCCGGTCGCGCTCGACCTCTCCTCGCGGGAGGCGATCGAGCAGGCGGTCGCCGGGCTCGGCGAAGACGCGCGCCAGATCGACGTGCTCGTCAACAACGCGGGGCTGATGACCGGCGGCCTGCTCGAGGAGCAGGAGACCGACGAGATCTACGCGGCCGTCCAGGTCAACCTGACCGCCGTCATGCACCTGACCAAGCTGCTGCTGCCCGGGATGCTGAAGCGCGGCAGCGGGAAGGTCGTCAACAACGCCAGCATCTCCGGCTACGCGTACTTCCCGGCCGCGACGACCTATGCGGCGACGAAGGCCGGTGTCGTCGCGTTCACCGAGTCGCTGCGGCGCGAGACGAAGGGGACCGGCGTTACGACGCTGCACCTTGTGACGCCCGGCGTCGCCACCGACATGCTCGACGCGACCGACGAGGTCTACGGCAAGCACGTCGACACCTCGGGCTGGGACCGCCAGCCGCCGGCGGAGTGGGCCGCGAAGATCGTCGAGGCGATCGAGCGCGACAAGACGATTCTCGGGCCGGGCGGGAAGACCGCGATCGCCAAGCTGGCGTCGCGCGGGCCGGGCTTCCTCGTCGACGGCATCGCCGCGCGGATGTTCAGCCGGACGCCGCGTAGCTAGCGCCCTCGACGGCGTCGCCGGTCCAGCCGGGCTTGGCGAGCAGCAGCTGCACGTCGCCGATCCGTCGCTCGGCGAAGCCGGCCTCGACGTAGGCGAGGTAGAGCCGCCACATGCGGCGGAACGGCTCGTCGTAGCCCAGCTCGGCGGCGCGGCCGGCGTTGCGCTCGAACGCCTCGCGCCAGCGGGCGATCGTCGTCACGTAGTGGTCGGTGATGTCGTCGAGCCAGACCGGTCGCAGATCGGTGTGCTCGTCGACGTTGTGCTGGATCACCGGCAGCGATGGCAGGCAGCCACCGGGGAAGACGTGCGTGTTGGCGAAGCTGCGCGACGCCTTCTCGACCTCGTAGGCCGAGTCGTCGATCGTGATCGCCTGCAGCAGCATCGCCCCGTGAGGCTCGAGCAGCTCCGAGCAGCGGCGAAAGAACGTCGCGAAGTACTGCCAGCCGACCGCCTCGATCATCTCGACCGAGACGAGCTTGTCGTAGCTACCGCCGAGGTCGCGGTAGTCCTCGAGCAGCACCGTGACGCTGTCCGTCAGCCCGGCGGCGCGGACCCGCTCGACGGCCAGGTCGTGCTGGTCCTTGGAGATCGTCGTCGTGGTGACCCGCGCGCCGTACTCGCGCGCGGCGTGGATCGCCAGCGCCCCCCAGCCGGTCCCGATCTCCAGCAGGCGCTCGCCCGGGCGCAGGTCGAGCGCGCGGCAGATGCGATCGAGCTTCGCGGTCTGGGCGTCGGCGAGGCTCGCGTCGGGCGACTCGAAGTATGCGCACGAATAGACCATCGCGGGGTCGAGGAACAGCTCGAAGAGACCGTTGCCGAGGTCGTAGTGGGCGGCTATGTTCCGGCGGGAGCCCCAGCGGTCATTGCGGGGGACCGTTCGCGCCAGCCGCTGGGCGCCGTGCAGCAGCGGATGCCAGCGCTGGCGCAGGCGATCGAGCGGTCCCATGCTGCGGGCCGTGATCCGGAACAGCGCCACCAGATCGTCGACCTCCCACTCGCCCGCCATGTAGGTGTCGGCCAGGCCGGTCGAGCCGCGGAAGGCGTGGCGGTAGACCGCGGGGTCGCGGACGGTCACCGTCGCGTGGAGCGCGGCGGCAGGCGGCCCGAAGCCGAAGCGCCGGCCGTCGGCGTCGAGGACCTCGATGCGGCCGCCTTCGAGCCGCGACAGCAGGCGGAACAGCGCGCGCCGGGCGATCATCGGGCCCGCTCCGGATGGCGGTGGTACGGCGCGCCGCGCAGCTTCAGCCGCAGCGCGTTCCAGTAGATCAGGACCAGCACGCGCAGCGACGTCGCCGGGAAGCGGGCGAGCGAGCGGCTCAGCGCGCCGCGCGTCAACGCGCGGCGGTGCAACGAGAGCGTCGCGTCGAAGACGTGCTCGCCGTCCGCGCCGGTCTCGTCGATGTGCACCAGCAGCCGCTCGCCCGGCTCGCTGACGCGCCAGTCGTAGTGGCCGTCCATCCCGATGAACGGCGAGACGTGAAAGGCCTTGTCGACGCTGTCGCGCATGACCGCCCCGCCGTCGGGCGCCCGGTCGAGCACGTAGGCGTGGCTCTCGCCCCACGGGGTGTTGGTCACGTACGCGACGACCGCCTCCACGTGCTCGTCGGCCTGGCCGAAGCAGTAGTAGAAGCTGACCGGGTTGAAGGCATGGCCGAGCGTGCGCAGCGTCGTCAACAGGCGGATCGGCCCGGTGGGCTGGGTCCCCGTCCGCGCGGCGACCAGCTCGCGCACGCAGTCGGCGAGCGGCCGATTGGCGGGGCCGAGATGGTCGGAGCGCTTGAATCGAGCGAGCGCCGGCCGGTGCGCCGAGTAGAGCGGGTGCACGTCGAGCACGCCAGGCAGCTCGTCGAGGTCGAGGTAGAGCATCGCGTGGCGGTAGGTGAACGCGTGCTCGACCGGCGTGTGACGGCGGTGGCGGATCGAGCCGTCGTAGATCGCGGAGGTCACGCGGCTAGCTCCTCATCCGGCTCGGGCGTCGGCAGCGATGTGACGCCCGCCCCCATCCGCTCGATCGCGCGATCCGCGCTGAGCAGCCCGTCCTCGTGGAAGCCCCAGCCCCAGTAGGCGCCGCAGTAGTGGGTGCGGTCGACGCCGGAGATCTCGACGTGGCGGCGCTGGGCCACCACTCCCTCGGGGGTGAAGACGGGGTGCGAGTAGTCGATCGCTTCGATCACCTTCTCCGGGTCGATCCGGTCGCTGCGGTTCAGCGTGACACAGAAGTCGGTGTCGCTCCGCAGCGATTGGAGGTTGTTCATCCAGTAGGTCAGTCGCGTCCCACCGGGAGCCCCGTCGAGGTGGTAGTTCCAGCTTGCGCGTGCCGTCCGGCGGCGGGGCAGCAGCGCGGAGTCGGTGTGCAGCACCGCCTCGTTGCGCTGGTAGGGGATCGCGCCGAGGATCTCCCGCTCGGCCGGCGAGGGATCGGTGAGCATCGCGAGCGCCTGGTCGGAGTGCGTCGCTATCACGACCTCGTCGTAGTGCTCGACGCCGCAGCCGTCGGCGGCCACCTCGACGTAGCCGAGGTGGCGGGTGACCGCGCGCACCGGCGCCGACGTCCGGATGCGATCGGCGAACGGCCAGGTCAGCCGCTCGACGTAGCGCTCGGAGCCGCCCGTGACCGTGCGCCAGCGGGGCCGGTCGCGAAAGCCGAGCATCCCGTGGTTGGCGAGGAAGCTGGCGAGGAAGCCCGCCGGGAACGACCACAGCTGCTCCGGCTGCGCCGACCAGACCGCCGAGGCCTGCGGCACGATCAGCCGCTCGACGAACCACTCCGAGTAGCCGCCGTCGGCGAGCAGGTCGCGCAGCGACGGGCCGCCGTCGATCGCGCCAGTTGCCAGCGCGGACACTTCGCGGTTGAAGCGCAGCAGGTCGCGAATCATCCGCAGGAAGCGCGGGTTCGCGAGGTGCGAGCGCTGGGCGAACACTCCGCGCGGGGTGCCCGAGTACTCGAACGAGCCGGCGTCGTCGGAGACCGAGAAGCTCATCCGCGACGGCTGAGTCGCGACTCCGAGCTCGGCCATCAGCGCCTCGAAGCCCGGGTAGTTGCGGTCGTTGTGGACGATGAAGCCGGTGTCGATCTCGTGCGTCTCGTCGGCGAGGTCGACGCGCACCGTGTGGACGTGCCCGCCAATGCGTGGCGCGGCCTCGTAGACCGTGATCTCGTGATCGCGGTGGAGGCGGTGAGCCGCCGTTAGCCCCGCGATCCCGGTCCCGACGATCGCGATCCTCATCGGTCGAGGGCCACGTACAGCAGCAATCCGGCGACGGCGGCGCCTCCTCCGAGCGCGACGGTGCCCCAGCGGGCGTTGGCGGGCAGGGCGCCGGACGGCGTGGCGAGCGCGATCGTCACGTCCGCCAGGTCGCAGGCGGCCGCCGCCAGGACCCAGCGCCGCAGCTGGGCGTTGTCGTCGAGCGCGGTCAGGGCGCCGGCCGACAGCGCGACGTCGCGCGCGCCCAGGCCGCGGATCGCCACCTGCGCGGCCGGGCGCTCGGCGACTTCGCCCAGCCAGCCGGCGGCGACCCGGCTTGGCGCGACGATCAGTCCGGCGCCGAAGGCCAGCCGTCCGAGGGCGACGAGCGCGGTCAACTTGGTTGGAGTAGTCATCGCGTCACTGATACGTACTAGGTACCCAAATCGGATGACAGGGTGGGATAGATTGCCAAGACCCGGGGTACCGTCATGAGGAGAGAGTGTTGGACGCCAACCGCTTGAAGTCGCTGCCGCTGTTCGAGTCCGTCTCCGACGACGAGCTGGAGCGGATCGCGCCGTTCGTCAGCGAGGTGTCGGTGTCCGACGGCAAGCACCTCGTCGACGAGGGCGACTACGCCTACACCTTCATGGCGATCGAGGAGGGATCTGCCGAGGTCCGGCGCGGCGACGAGGTCGTGGCCGAGCTCGGAGCGGGCGACTTCTTCGGCGAGGTCGGCCTGCTCGACACCGAGAAGCGGACCGCCACGGTCGTCGCGACCTCGCCGACGCGTCTGGTCACGCTCGATCGCTGGGACATGAAGCGGCTCGAGAAGTCGGTCCCGTCCGCCGTCGAGCAGATCCGAGCAGCCGCCGCCGAGCGGCTGCCCGGCGCCTAGGCGGTAGAGCCGTGGCCGGCCGGATCGTCGTCTTCGGAGCGACCGGCTACACCGGCCGCCTGACAGCGGAGGCGCTGGTCGAGCGCGGGCATCGCCCCGTCCTGGCGGGACGCGACGGGCCACGGCTGGAGGCGCTTGCCGCGGAGCTGGGCGGCGGCCTCGAGACCGCCGTCGCGGACGTCGACCGCCCGGAGACCGTCGCCGCTCTGGTCGAGCAGGGCGACGCGCTGATCGCCACCGTCGGACCGTTCGCCAAGTGGGGCGACGCCGCGGCCGAGGCGGCGATCGCCAAGCGCGCCCACTACCTCGACTCGACCGGCGAGCCGCCGTTCATCCGGCGCGTCTTCGAGCACTACGGTCCGCTGGCCGAGGCCGCCGGCATCGGCATGGTCACCGCCTTCGGCTACGACTGGGTGCCGGGCAACCTGGCGGCGGGGCTGGCGCTGCGCGACGCCGGCGAGGAGGCTGTCCGCGTCGACACCGGCTACTTCGTCACCGGGGCGACTGGCGCGGGCAGCTTCAGCGGCGGCACCAAGGCGTCCGTCGCCGGCGTGGCGACCGAGCCTGCTTTCGCCTTCCGGGGCGGCGCGCTGCAGACCGTCCGCAGCGCGGACCGGTATCGCAGCTTCGCGCTGCGTGGTCGCGAGCTGGCGGCCGTCACCGTCGGATCGTCGGAGCACTACGGCCTGCCGCAGGCCTACCCGCGCCTGACCGAGGTCAACTCCTACCTCGGCTGGTTCGGGTCGCTGTCACGGCCGATGCAGGCGTTCTCGCTGGTCGGCGGCGGAGCGATGAAGATCCCCGGCGCGCGCACGCTGACCAACAGGCTCGCCGAGCGGTTCGTGCGCGGCTCGACCGGGGGCCCGGGCCGCGAGCAGCGCGCCCGCTCCGGCTCCTACATAACCGCGGAGGCCTACAACGTCGGTGGCGCCAAGTTGGCCGAGGTCCACCTGACCGGCGTCGACCCCTACACCTTCACCGCCGGCATCCTCGCCTGGGGCGGCCGGCGCGCGGCGACGGACGGCATGCTCGCGAGCGGCGCGCTGGGCCCCCTCGGCGCCTTCGGCCTCGACGAGCTCGAGGCCGGCTGCCGCGAGGCCGGGTTGACCAGAGCCGACTAGCGCCTGAACTTTCCGAAGCGACGCTTGGAGCGGACACGCTCCTCGCGGGCGTCGGCCTCGCTGGCGGTTGGCTGGCGAACCCTTGCGAGCGCGCGCTCGGCCAGCTCCCCGTGGACCGAGCGGGTGCGTCCCTCGCGGCGCTTCCAGTCGCCGCCGGGATCGAGGTCCCAGGCGAACGTGTCGTCGGCGAGGCAGCGCTCGATGACGTCCTCGATGTCGGCGCGCAGCGCGGTGTCCTTGACCGGGATGAGCAACTCGACGCGCGTGTCGAGGTTGCGCGGCATCAGGTCGGCCGACCCGACGTAGCAGCGGCGCTCCTCGCCGCTCTGGAACCCGTACACGCGCGAGTGCTCGAGGAAGCGACCGACGACCGACACGACGCGGATGTTCTCGCTGACCCCCGGGATTCCGGGGACCAGGCAGCAGATGCCGCGGATGTTGAGGTCGATTCGGACGCCGGCCCGCGAGGCCTCGTAGAGCGCGCGGATGCAGCGGCGGTCGACGAGCGAGTTCATCTTCATGGCGATCCGGGTCTGCTCGCCGGCCTCTTGGGCGTCGATCGTGCGGCGGATCTCGTCGAGCAGGCCGTCGCGCATCCGCTCAGGCGCCACCAGCGCGGTCCGGTAGCCGGGCGGGCGGGCGGCCCCGGTGAGCGTGTTGAACAGCTCGGCGACGTCCGCGGTCACGTCGCGGTCGCAGGTGAAGAGGCCGAAGTCCTCGTAGAGGCGCGCGGTGCCGCGGTGGTAGTTGCCGGTGCCGACGTGGACGTAGTGGCGCACGCCGTCGCCCTCGCGGCGCACGATCAACAGCGCCTTGGCGTGCGTCTTGAGGCCCGGCAGGCCGTGGACGACGTGGGCGCCGGCCTCCTCGAGCGATCGCGCCCAGCCGATGTTGCGCCGCTCGTCGAAGCGCGCCTTCAGCTCGACGAGGCAGACCGCCTGCTTGCCGCGCTCGGCCGCCTTGATCAGCATCGGGACGAGCGCCGAGTCGTCCGAGGTGCGGTACACGGTCATCTTGATCGCGAGCACGTCGGGGTCGTCGACCGCCTGCTCGACGAACCGCTCGACGCTGGCCGCGAACGAGTCGTACGGGTGGTGGACGAGCAGGTCGCCGGCGCGCATCGCGGCGAAGACGTCGGGCTTGCCGTCGTGGGTCGAGAAGGCGCCGGCGGCGACCGGCGTCCACGGCTCTTCGCGGATGGCGTTGAAGCCGTCGAGCCCGTGGATCTGCCAGAGGTCGGCCAGGTCGAGCATGCCGGCCGTGTCGACGACCTGGCGCCCCTCGATCTCGGTCTGCTCGATCAGGAAGGAGCGCATGTCGGGATCCATGTCGGCGTCGACCTCGAGCTGGACCACCTCGCCGAAGCGCCGGCGGCGCAGCTCGGTCTCGACGGCGCGGACGAGGTCGTCGGCCTCGTCGGACACCGTGAAGTCGGCGTCGCGGACGACGCGGAAGGCGGCGTGACTGCGCACCTCCATCCCCGGGAAGAGGCTGTCGAGGTGGCGGGCGATCACCGCCTCCAGCGGTACGAATGTGCCCTCTCCGATGTCGATCAGCCGCGGCAGCACCTCCTTCGGCACCTTCACGCGGGCGAACAGCTCGTCGCCGTTGACCGGGTCGGTCAGCCAGACGCCGAGGCTCAGCGAGAGGTTCGAGATGTACGGGAACGGCCGGCCGGGTCCGACCGCCAGCGGCGTCAGCACCGGGAACACCTGCTCCTCGAAGATCTTGTCGAGCGTGCGCAGCTCGGCGGCGTCGCAGTCGGCCGGGGCGATCACGCGGATGCCGTGCTCGGCGAGCGCCGGGCGCAGCTGCTCCCACTGGCGGGAGTGGCGCGCCCCGAGCGCGCGGACGCGCTCGACGATCCGATCGATCGTCTCCGACGGCGACAGCCCGTCGGCCTTGCGCGCGTCGATGCCGGCGTCGACCTGGTCGTGCAGGCCGGCGAGCCGGATCATCGTGAACTCGTCGAGGTTCGACGTGTAGATCGCGAGGAACTTGACGCGCTCGAGCAGCGGCGTCCGCTCGTCCTCGGCGAGCTCCAGCACCCGTCTGTTGAAGTCGAGCCACGACAGCTCGCGGTTCGCGTACAGCTCGGTCGAGTCGAGCGACGGCGGGGAGGGCGGTGCCGCGGCCTGCGGTGTGGTGGAGGTCTCCATCAGGGGCTTCTCTCGATTGTCACAGGCCACACGGCCTCTGTGTGAATATCTTTGCGGTCGATGATCTGGCTACTGCGACACGCCCATGCCGAGCCCGGATCGCCCGACGCCGAGCGGCCCCTGAGCGCGCGCGGCGAGCAGCAGGCGCGTGTCGCCGGTCGGGCGCTGAAGGTCCTGGGCGTGGAGCTCGATGCCTGCCTGACGAGCCCCAAGGTCCGTGCCCGCGAGACCGCCCGGCTGGCCTGCGAGCCGCTCGGGGTCGAGCCGTGGGAGGAGCGCGCGTTGCGCGGCGGGCCGTTCGATCCGACCGACGTCGCCGCCGGCCATGGCGAGTCGGTGCTGCTGGTCGGGCACGACCCCGACTTCTCGATGGCCGTCCACGACGCGACCGGCGCCCAGGTGCGGCTGCCGAAGAGCGGCCTGGCTGCGATCGACCGCGGCGAGCTCAAGCTGCTACTCCGCCCGCACGAGCTGGAGCTGCTGGCGCAGCTCGACTGACCCGGCGGCTGCCCGCCATCAGCTGTGCTTGACGGCGATGCCCTCGAGCACGTGCGCGACGCGGTCGCAGGCGTCGACCGCCTGCTCGAGCCGGTCGATGACGTCCTTCCAGCGGATCACGACCATCGGGTCGATTCCGCCGGCGAACAGCGCGACCAGCGCCTGGCGGCTGATCCGGTCGCCCTCCTCCTCGAGCGCCTTGATCTCGTCGCGCAGCCCGGGCTCGCCGGGCCAGCCGCGCATCAGCCGGTCGAGCTTGCCGGTGGCCGCGGCGAGGTTGGTGCCGCCTGCCGCGAACAGCGCCTCGAACTTGCTGCGGTTCGGCGCGCTGGCGAAGAGCGGCAGGCCCATCAGCTGCCGCCTTGGGTCAGCTCGGGGTGGGAGGCGTCCTCGAACTCGCGGAACAGCCCGGTCACCACGAAGGCGGTCTGCTCGCCGATGTCGACGGCGTTGTCGCCGATTCGCTCGAGGCAGCGGGCGATCAACATCATGTGCATCGCCCACTCGCGCTGGTCGGCGTCGTCGCCGATCTCGAGCGCGCGGCGGAAGCACTCGCGGTTGAGGACGTCGATCTCGTCGTCCTGGCGGACGAGGTCCTGGGCGAGCGCCGCGTCGCGCCGCTGGAAGGCGAGCTTGCACTGCTGGACCAGCGAGCGCGCGAGGTCGCCCATCCGCGCGATCTTCGCCAGCAGTTCGTCGTCGGCCGGCGGCTCATGGCCGGCGAGCGGGACGAGCTTGGCCATGTTCACGCACTGGTCGCCCATCCGCTCGACGTGCTTGATCACGTGCAGCAGCGCCGCGACGAGGCGCAGGTCGCCGGCCACCGGCGCCTGCAGCGCGAGCAGCGACAGGATGCCCTGGTGGACCTCGAGGTAGCGGCCGTCGATCCGGTCGTCGTCGGCGATCACCATGCTCGCCAGCTCGACGTCCCTGTGTAGGACGACCTCGATCGCGCGGTCGAGCGCTTGGCAGACGAAGTCGAGCCCACCGAGCGCCTGGTGCTCGAGCTGGGTGAGCTCGTCCTGGAACTGCTGTCTGGTCGTCTCTGGCATCGCGCTAACCGACCTTGCCGGTGACGTAGGCCTCGGTGCGCTCGTCGTTGGGGTTGGTGAAGATCGTCTGGGTCTCGTCGAACTCGACCATCCGGCCGGTGCGGTGGCCGTCCTCCTCGAGCTGCACGGTGAAGAAGGCGGTCATGTCCGAGACGCGCGCCGCCTGCTGCATGTTGTGCGTGACGATCACGATCGAGTAGCGCTCGCGCAGCTCGAGCATCAGGTCCTCGATCTTCCCGGTCGAGATCGGGTCGAGCGCCGAGCACGGCTCGTCCATCAGGATCACGTCGGGGTCGGTGGCGAGCGTGCGGGCGATGCAGAGCCGCTGCTGCTGGCCGCCCGACATGCCGAAGGCGTTGGTCTTGAGCCGGTCCTTGACCTCGTCCCAGAGCGCGCCGCGGCGCAGCGCGCGCTCGACGATCTCGTCCATGTCGCCCTTCATGCCGAGCACGCGCGGGCCGAAGGCGATGTTGTCGTAGATCGACTTCGGGAACGGGTTGGGCTTCTGGAAGACCATCCCGATCCGCTTGCGCACCTCGACCGGGTCGACGGTCGAGCCGTAGAGGTCCTGGCCGTGGTAGTTGATCGTGCCGGCCACTGTCGCGCCGGGCACGAGATCGTTCATCCGGTTGAGGCAGCGCAGCAGCGTGCTCTTGCCGCAGCCCGACGGGCCGATCAGCGCGGTGATCTCCTTCATCGCGACGTCGAAGCCGATGTCGCGCACGGCAACCTTGCCGCTGTAGGCGACCTCGACGCCGGAAAGCTCGAAGATCGGCTCGCGCGCCTTCGCGGGACGGCTGCGCTTGCCCTCCAGCGTCGCGCTCCCGACGTCGAGTGACGTCTCGGCCGGGCCGCGGGGGACCGAGCGCTCGGGCGAGCGGTCGTCCTCCTGCTGACGGTGCGGGTCGGTCATCTGCTCAGCCACCTTTGGTCACCTACCACTTCTGCTCGAATCGATTGCGCAGCCAGATCGCGATGGCGTTCATGCCGAGCAGCAGCACCATCAGGACGATGATCGCTCCGGCAGCGAGCGATGCGTAGTCGTTGACTGCGTTGGAAGGGCGCGAGATCCAGTCGAAGATCATGATTGGCAGCGCCGTGAAAGCCGATTGGAGGGCGGGGTCGAAGGCGACGAACGTCGCCGCGCCGACCATGATCAGTGGGGCGGTCTCGCCGATCGCCCGTGAGAGCGACAGGATCACGCCCGTTGAGATGCCCGGGATCGCCGCCGGCAGCACCTGACGCCAGATCGTCTGCCACTGGGTCGCACCGAGCGCCATCGAGCCCTCGCGGATCGACGGCGGCACCGCGCGGATCGCCTCGCGGCCGGCGATGATCACGACCGGCAGGACCAGCAGTCCGAGCGTCAGTCCGCCGGCAAGGATGATCGAGCCCATTCCGAACGGGCCACGAACCAGGAACGCGAGGCCGAGGATGCCGTAGACGATCGAGGGAACGGCCGCGAGGTTCTGGATGTTGACCTCGATCGCGCGGTTGTACCAGCGCGTCTCGTCGGCGTACTCCTCGAGGTAGATCGCCGTCGCGACGCCGACCGGGATGATGAAGGCCGCGCAGACGGCCATCAGCCAGAGGGTTCCCAGCAGCGCGGCGCGGACACCCGCGTTGTCGGCCACCGTCGACCCGTACTTGGTGATGAAGTCGAGGCTCAGTCGGCTGACGCCGTCTGCCGCGACGTCGATCAGCAGCGTCGCGAGCAGCGCAAACGACAGACCGATGCACCCGATCAGCAGCCACTTGAACGCGCTGCCCTCAACCTTGGTGCGGCGTGACGCCTGGCCGACGACGGGCGCCTCGGCCGCCTCCTCGAATGCTTGCGCGGTAACGGGCTGGTGGCTCACTCGTACACCTGCCTGTACTTGCGCACGAAGCGGATCGAGATCAGGTTCAGGACCAGGGTGATCACGAACAGCAGCATCCCGACCGCGAAGATCGTCTTGTACTGGACGCTGCCGGTCGCAACGTCGCCCTTGCCGATCGCGGCGATGTAGGAGGTCATCGTGTACATCGGCTCGCGCGGGTCGGCGGAGATGACGGCGATCTGGCCGGCGGCGACGAGCACGATCATCGTCTCGCCGATCGCCCGCGACGCGCCGAGCACGACCGACGCGACGATTCCCGACAGCGCTGCAGGGAAGACGACGCGCAGTGAGGTCTGCAGCCGGTTGGCGCCGAGACCGAAGGCGCCCTCGCGCAGCGAAGCCGGCACCGCCGACATCGCGTCCTCGGCGATCGATGCGATCGTCGGCATGACCATGAAGCCCATGACGATTCCGGCCGACAGCGCGTTGAACACGCTGATGTCCATGTGAAGGATGTCTGTGAGGAACGTCGGCGTGAAGAAGGTCAGCGCGAAGTAGCCGAAGACGATCGTCGGCACGCCCGCGAGCGTCTCGAGGATCGGCTTGACCGTCTTGCGGACGCGTGGGCGGGCGTACTCGCTGAGGTAGATCGCCGAACCGAGGCCGAGCGGGATGGCGACGGCGAGGCAGATACCGGTGATCAAGAGGGTCCCGCTGACCAGCGGCAGCACGCCGAAGCTCTGCGGCTTGATGATCGGCGACCACTCGGTGCCAAAGAGGAACTCGCCGACGCCGACCTCTCGGAAGAAGGTGACCGTCTCGCCAGCGAGCGAGAGCACGATGCCGGTAGTGGTGAGGACCGAGATCAGCGCGGCGAGCAGCAGCAGCGCCTTGATCAGATCCTCGTGCCAGCGACGACGCGCCACCCCGAGAGCCGGGGTGGCGCGCGTCGTGGTGGTGGCGGAGGCCTCCATCGGTGGTCTTTCAGGAGGCCGCTAGGTCGGCTACTTGCCGGCCTTCGCCTCCGCCTCCTTCAGCTGCTGCTTGGCCTTGTCGACCTGAGCGGCGGTCAGCGGCACGATCTGCGCCGCGGTCGCGATCTCCTCGGCGTTGTCGACCGTGTACTCCATGAAGCCCTTGACCTGAGGCTTGGAGCCGAGCGCCTGCTCGCTGGGATACATGAAGATCGGCCGGGACAGCGGCTTGTAGCTGCCGTCCTGGATCGTCTCCAGGCTCGGCTTGACGCAGCCGTCGCCACCGTCGACCGCGACCAGGTTCAGCTTGTCCTGGTTCTGCTCGTAGTAGGAGAAGCCGAAGTAGGCGAGGCCGCCTTCGTCGCCCGAGACGCCCTGGACGAGGATGTTGTCGTCCTCCGACGGCTGGTACTCCTTGCGGCTGACGCCCTCCTCACCGTTGATCTCGTCGGTGAAGAAGTCGAAGGTGCCGGAGTCGGTGCCCGGTCCGTACAGCGAGACCTCGACATCCGGGAACTTCGGGTCGAGCTGGCTGTAGTTGGCGATCTTCGAGCCGGTGTTCCACAGCTCCTTCAGCTGCGCGACCGTGAGGCAGTCGATCTTCAGGTCCTTGTTGGTCACGACGGCGATGCCGTCGTTGGCGACCGTGATCTCCTGGTAGGTGATGCCGTTGCGCTTGCAGATCGGAGCCTCCTCGTCATCCTTGATCGGACGCGAGGCGTCGGAGATGTCGGTCTCGCCGGCGCAGAACTTCTCGAAGCCGCCGCCGGTACCCGAGGTGCCGACCGAGATCTGGACGTCTGGGTTCTCACCCTGGAACTGCTCGGCGGCGGTCTGCGCGAACGGGCCGACCGTGCTCGAGCCGTCGATCTTGACCGCGCCGGAGAGGTCGCCCCCGCCGCTGCCACCTGAGGCGCTGCTGTCGCTGCTGTCGTCGCCGCAGGCCGCGACGCCGAATGCCAGCACGCCCGCCGAGGCGAGTGCGAGCCACTTGCTCATGGATGTTCTCCTTGTTGGTTTCACAACTGAAGCGACGGTCGCATGGCTTGGTAGCCAGTCTGTTATGGACTTGTCTCTGGGATGTGAAGACGATGTAAACGAGCCTTCACATGCCGATTCGTCGCGTATGCTGGCTTCATGCAGCTCGCCATCCTGGACACGGACTCCGGGTTCGTGCAGGTTTTGATCAACCGCGCCGACAGCTTGGGCTGGCAGTGCCGCCGTTTCGAGGCGCCGCCGCCGGCCGAGGAGTTCGCCGCGATGCGCGTCAACGCACTCGTCGTCGACCTGGCACTGCTCGGGCCGGGCGCCTGGGACTACCTCCAGGACGTGGCGACCGTGGCGCCCGGGCTGGGGATCGTGGTCGCCACCGGCCGCTCGAGCGTCGCCCAGCGGGTGCGCGGATTGCGGATGGGCGCCGACGACTGGATCACCAAGCCGTGCCACCCCGAGGAGGCGCTCGCGCGCGTGGAAGCGGTCGTGCGGCGCCGCAAGCAGGCGTCGAGCCGAATCGACCAAGCGCCGGTCGTCGCCGCTGAGCTGGAGATCCGCGCCGACCAGTTCCAGGCCTTCGCCAGCGGTCGCAGCTGCGACCTGACGCGGCGCGAGTTCGAGGTTCTGCAGCTGCTCGCCGGCGTCGAGGGCAAGGTCCTTCAGCGCGAGGAGATCTACCAGCAGGTCTGGGGCTACTCGATGGCCCACGGCGATCGCTCGGTCGACGTCTTCGTGCGCAAGCTGCGCCAGAAGCTCGAGTCCGGGTCGCCCCGCTGGCGCTACATCCACACCCACTTCGGCGTCGGATATCGATTCGATCCGGAGCTCCGCGAGGACGCCGCCCCGATCGAGGTTTCCGACGCCGGGACCGCTCCGCCCGCTACGGTCGATCCTGCAGCGCTCCTTCGCTAGCGCTCGCGGTCCCGTAGATCTCCCGAAGGGGTACTCGGATGTCGAAGGCAGGACGTTGGGGGTTGGTCGCGCTTGCGGCGGCGGTCGTGGTGGCCGCCTTCCTGATCGCGCGGCCGGGTGACGACGACGGCGACAGCGGCAACCAGGCGGCGAGCACGACGACCGCGACCGAGACTTCGCCGACCGCTACGGCGCCGTCGGCGCCGAAGCCGCCGCCGGATGGGCCCTCTGCGACCGTGATCGAGCTGACGGGCTTCGAGCCGGCGGGTGGCGTCGTCGACGTCGACGCGACGAAGGGCGATCCGGTGCGGATCGTCGTGCACTCCGACGTCGCCGACGAGATCCACATCCACGGCTATGACATCTCTCGCGACGCGGCGCCCGGCAAGCCGGCGCGCTTCCAGTTCGACGCGACGATCGAGGGCGTCTTCGAGATCGAGAGCCACGAGGCGGAGCACGCCGGGAAGGACGCGCTGATCGCGCGGCTGGTGGTGGAGCCGTCTTGATCGAGATCGCTCACGGGATCGTAGGTCGCTCAGACCTGCCGATCCCGGAGTGGCTGTTCGGCTGGGCCGCGGCGGTCGTGCTCGTCGTGTCCTTCGTCGCGCTCGCGGTCCTGTGGCCGGAGCCGAAGCTGTCGCGGGCGTCATTCCGGCCGCTGCCGGGCCTCACGCGCGTCTTGCACAGCCGGCCGGTCGACTTGCTCTGCGGCCTGGTCGGCGTCTTCCTGCTCGTGGTGACCGTCTACTCGGGCTTCGAGGGCTCGCAGACCTCGACGGCCAACTTCGCGCCGACCTTCGTCTACGTGATCTTCTGGCTCGGCCTGGTCGGGCTGAGCGTGCTGTTCGGCAACGTCTTCAAGGCGTTCAACCCGTGGCGGGCATGCGGCCGCGCTGTCTCCTGGATCGCTCGTACGGCCGCGCGGGCGCCGATGCCGGCGCCGCTCTCCTACCCCGAGCGGCTCGGCCACTGGCCCGCGGCGGCTGGGATCTTCCTGTTCGCGGCGCTCGAGCTGGCGGTCTCGGACGGCGACGCGCCGCGGACGGTCGCGATCGCCGCGCTCGTCTACTCGGTCGGGCAGTTCGTCGGGATGGCGCTCTACGGCGTCGAGGAGTGGAGCGATCGCGGCGACGGCTTCAGCGTCTACTTCGCGCTGTTCGCCCGGATCTCGCCGTGGAGCACGCGCGACGGCGTCGTCGGCCTGAGGCCTCCGCTCGCGAGCCTCGCCGACTTCCGTCCGCTCGCCGGCACGGTGCCGCTGCTCGCGGTGATGATCGGCAGCGTCACCTTCGACGGCGCCGCCGAGGCGCCGATCTGGACCGGCATCGCGCCGGACATCTCGGACTTCTTCCAGAGCATCGGACTGTCGCCGGAGAAGGCGCTCGAGCTGACCTTCCTGATCGGCCTGATCGCTGCGATCGCGATCGTCTACGGCTTCTACATGCTCGGCGTGCGCGGCGCGCAGAGCGTCGGCGGCGGCTTCTCGACGGGTGAGCTGTCGCGCGCGTTCATCGCGTCGCTGGTGCCGATCGCGTTCGCCTACGTCGCCGCCCACTACTTCACGCTGCTGCTCTACCAGGGCCAGGCGATCCTGACGCTGTCGAGCAACCCGTTCGGCTTCCTCGCCTCGAACCCCCTCGGCGAGGCGGGGACCGACATCTTCGGCACCGCCGATCGCTCGATCGACTACGGCGTGATCGGCGCCACCAGCGCCTGGTACTGGATGGTCGGCTTCGTCGTTCTCGGCCACGTCGCCGCGCTGACGCTCGCCCACGACAAGGCGCTGACGATCTACTCCGACGTCAAGCTCGCCGTCCGCTCCCAGTACTGGATGCTCGCCGTGATGGTCGGCTTCACCAGCCTCGCGCTCTGGCTGCTGTCGCAGGCGAACCAGTAGCCGCACCCCCGGGCGAAGCGCTCGGCGGGTGCGCACGAGGTTCTCCCCGCGTAGCCTGGAGGGGCCGTGATCCTCCTCGCCCATGCGGGCCACTGGCTCGTCAACGCCGCCTACTTCGTCCCGGTCGTCGGGTTCCTCGGCTGGCTGGGCTGGACCGAGCTGCGCAACCGGCGCTCCGGCTAGAGTGGCCGCATGGCCAACTTGACCCGCAGGCAGAAGGAGAAGCGCGCCTACACGCTGGCGCTCGTCGGCGGCGGCGCCGGAGTAGCGACCGTCGTCCTTGCGGTGCTGGCGATCGTCGGCGTCACGAGTTTCGGACTGGTCATCCTCACCGCCCTGATCGCGGCCGCTGCGATCTTCGGCTTCCGCCGCACCGTCGGTACCTAGCCGACTGATCAGCGGCATGGCCGACGGGGGGACAGGGGACGAAGCTGTAGGCACACCGCCGTTGGCCTTTCTCCTGGCGGCGGCGATGTTCGTGTTCGTGATCGACACGTCGCTGATGAACGTGTCGATCTATGCGGTGGTCCGCGACCTCGACACGACGGTGAGCGGAGTGCAGGCGGCGGTGGCGATCGAGGCGCTGGTGTCCGCGGCGTTCATCCTGATCGGGAGCAAGCTCGGCGACCTCTACGGCCGCAAGCGCGCCTACGTCGCCGGCCTCGCCCTCTACTCGCTCGGCGCGCTCGCGATGGTGTTCGGCCAGGGCCTGGCCGCGATCATCGTCTTCTGGGCCGTCGTCGGCGGTCTGGGCGCCTCGCTCTACCTGCCGGCGATGCAGTCGCTGATCCACGGCAACTTCGAGGGCAAGATGCAGGCCAAGGTCTACGCCCTGGTCGGGGCGTCGGCGGCGATCGCCGCGGCCATCGGGCCCCTTCTGGGCGGCTTCTTGACGACGCTCCTGTCGTGGCGCGTCGGGTTCCTGCTCGAGGCGGTCGTCATCGCGGTCGTCCTTGCCGGCAGCGGGCAGATCCGCGACGTCGCCTACACCGGCGATCGCTCCGTCGACTGGATCGGCGCCGTGCTGTCCGTCCTCGGCATGGGCGGGCTCGTCCTCGGCGTCCTGGTCTGGCAGGAGGGAGGTGAGTCGGTGGCGGCGCTGATCGGCCTCGGCGTGGCCTCCTTGGCTGCCTTCGCGTACTGGGTCGTTCGTCGCAAGCGACAGGGGAAGGCGGCCCTGCTCGACCCCTCGCTGTTCGCCTCCAAGCTGTTCAGCTTCGGGATCGCCCAGGGCGTCCTCCAGCAGATCGCCCTCGGCGGGTTGCTGATCGCGTTGCCGATCTACCTGCAGCTGGTGCTCGGGTACAACGCGCTGGAGGCGGGCCTGTCGCTGGCCCCGCTCTCGCTGACGATGTTCGGGGTGGCGCTCCTGGCCGGCAGGCGGGCCGGCAAGCGGCGGCCGCGCAGCATCATCCGGGCCGGGTTCGCGGCGCTCGTCGCCGCGCTGCTGATCCTGATCCCGCTCGTCCCGAGCGCCACCAGCGGCTGGTACCTGGCGATACCGCTGGTCCTCGCCGGCGCCGGGCTCGGCATGCTCGTCTCTCAACTCAACAACTACACGCTGGCTCCGATCTCCGAGGAGCGCGTCGGCGAGGCGGCCGGTGTCAACTCGTCGACCGGCTCGTTCGGCCTGTCGTTCGGGCTCGCCTTCGCGGGCGCGGTGATGCTCGCCACGCTGTCGATCGCCTTCACCGACATGGCGAAGTCCAGCGACGTCCTGCCGCCCGCCGAGCAGCAGCAGGTCGCCGACGTGCTGGAGGACGATGCGCAGGTGATGAGCGACGCGCAGCTCGAGGAGCTGCTCGATGGTCAGCCGGAGGAGATCCAGGACGAGATCCTCGGCATCAACACCGACGCGCGCCACCTCGCACTCCAAATCGCGCTGCTCGTCTCGCTGATCGCGGCGCTGATCGGCCTCCTGAACGCCTTCCGGATGATGCGCCTGCCGGACCCCACGACCCCGACCTAGGGGGGCAGATGTCAGCGTCTGGGTTCCTTAGCCTCCATGCAACGAGCTATGCCCTACATGGTGCCCTACACTGCTGGGATGCGCAAGACCAGCGTCTACCTGAGCGATGAGCTGGCCGACCGTCTTGCGCGACTGGCGCAGGCGTCGGGCAGCTCCCAAGCGGAGGTTCTGCGCGCGGCGATCGCGGCCTACCAGCTCCCCTCCGCGGCAGATCGGGCGTTTGCCCTCGATGGTTGCGTCTCCGGCGACGGTAGCTCGGTGGCAGACATCGACGAGGACGAGCTGCTGCGCGGGTTCGGCGCGTGACGCTGATCGTCGATGCGGCGCCATTGGTTGCGCTCGCGGACGCCTCCGATCTGATGCACGACCGTGTGAGGTCCATCCTGACCTCCGAGCCTGGACCGCTCGTGATTCCTGCTCCCGTCACCGCCGAGGTTGACTACCTGCTTGGTGCTCGGCATGGCCCGATTGCCCGTCGCCGGTTCCTCGCGGACTTGGCGGCCGGGCGCTTCACGGTCGGCTGTCTCGAGGGCGAGGACTACGCGGCCGTTGCCGAGATCGATCTCAGGTACTCCGATCTGGAGCTCGGCCTCGCCGACTGCTCGCTGGTCGTGCTGGCCGATCGGCACGCGACCGATCGCGTCCTGAGCTTCGACGAACGGCATCTGAGAGCGGTGGCTCCGATCGGAGGCGGGGCTTTCACGATCCTTCCGGCGGATGCCGCCGGCTCGTAGTCTCCGACTCTCGTGACCCCTCTGCGCAAGCTTCGCCGCGAGTCGATGGGGTTCGCGATCGGCTCGCTGTGCTTCGCGCTTGGCTCGCTGCCGGGCTACGGGCGGCTGGTCGGGGAGGGGGCGGACAACGTCACCTACTTCGTCGGGTCGCTGTTCTTCACGACGGCGGCGTTCATCCAGCTGCGGCTGAGCGGCGGTTGGCGACGCGGCGCCTGGAAGTCGCGTGCGGACTGGGACGACTGGTGGGCGGCGGCGATCCAGTTCGTCGGGACGCTCTGCTTCAACGTCAGCACCGGCGCCGCGCTGATCGACCACCTCAGCGCCGAGCAGGCGCACGACCACGTCTGGCGCCCGGACGCGTACGGGTCGGTCTGCTTCCTGCTGTCGAGCGCGCTGGCGATCCAGGCGACGACGCACCGCGAGGGCCTCTGGGATCCCGAGGCGCGCAACTGGTGGAGCACCTGGCTCAACATGGCGGGCTCGGTCGCATTCGGCGCGTCGGCGGTCGCCGCCTACGTGGTGCCGTCGTCGGGCGAGGTCCTGAACGCCGAATGGGTCAACCTCGGCACGTTCATCGGCGCGGTCTGCTTCCTCGTCGCGGCCCTGCTGGTGCGGCCGCCGCGCTCAGCTCAGGTCGAGAACGCGGCGGTCTAGCGGGGCCCTCTGACCGGTGGCGTCGACCGCCTTGCCGGCGATCACCAGCCGTACCTCGTCCAGATCCCGGAGTGCCTTTTGGCCCTTCCGCGTCAGGACGAGCGTCACACGCTTCTTCCCTGCCGCGGAGAAACGCGTGGTCTTGATCTTGAAGACCCTGATGAGCCGTGTCGTCGCCCGGCTTCGGGTCTGCACCCTGAGCCTCGCCCTGCCTGTCAGCGTGACCCGCGCCGCCTCGTTGACTCTCGCCGCGACGACCAGCTTCCCGGTCCGGAGCAGCTTGCGCAGCGTCCTTCCCTCGCCACCGGTGAGCTGGAGCGCGAGTGGCGGCCTCGGGGTGCTCGGCGGCCCCGGATCGGTCGGGCCGTCGGGGGGCGGATCGCCCGGAGGCGGGTCGGTGATCGGGATCGGCGGCGCCGGCTTCACCGTCAGCGTGAAGCTCTGCACTGCATCCGGCGAGGTGCCGTTGGACGCCTCGAACGCGATCGGGTAGACCCCGTCGGTACCAGTCGCCGGCGTCCCCGCCAGGCTCCCCGTACCGTCGCCATTGTCGGTGAAGCTCATTCCGCTGGGCAGCTCGCCCGTCTGCGACAGCGAGGGCGTCGGCCCTCCCTTCGCCACGATCGTGAAGCTCCCGTTCGTCCCCACCTGGAAGGTCGCCGCGGCGCCGCTCGTGATCGTCGGCGCGACTGGATCCTGCCGCTCGAACGCCCCGATGTCGCAGAAGGCGGCCCCAGGCTCGGGGCGCGGCTCGCCACGCTGGTCGGTGCTGGTCGGGCACTGCGCCAACGGCACCACGTCGACCGCTGGACTCGACGGTTGGAGCGCCCGCGTCTCGGTCGGACCCCCGTTGTCCGCGAGCGTGGCCAGCAGCGGGTCCGCGGACGGGCGACTGAACCCACAGCTCGTGTCGCTCGAGGACGGCCCCTCGATGCTGTAGCTCGACGACTCGACAGGCAGGTTGCAGTTCTCCGCTCCGGTGTTCCCCGCGACGATCGTCGCCCTCGCTGTCACCTCCGCGACTTGGACGCCGAGCGGGTTGTCACCGTAGATCCCGGCGCCCTCGCCCTCCTCGCTAGCCGAGTTGCCGGAGATCGTCACGTTCGTCAAGATCGCCGAGCCGGTGGACATGATCGCGCCGCCGGAGCCGTCGCTGTTGTCGCCGCCGGTCGCGTTCGAGACCAGTGTGCTGTTCGAGACCGAGAGCGACCCCGTCGCGTAGATCGCGCCGCCCCTGCCGTCGGCGCTCGAGGCGCCGGTGCCGCTGTCCCCACCGGCCCTGTTGCCGGTGAAGGTGCTGCCCGAGATCACGTGTGGGCCCAAGCCGATCTCGAGAGCGCCTCCTAGCGCGTCCCCGCTGTTGCTGCCGGCGCCGCCATCCCCGCCGGCGCTGTTGGCCTCGAAGGTGCTGTCGGAGATGGTGAGCTGTCCGCCACCGCCGGCGACGGAGAGCGCGCCGCCGCTGGCCGCTCCGCTGTCGATGCCGCCGCCGCCGTGGCCGCCGGCGCGGTTGGCGGTGAAGGTGCTCCCCGAGATCGTCAGGGTGCCGCCGCCGTCGTCGTTGATCGCACCGCCGCTGCCCCGACCGCTGTTCAGGCCAACCCCGCCCGGCCCTCCAGCGGTGTTGGCGACGAACGTGCTGTCGGAGATCGACGTCGCCCCGGACCATGCGGACACATGGATCGCACCGCCGTTCCCGAAACCGCTGCCTTGGCCGTCACCCCCCGCCCCGCCAGAGGCGTTGCCGCTGAAGGTCATGTCGGAGATGGTCAGCGGCCCGTCGCTGGCCTGCTCGATCGCTCCACCACGGTCTGGCGCCGCGGGGCGATCGGGCGCCATGCCGTTGGCGAGCGTCAGCCCGGAGATCGACACGGCGATCGGCAGGTTGACGTCGACGAGCGTGAAGATCCGGCTGTCGTGGCCCGCGTCGATCGTGAGCTGTGACGGGCCCGGCCCTTCGATCGCCAGGCTCTTGTCGATCGCGATCTCGCCGGAGGTGAGGTCGATCGTCTCGCCGTCGAGGCTCGCGTCGAAGACGATCGTGTCGCCGTCGTCGGCGGCCGCGATCACCGCGCGCAGCGATCCCGGCCCCGCGTCGCCCGCATTCGTGACAGTAGCCGCCGTCGCCGCGCTCGCGGTGAGGCCGAGCAGGCAGGCCATGATCACCCCCGATGCGAGCGTCAGGAAGGTTCGCCGCCCCAGTGTCTCGCTGCAGATCGATGAAAACATTCAGCCTCCGACGGCGATCGTAAACGATGGCGGTTCCAGATCGCGCTACTTCCTCTTCTCCGAAGCGCGGGCGTCCCAGGTCCGCTCGATCCGGCGCATCAGCGCCGGGTAGACGATCGCGTAGCGGAAGGGTTTGATCAGCGCCATGTACCCCTGGCCGAGGCGGCCGCGCGGCTTGACGTAGACGGCCATCTGCCCCTGATAGCGGCCGCCGCCCTGGTCGGCCCAGCCGAGGTGGATCACGCCGTGCACGGTCTGGTTGGAGATCTCCGCCGCGAACTCGTCGTCGGTCCGGTAGAGCGGGGCGAACGGCAGCGAGCCCAGGCGCATTCCCGCCGCCGTCCCGCGCAGCTCGTCCGGCAGGCGCTCGGCAAGCGAGGTCTCGTGGGTACCGGGGATCGGCAGCTTGGCCGCGCGCTCGCCATCGTCGGCGGAGCCCGCGATCCGGCCGAGCCGGAAGGCCGCTCCGAGCAGGTCGCGGATCCGCCACAGGACGCGGGTCGGGAGCGAGCCCGAGCTGACCGGATCAGAGGTCGCCATCAGGTCGAGCAGGGTCTGGAAGTCACCGGCGCCGCCGTGGGCGGGCAACGCCCAGACGTCCTCGAGGATGAAGTCCGGCGTTATCTCGCCGATCCGCCAGGCGCGAGCCTCATGCACCGCGTTCGGAACTCTCACACTTCGATGATGACGGCCTCAGCGCCGACCGGCGATGACGCGTACCCAGCGGTAGGCGCCGCGCGTCAGCCCGCCGTCGGCGTCATGGGCGCGTACGGCGATTCGGTAGAGCCCGGGCCGCAGCTCGAACGAGCGGGTCAGGCGGCGCCGCACCGAGGCGGTCACGGCCCGGGTGTCGACGTTCTGCACAGCCTCGACTCGACGCAGCTTGCCGGTGTAGCGCCGGCCGGGCTTGCGCTTCGGACAGCGGCCGACCTGCTTGGCGGTGACCGCTCGGTCGACCTGTATCGCAACCGGTCCAGCCTCGGCGAGCAGCAGGCGCAGGCCGATGCGCGCCTTGCCGTCGCGGGCACGGCGGACACAGGGCCCGTCGAGGGTGAAGCGCTCGATCGCCTGGCGTGAGTCGTGCGACGGCGCCGGCGTCGGGCTCGGGGACACCGCAGTCGGGCCGGCGAACGTCACGGTTTGCGTCGCGCGCCCGCTCGGCGAGTCGTTGCAGGAGGCGGTCTGGCCGGTGAAGACGAACGCGTCGGAGCAGCCCTCGTCGTCGGTCACGGTCAGCGTCACGGTGTAGTTGCCGGGTTGGGCGTAGGTGTGGCTCGCGCTCGGCCCGCTCGTAGTCTCCGCATAGCCGTCACCGAAGTCCCAGGCATAGCTGGAGATCGTGCCGTCGGAGTCGTGCGACGCGACGGCGTCGAAGGTCGCGGTCAGCGCGTCGCCGACGCTCGCGTCGAATGCGGCGACAGGTCCCTGGTTCGGCGTGATGGCGATCACCATCGGCGCCTGTCCGGTCGGGTTCGCAAGTCCTGGCGTCCCGGTCTCGAGGTCGAGCGACGTGAAGGTGTTGTTGCCGACGTCGGTCACGTAGGCGGTGCTCCCGTCTGGCGTGATCGCCAGTCCCTCGGGAGTGACGCCGGCCGGGATCGGCGGGCCGACGGTGTCGGTCGCGGTGTCGATCGGGACGATTGCGCCGCTGTTGGAGATGCTCACGTAGGCGGTGGCGCCGTCGGGGGAGACAGCGACGCCGTAGGCCGGGCCGCCGACCGAGATCGGCGGATTGGCGGTGTTGGTGGCGGTGTCGATCGACAGGACGTCGGAGGTGTAGGGCGTGGTCAGGTAGAGCGTCGCGCCATCCGGGGTGATCGCCGCGTTATACGGCCGGCCTCCGGCCGCGATCGTCGCGGTGACGCTGTTCGTCGCGGTGTCGATCACGCTGACGTCCTGGGAGAAGATGTTGGCGACGTAGACGCTCTCGCCGTCGGGCGCGATCGCGATCCCGTGCGGCCCGTTGCCGACGGGGATCGACGGGAGGGGGGTGTTGCTCGCCGTGTCGATCGGGGTGACGTTGTTGCTGGAGCGGTTGGCCACGTAGGCGGTGGCGCCGTCCGGGGTGATCCCGATCGAGCGCGGCGTCGAGCCGGCCGGGATCGGCGTGCCGCGCGTGTTGGTCGCGGTGTCGATCGGCGTGACGCTGTCCCCGTTCTCGTCGGCGACGTATGCGGTGGATCCGTCGGGCACGATCGCGACTCCCCATGTGTTCCCGGGGAAGGGGATCGGCGCACCGACCACGCCCGTGAAGGCGTCGAAGGTCGAGACGCTGGCACCGAGCACGGTGCTCACGTAGCCGGCCCGCGGCCCCTCGGCGCTCGTGGCCGGCGCCACGCAGGCAGCCGTCGCGAGCATCGTCAGGAGGGTCAGGCCGGAGTTTCGCCGAATGCGCATGCGACGCCCATCGGCCCTGACGGATCGGTCCTCTACCGGCGCAACCCCAGTTGCACACCGGACGCGATCGGTGGGCCTGACGCGGCGCGGAATCGGGACCCGCGAGTGCTGCGCTGAGGCCCTAACCGTCGGAATTGCTCCGAGAACGACGAAGCCCGCTCTAGGAGCGGGCTTCAGCGAGACGCGAGCGACCGGACTCGAACCGGCGACCTCCGGCGTGACAGGCCGGCGCTCTAACCAACTGAGCTACGCCCGCTGGGGATCGCGAGGATAGCGGAGTCCCGCTGGTCGCCGGCTCATCCCGCCCGTCGCCAAAGCTAGTAAGGGGGTGTTCATAGTGCGTCGGAAGCGTTAGGCTCGGTCTAACGGAGGAGGTAGGTGAGGGTCACGGGCACTCCACCCGCTGACAGCAGCCACATCGATGGCGAGCGAGAGCGACGCGAGCAGCTCGAGCGCGTCGTCAGCAGCCTCGAGGCGACGACCGCGATCGCGCAGGCGCTCGTCGGCGAGACCAGCCTCGACGTCGTGCTCGACATGATCGCGTCGCGCGGGCGCGAGCTGGTCGACGGCAGCTGGTCGGCGATCATGATCGTCGACGGCGACGAACTCGAGTTGCGAGCGACCTCCGGCGACATGGAGATGCGGCCGATCGGCCATCGCTACCCGCTCGACGAGACCTTCGCGGGCGAGGTCCTGCGGGGCGGCAAACCGCGGACGGTGAGTGACCTCTCGCGCTATGCCGCGGAAGAGGACCGCACGCTCGTCAAGGATCTGGGAGCGGAGCACGCGCTGTTCGTGCCGTTGGAATTCCGTGGCCGTGGCGTCGGCGTCTTGATGGTCGCGTCCGTCCTCGACGGAGCGGAGGTCTTCGACGCCGAGCAGGAGAATCTGCTGGAGGCGTTCGCGGCGAACGCCGCGACCGCTGTCGTCACCGCCCAGTCCGTGATCAGCGATCGCCTCAGGCAGACCGCCGCGGCAGCCGAGCTGGAGCGGCGCCGCTGGGCGCGCGAGCTGCACGACGAGACGCTGCAGGAGCTGGGCGCCGTGATGATGCTGATCGACACGGCGCGCGGCAGCGCGCGGCCGCAGGCGCTCGACGAGATCCTCGACCGTGTCGCCGGCTCGCTGGAAGCGACGATCGCCGGCCTCAACCGGATGATCAGCGAGCTGCGGCCGGTGACGCTCGACGAGCTGGGCGTGGCGGCCGCGGTGCTGGCCCTGGCCAAGCGGCGACAGACGGAGGAGCTCGGGATCGCGGTCTCCGTCGATCTCGACTACGAGTCTGGGCGCCAGCCGAACCGCCTGGCGCCCGAGGTCGAGAGCGCGATCTACCGGATCGTGCAGGAGGCGCTCGCGAACGTCGTCAAGCATGCGCGGGCGACTCATGCCGAGATCGAGATCGTCGAGCGGAACGGCTCGGTCATCGTCGACGTCCAAGACGACGGGCGCGGGCTCGGCTCGTCCGACACCAGCGGCACGGGTCTCGGCCTCGCCGGCATGCGCGAGCGCATATCGCTGCTCGGCGGTCAGCTCGAGATCGGCTCCAGGCCGATGGGCGGGACCGCCGTGCATGCGACGCTGCCTGCCCTACATGTCTAGACCGGCCTAGGTCGGGGAGGCCGTGAGCAGGCCGTGGTCGAGCGCGTAGCGCACTAGCTCCGCTCGCGACGTCAGGCGGAGCTTGCCCTGGATATGGGCGCGATGGGTCTCGATCGTGCGCACGCTCAGGTAGAGCTGCTCGGCGATCTCGTTGTTGGTGTAGCCGAGCGCGATCAGCTTCAGCACCTCGGCCTCGCGCAGCGAGAGACCGCCGGGCGGCCCATCGCCGTCCCTCTCGGTCGCCATGCGCGCGCCAAGCGCCGGGTTGAGGTAGGTGCCGCCGCCGGTGGCCGTCCGGATCGCCTCGACCAGCTCGGTGCCGGCGGCATGCTTGAGCACGTAGCCGCTCGCTCCGTGCGCGAGCGCCTCGCGCGCGAAAGCCGGCTCGTCCTGCATAGTCAGCACGACGATCGACATTCCCGGCGCGAGGGCGGCGATCTCGGGTATCGCCGGCAGGCTCGGCTCGCCGGGCATGTTGAGGTCGAGCACCAGCACGTCGGGCCGGTGGCCGCGCACGACACGCTTCGCGGCACCGACGTCTTCAGCCTCGGCGACGACCTCGAAGCCGGCCTCGTCGTCGAGCAGCATGTGCAGCCCGTCCCGGACCACGGCATGGTCGTCGGCGATCGCGATTCTGAGCAGCGCTTCGTCAGACGGCGTCTCCACGTCGGTCATCCCACCGACCATAGCCCCGGCGCCAATTCGCTACATCAGGGCTTTGCCACCGCGCACTGCGGGTAACTACTGACCGGCTCGCGCGCGTTAAGTTCAGTTGGTGGACGTCTTGGTGCTGGCGCTCGCCGGAATCGCCACCGCGCTTGCGACGGGGCTCGGCGTGCTCCCGGTCTGGTGGCTCGGTGAGTCGGCGGACCGACTTCGCCCCGCCCTGTGGGGCGTGACGATCGGCGTGATGGGCGTGGCGTCGGTCGTCGGGCTGTTGGAGCCGGCGCTCGACACGGGGTCGAGCACCGCTGTGCTCGCCGGGGTCGCGACGGGTGTCGCGTTCCTGTCGGTGTCGCGCCGCCGCCTCGATCGGCGACCGGCGACGGTTGCGGGGCTCAGCGGCCCCGGTGTCCGGCGCAGCGTGCTGGTCTTCGGCGTGCTGCTGGTGCACAGCCTGCCGGAGGGCCTGGCGATCGGCACGGCGTACGCATCTGACACGGCCGGCTTGAGCGTGTTCGTGATTCTCGCGATCGGGCTCCAGAACATCCCCGAGGGCACGAGTGTCGCGATACCCATGGACGCGGCCGGCTTCAGCCGGTCGCGTCAGTTCTGGGCGGCGGTGGCGACAAGCGCGCCGCAGCCGGTCGGCGCCCTGATCGCGTACGGCCTGGTCGAGCAGGTCGACGCGCTGCTGCCGTTCTCGTTCGCCTTCGCGGCGGGCGCGATGCTGGCGCTGGTCGTGGTCGAGCTGGCGCCGCAGGCATTCGCGCGCGGCGGAAGAGCGCTCGCGCTCACCGGGACGCTCGCCGGAGGGGCGCTGATGGTCGCGCTCGCGCTGCTGGTCGGCGTCTAGGGCTTCCCCAGGTAGTCGTTGAGCTCTTCGGCGGCGACCTTGGCGCCGGACGGCCAGAGCGGCTCGTCGGAGACCTCGGACTGAAAGCTGTCGCCGCCGATCAGCCTGGCGCTCATGTAGAGCGGCGCGCCGCCGGTCAGGAGCATCCCGCGGATCTCCGGCTGGAAGGGCTTGGCCTCGACGTCGGCGCCGGCCAGGAAGGCGATCGAGGCGGCGGCCGTGTCGGCCTGCTCGGATCCGAGGCCGCCGTGCTTGACCGGGAAGCTCGTCGCGTCGCCAGCGGCGAAGACGCGGCCGCCGGTGCCGGGGACCTCGCAGTGCGCGTCGACGGGAATGAAACCGTCGGCGCCCGTGCCGGGCAGACCGCGAATCGCCGGGCCGGAGATCGCGGGCAGCGCGACGATCCGGTCGGCCTCGAGCTCCAGCGACCCGAGGCGCAAGGACCTCGGACCGGTCACCTCGGCGACGGTCGACGGGTGGACGGAGATTCCGGCCGCGTCGAGCAGCCTCGCGACGGCGTCGCTGACGTCCGGCCCGAAGACCGCCAACGGGGCTTCGTCGGGGGTGGCGAGGGCCAGCTCGACGTCGGTCATCCCCATGCTCTTCGCGCGTTCGGCCGTCATCAGCGCAAGCTCGTAGAGCGGCAGCTGATGGACCGGCCCGGGCGGCGCGATGAACGCGACACGCTTGGTGTAGCCGCCCTCGATGTCCTCGACGAGGCCGCTCAGCAGCGCGTCCGCCTCGGCGTCGCGGAAGGTCGTCACGTGCTCGAAGGCGGGTGTGAGGCGGGCGCCGACGGCGATCAGCAGCGCGTCGTATCGGAGTTCGCCGCCGCCGCCGGCGTGCGCCACCTGGCCGTCGGGGTCGATCCAGGACAGCGTGTCCTCGACCCACTCGGCGCCCGTGTCGCGGACGATGTGGCGGATCGGATGGCGCTCGGCGGCGCCGAGCGCAAAGGGCTCCTTGACGCTGAGCGCGCGAAACGCGAACTCCGCGTTCGGCGCGAGCAAGGTGATCTTCACCGCGTCTCCCGCAAGGCGGCGCAGACGCAGCAGCCCCTCGATCGCCGCCACTCCTCCACCCGCGATCACGACCGAGAATCGATCCATGCAGGCAGCCTAGACGGTGCCGCTCTCTCGGCTCGGCGTAGAGTCCCCGGCATGGATTCCAGCAAGCCGGTCCTGATCGCATATGACGGCTCCGAAGGGTCGAAGGCGGCGATCGATGCCGCTGGGCGGCTGTTTCCCGACCGCCGCGCCATCGTCGTCTCGGTGTGGCACTCGGCGGGAGCCGCTGCGCCCGCGTCGCTGATCGCCATTCCGGCGGCCGTCGCCAGTCGCGCATACGAGGAGCTCGACAGCGAGTCCGAGCGCCAGGCCGCCGCTCGGGTCGCGGAGGGTGTGGCGGCGGCAGAGGCCGCCGGACTCGAAGCCAGCGGAGAGGCCGTCCTGTGCGCCGGCAAGGTCTGGGCGACGATCGTCAACGCCGCGGACGAGGCGGACGCGCAGGCGATCGTCGTCGGCTCGCGCGGGCTCTCGGCCGTCAAGTCGGCGTTGGTCGGCAGCGTGGCCAACGGGGTCCTCCACCACAGCACGCGCCCGGTAGTCGTGGCGCCCACGGCCGGCTAGGACGTGGACGTCGCGGGCTCCAGGGCGCTGATCACGGGCGCGACGGGCGCAATCGGGATCGCGATCGCGCGCCGGCTGCACGCCGCCGGCGCGACGGTGCTGATCAGCGCGCGCAAGGCCGACGTGCTCGAGCGCTTGGCCGCCGAGCTCGGTGCGCGCGTAGAGGTGCTGGTCGCCGACCTGGCCGACCGCGAGCAGGTCGCGGCGCTTCCGGGCCGGGCTAACGAGGTCGACGTGCTCGTCGCGAACGCGGCGCTGCCCGCCAGTGGCCAGATCGCCGCCTTAGAGCCCGGCGAGATCGACCGTGCGCTCGACGTCAACCTGCGCGCGCCGATCATGCTCGCGCGCGACCTCGCGCCGGCGATGGCCGAGCGCGGCCACGGTCACCTCGTCTTCGTCTCCTCGATGGCTGGCAAGGCGGCGAGCCCCGGAGGCTCGCTCTACTCGGCGACGAAGTTCGGCCTGCGCGGCTTCGCACAGGGCCTCAGCGAGGACTTCCGCAGCGCCGGTGTCGGCGTCAGCACCGTCTTCCCGGGCTTCGTCCGCGACGCCGGGATGTTCCACGACAGCGGCGCCACGCTGCCGCGCTACGTGGGGACCAAGACCCCTGACGAGGTCGCCGCCGGTGTCGCGAAAGCCATCGAGAGCGGCAAGCTCGAGGTCGAGGTGGCAGCGCTCGGCATCCGTGTCGGCACTGCGTTCGCCGGTCTTGCCCCCGCCACGGCGGCGGCGATCCAACGTCTGCTCGGCGCTCACGAAATCTCCGCGAGCATCGCGCGCGGCCAGGCCGACAAGCGCTGAGCGGTGCCCGTGATCGACGAGCGCCTGATCCGCGGGCTGCACATCGACGCCGCCGATCTCGACAGCTCCGGCTTCGAGAGCCGTGTCCATGAGGTCTTCCAGACGTCGACGGTCGCGGCCCTGGTCGGCGGGGCCTTCGACGGCGACCTCAGCTTCGCCGAGCTGGCCCGTCACGGCGACCTCGGCCTCGGCACGCTGAACGGCCTCGACGGCGAGATGATTGCTGTCGACGGCGAGTTCCTGCGCGCCGACGTCGACGGCCGGATCGGCAAGATCGACCCATCGGAGCGAACCCCCTTCGCTGTCGTGACGCGCTTCGCCCCGACGGTCTCCTTCGACGTCGACGGACCGCTCGACCACCACGCGTTCGTCAAGGAGATCAACCGCCACGCGCCGATCGGCTCGCCGTCCTGCGCGATCCGCGTCGACGGCGAGTTCGAGGTCGTCCACGCGCGCTCGGTCCCGCGCCAGCAGCCGCCCTACGGCACGCTCGCCGAGGCCGCGGCGCAGCAGCACGAGTTCGACCTCCACGACGTCACCGGCACGGTCGTCGGGTTCCGCTTCCCCGACTACGCCGAGGGCATCGAGCTGCCCGGCTTCCACCTCCACTTCGTCGACGCCGCCCGCGAGCGCGGCGGCCACGTCCTGAGCTGCCGCCCGCGCGACGTCCACGTCGAGATCGACCACGCCAGCTACCTCCACATGGAGCTGCCGCCGGGCGTGGTCCTGCCCGACGCGGCAGCCGTGGCGGCCACCGACGGCGCCGTCCTGCGCACGATCGAGGGCGGGTAGCCGGCTAGAGCTTCGGCCGCTCGGCCGAGAGGTCCGGCTTGAGCACGTCGTCCTCGAGGTCGAGCGCGACGCGGACGATCCGCGCCTGCTCCTTGCGGTGCGCGGCGGTGTAGCCCTCGCTCTGCGCGGCTCGCAGCTGGCGGCCGACGTAGTAGTAGTGCAGGTCCTCGGGCAGGATGCCGGCCATCCGGCGGCGCATGAAGGCGCGCGGGCCCATGTTGCGCGGCTCCTCCTGGACCCAGACGACGCGTTCGAGGTTCGGGTAGCTCGCCATCAGGTCCTTGAGCTGCTCCTCCGGGAAGGGGTAGAGCATCTCGACGCGCGCGACGGCGATGTGGTCGGCCGACTCGCGTTCCTCGTTGCCGACGATGTCGTAGTAGACCTTGCCCGAGCAGAGGACGAGCTTGGTGACCCCGTCGCGGTCCTTCGGCGACGCGCCGTTGCCCTCGGCCTCGCCGGCGAACAGCGGGTCGTCGATCACGCGGTGGAACTCGTCGTTGGCGAGCTCGTCGAAGCTCGAGGTCGCGGCGCCGAGCCGCAGCAGGCTCTTCGGCGTCATCACGACGAGCGGCCGCGGCTTCGAGACCAGCGCCTGGCGGCGCAGCAGGTGGAAGTACTGGGCCGGCGTCGTGCAGTTCGCTACGCGGATGTTGCCCTCGGCGCAGGCCTGCAGGAAGCGCTCGATGCGTCCGGAGGAGTGCTCTGGCCCGGAGCCCTCATAGCCGTGGGGGAGCAGCAGCGTCAGCCGTGAGGTCATGCCCCACTTCGCCAGGCCGGAGGTCATGAACTGGTCGATGATCACCTGGCCGGAGTTGACGAAGTCGCCGAACTGCGCCTCCCAGAGGACGAGCGCCTCAGGGTCCTGGATCGAGTAGCCGTACTCGAACCCGAGGCAGGCGGTCTCGGAAAGCGGGCTGTTGTGCAGCTCGAACGGCGCGGCGGCGCTCTGCAGGTGCTGCAGCGGCGTGTAGCCCTGACCCTCGGCGTCGTGGAGGACCAGATGGCGCTGGCTGAAGGTGCCGCGCTCGGAGTCCTGGCCGGTCAGGCGGACCGGAACGCCGAGCGCCAGCAGCGACGCGAAGGCGAGCGCCTCGGCGTGCGCCCAGTCGACCTTGCCGCCCGGCTCGGCGGCGTCGATGCGCTTCTTCAGGAACGGCTTCAGCTTGCGGTGGACCTCGAAGCCCTCGGGCACCTTGACGATCTGCTCGTTGAGCGACTTCAGCAGGTCGGCCGGGAGCGTCGTCTTCGGCTCACGGCTCATCGTCGTGTCGACCTCGAGCGTGCCCGTGTCGGGCGGACCGGCCATCGTGTCCTTGAGCTCGGCGTGCGCCTTCGAGACCGCCTCGTAGGCGTCGGAGGCCAGCTTGTCGGCCTGCTCGGCGTCGATCACGCCCTCCGCGACCAGCTTGTCGGCGTAGATCTTGCGCACCGTCGGGTGCGACTTGATCTTCTCGTACATCTGCGGCTGGGTGTAGGCGGGCTCGTCGGTCTCGTTGTGGCCGAAGCGGCGGTAGCCGACGAGATCGATCAGCGCGTCGCGGCCGAACTCGTTGCGGAAGCCGACGGCGAGCCGCACGGCGAACATGCAGGCCTCGACGTCGTCGGCGTTGACGTGGATGATCGGCACGTCGAAGCCCTTGGCGAGGTCCGACGCCCAGCGCGTCGAGCGCGCGTCGCTCGGATCGGTCGTGAACCCGACCTGGTTGTTGGCGATCACGTGGACCGTGCCGCCGGTCGAGTAGCCGGCGAGCGCTTGCAGGTTGAGCGTCTCCGCGACGACGCCCTGGCCGGGGAAGGCGGCGTCGCCGTGGATCAGGATCGGCACCACGAGGCTCGGGTCGTGGGTCATCTCGCGGCCGTTGCGGCTGGTCTGGTCGGCGCGTGCGCGGCCCTCGATCACCGGGTTGACGTACTCGAGGTGGCTCGGGTTCGGCGACAGCGTCACCTGGACGGACTTGCCGTCGCGCGTCTTGTACGTGCCCGACGCGCCGTAGTGGTACTTGACGTCGCCGGTCCCGCCCTCGGGCGCGGCGGTGTCGGCCGACAGCGTCTGCTCGCCCTCGAACTCGACGAGGATGTTCTCGTAGGGCTGGCCGACGGTGTGGGCGAGCACGTTGAGCCGGCCGCGGTGGGCCATGCCGAGCACCGCCTCGCGGGCGCCGCTGTCGGCGCACAGCTCGATCGTCGCGTCGAGCATCGGCACGAGCATGTCGAGACCCTCGATCGAGAACTGCTTCTTGCCGAGGAACGCCTTGTGCAGGTAGCCCTCGAGCGCCTCGACCTGCGACAGCCGTTCGAGCAGCGCGAGCTTCTGCTCGGGCGTCAGCGGGGTCCGGTGGGCGCCGGACTCGATGTTCTCGCGCAGCCAGACGCGGCGGTTGTGCCCGGCGATGTGCTCGACCTCGTAGGCGATCGTGCCGGTGTAGGTGTCGCGCAGGTGGGGGAGCGCGTCGGCGAACGTCTTGCCGGGCACCGCCACGCGCATCACCGACGACGGAATCCGCTCCATCATCTCCTGGGTCAGGTTGACCGAGGCCGGGTCGAGCGCGGGGTCGCCGCGCGGCGGCGAGCCGAGCGGATCGAGGTGCGCGGCGAGGTGGCCGTGGACGCGGTGCGCCTTGATGATCGAGGTGGCCGCCTGGACCGCCTGCATCAGCGCCTCGTCGGGGACCTCGGAGACGGCCGGGGTGGTCCCGGCGGGGACCGGGTCGGCGGACGTGACGGTCGGGCTCGGCGGGCCCGCCGTCGCCAGCGCGGCGTCGACGCCGAGGGCCGTGAAGAGCGTGTCGTAGAACCCGTCGGCGCCCTGCAGCAGCTCGTCGACGCGCTTGAGGAACTGACCCGACTCGGCGCCCTGGATGACGCGGTGGTCGTAGGTCGAGGTCATCGTCATGACCTTTTCCACGCCCAGCTCGGCGAGCTTCTGCTTGTCGGCCTGGGCGAGGCCGGGCGGATAGCCGATCGCGCCGGTCGCGACGATCGTGCCCTGGCCCGGCATCAGCCGCGGCACCGAGGCGACGGTGCCGATGCCGCCCGGATTGGTCAGCGTGATCTGCGCGCCCTGGTAGGAGTCGGGCTTGAGCGTGTTGTCGCGCGCGCCGACGACCAGCTCGTCGTAGGCGGCGACGAAGTCGGGGAACGACAGCTCGGAGGCGTCGTGGATGACCGGGACGACGAGCGAGCGGCTCCCGTCCTTGCGCTCGACGTCGACCGCCAGGCCGAGGCTGACGGCGCCCGGCGTGACGCGGTGCGGCTTGCCGTCGACGGTCGCGAACGAGTCGGCCATCACCGGCATGTCGTCGGTCGCGCGGACGATCGCCCAGGCGATCAGGTGCGTGAATGAGAGCTTCTTGCCGGCGCCCTTCAGCGTCGCCCGGCGGGAGGCGAGCGTGTCGACGGTCAGCGTGCGGAAGCTGGTCGCGGTCGGGATCGAGCGGCTCTCGTCCATGAAGCGGACGAGCGTCGCGGCCGGACCGCGAATCTGCTTCGACTCGGCCCCGTCGGGGGGCGCGGGCGCGCTCGGGGCGGCGCCACCGCCCTTGACGGCCGTGGCGGCGGCGGCGAGAACGTCGTCCTTGGTGATCCGGTCGCGCGGGCCGCTGCCCTTGACGCTGGAGATATCGACGCCGAGGTCGGCCGCCATCCGGGCGGCGACGGGCGTTGCGTTGGCGTCGCCGCTGACTGTGGGCGACGGGGCGGCCTGAGCGCCGTTCGTGGCCGCCGCGCTCGAGGCGGGGGCGGCGCCATCGGAGCCGGCATCGGCCGGTGGCGCGGCTGGCGCTGAGCCACCCTCGCCGACCTCGATCTCTCCCAGCACAGTGCCAACCGTCACCGTCTCGTCGGGCTGGACGTTGATCGCGGTCAGGACGCCGGCGGCCGGCGACGGCACCTCGGCGTCGACCTTGTCGGTCGAGATCTCGACCAGGCCCTCGTCGACCTCGACGCGGTCCCCGACCTGCTTGAGCCACTCGAGGACGACACCCTCGGTCACCGACTCGCCCATCGCGGGCATCGTGATCTGGACGGTCGTTCCGGGGGCGGCCATGGCCGTAACCCACTCTACCCAGCGCGGAGTGAAAGAGTCTCGGCGATGGCCGGAACCCGCAAACGCGAGCTGGCCCGCGCCGACCGCGTGCAGCCTGGCGTCTGGCGGCTGCGCCTGCCACTGCCCTGGCTCGGCGTCCCGCACGTCAACGCCTATGCGGTCGCGGCCGGCAGCGGCGTTGTGCTGTTCGACACCGGAATGCACGAGCCGGGCTCGTTCGCCCAGCTCGAACGGGCGCTGGACCAGGCCGGGCTCGGCATCGAGCACATCCGCCTGGTCGTCTGCACCCACGCCCACTCCGACCACTACGGGCTCGCGGCGTCGATCTGCGAGGCGGCCGGATGCGAGCTGTGGATGCATCCCGACCACGAGCACGCCACCAAGCCGCTCGCCGACCCCGAGGCGGAGCTCGAGCGACGGATCGAGGTCGCGCGCCAGAGCGGCATGCCGCTCGCCGCGCTCGAGCGCTTCGGCGAGCAGATCCGCGATCGCAATCCCGGTATCGCCGGAGTCAAGCTTCCAGACCGCGAGCTGCTGCCCGGCGTCGAGGTCGAGACCGACCTGGGCCGCTGGCAGGTAGTCGAGACTCCGGGCCACGCCCCGTCGCATGTCGTTCTCCACCAGCCCGACCGCCGCCTGCTGATCTCCGGCGACCACATCCTCGGTCGCCCCTCGCTCTTCTTCGACTTCGGCTACACCCCCGACCCCGTCGGGGAGTACCTCACCAGCCTCGAGAAGGCCCGCGCCCTCGACGTCGACCTCATCCTCGCCGGCCATGGCCGCCCTGCCCGCGACCTCGCCGGTCACATCGACGCCCACCTCGACCTCGTCGACGCCGCCCTCGACCGCATCCGCACCGCCCTCGCCGAACGGCCGCGCACCGCCTACGAGCTCGCCGGTCCCGCGATCGGCATCGCCTCCGTCCCCGACGTCGCCATCAGCTGGGCCATGTCCCTAGCCAACTCCTACCTCCGCCGCCTGGAAGTCATCGGCCAGATCGAGCGTGTCGAGGGCGCGGATCCGGCGCGGTGGCGGCTGCTCTAGCGGGCGGCGCTCCTTTCGGCGTCCTTGAGGACTGGGTTCGCGCTGAGCGGTTTCCGGGGCGCTGTGGAGAGTGCCGGACACCGCTCCACGCCGCCGTTCGGCTGGGTAGGGCGGCGAGCGGTGTCGGTGGCGGTCGGACAGGGCAGCCACTTCATGCCCGGCGGTCCTCCAGCGGCTTTCGACCAGCGTTGTGGACCTGACCACCCATACGGTGGTTAGTTCCACAACGTCTCCGGCATGGGAGTGCGTTGTGGAGCTAGCCACCTACACGGGGCTTAACTCCACAACGCCTTGGGATTGCCGCTGAGAACCACACGGTTGGGGGACGGAGCTGCCTCACGGGAACCAGCCCCGCCGCACGCCGCCCTACCCAGCCGAACAGCGGCCAGGAGCGGCTAGCCCACTCGCCACAGCGTCCCCGAAGCCGCTCAGCACGAAGGAGGTTCTCAAGGACGCCCCAAGGGAGCGCCGCTACGTCAGACCGGCGTCTTCGCCCGCGTCCAGGGCTGCGCGGCGCGGAGGGCCGCGAGGATGGCGCGCGTCGCCGGGGAGCGGTTGAGCGTGTAGAAGTGGATGCCGGGGGCGCCGCGGGAGAGCAGGTCGACGCACTGGAGGGTGGCGTAGGCGACGCCGAGGTCCTGGAGCGCCTGCGGGTCGTCCTCGCGGGCCTCGAGTTGGCGCTCGAACGGCTCGGGGATCTCCGACTTGCACAGCTCGGTGATGCGGCGGATGTTGCGCAGGTTGGTGACCGGCATGATGCCCGGGATGATCGGGACGGTTACGCCCGCCTCGCGCGCCCGGCCGACGAAGTCGAAGTAGAACTCGTTGTCGTAGAAGAGCTGGGTGATCAGGAAGCTGGCGCCGGCGTCCTGCTTCGCCTTGAGGAACTCGATGTCGGACGCGGGGCTTGCCGCCTGCGTGTGGACCTCCGGGAACGCCGCCGCGCCTACCGCGAAGCCGTAGTGCTCGTCGAGCAGCTCGATCAGCTCGGTCGAGTAGAGCAGTCCGCCCTCGGTCTGGACCCACTCGCCCTGGCCGGCCGGCGGGTCGCCGCGCAGCGCGAGCACGTTCTCGACGCCGGCCGCCTCGATCTCGTCGAGCGTCGCGCGCAGCTCCTCCTTCGTCGCTCCGACGCAGGTGAAGTGGGCCATCGCCTCGATGCCGAGGTCCTGCTTGATCCACTTGACGATGTCGATCGTCGTGTCGCGCGTCGAGCCGAGCGCGCCGTAGGTCACCGACACGAAGTCGGGCGCGTCGTTGCTCAGGACCGCCAGGGTCTCGCGCAGGTTGGACAGTCCCTCGCTGGTCTTCGGTGGGAAGAACTCGAACGAGAAGACGGGTCGCCGCTCGGCGAGAATCGCATCGATGCGCATGCGCGAAGGCTACCCGTGCACCGTGCGGCCCGGCGGCGGGATGAACGGGAGGTTCGTCGCCACCTGCTTCTGGCCGCCGGCCGTGTACTCGACGTCGACCGAGTCGTTGCGGCCGTAGCTGCCGAACAGCGCCAAGAACATCGCGGTCCAGCGCAGGAACCCGACCTTCTCCTTGACCAGCGAGCGCGAGAAGAGCAGCTCGCCGTCGCCCAGCTCGTAGTCGCGACCCTCCTCCTGCGGCACCGCGTTGACGAACACGCGCAGCGGTGGCTTCACCGCCGGGGGAAGGGGAACGCGCCAGACCTCTCTGCTCATCGCGTCCTCATGGTGCCAGCACGCGGCGCAGCGCGGCGGCGGGGGACTCTCCGTCGCGCTGCTCGACCAGCTCGCGTCGCAGGCGGCCGGTGTACGCCTCGGCTGACGCGTCGCCGCGCACGTCGATGCCGCCGCGCAGCCCGTCCGGCCCCCGGACCTCGACGCGTCCGACGACCTGCTGGACCGGCTCGAAGCGACGGACGATCCGCCCGCCGGTCGCACGCGAGTGGGCCGTCCGCTCCAGCTCCTGGGCGTGGCGGTCGACGGCGGCCAGCGCCTGGCCGAGGTCGTCGAAGCGCTCGCGCTCGACCTTCGGCCCCTTCCGCGCGGTGACCCGGTAGCCCCTCATCCCTGGGCAGCGTAGCCGCGCCCCACCTTCACATCGCTTTCACGAGCCGCCCGCCACGCGGGCTACGCTCGACTTCGATGAGCGAGGCCGAGACCCCCGCCCCGCCGGAGCCGCCGAGCGGACCGCTGAGCCCGCGCGACGCGATCGCCGACGCGGCCGTCCACGCGCCGAGTCGCGGCAACCGCCGGCTGGAGGCGCTGCTCGAAGCCGCCAACGGCGACGACCACGTCAAGGGGCTGTGGCACATGCAGCAGGTCGTCGCCGACCGGCTCGGGATGTCGGACCACTCGTGGGTCCACATCCAGGTCGTGTTGAACGTCGCGCTACGGCTGTTCCGGCTGCTGGCAAAACGCGGGGTCGAGCCGGCGCTGGTCGCCGATCACCTGATGCGCGAGCGCGACGCCGAGGTCGTGATCGCCGCCGCCTGCCTGTTCCAGGACAGCGGCATGTCGATCCACCGCACCGACCACGAGTCCTACAGCCTGTTCCTCGCCGCCGAAGCGCTGCCGCGGCTGCTCGCCGACGTCTACGCCGAGCCGGAGCGGACGGTGATCGTCGCCGAGGCCCTGCACGCGATCATCGGCCACCGCCGCCGTGGCGACCCGATGACGATCGAGGCCGGGATCGTCCGCGTCGCGGACGCGCTCGACCTCGCCCAGGGCCGTTCGCGCGTCCCGTTCGAGAACCGCCGCCCGAACATCCACTCGCTGTCGGCCGCGGCGATCGACAGCGTCGAGATCAAGGCCGGCGACGAGCGCGCCGTGACGATCGAGATCGCGATGAACAACTCGGCCGGGATCTTCCAGGTCGACGAGCTGCTCGCCACCAAGCTGCGCGGCTCGGGACTGGAGCAGCACGTCGAGGTCGTCGCGCGGATCGACGCCGAGCACGAGAAGCGCCTCGTGCCGGTGTTCAGGATCTGAATGTCGCGGGTACTCGGGGCCGCATGGCACGGCTCCGGCGTCTTCAGGTCCTGGCCTCGTGCGCGCTCCTCTGCCTCCTTGCCGCAGCCGTCAACGCGGCCGCGCAGGGCGCCAACCCGCTGACCGGCAAGCGCCAGTTCCTCGACTGCGAGCCCGGCCACATCGGCGGCGCCGCGCCCTACTCGGTCTGGCCCAGCGTCTGGAAGTACCAGCGCGCGGGCAACGCCGAGCGGGTCGCGCTGCTCGAGAAGATCGCCCACGTGCCGCAGGCGAAGTGGCTCGCCGGCGACGGCGTCCGCCCGCTGCCTGGCAGCGCGCTCTCCCGCTTCGTCGCCAACATCGTCTCGCCGCCGTGGGGCGGTCCCGATTGCGACACCCGGCTCAGCCGCCGGGGCGGCGCGACCGACCCCTACGCGGGCGACTATCCCGTCTTCGCGATCCGCATCCTCCAGCACGAGGCGTGCAACCGCCGCTACAGCGGCGGCGGGGCGTGGAACCGCGCCCGAGGCGGGCTCTACATGCCGTGGATCGAGTCGTTCGTCCGCGGGCTCGACCCGATCGGGCGACGGGCCGCGGTGATCGTCGAGCCCGACGGGTTGCCGGTCATCCCCGACTGCGTGAGCCGTCGTGGCGCCAGGCAGCGGCTCGCGCTGATGCGCGCCGTGCTGAAGCGACTCGGGCGCGAGCCCGGCCTGACGACCTACATCGACATCGGCTCGTCTTCGTGGCTACGGCGCGGATCGGCGCTGAAGCTGCTGCGCCGGTCGGGTGTCGCCCGCGTCCGCGGCTTCGCGCTCAACACGACCCACTTCAACCGCACCGCCCGCGAGCTGCGCTACGGCGACTGGCTGGCGAAGAAGCTCGGCGGCAAGCACTACGTCGTCAACACGGCCGAGAACGGCCGCGGCGCCGCCGGGGGGCCGAAGAACTTCTGCAACCCGGCCAACGCGGGGCTCGGCTCGCTGCCGACGACCCGCACGGCGTCCCCGTACGCCGACGCCTATCTCTGGCTCTCGCGCCCCGGCCTGTCGTCGAACGGCCACGGCGGCCAGAGCCAGTGTGGACGCGGGCCGGGCGGCAACGTCTTCTGGGAGACGAAGGCGTTCGGAGAGGCGTCCAAGGCGGTCTTCTCGCGCGCTCCCTGGCCGCCCGCGGCTTTGTAGCGGCTCGGGCCGCGGCAGCTCTGCAATCCCCGTGCGGCGCGTGTCCGGCTTCGGAGACGGGTACGTACCGCGTACATGTCGCTCAGATCGAAAGCCGCTTTCGTCTGCCTCACAGCGCTCGTCGCCGTCACCCTCCCCGCGGCGGCGAGCGCGGCCCCCGACGCCCCGCAGGTCGGTCAACGGCAGTGGATCGACTGCACGACGGGGCACATGCGCGGCGTGGCGCCCTACTCGGTCTGGCCGGACCTCTGGAAGGCTCGGCGCGAGGGCCGCGCGGACGATGTCGCGCTGCTCGAGCGGATCGCCCACGTCCCGCAGGCGAAGTGGCTCGCCGGCAAGAGCGTGCGGCAGGAGCCCGCGCGGATCGTCGGGAACTACGTGTCGAGCATGCTTGCCACCGAGTGGGGCGGGCCCAGCTGCCAGACCCAATACTCCGGCCGCTCTGGCGCCGGCGATCCCTACGTCGGCAGCTACCCGGTCTTCGCGATCCGCCAGCTCGAGCACGAGGGCTGCGACCGCACCTACGACGGCGGCGGCCCCTGGAACCGCGTCAGCAAGGGCGATTACCTCCCGTGGATCGAGAAGTTCATCTCCGCGCTCGCGCCGATCGACCACCGCGCGACGGTCATCGTCGAGCCCGACGGCCTGCCGGTCGTCTCGAAGTGCCTCAGCCGAAAGGCGGCCAAGCAGCGCATCGCCCTGATGCGGGCCGTCAACAAGCGGCTCGGCGGCATCCCCAACCTCGCGACCTACATCGACATCGGCTCCTCGCGCTGGCTCGACCGCCGACAGGCGACCCGCCTGCTGCGCCGTTCCGGCGTCCGCCACATCCGCGGCTTCGCGCTCAACACCACCCACTTCAACTACACCCACGAGCAGGTCGCCTACGGCGACGCGATCGCGCGCCAGCTGGGCGGCAAGCGCTACGTGGTCAACACCGCCGAGAACGGCCGCGGCGGCCTGAAGATCAAGAACCCCAACAAGAGCAACATCAAGGACCGCTTCTGCAACCCGAAGAATGCCGGCCTCGGCTCGCTGCCCACGACCCGCACGGCTTCACGGTTCGCCGACGCCTATCTCTGGATCTCCCGTCCCGGTCTCTCATCCAGCGGTCGCGGCACCAACCGCCAGTGCAGCCGCGGTCCGCTCGGCAACGTCTTCTGGCTGCCCAAGGCCCATCAGGAGGCCCGTCTCGCCACCTTCGGCGGCCAGCCTCCCTGGCCGCCGGCGCCGCTCTAGCGGCGCGCGCCCCTAGCGGTCGGCTAGCTCCACGTAGTCGGCCTGCCGCGGCCCCGTGTAGATCTGCCGCGGACGCGCGATCTTCGTCTCGTCGTCCTCCAGCATCTCCTTCCACTGGGCGAGCCAGCCGGCGGTGCGCGGGATCGCGAACATCACCGTGAACATGTCGGTCGGGATGTTCATCGCCTCGTAGATCAGGCCCGAGTAGAAGTCGACGTTCGGGAACAGCTTGCGCGAGCTGAAGTAGTCGTCGTCGAGCGCGCGCTTCTCGAGCTCGACGGCGATCTCGACCTTCTGGTTCGACACGCCAAGCACGTCGAGCACCTCGTCGACGTGCTTCTTGATGATCTTGGCGCGCGGGTCGTAGTTCTTGTAGACCCGGTGGCCGAAGCCCATCAACTTCTCCTTGCCGTCCTTGACGCCCTGGAGGAAGTCGGGGATGTTCTCGACCGTCCCGATCCGTTCGAGCATCGCCAGCACCGCCTCGTTGGCGCCGCCGTGCAGCGGCCCGTAGAGGGCCGCGATGCCGCCGGCAACCGCCGAGTAGGGGTCGACCTGCGACGAGCCGATCGAGCGCACGGCCGCCGTCGAGCAGTTCTGCTCGTGGTCGGCGTGCAGGATCCACAGCACGTCGAGCGCCCGCTCGAGCCGCGGGTCGGGCTCGTACTTCGGCTCGTTGATGCGGTAGAGCATCGAGAGGAAGTTGCCCGTGTACCAGAGGTCGTTGTCCGGATAGACGTAGGGCAGGCCGAGGTTGTGGCGGTAGGAG
>Ga0190275_10000154_pt1 | contig 74296 bp, 69 predicted proteins | sample Popmic550T_FD_133745 | JGI IMG/M metagenome (GOLD analysis project Ga0190275, IMG submission 133745) | Populus adjacent soil microbial communities from riparian zone of Yellowstone River, Montana, USA - 550 T | ecosystem: Environmental > Terrestrial > Soil > Riparian zone > Trees stand | place...
CCTGCGCGGCGAGATCGCGGTCAACCTCAAAGGCGAGTCCTCGACCACGAAGTCCGGCAAGCTGGTCAACACGTTCAACGCGGTGCCGGACGCGCCGATCAGCCGGTTCAACCTCAACATCAACGGCGGCAAGACAGGCATCATCGCCGTCACACGAACCCGCAGGGCCAAGATCAACCTCTGTGCCGGCCGCCATGTCGCCGAGGCCGACATGGATGGGCATAACGGACGTCGGTTCGATCGCGACGTGCGGATGAAGACGCCGTGCACCAAGAAGCAGACCAAGACCGCCAAGCGGGCGGCTAAGCGTGCTCGTGCTGTGCGCAGGGCTTGAGTTGATGGTCGGTCTGTGAGCGTGCGGGGCCGGCGATATCGCTGGCCCCGTCTCGTCTGAGGGTGGTGCGCGAGCCGCGCCGCAGGTCGTTCGGCTAGGCGTCAGGGACCGCGAGCACCGCGTCCGCGATCGCCAACGCGACCTCGGCGCGTGAGCGCAGCGAGTCGGCGCGGACGTACTCGTCGCGGGCGTGGGCCCCGCCGCCGCGGGGGCCGAGGCCGTCGATCGTCAGCGGGATCGTCGAGGCGAAGTGGCTGGCGTCGCTGGCGCCGCCGCGGCCGGCGGGGAGGATCGGCCGTCCGAGCCGCTCGCTGGCGGCGGTGAGCAGTGGCGCCGTCGCCTCGCGCGAGTCCATCGCGGGCCAGAGGCGGATGAACTCGGCGTCGAGCGCCACGTCGTCGATCTCGTCCGGGACGAGCGCGCGCACCTCGTCGAACGCGTCCGTTCGCAGCGAGCGCAGGTCGCAGAAGAGCTCGCCGTGGCCGGGGACGACGTTGAAGGCGTCGCCGGAGCGGACGATCGTCGGCACGGCTGTCAGGCGGTCGGGCGAGTCGGGTGCGTTCGCGGCGGCGATCGCCTGGGCCGCCGCGGCCAGCGCCAGCAGTGCGTTGCGCCCACGCTCCGGGGCCGCCCCCGAATGGGCGGAGCGGCCGGTCGCCCGGACGCGCAGCGTCGCCGCCGCCTTGCGCCGGACGATCACCGCCTCGTCGCCGTCGGGCGTGCGCTGGCCGGCCTCGAAGCAGAGGCAGGCGTCCCAGCCGGCGAACGCCCCGACGTGGGCGAACGGGGCCGAGCGCCACTCCTCGTCGGTCACCAGCAGCAGCGCGACCTCGGCGTAGTCGGCGGTCCGCTCCGCGAGCGCGCGCAGGACGCCGAGCGCGAGCACGTCGCCGCCCTTCATGTCGACGGTTCCCGGCCCGGCCAGCCGGTCACCGTCGTGCTCGAGCGGCCGGTGGTCGCCGTGGCCGATCACCGTGTCGAGATGGCCGAGCAGCAGGAGCCTGCGACGGCCCGTGCCGGTCAGCCGCAGCACCAGGTCGTCGGCATGGCCGGGCGTCGAGCACGGTCGGCGCTCCACGGTCGCCTGCGCCGGCGCCAGCGCGCCCGCGACGGCGATGCACTCCTCGGCGCCCTCGACGTCGCCGGACGGCGACGAGATCCCCACCAACGCCTCGAGGTCGCGGACCGCACGCGCCGCGATCTGCTCCGCCTGGGCGCTGATCCAAGCGTCCATCGCGCGGCGGCTAGGCGTCGAAGTCGATCGGCTGCGCCTCTAGCGGCTGATACTCGATCGGCTGCTTCGGGCGGCGGCTGCCCGGATCGCGACCCGGCGGCTGCGCCGGGGTCGGCAGGTCGGGCGCAGGCGGGATCGGCAGCGTGGCGGCGTGCTTGGCGGTCAGGTCGACGACCTCGTCCCAGTGGGTCAGGTGGACTCCGGCGCCGCGCTCGACGCGGTAGGTCGCCTCCTGCCCGGTGACCTCGACGCGCAGCAGCGTGCCGCGCAGCTCGAGACCGAAGCAGAGCCGGTCGATGCCCTCCGGCAGGCGCGGGTTGAAGAGCAGCTTGCCGTTCTGCTCGCGCAGCCCGCCGAAGCCGGAGACGGTCGCGATCACCGCGCCCGCGAGCGAGGCCATGTGAAGCCCGTCGCCGGTGTTGCGCTCGAGGTCGGCGATGTCCATGTGCGACGCCTCGTAGAGGTAGTCCTTGGCGAGATCGAGATGGCCGACCTCGGCGGCGATCACGGCCTGGGTCGCCGCCGACAGCGACGAGTCGCGCACGGTCAGCGGCTCGTAGTAGTCGAAGTTGGCGCGCTTCTGCTCGAGCGTGAAGGCGTTGCTGCGGATCTGCATCGCCAGCACGAGATCGGCCTGCTTGACGACCTGCTCGCGGTAGAGCTGGAAGTACGGGTAGTGCAGCAGCAGCGGGTAGTTCTCCTCCGGCGTGTTCTCGAAGTTCCAGCGCTGGTGGTGGAGGAAGCTGTCGTCCTGCGGGTGGATGCCGGCCTGCTCGTCGAACGGGATGAACATCGCGTCGGCAGCGCGTTTCCACGCCGCGCGCTCGTCCTCGTCGACGCCGAGCCGCTTGGCGACCTCCTCGTGGCGGCCGATGCACTCGTAGGCCGACTCGAGGTTGAGCTGCGCCATCAGGTTGGTGAAGACGTTGTTGTCGACGAGCGCCGAGTACTCGTCGGGCCCGGTCACGCCGTCGATCCGGAACGAACCGTAGTCGTCGTGGTGGCCGAGGCTCTCCCACAGCCGCGCGGTCTCGACCAGCAGCTCGCAGCCGTAGTGCTCCTCGAACTCGCGGTCGCCGGTGATCATCACGTAGCGGCGGACCGCGTCGGCGATGTCGGCATTGACGTGGAAGGCGGCGGTGCCGGCTGGCCAGTAGCCGGAACACTCCTCGCCGTGGATCGTCCGCCACGGGAACGCGGCTCCGCGCAGGTGGAGCTGCTCGGCGCGGGCGCGCGCCTGCTCGAGCGTCGAGTGGCGCCACATCAGCGCATGGCGCACCGTCGCCGGCGCGGTGAACGTGAGCAGCGGCAGCACGAACGTCTCGGTGTCCCAGAACGCGTGGCCGTCGTAGCCGCGGCCGGTCAGGCCCTTCGCCGGGATCGCGCGGCCCTCGTTGCGCGCCGCGGCCTGGAAGACGTGGAACATCGCGAAGCGCAGCGCCTGCTGCAGCTCGGCGTCGCCCTCGACCTGGATGTCGGCGCGCTCCCAGTAGCGGTCGAGCACGTCGCGCTGCTCCTCGATCAGGCCGTCGAACCCCTCGGCGATCGCGCTCTCGAGGCTCGCGTCGACCTGGTCGCGCAGCCACTCGACGCTCTGCTGCGACGACCAGTGGTAGGAGATGAACTTGATCAGGCGCAGCTTCTCGCCCGGCTGCAGCTCGACCGACAGCGTCACGCGGCCGAGGTCGTCCTCGGACTGGGTCAGCTGCTCGACCTCGCTGTCGCACTCGATCACGTGGTCCATCCCCGACGCGACCGACAGGCCCGATGCGCGGGTCATGTGGCCGAGCACGACGCGCACGTCGTCATGGACCGACAGCTCGGAGCGCAGCGCGTCCTCGAGGTGGCGCCCGCCGCGCGGGTCGTCGACCTCGGCGGCGCGCGGGCGGTTGACCTGGAGGTTGGACTGCAGCGCGATCCGCACCTTCTGGTCGATCGCCTCGACCTCGTAGAGGATCGCCGCGACGCTGCGCAGCGACAGCGAGACCAGCCGCTTGGTGTTGACCTTGACCGCGTGGCCCGAGGCGGTCCGCCAGACCAGGTCGCGCTCCAGCACGCCGGTGCGGAAGTCGAGCCGCCGCTCGTGGTGCTCGAGCGTGCCGCGGTGGATGTCGAGCGGCTCGTCCTCGACCTGGAGCCGGACGATCTTGCCGTCGGGGACGTTGACGACCGACTGGCCGTCCTCGGCGAAGCCGTAGCCGCGCTCGCCGTACTGGAGCGGGTAGGACTCGTAGAAGCCGTTGAGGTAGGTGCCGTGCGTGCCGACCGGCTCGCCCTCGTCGAGATTGCCGCGCAGGCCGATGTGGCCGTTGGCGAGCGCGAACAGCGACTCGCTCTGCGGCAGGCGGTCGATCTCGATGCCGCGCTCGACGAACGACCAGGGCTCGGGCGGGTGTCGGTCCTCGTTCCTCATGCCAGCAGCTCCGCGAGGTCGGACACGACGACGTCAGCGCCGTGCTCGCGCAGCGCGTCGGGCTGGCCGTGGCGGTCGACGCCGACGGTGACGCCGAAGCCGCCCGCGTGCCCCGCCGCGACGCCGGCGAGCGCGTCCTCGAAGACCGCGGCCTCGGCCGGCGGGACTCCGAGCAGCTCGGCCGCGCGCAGGAACGAGTCCGGCGCCGGCTTGCCCTTGATGTGCTCGGTCGCGAGCGTGACGCCGTCGACGCGGGCCTCGAAGCGGTCGGCGATGCCGGCGCTGTCGAGGATCAGCTTGGTGTTCGCCGACGACGAGACGACTGCGGTCTTCAGCCCGGCCGCGCGGGCCGCGTCGACGAACTTGACCGACCCCCCGTAGACGTCCACGCCCCGCTCCTCGATCAGCTTCAGCACCAGCACGTTCTTGCGCTTACCCACTCCGTGGATCGTCTCGGCATCCGGCGCGTCGTCGGGCGTCCCCTCGGGCAGCTCGATGCCGCGCGAGGCGAGGAAGTCGCGCACGCCGTCCTCGCGCGGCTTGCCGTCCACGTAGAGCCCGTAGTCGCGCGCGATGTCGAACGGCTCGGCGTCCGGGCCCAGCCGCTCGCGGAGGTACTCGTCGAACATCCGCTTCCAGGCCTCGGCATGCACGCTGGCCGTGTCGGTCAGCACGCCGTCCATGTCGAACAGGCAGGCGCGAATCGTCTCGGGCAGGCGGATCATCGCGACAGGTTCCCACACGCTTCGGCGCTTCGGCGGCGACGCAGGGCCGGCGCGGCTAGCTACTCGGCTTCTCGTGATGCCCGCCGAACTCGAAGCGCATCGCCGACAGCAGGCGGTCGGCGTAGTCGGCCTCGCCGCGGGAGGAGAAGCGCTCGAAGAGGGCGGAGCTGAGGACGGGGGTGGGGACGGCCTCGTCGATGGCGGCGATCGCGGTCCAGCGGCCCTCGCCTGAGTCGGAGACGCGACCGCCGAACTCCTCGAGGTCGGGGCTCTTGTGCAGCGCGCTGGCGGTCAGGTCGAGCAGCCACGAGCCGATCACGCTGCCGCGCCGCCACATCTCCGCGACCTCCGGCAGGTCGAGGTCGTACTGGTACAGCTCGGGGTTGCGCAGCGGAGTCGTCTCGGCGTCGACCTCCTGATCGGCGTTGCCGACGTTCGCGTGGCGGAGGACGTTCAGTCCCTCGGCGTAGGCGGCCATGACGCCGTACTCGATGCCGTTGTGGACCATCTTCACGAAGTGGCCGGCCCCCGACGGGCCACAGTGCAGGTAGCCCTTCTCGGACTGGGCGGGCTCGCCCTCGCGGCCGGGGGTGCGCGGCGCGTCGCCGACGCCCGGCGCGAGCGCCTCGAAGATCGGACCGAGCCGCGCGACGGCGTCGTCGTCGCCGCCGATCATGTGGCAGTAGCCGCGCTCGAGGCCCCAGACGCCGCCGCTGACGCCGACGTCGAGGTAGTGGATGCCGCGCTCGCGCAGCTCCGCCGAGCGGCGCAGGTCGTCGTGGTAGTAGGAGTTGCCGCCGTCGATCAGCGTGTCGCCCTCCTCGAGGTGCGGCGCGACCTCGGCGATCGTCTGGTCGACGACGCCGGCCGGGACCATCATCCAGACCGCGCGCGGCTTCTCCAGCTTCGCGACGAGGTCGCCGAAGCTCTCCGCCCCGGTGGCGCCCTCGCCGGCGCTCTGCTTGACGGCGTCCGCGTTCAGGTCGAACACCACGCACTGATGGCCGTCGCGCATGAGCCTGAGCACCATGTTGGCGCCCATCCGTCCGAGGCCGATCATCCCGAGCTGCATCGCGTCTCCTGTCGTCCGATCGAGGGTGCCGGCAACTCTACGCCGCCTGGGCGATCATTCTCGAGATGACCTACCCCACCCGAGCCGATCGCGATGCCATCTTCGAGACCGCCCCAATGGTGATCCCCGTGACGGTCGAGCTCGACGCGAGTCCCGCGCAGGTCTGGGACGCGCTCGGCAGCGACCAGATGTGGTCCTGGTTCCCGCCGCTCGACCGTCTGCGCTGGCTGACGGGGCGACCGCTGCAGGAGGGTGCGGTGCGGACGATCCGCGTCGCCCGGCTGTTCACGCTCGAGGAGCACTTCTACCGCTGGGAGGAGGGGCGGCGGGCGACGTTCCACGTCGTCGGTGTGACGCGGCCGGTGCTCGACGCGCTCGCCGAGGACTTCCTGCTCGAGCCGACGGCGGGCGGCGGGACGCGCCTGACCTGGACGTTCGCGGTCGATCCGAAGCTGCCGGGCGCGCGCCTGGTCGCGAGTCTGCTCGGCCCGCTGCTGAAAGCGGGCAACAGGTTCGCGATCGGCGGGATCCGCAAGATCCTGCCGCGCGGCTGACGCCCTCGGGTTCGCTACGGTGGCGCCCCTCATGTTCCTCGCCGACCTTCCGATCGCCCTCGGGCCCGACTGGCTCGATCCCGAGAAGCTGATCGAGGCCTTCGGGACGCTCGGCGTGCTCGCGATCGTGTTTATCGAGTCGGGGCTGCTGGTCGGGTTCTTCCTCCCGGGCGACTCGCTGCTCTTCACCGCCGGGCTGCTGTCGGCCAACGACGTGCTGCCCGACCTCTGGGTGCTGCTGATCACGATCCCGATCGCCGCGATCGCCGGCGACCAGGTCGGCTATGCGATCGGCCGCAAGGCGGGGCCGGCGATCTTCAAGCGGCCGGAGAGCCGGTTCTTCCACAAGGAGAACGTCGAGCGGGCGCAGGAGTTCTTCGACCGCTATGGGCCGCGCACGATCGTGCTGGCGCGCTTCGTCCCGATCGTGCGGACCTTCGTGCCGGTCGTCGCGGGCGTCGCGCACATGCGGTACCGCACCTTCCTCACCTACAACATCGTCGGAGGTGTCCTCTGGGGCGTGGGAGTCACGACGCTCGGCTACTTCCTCGGGCAGATCGACTTCATCGAGGCCAACATCGAGTTCGTCCTGATCGCGATCGTCGGCATATCGGTCACCCCGATGGCGATCGAGCTGTACCGCGGCAACCGGCGCAGCCGCCGCACGCCGGCAGCCTGACGCGATCTTAGGATGGTCCCGATGGCAATCGTCGTCTACGAGAAGCGGACCTGCACCACCTGCCGCAAGCTGGCGATGCTGCTCGCCGAGCGCGGGATCGACTTCGAGCGCGTCGAGTACCACGTCGAGGGCCTGACCGAGCCCGAGCTGCGCGACCTGCTCGCCAAGACCGGCGGCTCCGCGGCCGACCTGCTGCGGAAGCGCGAGGAGGGCGCCCGCGAGCTCGCCGACGCCGACGACGACACGGTCATCGCCGCGATGGCCGAGCGCCCCGAGCTGCTCCAGCGCCCGATCGTCGTCAACGGCGACCGCGCCGTCCTGGCGCGCCCGATCGAGCGCGCGCTCGACGTTCTCTAGAGGAGGCGCTGCTCGCGTAGCCAGGCCTCGGTGCGGCGCATGCCCTCGTCGAGGCTGACCTGGGGCTCGTAGCCGAGCAGGCGGCGCGCCTTCTCGATCGAGTAGCCGCCGGGGCGGGCCAGGTAGCGCATGCTGGCGGCGTTGATCTCGGTGCGGTTGCCGCGCAGGCGCTCGGTGGCGCCGGCGACTTGGGCGGCGGTGACGGCCAGCGGGGTCGGTAGGCAGATCGGGCCGCGCTTGCCGAGCATCCGGTAGTAGTGGCTGAAGAACTCCTTCGTGGGGACGCCGCGTGCGGGGCCGAGCGTGAAGACCTCGCCGGCGGCCTCGGGGCGCTCGGCCAGAAGGGTCAGGCCGGTGACGAGGTCGTCGACGTAGACCGGGCTGAAGACCCCGCGGCCGTTGGCGGGCAGGATGAAGCGGTTCGACTTGATGATCTCGAGCGGCAGCACCGTCCACGGCCGCGAGCCTGGGCCGTAGACGTCGCCGGGACGGGCGATCGCGCCCTCGACCTCGCCGGCCGCGTGGGCCTGGAGCACGACCTGCTCGCTGGCGATCTTGGTGTCCACGTAGGGGTTGCCGTCGGGCCGGACCGGATGTATCTCGTCGACGCCGTCGGGGAAGCCGAGGTCGGAGAACGCGCGCACCGAGGAGAGGTGGACGAAGCGGCGCACGCCGGCCGTCGCGGCCGCGTCGAGCGCGTTGCGGGTGCCGAGCACGTTGACGCGCCAGCTCTCGTCGAGGTCGTAGGCGTTCGAGACGATCGCCGCCGTGTGGACGACTGCATCCGCGCCGGCGACCGCCGCCTGCCACGACCCGGACGACGCGATGTCGCCCGCGACGATTCCCAGCTTCGGATCCGCTGCCAAGTCGACCCCGGCCACCTCGGCTCCCTGGGCGCGGAACCGCTCTGCCACCGCGCGCCCGATGAAGCCGCCGGCTCCGGTGACGAAGACCTTCACGCGGTGAGGACCAGCGCTGTCAGGGGCCACCTCCGCCAGCGCCAGAACCGACGGATGGCCAAACGAGCTCTGGACGATCGCGCGCATGCGAGGCGAGTCTAGGCGGCCACCGACTACCTAACCCCGGCTTCCGGCCTGCTCTTGCCGCTCCAGGCGCCGGTAGGTCATCTTCGCGGTCGCCGCCAGCAGCACGAACGCCATCAGGTAGAGGACGGTGTGGGAAGGCTGAAACGTCATGCCGATCGACATGAATATCGACATGCCGATGGCGAGGGTCGGGATGTGGGGCCTACGCGAACCTGACATGGCAGATAGTCTATATGTGCCGCCCGATCTCGATCAGCAGGAAGCCCGCTCCAACGACCCCTCCGCCACGCTTCCCCACCCGATCGCCTCGTCCCAATGCCGCTCCTCGTTGCGAATCTCGAGGGCGCACATAAGGACGCTGCCGAGCGCCGCGCAGCCGCCGATGACCGCGGTCACCGTCTCGACGTTCTCGAGGAAGGAAGAGGACACGCGAGGCAGCATGCCGAGGCGTGTGTTACGGGAAAGCACGCGCGTGCGGCAACTCTGCACGTGCAAAGAGTGGAGCTGAGGGGACTCGAACCCCTGACCTCTGCCATGCGAAGGCAGCGCTCTTCCAGCTGAGCTACAGCCCCAGGTTCCCCGTGGGAGGGATCTCATGCTACCGGCGTCGTCGTGGTCGCGTAGGCTGTCGGTCGATGGGCGTTCTCGACGACGCGATCCGTGAGCACCTCGAGCTGAAGCGCAAGCATGGCGCCTCGAAGGGCGAGGTCGAGCAGCAGGAGCAGGAGGCGCTTGGCGCCCCGCGTGGACGGCCGGCCGAGCCGGCTGAGGCTGCCGCCAGCGGTGACGCTGTCGAGCAGGGGCCGGGGGTAGAGGAGCCCGCTCCAGTCGAGCGTGACGAGCCGGTCGCGGAGCCCGAGGCTCCGGTCGAGCCGGAGGACGACGAGCCGGACTGGGACTTCGAGCCCGAGCCGGCGGAGCCGCCAGCCGAGCCGGAGCCCGACGCCGGCGCCGACACGCCGCCACGCGGCTTCGAGCATGTCGAGGACGTCGAGCCGCCCGCCGAGGGCGACGACGAGGAGGACGTGCTCGAGGAGACGCCCGACTTCCTCCAAGAGACGCCAGAGCACGATCGGCTGTGGTTCGAGCAGAAGCCACCGCGCGACTTCGACTTCGACGACGACAAGTAGCGGTGCGCGGCCGGTCCATCCTTGCGGCGCTCTGCGCCCTCGTCGCCGTTGCGGCGACGGGCGCCTACGCCGGCGCGCAGATGGCCGGCGACCCGGCGCCCGTCGTTCGCGAGGCGCTCGCCCAGGACATCGACCCTGCAGGCGCCAAGGGCCGCACACTCGGCCTCTCCCGCGTCGACGTGCAGCCCGGCGCGCAGCTCGCGCTGCACCGCCATCCCGGCGTCCAGATCGCACGGATCGAGCAGGGCGTGCTCACCTACACCGTCGTCACCGGCGCGGTCAACGTCTGGCGCGGCAACCCTGAGGTCAAGGCCACGAAGGTCCGCATGATCCGCGCCGGCCAGACCGCGCCGATCCGGACCGGTCAGTGGATCGTCGAGAAGCCCGGGACGATCCACCGCGCGCGCAACCGTGGGAAGAAGGCGATCGTCCTCTACGTCGCCACGCTGTTCCGCAACGGCGCCCCGCCGGCGATTCCGGTCGTTCGTTAGCGCCTTCCGCGCAGGCGCTGGACTTGGCGCAGCTCGAGGATGTCGTCGCTGGGCAGGCCGGCGCCGGCGTTGCGGTCACCGAGCAGCTCCGCCTCGATTCGCTGGCGTACGAGCTCGCCCTCGACGGCGTCGACGCGTAGGGCCGAGGCACCGGGGCGTGAGCTAACCGCGCGCTCGAACTCGAGGCCGCGGAACAGCAGGGCACAGCCGTCGTCGGCGGCCCAGCCGCCAGGCAGCTCGCCGCCGCGGACGGCGGCCAGCCAGATAGGCAGCCGCTCCGGCTCGCCGTCGGCGTGGACGGACAGCGAGCCCGGCAGGACGCCGAGGCCGGCTATCGGCCCGGGCGCGCCGCTGGACTTCGTCACTCCGCCCTCGAACCAGCACATCGCGCCGGCGCTGATGCCGGCGAGGACCGTGCCGCGCTCCCAGGACTCGACGAGCAGCTCGTCGAGTCCGTGGGCGCGCCAGATCGCGAGCAGGTTGCGCATCGAGCCGCCGCCGGCGTAGATCACGTCCTGCTCGCCGATCACCTCCTCGAGCGTGCGCGTGCTGCCGTGGAGGTTGAACAGCGACAGGTGGGCCGCCTCGCAGTCGCTGCGGCCGCCGAAGCGGGCGCGGAACGCGTTGATCTGGCCGGCCGGGTCGCCGGACGCCGTCGGCAGGAAGAGGATCCGGGGTGCGCGGGCCGGGGACAGACCCAGCACGAAGTCGTCGAGCGCCGGGTTGTCGGACTCCATCGTGAAGCCGCCGCCGCCGAGCGCGACGAGCGTCCGCCGCTCCTCTGGAACGGCCTCGCCTGCGCTCACGCCGTGGCCAGCTCGGGCATCCGCGCCCCAAGGTACTCGACGTCGAGCGGTGTCTCGACCACTTCGCTGCCCCGTGGCTCGACCCGGTAGGCGCGCGCGTGCGGTCGCGAGCTGACGACGCGCGCCAGGTCCTTGCCGACGAAGTGCAGCGCGGCGCCGTCGTCGGCGGCGTAGCCGGGCCGCATCCCGTCGCCGACGAAGCGCCTGTACTCCTCGCGCCGCTGCGGCTCGGCGTCGTAGTGGACGCAGTTCGAGTGCGGGAGCAGCCCCAGTCCCTGGACGCGATACGGGTCGGAGTGGAAGGCCGTCAGCGCCTCCGCGAACCAGCACAGCGATCCGGCCGACGGCCCGCACAGCACGACGCCCTGCCGCCACGCACGCCGCAGCACGGCGTGCAGGCCGTGGGCGCGCCAGGTGCCGAGCAGGCTGACGACGTTGCCGCCGCCGACGTAGATCAGGTCCTGCGCCAGCAGGTGGTTGGCGAAGTCGCTCTCGACACCCTCGCGGTCGCGTCGGAACAGCGAGACGTGGCTGGCGTCGGCGCGCGTCGCGAACTGGCGGTAGAAGCGGACGATGTAGTGGTCGGCGTCGCCCGACGCGGTCGGGAGGAAGCAGACCTTCGGTCGCTGCTTGCCGGTGAGCGACAGGACGTAGTCGTCGAGCAGCGGGTTGCCGGCCTCCATCGAGAAGCCGCCGCCTCCGAACGCCACGATCTGTCCACCGCTTCCAGGCACACCCCGATGTTCGTCGCCGGCGCGCCGCCTACGTATGGACACGCGGCGAAGATCTGCCCGGCTCGTCCTCGACAGGCGGACAAGGCCCGTAGGAAGCGGTCGCGTAGGCCGGCGCGAGCTCCGCGGGCTCGGGCACGGCCTCGTCGCGGCGGCGCGGATTGGCGATCCCCAGCAGCGAGATGACGCCGCCGGCGATCACCATCCCGCCGCCGACCGCCATCCCGGCGCGGTAGGCGGAGACCGACGCCTCCTCGACCGGGCGGTCGAGCCCGGGGCGGCCGTCGACCCCTCCGGACAGCGGCCGGGCATCGCCGACGGCCGCTCGCGCGGGCGCCGGCAGCGCAGCCGCGCGCTCGTCCAGCACGTCCTCGAACCGCGCCGCGACGACCGCGCCGAGGACGGCGATCGCCAGCAGACCGGCGACGCGCGCGACCTGGTTGTTGACCCCGCTCGCCACGCCGGCGTTGTGCTCTGGCACCGCGCCGAGCACGGTCGTCGTCAGCGGCGCGACGGTCGCCGACAGGCCGAGCGAGAACACCAGCACGCCGGGCAGCAGGTCGGTGACGTAGTTCACGTCGCTGCCGAGGCGCCCCATCCAGATCAGCCCGATGCCGGCGACGATCGGGCCGAGGCCCATCAGCAGCCGCGGGCCGATGCGGTCCGACAGCCGGCCGAAGCGGCTTGACAGCAGCCACATCACGAGCGTGATTGGCATCAGCGCGAGGCCGGCGGCGATCGGGCTGTAGCCGGAGACCTGCTGGAGGAAGATCGTCGCGAAGAAGGTGGCCGCGCCGAGCCCGCCGTAGATCCCGAGCGTCGACAGGTTGCCGACGCTGAAGTTGCGCGAGCGGAACAGGCCGAGCGGCAGCATCGGGTGGTCGGTGCGGCGCTCGTGGGCGACGAAGGCGACGAGCAGCGCGACTCCCACGATGAAAGGCAGGTAGACGAGCGGGTCGCCCCAGCCGTAGTTCTGCTGCTCGATCAGCGCGAACACCGGCCCGCCGAGGCCGAGCGCGACCAGCACCGCGCCGAGGTAGTCGATCCGCTTCGAGACCTGCTCGTCGAAGCTCTCGCGCATCCCGCGCGCCAGCGCCAGCGTCAGCAGCACCAGCGGCACGTTGATCGCGAAGATCCAGCGCCACGAGACCTGCTCGACGATCGCCCCGCCGCCGAGCGGGCCGACGACGAAGGCGATGCCCGTCCAGGCCGTCCACGACCCGATCGCCGCGCCGCGCTCCGACGCCGGGAAGGTCGCGGTGATCAGCGCCAGGCTCGCCGGGACGAGCAGCGCGCCGGCCGCGCCCTGCAGCGCTCGCGCGACGATCAGCAGCTCGGCGTTCGGCGCGATGGCGCAGAGCAGCGACGTCGCGCCGAAGCCCCCCAGGCCGGCCATGAAGATCCGCCTGCGGCCGAGGATGTCGCCGAGCGACCCGCCGATCAGCAGCAGAGCGCCGAGCGTCAGCAGGTAGGCCTCGACGATCCACTGCTGCGCCACGAACCCGGTGTCGAGCTCGTCGACGATCGCCGGCAGCGCCACGTTCACGACGGTCCCGTCGAGGAACACCACCCCCGAGCCCAGGATCGCCGCGACCAGCGTGATGCGCTTGACGCGAGCGTCGTCGGTCACCCGGCCAACGTTAGCCTTGTCCGATGCGCCCACTCGTCTGCCTGGCTCTCACGGCCGTGGCTGTCGCCACGGTCCCCGCTTCGGCCCAGGCGATCGCGCCGGCCGGAACCGCCGCGGCCTTGGACACCAAACTCGACCGGATCGACTCGGCGCCCCAGGGCCCGCCAGGCGTGTCGGTGCTGATCCAACGCGGCGAGAAGATCGAGTACCGGCGGCGGGGCGCCGCCGACGTCGCGACCGGCACGCGTCCGAAGCCGCGCCAGTACGTGCGAATCGCCAGCGTGTCGAAGGCCTTCTCCGGGGCCGTCGCGTTGAACCTCGTCTCCGCCGGCAGGTTGAGCCTCGACGACACGATCGGCGAGCGGCTGCCCGGATTGCTGCCACTGGCGAACGACGTGACGCTGCGCCAGGCGCTCGTCCACACCGGTGGACTGCCCGACTACATCCGCGACGAGACGTTCATCGAGGCGCTGCATAAGGACCCGACCGGCTACCTGTCGCCACGCGAGCTGGTCGGCTACGTGCGCGACACACCACTGCGCTTCCGGCCCGGCTCGCGCTACGAGTACTCCGATACCGACAACCTCGTCGTCGCCCTGATGGCCGAGGCCGCGACCGGCGTGCCCTACGAGCGGCTGCTGGGCCGCCGCGTCCTCAGCCCGCTCGGCCTCGATCTCACGAGCCTGCCGCGCACGGTCAGGATGCCGGCCCCGTTCATGCGCGGCTACGAGGTAGCCCCCGGGATGCCGCCGGAGAACGTCAGCCGCGTCATCAACCCGGCGCTCGCCTGGGCGTCGGGCGGCATCGTCTCGACCGCTGTCGACACCAACCGCTTCTTCCGCTCCTACGTCGGCGGAGACCTGTTCGGCCGCGCCGAGCGTCGCGCCCAGCGGCGCTTCCGTCCCGGCGCGTCCTCGCCGCCCGGCCCCGGCCGGAACTCCGCCGGGCTCGGCCTCTTCCGCTACCGCACGAGCTGCGGCACCGTCTACGGCCACACCGGGTCGTTTCCCGGCTACCGCCTGTTCGCCGCCAGCAGCGCCGATGGCCGCCGCTCGGTCGCCTTCTTCGTCAACGCCCAGATCGTCCCGGGCCAGGGTTCGCGAGCCGTCTCGAACCTTATCCGCTCCGCGCAGGCCGCCGCGATCTGCCACGCGGTGCGCTGAGTCAGGGCGGGTTGAACCCGCTATCGGTTCCGCAATTCAGCCACTTGGCCATCTAGACAAGGGGGTGTGACGCGCGGTAGCGTGGGCGCCAGGAGGGACGGCAAACTGCAAGCTCAACCATGCATGGCCTCGCGGCTGCGTCTGCTGGTTCCGACCGGCCGCACGCTCCCGGACGGCGCATGGCTGCACCGTCATCACGCGATGGTCGGTCTGCTCTTCGTCGAGGCCGTCGGGCTGGCGGTCTTCAGCGCCGCCCAGGGCAACAGCCTGGGGCACAGCGCGGTGCACGCCTTCGGCCTGTTCGTGGTCGGCGCCGCGGCGATCCTCTTCGAGCGCCGCCGCCGCGCGGCGTCCGTGCTCGTCTCGTTCGGGCTGGTGACGGCCTGTGCGTTGCTGGTCCACATCTGGGATGGCGCGATCGAGGGTCACTTCCTCTTCTTCGTGACGATCGTCGTGCTCGCGCTCTATGAGGACTGGATCCCTTTCCTGGTCGCCGCCGCTTACGTGGTGGTCCATCACGGAATCGCCGGCGCGATCGACCCGGGTGCCGTCTACAACCATCCGGCGGCGGTCGCCCACCCCTGGAAGTGGGCGGCGATCCACGGCGGCTTCGTCGTCGCCGCCGGTCTTGCGAGCGTCGCCGCCTGGCGCCTCAACGAGACCCTCAGGGCGCAGGAGCAGGAGTCCTACCGGCGCGCGCTGGAGAGCGAGGAGCGCCTTCGCCGAGCGTTCGAGGGCGCGCCGATCGGCATGGTCCTGTTCGCCTTCGACGCCAATGGCGTGGAGGTCGACCAGGTCAACCAGGCGATGGTCGAGCTGACCGGGCATTCGCGCGCGCGCCTGCGGGAAAACGGTTTCGAGCTCGTGGTCGAGCCTGACGACGCGGCGGGGGTGATCGAGGACCTCGGGGCCCTGCTCCACAACGGCGGGGACAGCAGCCTCGAACTGAGCCTGCGGATCCGCCACGCCACCGGGGAGTCTCGCTGGGCCACGGCGAGCGTGTCGCTGCTGCATGCCGAGGCCGACGATCGGGGCTACGCGATCGCCCAGGTCGAGGACGTCACCGAGCGGCGGCAGGTCGCCGAGGAACTGATCCACCAGGCGCTGCACGACCCGCTCACCGGGCTGGGAAACCGGCGCAGCCTGCTGTCCGACCTCGACCTCGGGCTGCTTGAAGCGACATCCGGGCGGCCGCTGGTCCTGCTGCTGTTCGACCTCGACGGCTTCAAGACCTACAACGACACCTTCGGCCATCCGGCCGGCGACTCGCTGCTGCTCAGGCTCGCCAAGCGCCTGGACGGCGCGCTCGAGGACCGGGCGTCGGCCTATCGCGTCGGGGGCGACGAGTTCTGTGTGCTGAGCCATACGGGAGTCGGCGACCACGCGACAATCACCCGGCTCGCGGCGGCGGCGCTCGCCGAGCACGGCGAGGGGTTCGACATCACCGCGTCGTACGGCTCGGTGCTGCTGCCCGAGGAGGCCGCGAGCGCGACCGAGGCGCTGCGCGAGGCGGACCGCAGGATGTACGCGCACAAGCGCGAGGACGGCCGCGCGCCCGCCGGTCGCCAGAGCGCCGACGTCCTGTTGAGGATCCTCTCGGAGCGCAGTCCCGCCCTCGGCGTCCACCTGGACGAGGTGACGGCCCTCTGCGATCTCGTCGCCGAGCGGCTCGACCTGTCAGGCGACGACCGCGAGCCGTTGCTGCAGGCGGCTTCGCTTCACGACGCGGGCAAGATTGCGATTCCCGACCAGGTGCTCGACAAGCCGGGTCCTCTCGACGAGCAGGAGTGGACGTTCGTCCGCCGGCACCCGGTGATCGGCGAGCGCATCCTGTCGGCCGCGCCGGCGCTCGCTCGCGCGGCCAAGCTCGTCCGTTCGAGCCATGAGCACTTCGACGGCTCGGGCTATCCCGACGGCCTGGCCGGCAGCCGCATTCCGCTCGGGTCGCGAGTAATCGCCGTCTGCGACGCCTATAGCGCGATGCTCGCCGGACGCCCGTACCGCGTGACGCGGGACAGCGCCGCTGCGCGCGCCGAGCTGACGCGCTGCGCCGGGACGCAGTTCGACCCGCGCGTCGTCGAGGCGCTGTGCGACGTTCTCGACGGGCGGGAGCGCGATTCGGCGACTGTCGTCCAGCTCGACGAGCGCCGCGTCAGTCGACGAGGCCTGGGATTGCCTTCAAGGCCTTCCAGGCGTTGAGCCGGCCGTTGTAGACGACCTTGCCCTTCAGCGCCGGCGGCTTGTCGACCTTCTCGCGGATCGCCTTGCGCAGCTGCCCGTAGGTGGCGCCGGACTCCTGCTTGCGCAGCATCGCCGCGACGCCGGCGGCGTACGGGGCGGCCATCGAGGTGCCGGAGAGGTTCTTGTAGCCGCCGCCGAGGTAGGTCGAGAGGATGGTGTCGCCGGGCGCGGCGACGTCGACGCCGCTGGAGCCCCAGTTCGAGAACGAGGCGAGCTTGTCCTCGTCGGTGGTCGCGGCGACGGCGAGGATGTTCGAGTCCGTGTAGGCGGCCGGGTACTGGGGGTGCTTGTCGATGTTCTGGCCGTTGTTGCCGGCGGCGAAGACGAGCAGCACCTCGTGGTCCTGGGCGTAGTCGACGACGTCGTGGAGCGCCGACGACTTCGAGCTCGAGCCGAACGACCCGTTGACGATCTTGAAGCCCTGCTCGACGGCGTACTGGATCGCGGCGATCGCGTCGGAGGTCGAGCCCCTGCCCTTCGCGTTCATGAACTTGACCGGCATCAGCTTCGCCGACCAGCAGATCCCGGAGACCCCGACGGCGTCGTTGGCGCGGCCGGCGACGATCCCGGCGACGTGGGTGCCGTGGCCGTCGTCGTCCTCGCCCGACCCCTTGCCCTTGATCGCGTTGTAGCCGTAGGTGTCGTCGACGTAGCCGTTCTTGTCGTCGTCCTTGCCGTTGTTCGGCTTGTCCTTGCTCTTGTAGAGGTTCGCGACGAGGTCGGGATGGTCGGTGTCGATCCCGGTGTCGACGATCGCTACCTTCGCGCAGCTCGTCCGCTGGGCCCAGGCGGTCGGCGCGTCGATGTCGTATCCGCTCGGGCTGTCGGCGACCGCCCACTGGAGCGGGTAGAGCGGGTCGTTCGGCGCCTTGACTGCGTGCGCGAACTGGTAGTAGTCGGGCTCGGCGTAAGCGACGTCGGGGTGGTCGGCGAGCCGCTTGCGCAGCAGCGACAGGGCGATTCCCGAGCGTGGCTCGACCAGCGTCAGCCTGCCGCCTTCGATGCTGGCGAAGCGCTTCGCCAGGCGGCCCTTCAACGCCGCGAGAATCTCCTGCTGGCGGTCCTTCGAGGCGCCCCGCTCGAAGCCGACCAGCAGCTGGCCGGGGGCCGCCGGGCCGGCGGCGGGACTTGCCGGCGCCGCGGTCAGCAGCAGTGCGAGGGCCAGCAGGCTGAGAGTGAGGCGAGTCGAGCGCATCCGCCCATCCTTACACCCCGAGCCGCTCGCGAACCACCGGCGCGACCTCGGTGCCGAACAGCTCGATCGAGCGCATGACCTGGTCGTGCGGGAGCGTGCCGACCGAGAACTGGAGCAGGACGCGCTGGTGGCCGAAGATCTCGTGCTGGAAGAGGATCTTGTCGATCACGTCCTGGGGGCTGCCGACGAAGTTGGCGCCGCGCAGCGTGCGGCCGGCGTCGAAGTCCTGCGGCGTCATCGGGCGCCAGCCGCGCTCGCGGCCGATCTTGTCCATCATCGCCGCGAAGGGCGCGTAGGACTCGGCGACCGCCCGCTCGGCGGTGTCGGCGATGTAGCCGTGCGAGTTGATGCTCAGCGGGGGCGGTTCGTGGCCGGCCTCGCGCGCGGCCTGGCGGTGCAGCTCGGCGAAGCCGGCGAAGCGCTCCGGCTGGCCGCCGATGATCGCCAGCGCGAGCGGAAGTCCCAAGCGTCCCGCGCGGATCGCCGACGGCGGATTGCCGCCGGCCGCGAGCCAGACCGGCAGCGGGTCCTGCAGCGGGCGCGGGTAGACGCCGAGGTCGACCAGCGGCGGGCGGTGGCGGCCGCTCCAGGTCACGGAGACTCCATGCCCAAGGTCGTTGCCCTTCTGTCAGCCCTGCTCGCCCTCGCGCTGGCGGGCCCGCTCGCGAACGCCGCGCCACTACCGGCGGGAGCTCTCAACAGCCTGGGATGCGTCGCCAATCCGACCGATGCGCCGTTGCTCGGCTGCAGCGCCGGCGATGCCTCGCTGAATCGTCTGCATGAGATCGCGCTGAGCCCGGACGCCAACCAGATCTACGTCGCTGGGTCCGATGCGGAGGACTCGATCGCAGGGCGGCTGGTCACCTTGAACCGCGACTCTGCAAGCGGCGCGCTCGTCTTTGCCGGTTGCCGCGGACCGGGAGTGGCCGGCTGCACTGCCGACAGCCATCTCGACGAGCCCGGTTCGATCGCTCTGCCGCCCGACGGCAGCGATCTCTACGTCGCCGACTATGGCGTCGGAGTGATCCACTACCGCCGCGCCGCCGGCGGCGCCCTGACCTTCGCGAACTGCTTGACCTCGACCGCCGCTCCGGGCTGCACGGTCACCTCCGGGGTCTCCGGCCCCACGGGCGTCGCCGTCAGTCCGGACGGCAAGAGCCTCTACGTTTCCGGCTACTCGACCAGCACCGTCGCGGTGCTCGACCGCAACCTGTCGACGGGCGCTCTGACCCTGCGCGAGTGCTTCACCAGCGGATCGGCCCCGGGCTGCACACCGGCAGGAGCTGCCGACCTTACGAGCGCGACCGACGTGGCGGTAACCGGCGACGGCGCCCGGGTCTTCGTCTCGGCGCGTGGGGGCGGCGTGACCAGCTTCGCCCGCGGCTCCGACGGCGCGCTCACCGGCCCGCAGTGGCTATCCGGCGACTTCCTCAACGGCGCCCAGGCGCTTGGCGTGGCGCCCGGCGGAAAGGCGCCGTACGTCGGTCTCTTCGACGGCAGCGGCCTCACCGCGCTCGCGGCCGATCCTGCCACCGGCGCGCTGACCTTGACCAACTGCCTGCTCTTCACGGGGACGGTCGACTGTCCTGCCTCGCCCGGTGTGCGTGGCGTCTTCGGGCTCGCGTTCTCGCCCGCTGGCGACGTTCTCTACGCCGCGGCGCGAGACGGCAGCACGCTCGGGTCGTTCCGCCGTGGCGCCAATGGCGCTCTGTCGTTCGTCAGCTGCATCGACACTGCCTTCGCTCCCGAGCCGGGCTGCGCGAGCCGAGTCGATGGCGTCGCCGGGGCGGAGTCGGTCGCCGCCACGCCTGACGGCCGCTTCGTCTACAGCGCGGGCTTCTCGTCGATAGCGACCTTCGATCCCGAGCACGCACCGGTCTGCACGCCTGTTGCGCCACGGTCGGTGGCGAGCAGCGTCGCGATCGACATCGACGTTCGCTGCAGCGACGCGGCGGATGGCCAGGCGATCTCCTACGCGGTCGCGAGGCAGCCGGCTCACGGCGCCGCGAGGGTTCTCGACGCGGTGGGCGGACGGGTGCGCTACCGCTCGGCGAGGGGGTATACCGGCGCCGACAGCTTCAGCGTCGCCGCCAGCGACGGGACGAACGCTACGCCGGTCGAGATCGCGATGACCGTGGGCAAGACCCCCAAGCCGCTGATGAGGATTCGCGTCAAGCGCGCCCGCTTGAGCTCGCGCGGGAAGCTGCGGATCAGGCTGAGCTGCACGCGCGGGACGCCCGACGTCTGCGCCGGTCGCCTGTCGCTGCGCTCGGCGCGCAAGCTTCCGCCGACCGCCGCGGTGCGTAAGCCGCGCAAGCGCTTCGTCAAGCTCGGGGCTCGGCCGGTGTCGGTCGCTGACGGGAAGACGAGGTGGCTGACGGTCACGGTCCCGAAGCGCGGCCGCGCGGTGGTTGCCGCCAAGGACGCGCTGAAGGCCGTCGTGACCGTCTCGATCAGGAATCCGGCCGGCCAGGCAGGGCGCGCCAAGCGGCAGGTGACGCTGCTCGAGCCGAAGCAGCCGCGCTAAGCGCATGATGGCGCCCCGGCTCGGGCCGGGGCGCCTTTCATGAGCAGTCTGCGGTTACGGCGTGGCGCTGTCGCCCGAGTCGTCGGACATCGCGTCGTCTGGGGTGGTGGTCGTGGCCTCCGGCGTGGCGGCTCCGCCACTCGTAGCCGCGGCCGGCGTGGTCGTCGCCGGCGGGTTGCCGCTCGACGGCGGCGGGCTCGAGGCCGGGATGAACGAGGCCCGGAAGTAGACGCCGTTCTTGGCGGTGCACTCGACGGTGTCGGTCTGGTTGCCGGTGTCGATGCGCTGGCAGGCGTAGGTCGGCGGCGTGCCGATCTTGACCGGCTTGGCGCCGGGCTCGATCGCCTGGATCTGGGTCGCGTCCTGGGTCAGCAGCGCGGTCACCGCGGCACAGTTGATCCCGTTGGCGGTGATCGCGTCGAACGGACCGGTCGCCGTGCACGAGATGGCCACGTTCGGGCTGAGGCCGTGGTTGGTCGACGGCTTCACGTCCTTCGTCTTCTTGGCGACGATCTGCGAGGACGCCTGGACGTTCTCCGTGTACTTCTTCGGATGCGTCGTGGAGGGCGTGGTCGCGATGCTGAAGCGCAGCGCCGCCTTGCCCTCGGTGCAGCGCACGGTGCGGTGCTGGCCCTCGACGTAGAGCGTCGTGCAGGACTTGCCGCCGACGGTCGACGAGTCGCCCTCGAGGATCTTCGTCAGCTGCGAGGTCGGCGTGTCGTCGAGGAACGTCGCGGCGGTCTGGCAGCTCTGGCCACGGACCGACACGTCGTAGAAGCGGCCGAACGTCCCGCACTCGGCGACCAGCTCGACGCGCTTCTTCGCCTTCGGAACGGCGGTGAAGCGGAACGAGTCCTTGCCGTCGGAGGTCACGCAGCGGATCGTCGCGATCCCGGAGCCGAGCTCCTCGATCACCGAGCACGTGTAGCCGTCGACCTCGGACGCGACCTTGCCGTCGTCGTAGGTCTTGTAGACGTCGAGGATCCGGGTCGTGCCGGCCTCGCAGCCGATGCCGCGCACCGAGACGTCCTGGAAGCCGCCGAACGCCGCGCTGCCGGCGTCGCCCTCGAGGTCCATGCTCGAGCACTCGTAGACGTCGCTCTCGGAGTGGGCCCGGGCGCCGTCCTTGGCGGAGACGTGGTGCGCGGGCAGCACGGTCGTGCTGGCGCTCTCGCTCAACTCCGTCGTGCTGTCGGACTCGTCGTCGCCGCAGGCGGCCAGGAACAGTCCGAGCACGAGCGCGAGGACCAGAAGTGAAGAGCGTCTGAGCATCTGAGGAGGGACCCCTTGGTAGTTCGAGTTGGCAGCACTAGCTACGGGCTCTGCACGGGGTTTCCTGCCCTGGCTCAGGCGACCGGCGGTGGATCGCCCTCGGCGCTGGCCGCCAGATCCCGGTCCCAGCCGCAGACCAGGCAGGCGTGGCGGAACGCAGCGCGCGTGAAGTCGAGCGCGTAGCCGTGAGGGTCGGGCTGGGCCACGACGTCGTCCCAGTCGAGGACGTACTCGCCGAGCGCGTCGTCCCAGCGGCCGGGCGCGGGTGAGAAGTCGCCGCCGGCGAAGTCGTCGGGCGCGGGGTGGGCGTAGGCGTAGAAGGCGGCCTTCGGGTAGCGCGGGTCGCCTGGCCACCAGCCGACGGCGACCTCCTGCGAGTCCATCGCGTTGCGCATGATGAAGTCGTCCGACGGCGGGTCGGCGGGCACGCCGGAGAAGAGGCCGACCGCGAGGTCGAACGATCCCCACCAGGCGTTGACCGGCGTCGAGCGGCCGCGGTAGGGGGCCCGGAAGTCCGCGAGCACGAGCGCCGCTCGCGTCGCCGCCGCGAAGTAGGAGCTGACCTCGACGCGGTCGTAGGTCGCGTGCTCGTCGTCCTCGTCGAGCGGGACCGTCCACGGCACCTCCTGCGGGGTCGGGTCGATCTCGACCGGTCCGACGAGATCGCCGATCCCGGCCAGCAGATCGCGCGTCACCTCGCCGACCGGCCGGTCCGGCGCCAGCGGCACGCGCAGCATGCGGCCGTCGCTGTGCTCGGCGATCGCGTCGTGGGTGTGCAGGTCGAGTGCCGCCACCAGCGCGCCCGACCCGTCAGGGGCCGACAGCGGTCCTGTCTCCCAGCCCCGCGCGGTCAGGCGCAGCGCCGCGTGCTGGAGCTGCGGCTCCGGCGGCGCGAGCTCGACCGCCAGCTTGCCGAGTACCTGCGTGTGCGCGTGGAGCGTGTCGCAGGTCGCCGACCAGGTGTCGTAGGAGGACGCTGCCCAGCCGGGGGTCATCGTCGAACCGTAGCGTCGCGCAGGCGCGGCGCTGCCCGCGCTATGCGCGGTTCGCGATCAGCGACCGGTCGCGGCCTGCTCGCTTCGCTTCGTAGAGTGCATGATCGGCCCGCCCGAGCAGGTCTGCCGCAGGCTCGTCGCCAAGTCGACCCGCTATGCCCGCCGAACACGATTGGTCGCGCGGCGTCACAGCGCGCAGCCGGTCGACGATGTCGCGCGCGTTGTCGAGATCGTCTTCGCGCAGCAGCACGACGAACTCCTCGCCGCCGTAGCGGGCGAGCATGTCGCCCGGGCGCAGCTGCGCGCGCCATGCCGCGGCAGCCTCCTTGAGGAAGCGGTCGCCGGCTTGGTGGCCGTGGTCGTCGTTGTAGGACTTGAAGTGGTCGAGGTCGAGGATCGCGATGCAGGCCGGCTGCGCCTCGGCGATCGCCTGCTCGAGGCGCTCGTCCCAGGCACGGCGGTTCGGCAGGCCGGTCAGCTCGTCGGTCAGCGCGGACTCCGTTAGCCGGCCAAGCAGGTCGGCGCGCTCGATCACGAACGCGGCCTCGGTCGCCAGCAGGCGCACGAGTCCGCGCGCGCGGCGCTCATCGCCGGGCGACTCGCGCCAGCCCGCGATCAGCACGCCGGCGACCTCGTCGCCGTGATGGATCGGTTCCAGGAGCAGGGTCGCCGGCCGCTCGGCGCGATCGAGCTCGGCCAGGATGCTCGCCTGGGTGAAGGTTTGCGGGGCGAGGCTCAGCCCGGCTCCGGCGGTCCGCTCGAGGGCGCCGTCGCTGTTGGTCTCCAGCAGGACCGCGAAGTAGGCGCCGCTCAGGTCGCAGACGCCGGCGCAGATGCGCTCACGGGCGTCGGTTTTCAGCGACAGCGAGCGCAGCAGGTCGGCGACCGCCTCTAGATCGCGTTCGCGGACGGCGAGCGCGTCGGCCTGACCGCGGACTCGGGCTACGAGGTTCTGCACCGCGAACCCGGTGATCGCCGAGGCGGCGCTGAAGACGAGTGCGATCCGCCACCAGACCTTGACCGGGAACTCCGGATCGCCAGCCACGACGATGGGGGAGACGAAGAACGCGCACACGCCGCCGATCAGGACCACGAGCTGACTGCGGCTGCCGTGCAGCGCCACCCAGAAGACCGGGATGAGCGTGAGCGCGCCGACGCCGGCGATGACCCCGCTGGCCTCGCGCAGCAGCGCGGCTGAGAGCAGAAACAGCAGCGACGGGACGACGCGCACCATCGGCGGCAGCCTGTCCCACGGTGCGAGCAGAACGATGCCGGCGACGAGCAGCATCAGCGCCGACGCCTCCGCATAGCCCGTCCACTCGACGTGGCTGGTCAGCGGGATGACCGCGAAGCCAAGCAGGGTCGCCACGGCAAACGGGGCGGTCTCACGGGCGAGTCGACGGTCGATGGTCATCACGGTCCTATCGACTTACGACCGGAATCGGTTGAGTCCTGCCAGCTGGCCGTCAACTTTCCGATCCGCAGGGCGGCGTCAGGGCGCTTTGAGCGGCAGCATGGTCCGCATTTCCTGCGTGTCGCGCGGTAGTCCCAACGCTGGGGCCCTACTCCCCGAGCGCCGACCTAGCATCCAGGATGAAAGACTGGCTGGGTGAACGATTCTCGCCCACTGATCACCGGGGCACGCGGAGACGTTGTTGCCCACCTCGCCATTCTCGGCCGCCATACCTTGATGCCATCTACTCAGGCGGTTGTACTTGCGGGCCGTGACGTTCTTGTAGGACACGCCTATGCGCCGACGGTCAAGGATGAGATGCAGGACATCGAGATCGATGTGGCAGATTGTACGATCTTCACGGTTCGGCATCTAGGGTACGGCGAGGAATTCGACGTAGAGGACGCTCAACAGGCGGTTGATCTTCTCGATGGGTCACTTGTCGCAATCAGTGAGGTGATCATTTGGGAGAAAGCCCACGATCAAGTTGGGAAGATGTCCTCTTTCCATCGCCGCGTGGGGCGGGTCGACGTGAAGTTCTTCAGTATCGCTGGCGAGAAGGCGTCGCTCATCGCATGGAGGAACCCCCTTTATTCGGCGAGTCTGGACACCATGGGTCTGATGACGGGATTGCTCAGCAATATGGTTACGCGGGGTCCCGTGGAAAATCCACTGCACCCAGACGTTAAGCGCTTGATGGCTGCGATCGATCTGGTAAATCTTGGGTTCTTTACCGAGGCGTTTGTCGGAACCTTTGCGTTGCTAGATGACATGACGCAGCGCGTCCTGACTGGAGGTCTTGCAAAGAAGGGCATCCAGAAGAAGGATCAGGCTCAGTTCCTGCGCTCGATCAGCGAGAGGCGCCTTGACCACTATCTGAACAGTGTCGCAACCTTGTGCGACTGGACGGCGCTAAGAGATGTGGACAGGGCTCTCAACGCCGAGTTGATGAAGGCAAACAAATTGCGTAATGCCGTGATGCACGGTGATCGTGAGCTGTCCCGTGAGGAGGCGCTGGCGTCGATACTCGTTATCGTGCGAGTCATCGATCATTTGCGGCTCAACCCATTTGACATACCAGTAGCTGTGTTTCCGCTGCTGCGTCCGGCAGAGCCTCAACTTGTCAGATTGGGGCCACCTGAAGGCTTGGGGGAGCCCTCTAGCTAGACCGCCCTAAGGGGAAAGTGCTCGCCTGCAAGTCTGAGACCCGATGGAGCCAGTCGGGCTCGAACCGACGACCTCCGCCTTGCAAAGGCGGCGCTCTTCCAGCTGAGCTATGGCCCCTCAGGGGGGCAATGTTCGCATGGGCGGTGGGTTGCGCCAAGCCTCGTCGACGTGCCGGTGCGGCATCCTGGTCCCATGGCGAAGTCAGAGGCCGTGATGCTGGACGCCGGGAGCCGCGAGCTGCGGGTGTCGAGCGCGGACCGGGTGATCTTCCCGGCGACGGAGCGGACGCCCGAGATCACCAAGCTCCAGGTCGTCGAGTACTACCTGGCGGTCGAGGACGGGATCATGCGCGCGCTGCGCGAGCGCCCGACGACGCTCGAGCGCTGGCCGAAGGGCGTCCACCCGGGGATCGAGCTGACGACGCGCGCCGGTCAGAAGGGCGACGCCTTCTACCAGAAGCGCATTCCCAGGGGCGCGCCCGACTACGTCGAGACGGCCCGGATCGAGTTCCCCTCCGGTCGCAACGCCGACGAGGTCTGCCCGACCGAGATCGCGGTCGTCGGCTGGTGTGCGCAGATGGGCACGCTGACCTTCCATCCGTGGCCGGTGCGGCGCGCCGACGTCGACCATCCCGACGAGCTGCGGATCGACCTCGACCCGCAGCCGGGGACCGACTTCGACGACGCCGTCCGCGTCGCCGGCGCGGCGCGCGAGCTGCTCGGCGAGCTCGGCTACGCCGGCTTCCCGAAGACCTCCGGTGGGCGCGGGGTCCACATCTACGTGCGGATCGAGCCGCGCTGGACGTTCACCGACGTCCGCCACGCGGCGATCGCCTTCGGTCGCGAGCTCGAGCGCCGCATGCCCGGCGAGGTGACCACCAAGTGGTGGAAGGAGGAGCGCGGCGAGTCGATCTTCGTCGACTACAACCAGAACGCCCGCGACCGTACGATCGCCTCGCCCTACAGCGTCCGCCCGAAGCCCGGCGCCCCCGTCTCGGCGCCCCTGCTCTGGGACGAGCTGCCCGACGTCCAGCCCGAGGACTTCACGATCGCCACGATGCCCGCCCGCTTCGCCGAGGTCGGCGACCGCTTCGCCTCGATCGACGACGTCGCCCACTCGCTCCAGCCGCTGCTCGACATGTACGAGCGCGACGAGGCCGAGGGCGCCGGCGACATGCCCTACCCGCCCGACTACCCCAAGATGCCCGGCGAGCCCAAGCGCGTACAGCCGTCGCGCGACACCGACCGCAAGCGCGCGGACTAGCCAGCGGCGAGCACCGCCGTGCCGTAGGCGGACAGCGCGCTGTCGGAGGTGACCAGGGCCGCATCCTCCGCTGTCGCCTGCGCGACGAGCATGCGATCGAACGGGTCGTGGTGGTGCTGGGGGAGGCGTCCGGCGGCCCGGGCGTGACTGCCGGCGATGGCAAGCAGGCCAAAGCCGCAAGCGGCGATCTGGTCGAGCAGGTCGTCCGGCGCGTGCAATGTGCCCTTCGCGCGCTTGATCTCGACCTCCCAGACAGATGCCGCGCTGACCAGGACCTCGTTGTCGCCCCTGGCGATCGCCTTGGCGACTCGCTCATGGAGGCGATGGTCATCGGCGAGCCACCAGAGCAGCACGTGGGTGTCGAGCAGCAGCTTCACGCGCCGCCCTCGAACTCGCGGGCGATCTCGGTATCGGCCTCGTCGAATCGCGCCATGTCCACCTTGTCCCTCCAGGCGCCCCGGCCGCCGTGGGTCGCGCTTGCGGGTCGGTGGGCGACGAGCGCCGCCACGGGACGGCCGTTGCGGGCGATCACGATCTCCTCGCCGTTCTCCACGCGTTCGATCAGCTTCGACAGCTGCGACTTGGCCTCGTGCACGTTGAACTGCCTCCTGGACATACTTAGCTAAGATTAGCTAATCGTTGAGAATTGGATTCTTCTGCCGTAGGAGGGTCCGATTGACCCAGTGCTGCCCCCGGCTCAGCCGTTCTCGAACGCCAGGTCGAGCAGCCTCATGGCCTGCTTGCCCGGGTCGGGCGAGTCGAGCAGGACGACGCCGAAGGTGCGGCCGTCGCGGCGGGCGACGCCCACGAAGCAGCGGCCCGCGGCGTCGGTGTAGCCGGTCTTGAGGCCGATTGCGCCCGGGTAACCTGCTCGGATCAGTGGGTTGTGGCCGGATAGGTAGAGCTTGCGGCCCTTGATCGGGAAGCGGTAGGAGGCCTGGGCGCGGCGCGTCAGGCGGGTGATCCGGCGCTCGCGCATCGCGAGGCGCGTCATCACCGCGAGGTCGACGGGGCAGGAGCGGTCGCCCTTCGACAGGCCGTGGGGCGTCGAGAAGTGGGTGCAGTCGAGGTTCCACAGCCGCGCCTGCTCGTTCATCAGCGCGACGAAGCGGCGCTCGCTGCCGGACACATGGCCCGCGAGCGCGATCGCCGCGTCGTTGCCGGAGACGATCATCAGCCCCGCGAGCAGGGGCTCCAGCTTCACCCTGCGCCCGAGTGGCAGCAGGCCGACGGCCGAGCCCTCGTAGCGCAGGCCCTTCGGGATCCGCACCACCTCGCCAGGCCGCGTCGCGGAGGTCACCGCGAGCGCGGTCATGATCTTCGTGAGGCTGGCGATCGGCAGCTCCTCGGTCGCGCGGCGGCGGTAGAGCGAGTCGCCGTTCTCGACGTCGAAGACCAGCGCCGCTCGCGGCGGCTTGCGCCATGTCACGTCGAAGGCGTCCTCGCTCAGCAGCTCGATCGGCGCCGGCGAGCTCGGCTCGAACGAGCTCTGCGCGGGTCCCGTGCCGATCGCGCTGTCGCCGGCCACCGCGCCGCTGGCGGCGATCGGGGTCGTCGGCCCGTCGCCGGGGCGGCCGAGCGCGACCCAGAGCACGGCGAAGACGGCGACCGACGCCAGCGCCAGTTGCAGCACCAGTGTCAGGCGGCTCTTCACGAGCTACCTCTCGGGTGGGTTGAACAGCGCCCCGAGCACGCCGAAGCCGACCATCCCGACGATCGCCAGCGAGATCGCCACCAGGACGTCGAACCCGGTCCGGACCATCACGTCGATCGTCAGGCCGCCGAGCAGCAGCACCACCGCCAGCGATCCGACGAGCGCGACGACGCGTCCGCTCACCGGCTGGCCACGGCCGCCCGCTCGAGCGTCTGCTCGGCGAAGTAGCTCGACCGCACCAGCGGCCCCGCGGCGACGGCCTCGAAGCCCATCGCGTAGGCCTCGCGCTCGAGGTCGGCGAACTCGTCCGGGTGCCAGTAGCGGACCACCGGCAGGTGGTCGCGCGTCGGGCGCAGGTACTGGCCGACCGTCAGCACCTGAACCCCGTGCTCGCGTAGGATCCCGAACGTCTCGAGCAGCTCCTCGCGCGACTCGCCGAGCCCGGTCATCAGGCCGGACTTGGTCACGACCCCGTCGCCGCCCATCTCCTTGGCGTTGCGCAGCACGCGGCAGGAGCGCAGGAACTTCGAGCCGCGGCGCGCGACCGGGTAGAGCCGCGGCACCGTCTCGACGTTGTGGTTGAACACGTCGGGCCGCTCGGCGATCACGCGGGCCAGCGGCATCTCCTCGCCACGGAAGTCCGGGGTCAGCACCTCGACCTTGGTCTCGGGCGAGAAGCGCCGCACCGAGCGGATCACGCCGACGAACGCCGACGCGCCGAGGTCGGGCAGGTCGTCGCGGTCGACGCTGGTGATCACCGCGTGGCGCAGCCCCATCCGCTTGACCGACTGGGCCACGCGCAGCGGCTCGAGCGGGTCGTCGAACGTCGGCTTGCCGGTCTTGACGTTGCAGAATCCGCAGCGGCGGGTGCAGGTGTCGCCGAGGATCATGAAGGTCGCGGTCCCGCGCTCCCAGCAGTCGCCGATGTTCGGGCAGGCCGCCTCCTGGCAGACGGTGTGCAGCCCCTCGGCGTCCATCTCCTTGCGCAGCTCGCGGTAGCGCTCGCCGCCGGGGGCCGGAACCTTGAACCAGCGCGGCTTGCGCGCGCCGAACTCGATCACCTCGCCGAGCGCGGCCGTGACGTCGCGCACTCCGCCGGGGTTGGCGCGACTGCGGGTCTGGTGCTCGCGGCTCACGAGGCCAAGGCTATGGCAGGGGTCGCCGCTTCGAGCAGGCGGCGCGGCGTCACGAGCCGCTGGCGGGCGTCGAACGCCTCGGCGAAGCGGAAGGCGGTCCGCTTGCGGAAGCACGACATCGACGCGGCGCCCTGGCCGGCGGCTTCCTTCTCGCGCGCGACCGAGGTCATCCGGGCGCCGTCGACGCCGCAGGTGGCGATCCAGGAGAAGGGGGTCAGGTCGTTGGTCACGTTGACGGCGAACCCGTGCGTCGTCACCCCGCGCGAGACGTGGACGCCGATCGAGCCGATCTTCGCCTCGCCCGCCCAGACTCCGGTCAGCCCCGCGGGGACGGTGGAAGCGATCCCCTCGTCGCGCAACGCTGCGACCATCGCGCGCTCCAGTGTCGCGACGTAGTCGCGCACCGACGCGACGCGGACGATCGGGTACCCGACCAGCTGGCCGGGCCCGTGGTAGGTGACCTGCCCACCGCGGTCGGAGTCCTGGACGTCGACGCCCCGGTCGCGGTACCACTGCACGCCGCGCGGCAGGTCGCCCGGTTGCGAGCGTCTCCCAAGCGTGTATACGGGCGGGTGCTCGAGCAACAGGAGCGTGTCGGGGATCGCGTCGGCCTGGCGGGCGTCGCGCAGCCGCTCCTGGAGCACGGCGGCGTCGGGGTAAGGCAACTCGCCGAGCGTCGTTACCCAGAGATCGGACACGCCCTGATCTTAGAGCGGTGGCCCGCCGTGCCGACCGGGCGATCCCGAGCACTACGCTGCCCCGCATGAGCCCGGGCGAGCGCTTCTGGACCAGCCGTTTGCGCTGGCGGCTGCGCGGATCGATGCAGTGGCCGGCGTTCGTCGTGCTGACGATCGTCGACGGCGCGGTGCTCGACCAGCTGCCGCCACTCGCGACGACCGGCCTCAACTTCATCGAGGGCGTGCTGATCGCGACGTTCGCGAACCTCTTCCTCGTCGGGGCCGTCGCTCCCTGGCTGGCGCGCCGGCTGGTCGACCGCCGCGCGACCGCGCTGGCGACCGCGGGGGCCCCGCCGCCGACCCAGGCCGACCGCGAGGTGCTCCAGGACCGCACCGCGACCGCGCTGCTGATCGCCGGGCTGGCGGCGGTGATCGTCTCCGGGCTCGCCAATCGGCCGGTGATCGTCTCGGAGACCGACGCGACGGAGACGAACGCCAACGCCCTGACGCGCTACGTCGAGCGGTCAGGCGACGACGAGCTGGTGCGCAACCTCGAGACCGCGAACACGATCCGTCTCGGCGAGGGCTACTTCCGCAACTGCATCGCCCGCGACGACCGCGAGCGCTACTTCTGCGTCTTCGTCGATACGCGCGAGGATCCGCCGGAGGTCGTCGTCGACGACAGTGCCGAGCCGAACACCGTCTACCGCGGGCGCTAGGCAGCACCTCTTATATATGCATTAAACGCGCAACAAAGACCTTTATCCAGCTTTGTTAGGTATTATTAGGATCCTAATGGTCGTTGAGATACCTGATCCGCCAGGAAGCCTGAGCATGGAAGAGTTCTGGTCTTTGTTTGGCAGGCGCGAGACAACGCTCCTTGATTTCAAGGAGCGTTTGCCTAAGCCTGGGCGGCTCCAAGAACCAGTCGTGGCTTTCGCCAACAATCGGGGCGGACGGATCATTCTCGGGGTTTCTGAGCGTAAGCCCTACGAAGTGGTAGGAGTGTCCTGGACTCAGGCTGATGACGAGATGGTGCAGAGCATGGCGCGGGCCATTCAGCCTCCAATTGCGCCAGAGGTGTCGTCTGTCTGGGTCGATGGCCAGCAGGTTGTGGTTGTGGCAGTCCGTCCTCTGGAGCGGGGGTGGGCACAGACAAGCGACGGTCGCCTTCTGGTGCGCTCCGGACCGACGAACCGCGCACTCGTCGGTGACGAGCTTTTTAGGTTCGTGCGAGAGCGCGCCGCTGAGCCGGTTGAGGACGAGCCGATTCAAGGGGCGGTGGCGGAGCTGGATCGCTCGCTCGTCCAGGCCTATCTAGAGACCCGTCTAGGTACCGCGCCGCGTCGTCGTGCGCAAGCGCTGAGGGATCTTGGCTTGACTACGCCGTCGGGGGATCTGCGTCTAGCGGCGTCGTTGCTCTTCTCGCCCGCTCCACAGCGGGAGAGTCGACGATTCGGGATTGAGATCTTGCGCTTCCAAGGGGCTAGTGAAGGGGAGAGTTCTCTCCGAGACAAGACAGATCTGATCGGCCCGCTGCCACGTCTCGTCGAGCAGGCGGACCGCGCGATCTATGACGAGATGAGGCGAGAGGCCGTGGTTCGGGGTCTGGTCCGAGAGGAGATTCCCGAGTTTCCACCGATTGTGATTCGGGAGGCATTGCTAAACGCCGTTGGCCATCGTGATTACTCTGCGCGAGGAGCTGCTGTGCAGGTTCGTATCTACGACGATGCGATCGAGATTGAGAGTCCTGGGACCTTGCCGGGCTACGTCACGGTCGACAATCTTCGAACTGAGCAGTACTCGAGGAACCCAAGGATCATGGACGGGTTGCAGCGACTGGGATTCGTCGAGGAGGCCGGCCAAGGCATCGATCGCATGTTTGAGGCGATGGAGGACGCGCTGCTCGACCCCCCTGAGTTCATCGAGCGGTCCGCCACATTTTTGGTGCGCCTGCGTGGCACCAGTGTTTTCACCGTCGAGGATCGGCTTTGGATCGGGAGGTTCGCTGACTTGGCACTCGGGGCAGACGAGAAGATCGCGCTGGTCTATGCGAGGCGCAATGGCTCGATCACAAATGAGAAGTTGAGGGCTCTTAGGCAACAACTGGACCGCGAGGCCAGCCGTCGGCTATTGCAGGGGCTGGTTGCGCGCGGTCTACTCGAGTCCTTGGGGCGCGGGCGCGGGGTTCGGTATGCGCTCGGCGCGATCGCCAGTCGCGCTGAGGGCACCGTGACGCTTGATCATCAACGAGAGATTGTTCTGAACCATGCTCGGCGTAAGGGCGTCGTAGTTAACGCGGACGTACGTGGCCTGCTCGACGTGGACCGTGGAGCGGCACGCGAGTTGCTGTACGACTTGGTCGCTCAGGGCCTGTTGCGAGCCGAGGGCGAGCGTCGAGGGCGACGCTATCTACCTGCGTGATTGTGATTCAAAGCGGAATCTGGGTGTTTGACCAGCATTCTTTGTGGATTTAAGCGCTTAGGCCGCTAGCTCAGACTTCGCCGAGCAGGCGCAGCTTGCGGCCGCCGACGATCTCGAAGATTTCGACGTGGTTGCGGCCAGGACGGATCGAGCGCTCCGGGACCATCACGGCGAAGCTCTCGCCGGTCCGCGCCCGCTCGACCTTCGGCAGGCGGAGATGGAAGCTGAGCCCCGTCGCCTCGATCGTCCCGTTGACCGCGACGGCGATCGCCCGCGTGTCGCGCCGTCCCGCGCCGCCGACGATCGACCCGGCGATCTGCGTCGGCCGCACGAGCGAGTCGCGGCGGACCGCGCGGATCGCGACCTCGTTGGCGATTCCCGCCTGGAGCTTGCTCGCCGCGACTCGCGGCCGACCCGCCACCGGCTGCCCGATCAGCCCGCGGCTCGGGCCGATGCCCGTGTAGAGGCTGTCCCAGTCGCCGTAGCCGAAGCGGCGCAGCCGGGTCCGCAGCAGCGCCGCCCGCCGCCGCTCCAGCTTGCCCGCCGAGATGTGCAGCCGCCGGCTGAAGTCGCGCTTGACGATCATCGCACCGCGCCGCTGGCGAACCGCTCGCGAGAAGGCCGAGCGCCCGTCCGCGGCGTAGGGCAGCCGGGCGTTGACCAGGTCGGCGATCGTCGGCGCGACGTCGGTCGTTCGCACGTAGCTGCGCACCACCTTGCCGCGCTTCTGCCGCGGCGCCTTGACGAACAGCGGCACCGGCGCCAGCTCGTCGATGTTGCCCATGTTGGTGTCGCGCCGGCTGCGAACGCCCGACTCCGACGAGATCCCGTGGTCGGCCGTCACCACGATCAGCGACTTGTCGAATGTCCCCTCGCGCCTCATCCGCGCGAACAGCCGGCCCAGCTCGCGGTCGAGGAAGCCGATCTGGAGCTGCAGCCGCTGCTGGGCGTGCCGCGCCTGGTAGTCCGAGTGGAAGCCCGGCGTGCTGTTCATCCCGGCGATCGGGTCCTGCCAGCCGGCGCGCGTCTGGTTGCCCGAGGGCAGGAACATGTAGGGGCCGTGCGGCAGCAGGATGTGGCCGACCCAAAAGGTCGGCTCGTCGGTCGGCTCGATCGAGCCGAAGAAGCGCGCCAGCCGCTCGCGCCGCCCCTCCTGGAGCTGTGTCAGGATCGCCGGCCGGCCGCGGCGCGCTCCGCGGCACCAGCGCGGCGGGCAGACCGAGGTAGCCGCTTCGACGCGCCGGATCGCGTATCCCTTGCGACCGAAGACGTCGTAGAGGCTCTGGGGGTGGCCGACGTAGTCGGGCGTGCCGCCGGGCCGGGGGTAGCGGCCGTCGAGGATCTGCGGGATCGCCTTGGTCGTCGAGTCGAAGGTCGTGGTGGCGTTCGGGAACCAGTAGCTCGAGCGTGCCAGCTGCGCGAGCGCCGGATAGCGCCCGGCGTCGATCCGGCGGTCGGGACCGAGCAGCAGGTCGGCCGGGAACTCGTCGAACATCAGCAGCACCACGGGCGGCTTGCCCTTCGCGGCGGCCTCGGCCTCGCGGCCGTCGTGGCCGAGCGCATAGGCGGCGCCGGCCGCTGCCGCCACCGTCAGGCCGATCGCTGCCAGCACCCGCTTCAGCACGACAGGAACTCTAGGTGCTGGCGGCCCGCCGGCTGCGTACCGGCGGTCAACCGAGCGCGACCAGCTCGACCCCGAGCCGGCGTGCGAGGCCCTCGCCGCCGCGCGCCATCACCCAGTCGTGGTTCCACTCGAAGACCGGCCGCGCGAGTGGGGCGACGAAGTTCATCCACGGCTTGGTGGTGGACACGCGCCAGTCGTAGGTGACCGCCGTGAGGCCGTCCTGCTCGTAGAGCCGCCAGGTCCCGGTCCCCGCGAGCTCCCCCGTCGCGCGGCCGGCCATGAGCAGCGGCTTCTCGATCCGGTCGACCTCGAACTCGAACTGGACGGGGTAGGGGACGAGACTGCGCCACCGCACGCGGTAGCGGCTGCCGACCTGCTCGCTGTCGCCGCCGTCGAGCTCCACGACCGACTCCACGCCGCGCCACCACGCCGGCCAGACGATCGGATCCTGGAGCGCGTCCCAAACCTCCGGGCGCGGCGCGCGCAGCAGCCAGGTCGTCAGGAACTCGTAGCTGGCCACGGGGAGAGACTAAGCGGCGCTCAAGTCGATCGCCGCAAAGGCCGAGACAGAGATAGGGATGTCTGGGGCAAATCGCACTCGGCTGGTCTTGGCTGTGGCAGTCGGCGTAGTCGCCCTCGCCGTCTGGGCAGTGTCCGAGACTCAGCGCTCGACCGCTGAGCGCGTGTTCGACGAGAGCCGCGCCGCCGCCCGGATGCAGATCGCGATGCTCGACCAGGAGACCGGTGTGCGCGGCTTCGCGCTCACGCGGCAGCGGCCCTACCTGCAGCCGTTCATCGACGGCGTGCGTGAATTCAACGACGCATCGGTCGACGCACGCGAGCTTGCGACCGACGACGAGCAGCGCCGTTCGATCGCCAAGGTGACGCGCACCGCCAACCGTTGGCGGGCGCTCGCCGAGCAGGACATCGGGTTCGTCGGGCTGCAGCCAAGCAAGGGCGCGCTGCGCCCGCCGAAGATCAGTGAGCGCAAGGCGTTGTTCGACGAGTTCCGGCGCGAAGGCGACATCCTGCAGCGACAGCTCGAGGACGAGCGCAACGAGAAGCTCGCGCGAGCCGGGCTGATGTCGGTCGTCGTGATTCTGCTGTTGGCGATTGTCTTCTTCGCCGTCGGCCTCTACCTGATCGAGCGTGAGATCCGCCGCGTTCGCGCACGCCGCGACCGCGACCGCCGCTACCGCGAGACCCAGGGCGAGTTCGCCGACGCGATGCAGATCATGCGCGACGAGTCCGAGGCGCACCAACTCGTGAAGGCGCATCTGGAGCGGACGATCGAGGGCGCCGACGTCGCGATCCTCAACCGCAACAACTCCGACAACCGCCTCTACGCGGCGACGACGATCGACGGAGCGCCCGAGCTGGCCGCGAAGCTAGTCGACGCCGAGCCCGAATCCTGCCTCGCCGTCCGTCTCGGTCACGCTCACGAGCAGGGCGCCGGTATCGATCCGCTGCTGAGCTGCGAGCTCTGCGGCAAGTCGGCGACCGAGGTCCTCTGCACGCCGTCGCTGGTCGGCGGCGAGGTGATCGGCTCGGTGCTCGTCCGCAACGATCGCGAGCTCCACGGCGAAGAGCGCCGGCGCGTCGCCGACTCCGTCTCCCAGGCCTCGCCGGTGCTCGCCAACCTGCGCAACCTCGCGATCGCCGAGAACCGCGCCGCGACCGACGCGCTGACCGGCCTGCCGAACTCGCGCTCCTGCCGCGACAACCTCAAGCGGATGGTCGCCCACGCCGGTCGTACCGTCACGCCGTTGTCAGCCGTGATGCTCGACCTCGACCACTTCAAGCAGATCAACGACCGCTTCGGCCACGGGGCCGGCGACGACGTCCTCGCCGGCGTCGGCGAGGTCCTCAACGCGACGCTGCGCGGCAGCGACTTCGGCGGCCGCTACGGCGGCGAGGAGTTCCTCCTGCTGCTGCCCGGCACCGACCACGAGGGCGCGCTCGAGGTCTCCGAGAAGCTCCGTATCGCGGTCGAAGCGCTCGAGTTCCAGCAGATCGACCTCAAGGTCACCGCCAGCTTCGGCATCGCCAGCTACCCGCTCGACGCCCTTGATGCCGACGCCCTGGTTCGCATGTCCGACCGCGCCCTCTATGCCGCCAAGGCCAAGGGCCGCAACCGCGTCGAACTAATCGACGCGCCCTCACGGGAGCCGACGGCAGACCAGCCCAGCCTGTAGCTGGAGCCGGCGGTAGACCCGCACGGCGCGGGGGCTCGGGGGGACGCGAGCCCCCCGGTCTTATTGGAGCGAAGCCACCACGTGCTTGATCTCGGTGTAGTCCTCGAGCGAGTACATCGACATGTCCTTGCCGTAGCCGGACTCCTTGTAGCCGCCGTGGGGCATCTCGGGGGAGATCGAGAAATGGTCGTTGATCCAGACGCAGCCGAAGCGCAGGGCGCGTGAGACGCGCATCGCGCGACCGACGTCGCGGGTCCAGACAGAGGCCGACAGTCCGTAGCGGGTGCCGTTGGCCCACTCGATCGCCTTCGCCTCGTCGTCGAACGGCTGGACCGTGATCACCGGGCCGAAGATCTCCCTCTGGACCATCTCGTCGTCCTGGGCAAGCCCTGCGACGACGGCCGGCTCGAGGTAGTAGCCGGGCAGGTCGCCGCTGCGGCCGCCGCCGGTGACGATCTCGGCGTTGCCCGGCTTGCGCTCGAGGAAGCCCTCGATCCGCTCGCGCTGCTGGGCCGAGTTGACCGGGCCGAGCGTGGTGTCGCCGTCGCGCGTCAGCCCCACGACCTGCTTGCCGGCCTCGGACGCGAGTCCGGCGACCACGTCGTCGTAGACCTTCTTCGACGCCAGCACGCGCGTCGCCGCGGTGCAGTCCTGACCGGCGTTGTAGTAGCCGGCCTCGGCGATCGTCGCCATCGCCGACTCCATGTCGACGTCGTCGAAGACCACGACCGGCGCCTTGCCGCCGAGCTCGAGATGGACCTTCTTCAGCGTCTCGGCGGCCGCGGCGGCGATCCACTTCCCCGTCGGCGGCGAGCCGGTCAGCGAGACCATGTCGACGTCGGGATGACGGACCAGCGGAGCGCCCGCCGGCTCGCCGTGCCCGCCGATCACGTTCAGCACTCCGGGCGGGAAGACGTCGGCCGCCCACTCGGCCATCTTCAACGTCGTCAGCGGCGTCGTCTCGGCCGGCTTCAGCACGACCGTGTTGCCGGTCGCGAGCGCCGGGCCGATCTTCCAGACGGCCATCATCAGCGGGTAGTTCCAGGGCGTGATCTGACCGACGACACCGACCGGCTCGCGGCGGATGAACGAGGTCCTGCCCTCCATGTACTCGCCCGCCGCCAGGCCGCCCATCGTGCGGCCGGCGCCGGCGAAGAAGCGCAGGTTGTCGACCATCGAGTCGACCTCGCCACGGGCCTCGCCGCGCGGCTTGCCGGCGTCGGCGGACTCGAGGTCGGCGATCTCCTCGGCGTGCTCCTCGAAGACCTCGGCGAGCTTGTAGAGGCAGTTCGCCCGCTCTCCGGGGGTCGTCGCCCACCAGCCGTCGAACGCCTTGCGCGCCGCGGCGACGGCGCGGTCGACGTCCTCCTCGGTCGACAGCGGCGCCTCGCCGATCACCTCGAGCGTGGCGGGGTCGAGCACCTCCTCGGTCTGGCCGCCGGCCGGGTCGACGAGCTCGCCGCCGATGAAGTTCTTCAGCTTTACGGTCGTTGTAGCCATCTCGTCCCTCGCAGCTCCTGTTGCTTGTCGGTCGCGCAAGGCATCAGGCCGGCTCCAGCGTTCCCAGAACCTCCTCGAGCGGCGTGTGCTCGAGTCCCGTGCCCTCCGCCACGGCGGCGAGTGTCACTCGCCCGCCGATCACGTTAACGCCCGGCGCAAGTCCGGGGTGCAAATCGATCGCGCCCTTCAATCCCCTGTCGGCCAGCGCGAGCACGTAGGGCAGCGTCGCGTTGGTCAGCGCGTAGGTCGAGGTGATCGGCACCGCGCCGGGCATGTTGGTCACGCAGTAGTGGGTGATCCCGTCGACCTCGTAAGTGGGGTCCGAGTGGGTCGTCGGCCGCGAGCTCTCGAAGCAGCCGCCCTGGTCGATCGACACGTCGACGAGCACCGACCGCGCGTTCATCATCGCCAGCTGCTCGCGCTTGATCACGTAGGGGGCGCGCGCCCCGTGAACCAGTACGGCGCCGATCACCAGGTCGGCGCGCGGCAGCATCTCCTCGACCGCGAGCGTCGACGAGTAGACCGTCGAGGCGCGTCCCGCGAAGGCGACGTCGAGCTCACGCAGGCGGTCGACGTCGCGGTCGTAGACGAACACGTCGGCATCCATGCCGATCGCGATCTTCGCCGCGTTGAAGCCGACGACACCGCCGCCGATCACCATCACGTTCGCCGCCGCGACGCCCGGCACGCCGCCCAGCAGCACGCCGCGCCCGCCGAGCGGCCGCTCGAGCATGAACGCTCCGGCCTGGGTCGCGATCTTGCCCGCGACCTCGCTCATCGGAGCGAGCAGCGGCAGCCGCCCGTGCGCGTCCTCGACGGTCTCGTAGGCGACGCAGGTCGCACCGGAGTCGCAGAGGCCCTGCGTCAGCTCGCGCGCCGGCGCGAGGTGGAGGTAGGTGAACAGCGTGTGCTCGGGACGCAGCAGCCCGACCTCGTCCGGCTGCGGCTCCTTGACGCCGAGCACCAGCTCGGCCTGCTCGAAGACGGCTGCGGCCTCGGCCTCGACCCGCGCGCCCTGCGCCTCGTAGTCGGCGTCGGCGATCGCCGATCCCTCGCCGGCGCCGGCCTGGACGACGACCTCGTGGCCGTGCTCGGTCAGCTCGCGCGCGCCGGCCGGTGTCAGCGCGACGCGGTACTCGTCCGGCTTGACCTCGGTCGGGACGCCGACCTTCACCGGACCGCCTCCTGAGCCTCGCCGCCGCTCGCGGCCTCGTTGGGTCGCGTCTCGATCTCGAAGGCGCAGCCGCGGCGCTCGAGCTCGGGGAAGAGGTCGTCCGCGGTCACGCACAGCTCGGGCGGCAGCGCTCCGCGCGCGGAGATCCGCCCGCGCGCCAGCAAGCGAACCGCCGCCGCCGCGGGCGACGCCGTCGAGACGATGCTGCCGCCGATGCCCCAGTCCTCTGTCGGTGTCGTCGTCGCGGTGGCGACGACCGTGCCGTTCTCGCCCCGCGCCTCGACGCGGTGGATCGAGACGGTGCGCGGCGACGCCGGCATCGCGGCCTGGGCCGCGGCCGCAAGCTCGAACTCGTCGGCCTCGGCGAGCGCCTGAACGCGCTCCAGCGTCGCGGGGTTGAGCGACAGCCGGAAGCTGCACTCGGAGCAGCCGAAGCTCGACGGGAAGGTCCGCACCTCGGAGTGCAGCGTGTAGATCGTGTCGGCTCTGCCGACTGGGAAAGGCAGCTCGACCGAGCCACCGGGCTGCATCGGCTCGAGCGCGACTGGCTTTCCGCCGCGCTGGGCCATCGGCTCCATCGTCAGCTCGTCGACGAGCGTCTGGAGCGCGTAGGGGAAGCTGGCGCCGTCGGGTGGGTCGAGGTCGCGGCCGGCGGCGACGATCTCGATCTTGTGCGGCGTCTCGCCGAGCCGCTCGACCGCCTGCGCCGCCATCACGTTCGTCTTGCCGGGGCTCGAGCCCATCCCGAGCAGGGCGAGCAGCCCGGCCCGCTCGAACTCGTCGGACAGCTCGAGCTGGTCGCCGGTCATCCAGTAGAGCCCGCCGAGGTCGATGTAGTGGCTGCCCGCCTCCAGGCAGGCGCGCATCGCGTCGAGGTTGATCCGGTAGCTCGCCGAGTTGACGAGCACGTCGACGCCGTCGAGCGCCGCCGCCAGCCCGCCGCGCGCGTCGACTTCGGCGGCCTTCGCCCGCGGCCCCCCGTGCGCCTCCGCCACCTTCCGCGCGCGACCGAGGTCGAGGTCGAGCAGCAAGAGGTCGCCGACCTCCTCCGACTCGGCGAGATCGCGCACGATCGCCGGCGCGATGATCCCGCCGGCTCCCAGCACAGCCACGTTCATGAGATCAGCTCCCTTGCTCGCAGTGCCAGCCACAGCTCGATCCGGTCGCGGGCCGACTTCAGGTCGCGACCGGTCAGCTCCTCGATCCGCTTGATCCGGTAGCGCAACGTGTGGCGGTGGCAGTAGAGCTGTCGCGCCGCCTTCTCCCACTGCCCGTTCTGCTCGATGAACGCCTCGAGCGAGCGCAGCAGCTCGTCGCCGTACTCGCCGCCACCGTCTTCGAGCGGTCCGAGCACGCTCTCGGTGTAGACGCGCAGCGCGTCGTCGTCCTGCACGGCGAGCAGCAGCCGGAACGCGCCGAGGTCCTCGTGCGACGCGACGTCGGGTGCGGAGCCGTTCGACAGCGCGGTCGCCTCGAGCGCGCAACGCGCCTCGTGGAAGCTGCGCCGCATCAGCCCGACCGGCGCCGACCGGCTCGCGGCGGCGCGGACGTGCTCGCCGCCGTGGCCGGCGATCAGCGCCAGCCGCATCGCCCGCGCAAGCTCGACGGGGTCGAGCCCGCCGCCGTCGACGACCGCGCAGAGCAGCCGCTCGCGGGTGGCGACCAGCGCCCCGACCCCGGCCTCGAGCAGCGCCGTCTCGAGGTCTGGCTCGGCGGCGCCCGGGTCGTCGCAGGCGAACACGAGCACCGCCGCCTGTTCGCCGACGCCGAACGGGCGCAGCCGCGACTCGATCTCGCTCTCGGCGAGCCGGCCGGTCAGCGCCTGGGCCAGCACGTCGCCGGCGAGCCGCCGCTCGGTGTCGCGCATCACCCGCTGACGCATCAGCTCGAGCGCGACGACGGTCGCGGCCTGCTGCAGGATCAGTCGCTCGAAGTCGCCGAGGCTGCCAGCGTCGCGGCTGGCGACCAGCCAGGCCTGCGGCGCGCCCCGCCCACGCGTGGAGACCGGCAGCACCAGCGCGCGGCCCGCGATCTCCGGATGCTCGGGCGCGAAATCGGTGCTCACCCGGCCGCGCGTGCCGCTGCGGTCGCGCACACGGGCGCGAACCGCCTCGATGGCCGCGTCGCTGAGCCGGCGCCGGAAGGTCTTCTCGGCGAGCGTCTCGCCGCGCGCGTCGAGCACCATCACCACACCGCCGATCGCCGCCGACACCGCGCCGACCAGCTCGTCGAGGCCGCGCTCCTCCAGCACGAGCCGCTCGAGCCGCTTGTGGATAGCGATGCCGCGCTGCAGGACCTCGTACTGCTCGTTGACCAGGCGCCCGAACGCCTTCTCGGTGATCGCGATGAACGGCAGCTCGTACGGGATCTCGAAGACCGGCAGGCCGAGCCCGCGCGCCTCCTCGAGCAGCGCCTCCGGGACCTTGTCGTGCGCGAAGCCGACGCCGAAGCCGACGCCCGCGAGGTGGTGGTCGCAGAGCAGCCGGGCGAAGTCGCGCTGTCGCTTGGCGGTCGTCAGCTGCAACCCGGTGGTGAGGATCATCTCGCCGCCGGAGAGCCACGGCGTCGGGTCCGGCAGCTCGCTGATGTGGACCCAGCGGACCGGCGCCTCGGCCGCGTCCTCGCCACTGAGCAGCTCGAGGCCCAGCTCGTCGACGAGGTCGCGGACGGTCAGCATGCCGGTGAAGTCACGTCGCTATCCGCGCTTCTCCAGGCGTTCCGCTGCCTCGGTCAGCACGCTGCGCAGCACGCCGCCGATCTCCTCGAACTGCTCCGTGTCGGCGATCAACGGCGGCGACAGCTGGATCACGGGGTCGCCGCGGTCGTCGGCGCGGCAGATCAAGCCGTGCTCGTAGAGCGCGCCTGAAAGGAAGCCGCGCAGCAGCCACTCCGACTCGTCGTCGTCGAAGGTCTCCTTGGTGTCCTGGTCCTTGACCAGCTCGATGGCGTGGAAGTAGCCGGCGCCGCGCACGTCGCCGACGATCGGGATGTCGCGCAACGACTCGAGCATGCCGCGGAACTCGCCCTCCTTGGCCAGCACGTGCCCGCAGAGGTCCTCCCGCTCGAAGATGTCGAGGTTCGCCAGCGCCGCCGCCGCGCAGACCGGATGGCCGCCGAAGGTGAAGCCGTGCGTGAACATGTTCGTGTCCTCGAGGAACGGCCCGACGACTCGCTCCGAGGCGATCACGGCGCCCATCGGCGCGTAGGCCGAGGTCAGCGCCTTCGCCGTCGTGATGATGTCCGGCACGTAGCCGTAGCGTTCGGAGCCGAACCAGTGGCCGAGCCGGCCCCACGAGCAGATCACCTCGTCGGAGATCAACAGGACGCCGTAGCGGTCGCAGATCTCGCGCACGCGCTGCCAGTAGCCCTCCTGCGGGGTGAAGCAGCCGCCGGCGTTCTGGACCGGCTCGAGGATCACGCAGGAGACGGTCTCCGGACCCTCGAAGAGGATCCGCTCCTCGATCTGGTCCGCCGCCCACAGCTCGTCGCGCTCCTCCGGCCAGCGGTAGCTGTTGGTGTTCGGCGCGTGGCGTCCGCCCGGGGTCAGCGGCTCGAACGGCGCGCGCAAGTCCGGGATGCCGGTCGCGGTGAGCGCCCCCAGCGTCGTGCCGTGGTAGGCGATCTCGCGCGCGATCGACTTGTAGCGGCCGGCCTCGCCGTTGTGGCGGTGGTAGGTCCGGCAGAGCTTCAGCGCCGACTCGACGGCCTCGCTGCCGCCGGAGGTGAAGAAGACGCGGTTCAGGCCCTCCGGGGCGTAGCCGGCGATCCGCTCGGCGAGCTCGATCGCGCGCGGGTGGGCGTAGCTCCAGTTGGTGTAGAAGCCGAGCTCCGAGACCTGCTCGGCCATCGCCTCGCCGATCTCGGTGCGGCCGTGACCGGCGTTGACGCAGAACAGCGCCGAGAGTCCGTCGAGGTAGCGCTTGCCGTGCTCGTCGTAGACGTAGCAGCCGTCCCCGCGGACGATGATCGGCACCTCGGCGTCCTTGTACGCGCTCATGCGCGTGAAGTGCATCCAGAGATGGCTCTTGGCCATCTCTTGCAGAGAGCTGCTCCGGCCTTCGGAATCCTGCTGGACGGTCTGGGGTGTCGTTGCCACTTGTCTCCCTCTACATACGTCGGCACTAGACGGTATGGACAACCGTACCCGGGGGAAGGCCCACCGACAACCCACCGAACGTGAAATCGCGCGAGCGCCTGGTTGTACAGTTGGGAGAAGAGGTTGGATGCGATTTGGGCCAAGCGCGGATTGCCTTGGCTACCGAACGGACATAACGTCAGAACAGAATGAGCCGCGGCGGAGTCAGACTGGACGGAGTCGTGAAGCGCTTCGGCGATTTCACGGCTGTCGGCGGCGTGAACCTCGACATCGAGAGCGGCGAGTTCTTCACGCTGCTCGGGCCCAGCGGCTGCGGCAAGACGACGACGCTGCGGATGGTCGCCGGCTTCGAGGAGCCGACCGAGGGCCAGGTGCTGATCGACGGCGACGACGTCTCCGGCCTCCCGCCCTACCGGCGGCCGACCAACACGGTCTTCCAGAGCTACGCGCTGTTCCCCCACCTCAGCGTCGAGCGCAACGTCGCCTTCGGGCTCGAGCGCACGAAGGTCGGCAAGGACGAGATCCGCCAGCGCGTCGGCGAGGAGCTCGAGCGCGTCGGCCTCGCCGGCGAGGCGAAGCGCAAGCCGCGCCAGCTCTCCGGTGGCCAGCAGCAGCGCGTGGCGCTCGCCCGGGCGCTCGTCAACCGCCCGGCGGTGCTGCTGCTCGACGAGCCGCTCGGCGCGCTCGACCTCAAGCTGCGCAAGCGGCTGCAGGTCGAGCTGAAGGGAATCCAGCGCGACGTCGGCATCACCTTCGTCTACGTCACCCACGACCAGGAGGAGGCGCTGACGATGTCCGACCGGATCGCGGTCATGAACCGCGGCCTGGTCGAGCAGGTCGCCGGTCCCGAGGAGGTCTACGCGCGGCCCGAGACGACCTTCGTCGCCGGCTTCATCGGCGTCTCGAACCTGATGCCGGGCGTCGTCGAGTCGACCGGGGCACAGGGGCGCGTGCGGCTCGACGTCGGGCCGCGGGTGATGGGCATAGTCGCCGACGGGCTCGCGGTCGGCGAGCGCTGCCATGCCGTCGTCCGACCCGAGAAGCTGCAGATCGAGGCCGCCGAGGCCGGCGCCACGCCCCCGGCTGACGGCCCGAACGTCGAAGGCGAGGTCGAGAGCTCGGTCTACCTCGGCACCTCGACCCAGATCGTCGTCCGCCTGGGCGGCGGCGTGAGGATGACCGTGCTCGTCCCGAACGCCGACGAGGAGCTGCGCCAGCGGCTGCCCGGCGGCGGGGCGCGGGTGCGGCTGAGCTGGGCGCCCGAGCACATCCACGTAGTGCGCGAGTCGGGAGGGGGGCCAGCGGACGCGGAGTTGCGTCCGACCGCCGAGCTCGCGCTTGGAAACACAGAGAGCTGACAGACCTCCAGGAGGAGACGCCATGAGCAACACGACCAACACAACGAGAGCGACCATGACCCGCGTGGTGCTGGCAGCGCTGCTCGCGCTCGTGGCGGTCTTCGCGATCGCCGCCTGCGGCGGCAGCGACGACAGCGTCGGCGGCGGCAGCGAGTCCGGCACCGAGGTCGCGAAGTCCGGCCCGGTGAAGGGCGAGCTGACGATCTCCAACTGGCCGGGCTACATGGACACCGGGTCGCGCAACACCGTCGCCGAGTTCCAGGACAAGACCGGCGTCAAGGTCGACTACGTCGAGGACGTCAACGACAACGCCGAGTTCTTCGGCAAGCTGCAGCCGCAGCTCGAGGAGGGCAAGTCCGGAGGGCGCAGCATCTTCGTCGTGACCGACTGGATGGCCAAGCAGATGTACGACCTTGGCTACCTGCAGGAGATCGACCAATCCACGCTGACGACCGTCTTCGACAATCTGATCCCGAGCCTCGAGAGTCCATCGTTCGATCCCGAGCACAAGTTCTCGGTGCCGTGGCAGAGCGGGATGACCGGGCTGATGGTCAATACGAAGCTCGCGCCCGACGTGAAGTCGGTCAACGACCTCTTCGACCCCCAGTACAAGGGCAAGGTCACCGTGCTCAGCGAGCTGCGCGACACGATCCCGCTGATGCTGAAGGCCGACGGGATCGACCCGTCGGAGGCTTCCAAGCAGCAGTGGCTCGACGCGATCCAGAAGCTCGGCGACGCCGTCGACTCCGGCCAGCTGCGGCGCTTCACCGGCAACGACTACACCCAGGACATGACCAACGAGAACGTGGTCGCGGCGATCGGCTGGTCGGGCGACACGTCGCTGATCGAGAATCCCGACGTCGAGTGGCGGATGCCGACGCAGGGCTGCATCCTGTGGTCGGACAACATGGTGATCCCGAAGGGGGCGCCGAACACGCCTGCCGCGCTCGAGTGGATGAACTTCACCTACGAGCCGAAGGTGCAGGCGGACCTCGCGGCCTACATCCAGTACGTGACGCCGGTATCCGGGGTCAAGGAGGTCTTCGAGCAGCAGGGCAAGACCGAGCTGGCGAACAACCAGCTGATCTTCCCGAGCGATCAGTTCACGAGGAACTGCACGACACAGCCGGACCCGCCCGGATCGGCCGAGGACAAGCAGGAGATCACCAAGGCCTTCCAGGACGTGATTACCGGGTGACCGGGTGACCGCATGACGAGAACATGAAGAACAGGGTCAGCCGCCGTTTGGTCCCCTACGGGCTGCTCGGCCCGGGGGCGATCTGGCTGGTCCTGTTCTTCGTCGTCCCGATGTACTACATGGGACAGATGGCGCTGCGGTCGGGGTCGATCGCGACCGGCGGCTTCACCCTCACGTGGGAGTGGGCGAACTTCAGCGACTCGCTGTCCGGGAACGAGGAGCAGCTGGTCCGCTCGTTCCTCTACGCCGGGTCGGCGACGCTGATCGCACTGGCGATCGCCTATCCGCTCGCCTACGCGATCGCCCTGCGCGCCGGCCGCTGGAAGCTGCTGCTGCTGTTCGCGGTCGTCGCGCCGTTCTTCACGACCTACCTGATCCGCACGATCGCCTGGAAGACGATCCTCGCCGACGCCAGCCCGGCCGTCGACGTCCTGAAGTTCCTCCATCTCGTGCCTGAGGACGGCCGCGTGCTGGCGACCGGCGGCGCAGTGATCGCGGGGCTGACCTACAACTTCCTGCCGTTCATGATCCTGCCGATCTACGCTTCGCTGGAGCGGATGGACGTGCGGCTGATCGAGGCGGCGAAGGACCTCTACGCGTCGAGCACCAAGGCCTTCGTCAAGGTGACGTTGCCGATCACCGCGCCGGGGATCGTCGCCGGCGTGCTGCTGACTTTCATCCCGGCGGTCGGGGACTACGTCAACGCGCTGCTGCTCGGCGGCACCGGCCAGGCGATGGTCGGCAACGTGATCCAGTCGCTCTACCTCCAGCAGCGCGACTACCCGGAGGCCGCGGCGCTGTCGTTCCTGATGATGGCGGCGATCCTCGTCGTCGTCGTGATCTACCTCAAGTTCGCCGGCACCGGGGCCTTCATGGGCGAGGAGGAGGAGGCGAAGTGAGTGTCGCCTGGGCCTGGCTGCGGCGCAACGCGCTGCTGATCTACGCGGGCATCGCGGTCCTCTACATGCTTCTGCCGATCTTCGTGATCGCGCTGTTCTCGTTCGACCAGACCACGTTCGGCAGGCTCGACTACACGTGGAGCGGCTTCACGCTCGACTACTGGCGGAACGCGTTCTCGGAGACCGCGGTCAACGACGCGATGATCACCAGCATCCAGCTCGCCGCGCTGGCGACGATCGTCGCCACGGCGATCGGCACGTTGATGGCGCTCGCGCTCGTCCGCTACCAGTTCCGCGGCCGTGGAGCGTCGAACCTGCTGATCATCCTGCCGATGGCGACGCCGGAGATCGTGATCGGCGCGTCGCTGCTGTCGATGTTCCTGATCTACGGGCTCGACCTCGGCTTCACCACGCTGTTCATCGCCCACGTGATGTTCTCGATCAGCTTCGTCGTGGTCGTCGTGCGGTCGCGGCTGATCGGCTTCGACCGCAGCATCGAGGAGGCCGCCGCCGACCTGGGCGCGCCGCCGCTGACGACTTTCCGCACGATCACGCTGCCGCTGCTCGCGCCAGGGATCGTCGCCGCGGCGCTGCTTGCCTTCGCCCTGTCGATCGACGACTTCGTCATCTCGAACTTCAACTCGGGCACGACCGAGACGTTCCCGCTCTACATCTTCGGCGTCAGCCTGCGCGGGATCCCAGTGCAGGTCAACGTGCTGGCGACGCTGCTCTTCCTGGTCACGGTCATTGGCATCGCGGCAGTCTTGTGGCAGCAGCGCCGGGCTGAGCGGATGGCCTCGGTGAGGCCCGAGCCGGAGCCGCAGGAGGCGTTGCGGCCAACGAGCAGGGAGATAGCCGCCACGCCATCGACGCGCTGAACTAGTACGAACGTCCAGATCGCCGCCGCGCACCTGCATCGGTCGCTGCAACAACTGTCCCGACTTTTTGCCACCCCGGGGCTCTGGGCAGGGGTGGCACGGGTTTCGGTCGCTTTACCTCCAGCGACCCACATCGTCCTTTCGTCGAATTCTGGCGCCCCCTTCTGGAACGGACGTAGCTTGGCCGGACTGCGACTCGGCCGACGCCGGTCGCGATACCGGTCCGTGACCCGAGAAAGGTTCTTCAGATGACTCGCAGCCCCAAGCGGCAGCAGACGGTGGGACGTACGGCGCTCGCAATCGGCGTCAGCGCGCTGCTTGCCGGTGCGGCGGTCGCTCCCGCGCAGGCCAAGCAAGCCAACGCGGCAGCTCAGGTCCACATCTGCATCAAGCAGAGCAAGCCGTCGGCGGGCCTCGTCCGCCTCGCCCAGAAGCCGAAGTGCGCCGCCGGGTGGAAGCTGATCAGCATCACCGCCGGAACTCCCGGCGAGAAGGGCGCCGCCGGTCCTCAGGGCTCTTCCGGCCCCCAGGGCCTCGCCGGTGCCCAGGGTGTAGCCGGTGCCGAAGGCGCTGACGGTGCTCAGGGTCTGAAGGGCGACAAAGGCGATACCGGCGCCCAGGGCGTGCAGGGCCTGAAGGGCGATGCCGGAGCCAAGGGCGATACCGGTGCAACCGGCGCCCAAGGTCTGAAGGGTGACAAGGGCGATACCGGTACTCAGGGCCTCCAGGGGATCGCGGGCGCCGTCGGCGACGCCGGAGCCCAGGGCGCTCAAGGCATCCAGGGTCTCAAGGGCGACACGGGTGACCAAGGCGACCAGGGTCTGAAAGGCGACACTGGTGAGAAGGGCGACCAAGGCCTCAAGGGCGATCAGGGCGACACCGGCCTGACCGGCGCCAAGGGCGACCAGGGCCTCGCCGGCGTGGACGGAGCTGACGGAACGAACGGCACCAACGGCGAGGACGGCGAGGACGGCACCAACGGCACGAACGGCGTTGACGGCAAGGACGGTGCCGATGGCGCGGATGGCGTCGACGGTACGAACGGCACCGATGGCACCGACGGTCGCTCGATCCTGAACGGCGTGGGCTCACCCGCCGAGGAGCTTGGCCTTCCGGGCGATTTCTACATCGACACCGCCACCAACGAGATCTACGGCCCGAAGGCACTCGACGGAGACCTGCCGTGGGGCCTCGGTGTCTCGATGGTCGGCCCGCAGGGGCCCGCTGGCGCCCCGGGCGGCGACGGCAAGGACGGGAAGGATGGTGCGGACGGCGTCAATGGCACCAACGGCCTGGACGGCGTCAACGGCACGAATGGTGTCGACGGCGCTGATGGCGTCAACGGCACCAACGGCGTCGACGGCAAGGACGGCGAGAAGGGTGCCGATGGCGCTGACGGTGCTGATGGCATCAATGGCACCAACGGGCTCGACGGAACCAACGGCATCAACGGTCGCTCGATCCTCAACGGCGAGGGCGCTCCGAGCAACCTGGTCGGCGACGAGGGCGACTTCTATATCGACACCATCACCTACGACATGTACGGCCCGAAGAGCGTTGACGGTTGGCCCATCCAGGGAATGTCCCTGAAGGGTGCCGACGGTGAGGACGGCGACGACGGAGCCAACGGCCAGGACGGCAACGACGGAGCCGACGGCTCGAATGGCGCACAGGGTGCCCAGGGTCCGGCTGGACCGCAGGGTCCCGCCGGCGCCAAGGGCGACACCGGCGCGACCGGTGCGCAGGGTCCCGCTGGCCCGGCCGGCTCGGTCGGTCCCGCTGGTCCGAGCGGCCCGACGGGCGCGGCAGGTCCGACCGGTCCCGCCGGAGCGGCTGGAGCCAACGGCGCGAGCCTGATGCCCTTCGCCGGCTTCACTACCACCAACGCCGCGAGCAACTCGAGCGACTCCTACCTGGGCGCGTTCCTCACGAGCGCCTCGATCACGACCGAGTCCAGCGTGCGCCAGGTGGTGCCGGTGGCCGGGACGATCTCGGGCCTCTCGGTCAGGCTGGGCACCGCTCCGAACGACGGTAGCGGCACCCAGAGCTGGACCTTCACGGTCCGGCGCTACACGACCGGACCGAGCTCGGCGGACACCGCTGTGACCTGCACGATCTCGGAGTCCGCGACGACGTGTGCGTCGACCGGTTCGGTCGACTTCAACGCCGGAGACCTCCTCTCGATCGAGGTGGATCCCTCCAGCAGCCCGCAGAACTGGGGCTCGGCTCGCTGGGCGTTGGTGCTCGCCGCGAGCTGACCCAAATCAGTACCTAGGAGTCACATGCAAGAGCCCCGTCTCCCCTAAAGGAGGCGGGGCTCTTTGCCGTAGAAGGTCAGATGAACGACTTCAAACGCTCCCTGCCCTCCTGGGTCCCGCTCGCCGCGGGCCTGGCGATCGCCGTGCTGGGGATGGTCCTGCTCTGGGCGCTGGTCATCAAGTCGGACGAGGACGCCGAGAAGGACGGTCCGCGAGTTGTCGAGACCAGCGATCTGTCTGACGCCGCCGAGCGTGTCGGCCATCCGATCTACTGGGCCGGCGAGCGGTCGAAGACCGACCTCGAGCTGGCCGAGGCCGACTCCGGTCGTGTCTACGTCCGTTACCTCGACGAGGGCACCGAGGCGGGCACCCGCAGCACCGACTTCATGACGGTCGTCACCTACCCGGTCCCCAACGCCACTGCGGCATTGCGCCGGGCACTGAAGACCCGGCCCGACGCTGAGCTCGCGCGCGGCGACGATGGCGCTGTGGTCCTGATCGACCCGTCCACGCCCGGCAGCGTCCGCCTCGCCTACCCCGGCTCCGATGAGCAGGTCGAGCTGTACACCCCGAACGTCCGCGAGAGCATCCGCCTCGCCACCAACGGCAGCATCCAGCCGGTCCAGTAGCGCGCGCTTCGAAGGGGCGCCGGCTCCCGAATAGGATGGGCCGCATGGCTACCTACGAGCTGCTGCGCGACCTTCCGCTGACGATCGAGTCGTATGAGCTGGAGGGGCTGAGTCAGTCGTTCTCGCCTGAGTTCGAGCGGCTGACCACCGAGATCGTGCTGCGCGGCGGGGGTGAGGAGGGGCGCGGCGAGGACGTCACCTACGACCCCGACGACCAGCGCCGCTTCCAGGAGGCCGGACCGGTCCACGACCTCGCCGGCGACCACACGCTCGGGTCGTTCGCGGCGCTGCTCGACGGGCTCGACCTCTTCCCGTCGCCGCCGGACCGCGAGGACTACCGCGACTACCGCCGCTGGGCGTTCGAGTCGGCGGCGCTCGACCTGGCGCTGCTCCAGGCGGGCCGCTCGCTGGGCGACGTGCTCGGGCGCGAGCCCGAGCCGTTGAACTACGTCGTCTCGATGCGGCTGGCGCCGATGGGCAACGAGGGCAACGAGACCGCCGACCGGCTGCTGCGGGTGCTCGAGCTCTACCCGACGACCCGTTTCAAGCTCGATCCGACTCACGGCTGGACGGCGGAGCTGATCGCCCAGCTCGTCGAGACGGGCGCCGTCGACTCGCTCGACCTCAAGGGCCGCTACAAGGGCACGCCGGTCGACGTCGATACCGACCCGGAGCTCTACCGCGCGGTCGCCGAGGCCTTCCCCGACGCCTGGCTCGAGGACCCGGACCTCGACCACGCGGAGGCGATGGCGGTGCTCGAGCCCTACCGCGACCGCGTCACCTGGGACGCGCCGATCCACTCGGTCGCCGACATCGAGGCGCTGCCGTTCCCGCCCAAGACCGTCAACGTCAAGCCGTCGCGCTTCGGCCCGCTCGAGCGGCTGTTCGCCGCCTACGACTACTGCGAGGCGAAGGGCATCGGCGCCTACGGCGGCGGCCAGTCCGAGCTCGGCGTCGGCCGCGATCAGATCCAGTATCTCGCCGCGCTGATGCACCCGACCACGCCCAACGACACCGCTCCGAAGGAGTTCAACCTCCCCGAGCCGCCGGCCGGGCTGGCGTCCAGCCCGATCGACCTGCCGATCGCCGCGACGGGCTTCCGCTTCGCCTGACCCGTGCCGGCCCGCCGGCTCTCAGGCCGTCAAGACGGCGCTGGGCGAGAGCAGGGCAGGGGCGAAGGCGCCCTGGCGGTCTGAGAACGGCAGCAGCTCGTCCGCGATCTCATAGCCGAGCGTGCCCGTCATGAAGTCACGCCGTGCGCCGATGCGCGCCCAGGCTTCGGGATAGCGCTCCGCAAGCTCGGCGCGCAGGTCGGCGTCGGCCAGCGCCAGCGAGTCCTCGACGTTGGCGGCGTCGCCCGGCCAGCGCTCGCTCACCGGGATGACGTCGCACTGCAGTGCGGCGCCGGAGCGCAGCTTCGTGGGGGAGCCGGGCGCGAACGGCGTGTCGAACCACTCGTCGAGGTGGATCAGGTGGCCGGCGTCGAGCAGCGCGCGCACCGCCGTCGGCTCCAGGGCCGATCGCACGCGGTCGGACACCTCGCCGCCCGTCACCCCGATCCGCACGCTCGCGTACCAGACGTGGATCGCGCGCAGGTAGGGGACCGCGAAACGCTCCAGGTACGGTTCGAGCGCCGGGTCGACCGCATCGAAGACGAGACCGGCACGGCAGCAGAGTCCGCCCCAGTAGCCGACCGCGGTCGAGAAGCGGTCGCCGCGGGCGAGCATCCGGTCGGTCGGGCTGGCGAGGCCGTTGACCGCGTAGGCGCCGCTGGTGCACATCACGTGGCAGGCGAGTGGCAGGCCGATCAGCCCCATCGCGGCCGATACCTCGAGCTCGTTGACCCCGGGCGCCACGGCGTCGAGCGCCCGCCAGACGCACTGCGACGCGCGGGTCGCGCGGTGCTCGTGCAGCGCGAGCTGGTCGGCCTCGTTGGCGGCGCGCAATCCGTCGACGCCGCAGATCAGCAGGGTGGCGTCGGCGATCGGCCCGTCGAGGTAGTCCTCGATCTCGCTCAGCGCGAATTGCGGCACGGCGAGCGCGTAGCGGCCCGCCGGCGCGTCGGCGTGAGGGATCGGCTTCCAGCCCACCACTCCGACGCGTTCGCGGCGTCCCAGGCCGCCAGCCTCCAGCGCGTCGGCCACTCGCCGACGCTCCGAGCGGTCCTGCGACGGCAGGCTGAGCGACTGGCAGAGGACACCTCGGACGGGCGTCCCGGCAAGCTCGCAGAACGACAAGCTCTCGTTGCCGGCCAGCACGACCGGCTCGCTCTCGGCGCGCACCAGCAGCAGCGCCTCCTCGAAGCGGGGGTCGAAGCCGGTGAGGTAGGAGACGTTGGCGTAGTGCTCGCGGTCGGCGTAGACGATCAGCGCGTCGAGGCCGGCGTCGGCCATGCGCGCGCGGGTCGCGGCCAGCCGCGCCGCGTAGACGGCCTCGCCGAGCACCGGCTCGGGCCCGAGCGCGCTCAGCGCGGGCAGCTCGACGACGGTTGGCCTCATGCCGGCGCGGCCGCCCGAGCGTAGGCCTCGAGCACCCAGCGGGTGCCGGCGTCCCAACTCGCCAGGTCGGGACGGCGGGCGCCGCGACAGGCCGCGAGGAAGTCCTCGACCATCGCCTGCGCGGAGTCGTCGCCCGGCCCCCAGGGCGCCGGGTGGCGGTAGGTCTCGGTGGCGTCGCCGCGAGCGACCGACAGCATGCCGGTCGCCCCGTCGGCCTGGAGGACGCCCTCGGCGCCGCAGACGGTGACGAACATCGCGTCGGGCGGGCCGAGCCACGACGCGGTCAGCGAGACCGGGATGCCGCCGTCGAGCATCAGCGCCAGCGCCCCGGCCCACTCGACGTCGCCCTCCGCGATGTCGGGGGCGCGCGTCAGGACCGGGGTCACGTCCGTGATCCCGGCGCCGACGATCCACCCGACCAGATCGACCTTGTGCACGCCGAGGTCCAGCACCACGCCGCCTCCGCCGCGGCTGGCGTCCTTGGGCCAGGTCGCGCCGCCGGTCCAGTCGTCGGGGCCGGTGGTGGCGGTGAACAGCAGCACCCCGGTCACCGTGCCCACGGCGCCCTCGGCGACGAGCTCGCGCGCCGCCCGGTGCAGCTCCATGTAGCGCTCGTTGCGCACCACGTCCACCACGGTCGGGGCGCTTGCCGCCAGCTCTCGCAGCGCGGCGACGTCGGCGAGCGTGTGCGCCACAGGCTTCTCGATCAGCACGTGCTTTCCCGCCGCGACCGCCCGCTCGGTCAGCTCGCGGTGGGTGTCGGGCGGCGTGCAGATGCTGATCAGGTCGATCGCGTCCGCCTCCAGCAGGGCGTCGACCGACGGATACGCGGTCACGCCGCCGCCGAGCTGGCTCGCGAGCGCCGCCGCCGTCTCCGGTCGGCGCGACGCGACCCCGGCCAGGACCGCGGCGTCGCTGGCCGCGTAGGCCGGACCGTGGATCTCGCGCGCGGCGGCGCCCGCCCCGAGGATGCCGGCCCGCAGCGGCGCGCTCATCGCGTCCGCTCCACGGGCGCGCGCAGGAAGCGCTGCTCGATGAACCCGAACAGGCCGTGGGCCGCGAGGATCGCCGTCTGCTCGGTTGGGTCGAGCGGCGGCGCCACCTCGACGAGGTCGAGCGCGACGATCTCGCGGTAGCGGCCGAGCTCACGCAGCAGGTCGAGGAACTCGTGCGCGAGCAGTCCGCCTGGCACCGGGGTGCAGCAGCCGGGTGCGCACGACGGGTCGACCGAGTCGATGTCGATCGTCAGGTAGACGGCGTCGCAGTGGGCGAGCACCGCGTCCATCACCCGCTCGGCGACCGCCGCCGGTCCGAGTTCGCGCGCCTGCGCCATCGGCACGGTCACGAAGCCCTGCTCGCGCTGGAGCGGAAGCTCGTTCTCGCCGACGAAGCCGCGCAGCCCGACCTGGGCGACGGCGCGCGGATCGAGCCCGGCGTGCTCGATCGAGCGCCTGATCGGCGTGCCGCTCCAGTGGCGACCGAGCACCGCGTCGTCGTCGATCAGGTCGTTGTGCGCGTCGATCTGGACGATGCCGACCACCGTGCCGGGATGGGCGTCGGTCACGCCCTGATAGGTGGGGAACATCACGTAGTGGTCGCCGCCGAGCATCAGCGGCACGGCGTCGGCGGCGATCGCCCTGGCTACCGTCCGGATCGCGTCGGCGGTGCGATGGACGTCGGTCGGGACCACCGTCGCGTCGCCGCAGTCGACGATCCGCATCCGTTCGCGCTTGCGTTCGCCGCGCGGGTCGTACCCGCACATCGGGGCCGCTTCTGGGTTCCAGACCTGCTCGAACCACTGCGTCTGCTCGCGGATCCGCCGCGGGCCCAGCCGCGCGCCGGGACGCAGCGTCGCCGTGGTGTCCCACGGCACGCCGAAGACCGCGAGGTCGGCGCCGGGCAGGTTGGCGGCCGTGGCGATCGGGGCCTTGCCGAAGGTCGCCAGGTCGGCGTAGACGAGCTCGAAGTAGTTGCCGGTGCCCTCGATCGCGGTTGATGGTGCAGGCATTGATGGCTCCTTAGGTTCCACGCCGATCTGAACTGGGCCTCCCGCTTGGCCACCTTAGACCCCGAGTTATGCAGAGTCAACGGCGTCAGGCCTGACGGCACTTGACATTCCACTGCCTTGAGCGGTAGAGATAGAATCACGTCGGAACTTACTACCGGGGATCGGACCTCCCATCAAGCTCGGACTCTTCACCGCCTACTACGAGGACATGACCCTCGACGAGTGCTGCGCTTTCGCCGCCGGTCTCGGCTACGAGACCGTCGAGCTCGCCTGCTGGCACGGCTCGGCGCACCTCGACGCGGAGCGTGCCGCGTCGGACTCCGCCTACGCGCGCTCGATCCGCTCGACCGTGGAGCGCCACGGCCTGGAGATCGCCTGCGTCTCCGACCACCTCGACGGGCAGCTCGTACTGGGGCCGCTCGACGCCTCGACCGACTCCTGGGGGCCGGCGACCGAGGCGGAGGAGAAGGTCCGCTTCGGCACGGAGCGCTCGAAGCTCGCCGCCCGGGTGGCGAACACCCTCGAGGTGCCCTGCGTCGCCAGCTTCGTCGGCTCGCACGTGTGGGGCCACTGGTACAACCACGACCCCGCGATGGTCGAGATCTACGACGCGGGCTGGGACCTCTTCGCGGAGCGCTGGAACCCGATCCTCGACGTCTACGGGGAGCAGGGCGTGAGGTTCGCGCTCGAGGTTCACCCCGTCCAGATCGCGTACAACGTCGAGACCTCCGTGCGTGCGCTGGAGGCGCTCGACGGCCGGCCCGAGTTCGGCTTCAACTTCGACCCCAGCCACTTCGTCTGGCAGCTGATCGACCCGTCGCTGTTCGTCATCGAGCTCGGCGACCGGATCTTCCACGCGCACGCGAAGGACACCGAGCTGGTGCAGCGCAACCTCGCGCGCTCCGGCGTCCTCTCGGGCGGGCCCTGGGAGCGTTCCGATCGCGGCGTGCGCTTCCGCTGCCCGGGCTGGGGCGAGGTGGACTGGCGACGGCTGATGACGACCCTCGTCGAGGCCGGCTACGACGACTCGCTCTCGTACGAGCACGAGGACCCGATCCTGACCCCACGCGACGGCGCCGAGAAGTGCATCGAGTACCTCCGGCCGCTGGTCATCGAGCGACCCGCCCCGAGCGGCGGATAGGAGGACCCAATGCACCTGTCGATGCACAACTGGATGCGCGCCGAGCCGCTGGACGTAACGGCCAGGCGCCTTGCCCGCTACGGCTACGAGAGCATCGAGATCAGCGGCGAGCCCGACCAGTACGACACGGGCGACGTCGCGCGGATCCTGAAGGAGAACGGCATCCGCTGTTGGGGCGCCGTGACGCTGATGCTCGACGGCCGCAGCCTGGTGGCCGGCGAGGAGTCGGCACGCGCGGAGTCCGTGCAGTACGTCAAGGACTGCGTGACGATGGTCGAGCGACTCGACGGTCACGAGGTCACGATCGTGCCCGGCGAGGTCGGCGTCGTCACGCCGGCGTCGACGCCGGAGAACGAGTGGGGCTGGGCCGTTGACGGGATGAAGGAGATCTACGACCACGCCCAGAAGGCCGGCGTCCGCCTCGCGGTCGAGCCGCTGAACCGCTTCGAGACCTACTTCGTCAGCCGCGCCGACCAGGCGCTGGCGCTGGCCGAGGCCACCGGCCCCGACTGCGGCGTCTGCCTCGACGCGTTCCACCTCAACATCGAGGACGCCGATCCGTACCAGGCGATCCTCGACGTCGGCGATCGGCTGGTCGACTTCCACGTCGCCGACACCAACCGGCTCGCCTGCGGCATGGGCCACTGGGACTGGCCGCGTGTCGTGAGCACGCTGAAGCAGATCGGCTACGACGGCGCGCTGACCAGCGAGTTCGTCGCGCCGATCGACCGCACGCCGGCCAACCCCTTCCCCGAGGCCTTGGAGACCGAGCCGGTCGACATCAGCGAGGAGCAGCGCAAGTTCATCGAGGACCACGGGTCGGACCTGCTCAGCGAGGCGTTCTACGACAGCCTCGTAGAGCGGACCGCGAAAACCCTCCTACCGCTGATCGGCTAGGCCGCGATGAGCGACTCGAACCCGACCGCGGGCTTCCCCTCCCACGACATCTCCGAGCTGACGTTCGTCGAGATCCGCAGCTACCTCGAATGGCGCGATCTCGCGATCGTGCCGATCGCCAGCACCGAGCAGCACGGGCCGCACCTGCCGCTGTCCACCGACAGCATCACCGCGCACGAGATCTCGCGCCAGGTCGCGGACCTGGCCGGCGTGCTGCACACGCCGACTGTCTGGACCGGCTACTCGCCCCAGCACATGCACGAGCCGGGCCAGGGACGCGGCACGATCACGCTGCGCAGCTCGACGTTCCTGGCGCTGATCGAGGACATCGGGCGCAGCCTGATCCACCACGGCTTCAACCGCCTGGTGTTCGTCAACGGCCACGGCTCGAACGTCAAGGTGCTCGACCCGGTGCTGCGCAAGCTCCGCTATGACACCGGCGCGCTGATCGTGCTGGTCAAGCCATACGCCGAGCGCTACATGGGCCTGATCGGCGACCTGATGGAGAACTCACCGGAGGAGACGCCGGGCTGGCACGCGAGCGAGCTCGAGACGTCCCAGGACCTGGCCGTGCGGCCGGACCTCGTCCACATGGACCGCGCCGCCCACACGCGCGCGCACATTCCGGAGTTCCTGCCGGAGGCGTTCCGCAAGAACGACGGCGCGCCCGACGTCGAGTTCGAGGGCCACACCTACTTCACGTTCCCGATGGACCACCACGAGTTCATCGAGAGCGGGGTGATCGGCAACCCGCTGCGCGCGACGCCGGAGAAGGGCCGGGAGGCGCTGCGGCGCTACTCCGAGCACGTGGCGCGGGGCGTGGAGCAGCTGCTCACCGTGCCCGTCGACATCCGCAACCGCGAGTTCGTCGACCGCGCTCTGTGAGCGCCGTCGCCGTCCACAACGCCGTAACGAGGAGATAGAAATGCCGCGCATCGCAATGGGCATCTGGACGTTCATCTTTCCGCCCTACGAGGACAAGCCCCAATCGGAGGACTCGGTCCTCGACCGGGCGGCCAAACTCGGCTTCGACGGAGTGGAGGTCGCCTGGTACAAGCCGCACACCGCGGTGGAGGATCTGGCGACGGCCGAGCAGCAGGCCGCCTACCGGGCGAAGTTCGACGAGCGCGGTCTCGGCCTCGCGGGCGTGGTGGCGAACTTCGACGGCTGCGAGAGCATCGTCACCAATGACGACAACTCGAGCTACCTCGCCGCGCTCGAGCGTCAGCTCGACCTCTGCGCGGCGGTCGGGATCGACATGCTGCGGCTCGACATCCCCGACGAGCCGAGCGTGATGGAGGGCGTCGACTACGACACCGCCTACGGGCGCGTGGTCGAGACCTGGCGCACCGCCGCCCGCCTCGGCCGCGACCGCGGCGTGCGCGTCGGCTGGGAGTTCGAGCCCGGGACGCCGTTCAACCGTGCGAGCGAGGTCATCCGGATCGCCAACGACGTGACCGATCCCGGCTTCGGGATCATCTACGACACGACCCAGGCGCACAACGTCTGCCTCGGCGCGAACCAGATCGGCGAGCCGGAGGTCTTCGAGGGCGGGCAGCTGAAGCTGCTCGAGGAGCTGCGCGGGCGGATCACCCACGTGCACCTGATCGATGCGGACGGATCGCTGTACGAGGGCCGCTTCAGCCGGCACATCCCGTTCGGGAAGGGCGACATCGACTGGGATGCGGTCATGCCGGCCCTGATCGCCGCCACCTCCGACGACGCCGACGACTGGTGGACGATCGACGTCTGCTGGTGGGAGGACGCGTGGCCGGTCTTCGAGGACGGCCTCGCGTTCGTGCGCGGACTGGCTGAGCGCCACGGCTCCTGAGCGGCGACAGCACCCTCCGGGCGGCGCCTCCGGGGCGGTGACGTCCGGGCGCTCGCCGGTTGTCGGGACGATCGCGCTGCTCGCCGCCGCCGCGAGCATCGGTGCGGGCGCGATCGCCGTGCGCGCCGCCTTCGACCACGGTGCGGAAGCTGGTCCGCTGGTGGCCGTCCGCTTCATCGGCGCGGGGCTGCTCTTCTGCCTCGTGCTGCCGTGGCTGCTCGCGCGCGGGCCGCGGCCGTTGCCGTGGCGGGGCATGGCGTTCGCGGTGGCCGCCGGCCTGACGCTGCTCGTCGGCGCCCGCGCGGAGTTCGAGGGCCTCGCCCGCCTACCCGCCGCCGTGCTGGTCCTGCTGCTGTTCGTCGCTCCGATCTGGGTGGCGCTGATCGAGCGCATCCTCTGGCGCCGCCCGGTCGCCCGCGCGACGATCCTCGCCATCGCTCTGGTCATCGTCGGCGTGACCACCATGGTCGCGCCCTGGCACGCCGACGTCGACCTCGTCGGCGTCGCCTTCGGGCTGGTCGGCTCGGTCGCCCTCGCCGCCTTCTTCGTGCTGATGGAGCACAGTCAGCAGACGACCCCGACGAGCCTCGCGATCAGCGCGGCGCTGGTCGCCGCCGGCGCAGTGAGCTTCCTGCTGGACCCGGGCGCGCTGACAAGTGAGCTCGGCGACTCGGGGGTGATGCCCTACGCCGCCGCGATCGCCGCGGCGTTCGCCGCCTGGGGCCTGCTCGCGAGCATCGGACTGGACGCGACCACCGCCGTGACGGCGGCGATCGTCAGCGCGTCGGAGCCGGTCTTCGTGGCGCTGCTGGCATTCGTCCTGCTCGGCGAGAGCCTCTCTGCGCGCGAGATCGGGGGCGGCGCGGTGGTCATGACGGGCGTGCTGCTCGGCGCCCTGGGGCCGACCTTGGCGGCGCGGCGGCCACCGCCTCAGGAAGGGGCGCTCGCCAGCTCCAGGTAGCGGTCGGCGACGCGATCGGCGAACTCGCGGTCGTTGATCGCCGCGTCGACGAGCTCGAAGACGGCGTCGGATCGCAGCCGGCGCTGAAGGGCGGAGACGAACGCGGCGTCGGCCTCCGGGTCCCAGAGCGCGCCGCCCTCGCTGTCGGCGAGTGAGAAGCCCCGCGCCGGCGCCACGACGGCCACCGGCCCGCGCGCATCGTCGAGGCGGGCCGCCACCTCGGTGCCCAGCCGCTCGAGCTCACTCGCGTCGAGGCGCACGAGCGTAGCGGTGGGATTGTGGAAGTAGGTCTTGCGCGCCAGGTACTCGGACGAGACCGTCGCCCGCGCGCCCTGGTTGAAGAAGTCGACGCAGCCCGGGACCACTACCTGCGGGAGGCCCTGGCGCCCGGCGGCGCGCATCCGCTCCGGACCGGTCGCGTGCAGCCCGTCCTTGAGCTCGTTCGCCAGCTCGGAGAGGGTGAAGTCGATCACGCCGCCGAGCGCGCCCTGCTCGACCAGCCGTTCCATCGCCGGTCCGCCGACGCCGTTGGCGTGGAACACGACCGGCTCCCAGCCGGCGAGCGCAACGCGCTCGTGGACTCGCATGACCCCGGGCGTCGTCTGACCCAGCATCGTGATCCCCAGGCTGCGGCCGCCGAACCCGGCCACCGGCCGGCCGGCGTCGCGCGCCATTCCCGCGATCGCGGCCGCCGCATTGTCGAACACCGCGCGCGAGATCGGGTTGAGACCGATGATGTCCACGACCGAGTGCATCACCAGCGTGTCGCTCTCGCCGACGAACGGCGCGAAGGTGCGGCGGCCGGAGGCGCTCGGCGAGACCAGCAGCTTCGGGACCCCGATCGGCAGCGCCTGCATCGCGGCCGCCCCCAGGGCGGCGCCCTCGGCGCCGCCGAGGCAGAGCACGCCGCTCAGGAGCCCCTGGTCCCACAGTCGCAGCGCGAGCGCGCGCACGCCCGCGAGCATCATCTCGACCGCGGCGCCGCGGCTGCCCGCCGCGCGGATGTCCTCGAGGTCCATGCCGGCCGCGGCGGCGACCGTCGCGGCCGGGAAGTCCGGACGGCAGCCGAGCGGCTCGCCGAGGATGCCCGAGTCGATCACGAACGGCTCGCAGCCGAGCGCTCGCAGCCGGTCGCGGACGTAGGCGATCTCCGCGCCCTTGGTGTCGAGCGTCCCGACCAGGCCGACGCTCGCCGCGGTCACGACAGCCCGAGCTTGCCGGGGTTGAGGATCCCCTCGGGATCGAGCGCTTGCTTGATCGCGCGCAACGGCTCCAGCGCCTTGCCGTGCTGGCGCTCCATGAACGGCGCCAGCTTGAGCCCGACGCCGTGGTGGTCGTTCATCACCCCGCCCGCGCCGAGGATCGCGTCGACGCCGGAGGCCCAGACCGCGTCGTGGAGCGCGACGGGATCGGCCCCGCCGTCGGGGATCGCGAACCGCCCGTAGATCATCGTCCCCCACGGATACCAGTGGCTGAGGTGCGCCTTGAGCACCAGCCCGTCGTCGGCGAAGCGGTCCCCGACGGCGGCGCGCAGGGCGGCGTAGACGTCCATCACGCGGTCGTAGGTGGCGACGGCCTCGACCGTTCCCCAGAGCGCCGGCAACTCCGGCTGGTGGGGCGGGCCGTAGAAGTCGTAGCGACGCTCCCACCATGTCTGGGCGAGCCTGGCCGGCAGCTCGCTGGCGCCGTGCTCGCGCGCGATCGCCAGCAGCTCCGCCGCCTCGGCGTCGGCCATCGACTCCAGCCCCTCGCAGCACAGCAGCGTGCAGACGCCCTCGAGCTCCTCCCCGACGACGGGTCCGAGCGACGTGCGCGTGGAGGTCTCGTCGTACATCCGCACCACCGAGGGCCGCAGTCCGTATGACAGCGCGGTGCGGATCGCGCTCACGCCGTCCGCCAGGGAGGGGAACGAGACGGTCGCGAAGCGGCGGGCCGGCGGCAGCGGGACGACCTGCAGCGTCGCGCGGACGATCACCCCGAGCGTGCCCTCGGAGCCCACGAAGAGCTGGGTCAGCTCCGGGCCGACGGCGTGGCGGGGGACCGGCACCGTGTCGATCGTCTCGCCGTCGGCCGTCACCACGCGGAGGCCGACGAGAAGGTCCTCGATCCTCCCGTAGCGCGTGGACAGCACCCCCGAGCCGCGTGCGGCCACGTATCCCCCGACGGTCGCCATCGCCACCGAGGCCGGGTAGTGGGGAAGCATCAGCCCGCGCTCGTTGAGCTGCTCCTCGAGCCGCTTGCCGTTCAGGCCGGCCTGGGCGGTGACGGTCAGCGAGCGCTCGTCGAGCTCGACGATCTCGTCCAGCCGAGTGAGGTCCAGCATGATGCCCCGGCGGACCGGCACCGCGCCGCCCTGACTGCCCGAGCCGCCGCCGCGCGCGACGAGCGGCACTCCCAGCTCGCCCGCCAGGCGGACCACCGCCGCAACCTCCTCCTCGCTGCCTGGCAGCACCGCGACGTCGGGGACCCCGAGCGGCGCCCCCGCGGCCACCGCCGCCAGCGCGGGCCAATAGGTGTCCGCCGCGTACGGCTCGAGCCGCGCGGGATCGTCGACGACCGAGCCGGCGTCGGCGACCACGTCCCGCAGGCGCGCGGCGAGTTGGCTCGCGGCCGTCACGAGGCGTACCTCGCGGCCAGGCCGTCGACGAACCGCTTCGACTCCTCGGTCGCCAGCCAGGCGTCGGGCCAGAAGCAGAGGTCGACCGTCCACCAATCGGTGGCTCCGCCGGCGGCGATCAGCGCCGGCATCAGCGCGTCGAAGTCGACGACCCCGCGGCCGAATGGGACGTGCAGCGTGGTCTGCTCGCTGCTGTCCTCGTGCTCGACGATGCTGCCGTCGGAGTCGAGCATGTGGACGTGGTTGATCGCGCCGGTCAGGCGCTCCAGCAGCTCGACCTGTCCGCCGGCGAGCGGCTTGGGGCCGCCGACGTGGCGTGCTCCGACCACGCTGACCGTGTGACCGTGCGCGGTGTCATAGCAGACGCCGAAGCCCGGCCCGGCGAGCGCCTGGGCGATCCGGATCACCTCCTCCGGCTCGTTGAACGACCAGCACGGCTCGAACTCCCACGTCAACGCCAGCCCCGCGGCCTCGGCGCGGCGGGCGGCCTCGCTCCAGGTGCGCAGCAGGCGGTCGCGCGCCAGGTCCACCCCGATCTCGCTCGGCGCCTCGGGCGTGTCGCCGGTGTTGACGATCAGCCGCGGCGCCCCGATGGCGGCGCAGAACTCGAGGTTGCGGTCGACGGCCGCCAGATATGCGGCGTTGTCGTCGTCGCGCAGGAAGCCGGCATCGGCGAAGTCGGCGGCGACCGCCGAGACGGCCAGGCCGCGACCGCCGATCGTCTCGCTCAGCTCGGCGCGCTGCTCGGTCGTCGCGCAGGTCTCCGGGTCGGGGTGCGGTGGGAACGCGCCCAGCTCGATGCCGTCGAAGCCGAGGTCCACGAGGCGGTCCAGGACCACCGTGAAGTCGAGCGGGTCGTCCGAGTAGATGCCGAACGCCCACGTTCCGATCGAGATCTTCGTCATTTGGCTCACCTTTCGAATGCGGGCTGGCGCCACTCGCCCTGGTGTCGAGGCGCGGAGGAGAAGGACAGGACGGGTCGCGGGCTAGGGCCCGCCGTCGCGGCTACTCATCGGCTACCTCGTCTGGCTCCTCGTACCACGGGACGCGCTCGCCGAGGCGGGCGCGCAGGCGCCACTTGCGCGTCTTGGGATGGGCCTCGATCCGCCGGCGCAGCTCGTCCACCCGCTCGCGAATCGCCGGCGCGTCCGCCGGGAGCAGCGCGGCGGCTTCGGCCTCCAGCCGGCTGAGGCCGCGCTCCACGGTGTGCTGGAGTCCCCAGTCGCGCGAGCAGAGCGCCGCCACGCGCTCGCCGTCGATCGTCTCGAAGTCGCCGTCGCCGACAGGATGCTCGGCGAGCAGCAGGCCGAGGTCGATCAGGTCCTTGCTGTTGAGCCTGACGATCTGCAGCTTGGTCAGCAGCAGCTCGGCCAGCGGCACAGTGGGGGCGTCGGCGTCGAGGCGCTCGCCCAGCGGCAGCTTGTGGCACATCGTGAAGTCGCCCAGGAAGATGTCGACCTTGAGCTTGTCGCCGGGGCCGTAGAAGATCGCGCGAGAGTGCCCGTGGAGGGCGTTGAAGCGCGTGAACGGCTTGTAGTCCGCGGCCTGGAAGGCGCGCTCGACGTCGGAGAGCCCGTCGGCGGTGACGAAGTCGATGTCGCTGTAGTCACGTTCCCTGCCGGCGTCCTCGAGGTGGCCGGGACAGTGCACTCGCACGGCGAGCCCGCCGAGCAGGCGCAATCCGACGCCCTCCGCCGCGGCCACGGCGACCAGGCGGCGCGCTTCCGCCTCGACCTCCTGGGGAGTGCGCGTGGGGCTCATCCGCGCGTGAACGTCCAGTCGCGCAGCTTGCCGTTGCGCAGTCGCACCAGAACACCGCGCAACACACCGTGCTGGTAGTTGCTTCCGGGGTTGAAGCAACGTGTCCGACCCACCATCTGGGTTCCGGACGCGTCGTGGACGTGCCCGTGGAGGCCGATCAGCGGCGCGCAGCGCTCGATCGCCTCGCGCACGGCGCGGCTGCCCACCGGGATCTGCTTCGGATGCCCGCCCTTGACGATCGGCCGGAAGTCGTCGTCGAGCGCCGGCGCGTCGTCGATGCCGCTCTCGTAGGGAGGGCAGTGGAGGTTGAAGATGGCCCGCTCCGGGTCGCTGAGGCGGTCGGTCATCGCGGCGATGCTCTGGGCCATCTCGGCCTCGGTCTGCTCGCGCGGGGTGTCCCACGGGGTTGGCGTCGACCAGCCCCACGACACCATCTCGTAGCGGTCCGCGACCCGGCAGACGTCTCCCTCCGCCTGGTGCACCCAGGCGGAGCTCTCGATGATCTCGGTCAGCTCCTGCTCGTCGTCGTTGCCGAGCATCATGTAGAGCGGTATGCCCTGGGGGGCGAGGCGCTCCTCGGCGATCCGCACCCAGCTCTCCAACAGGTCGCGCATCGCCCCGAGGAACCGCTCGTTGCGGTACGCCGCGTCGGCGCGCAGCCGCTGCTCCTCTTCGTCGTCGGTGATGTCGAGGGCGTAGGCGCCGATCATCGCCGCCCGCTTGAGCAGCGTGTCGCGCTCCTGCTCGGTTCGCAGCTGCACCGCGGCGCCGCCCTCGCTGGCACGCCAGCCGCCGGCCGGTTCCGGGACGATCGGCACCAACTGCTTGCCCGTGATGTCGCCGCCGAGCACCAGCACGTCGGCCTCGTAGACCTTGGCGGCGTTGACGAACTTGCGGAAGCACCAGTCCGACCCGTGGATGTCGGTCGCGAAGAAGAGACGTGTCTCGTTGGCCATCCGCTACTCCGGGGGCAGCTCGCGCAGGGCCGTGTTGAGATCGATGCCGGCGCTGCGGTTGCGCACGTAGGCGATGGCGGCGATGACGATGCCGAGGGTGTAGACGCCGGCGACCAGCCACCACGTCCGCTCCGCGAAGCCGATCCTGTCGATCAGGAGATAGAGGTAGATGCCGTAGATGACCACCGACGAGCCGCCGAGCAGCGTGATCAGCGGGATGCCGGCGATCTCCTTCACCGGTGAGAGCTCGTAGAGATCGCGACGGCGGTAGGGCAGCAGCGCCCCGGCCAGGCAGGTGATTCCCGTCACGACGAAGAGCGCGAGGCTCGATGCCGCGATGAAGTCGGTGAAGGTGCTGGCCGAGTACACGAACCCGGCGAGGAAGCCGATCATCACCAGCCCGACCAGGACCGTCGCCTTGATCGGCGTGTGGAAGCGCATGTTCACGTCCGCCAGGCCGCTGGGCAGCATGCGGTCGAACGAGTAGGCGAACAGGCTGCGGGTGACGAGGATCATTCCCGCGAAGGGCGCCGCCAGACAGCCCATCGCGAAGGTGACCCCGATGATCGTGACGAGCAGCGTGCTTCCTGTGAGGACGCCCAGGTAGGCGTTGATGAACGGGTCGGCGTTGAGCGGATACGCGTCTGGGTTGGCGCCGATCAGGAACTGCGCGGCGGCCTGGAAGTCCTCGCCGAAGACGCGGTTGGACTGCCAGGCGATCAGTGCCAGCACGACCGTCGAGATGACCACCCCGCCGAGCGTGATCAGCATCGAGTACGCGCGCGGCCGCCGGACCTCGCCGCCGAAGTAGCTCCACATGAATGCGAGGCCGGGCACGGCGATCAGCAGCGCGACCGACTCGAACGTGGCCCCGAGCGACTTCCCGACGGGCTCGAAGCCGGCCTCGTTCGCGGCCGGCAGCAGCCCGTCGAGGCCGAGGTCGTTGAGGCTCTCGAGGAAGCCCGCGTGGCTGGAGAACAGCAGGATCAGGAAGGTCAGCAGCACGCCGACGAACTGGGCGAGGATCAGCGGGACGAAGATCCTGATCACCCACTTCAGCCCGATGCAGAAGAGCAACGTCATCAGCGCGATCAGCCCCCCGGTGATCAGGAAGCGGGGCGTCGGCTCGGTGAGATCGGCGGCCGCGTTCGCCCACCACTCGTTGCCGGTCGTCAGAGCGATGTTCTGGAACATGCTCGGAATCGCGAAGTCGATGAAGAAGAGCATCAGGAACGCGCTCGCGCAGGCCTGGAACGCGACGAAGCCGAAGTTGTTGACGAAGCCGACGACCGGGTGGATCACGCGGCCGACGAACACGAGGTCGCCGCCGGAGCGGGGAATGATCGCCGCGAACAGCGCGTAGACAGCCATCGCCGGCGCGACCAGCAGGCCGGTGATCAGGAATGCGATCGGGACGTTGACACCAGGGAACGTCCCCGGCAGCTGCGCGAAGAAGAAGTAGCCGAGCGGGATGCTGATGAACGCCAGGCTCATCAGAAGGGCATCGCGAGCCTTGAGCTCGCGGACTAGGCCAGTCGCCTGGCGGACGAACAGCGGTGCGTCTCCGGCGCTGCCGGACAGGTCGCCTTGTGGCGTGTCCTGGGGGCTGTTGCTCATCGGTGCTTCCTCCCCACGTTGGTCCTCGAGAGTCAGTCGGTACGTTCCGTACTGACCCTAACTAAGGGTATGGGGCACTCTAAACAGAACGTGCTGGACCCGTCAAGTGCTTTTATAAAGCGGGTACAGGTGGCGTTGGGCTGATGATCCAATCCGAAATATCCTGGACATTAGTTCCACCAAGGAAGTAAGCTGGTGGCGTGCAAAGCGGGATTTCGATCGGGCTCGACATCGGAACCAGCGGCGCCCGCGCGCTGGTGATGGAGGGCGGTGAGGTGCTGTCCTCCGCGGCGGCCAGCTACCCGCTGCGGACGCCGGAGCCGGGTCACGCCGAGCAGTCCCCGGACGGTTGGTGGGACGCGTCTCGGCACGTGCTCGCCGAGGCCTGGGTGGCGGCCGGCAGGCCGGCGCTGGAGGGCATCGGGCTCTCCGGCCAGATGCACGGGACCGTCTTGGTCGACGACCGGCTCGACCCGGTCCGCGACGCGCTGCTGTGGTGCGACAGCCGGGCCGCCGAGGCGGCCTCGACGACCGAGCGCGAGCGTGGCCGCGACTGGCTGATCGCGACCGCGGGGAACCCGCCGCAGCCCGGATTCACCGCGCCGCAAATGCGCTTCCTCGCCGGGCAGGGCGACCCCGCGCTCGGCCGTGCGCGCTGGGTGCTGTGCGCCAAGGACTTCGTGCGCGCCCGCCTGACCGGCGCGGCGGCCGCCGAGCACAGCGACGCGTCGGGCACTGGCCTCTACTCGCCCGCCAGCGGCGACTGGAGCGACGAGCTCGTCTCCGCCTACGGCGTCGACCGCCGGCTGCTGCCGCCGCTCGTGGAGTCGGTCGAGGCGGCCGGCGAGGTTACGCCGGCCGCGGCGCGGGCGTGCGGTCTGCCGGCCGGCGTGCCGGTCGCCGCGGGTGCCGCCGACAACGCCGCCGCCGCGCTCGGCGCGGGCGTCGTCGACGCCGGCGACCTGCTGATCAGCGTCGGCACGTCCGGCACGCTGCTCGCCCCGCTCGACGCCCCGGCGCCGGACCCGAGCGGCGCCTGCCACCTCTTCCGGCACGCGCCGCGGGGACGCTGGTACGCGCTGGCGGTCGCGCTCGACGTCGGTGGCGCGCTCGCCTGGTGGCAGCGGGTCACCGACGTCCCGATCGACGAGCTGGCGGCCGAGGCGGCCCACATAGCGCCGGGCAGCGCCGGCATGATCGCGCTGCCGTACCTGTCGGGAAGCCGTATGCCGGTCCGTCGCCGGGCGGGTGTGGCGGCGCTCACCGGCGTGAGCATGGCCCATGGCCGCGGCCACGTGACGCGGGCCGTGATCGAGAGCGCCGCGTATGCCCTCGCCGACGGGCTCGGCTGTCTCGAGCGCATCGGGGTGGCGGCCCGCGACGCCGTCGTGGCCGGCGGCGCGGCGCGCCACCGGCTCTGGCGGGATGTCCTGTCGCTGGCCCTGCCCGGCCTGCGCTTGCGCCGGGCGCCCCACGCCGAAAGCGCGGCGGTGGGGGCGGCGCTGCTCGGCAGCGCCGCCGCCGGCGCGCCGCTCGAGCACGCGCTCGGCGTCGCGCGCGCCAGTGCCGACCCCTGGGCGGCCGAGCTCCCCCCGGCGGCGGCGGATGCCGTCGCGGCGGGCTACGAACGCTTCCGGGCGCTCTCCAACGACCCGCTCCTGGCGGGCTGACCAGCGAGGAGACACGATGACCGCGAGCTTGAACGACGACTTCGCACCGACGCCGGAGGATCGCTTCACCTTCGGGCTCTGGACCGTGGGGCACACCGGCGCAGACCCGTTCGGGCTGCCGACGCGGCCGGTCCAGGAGCCCGAGGCGATCGCCGCGCGCCTGGGCGAGGCCGGCGCGTGGGGGGTCAATCTGCACGACGAGGACCTGGTTCCCTTCGGCGCGCCGGCCGCCGAGCGCGACAGGATCGTCGGACGCTTCCAGAAGGCCGTGAAAGCCGCCGGACTCTGCGTGCCGATGGCGACCGTCAGCCTCTTCAAGCAGCCGCTGTTCAAGGACGGGGCCTTCACGGCCGCCGATCCCGCCGTCCGTCGCTTCGCACTGCGCAAGACGCTCGAGGCGATCGACCTGGGTGCGGAGCTGGGCGCCGGGATCTTCGTCCTCTGGGGCGGGCGCGAGGGGATCGAGAGCGGCGCGGCGCGCGATCCGGTCGCCGCGCTCGAGCGCTACCGCGAGGCGGTCGACTTCCTCTGCGAGTACGTCCACGCGCAGGGGCTGGACATGAAGATCGCGCTCGAGGCCAAGCCCAACGAGCCGCGCGGCCACATCCATCTGCCGACCACCGGCCACATGCTCCACTTCGCGACGCGGCTCGCGCGGCCGGAGCTGGTGGGCGTGAACCCCGAGCTGGCGCACGAGGCGATGGCCGGGTTGTCGTTCCACCAGGCCGTGGCCCAGGCGCTCTGGGCAGGGAAGCTGCTGCACATCGATCTCAACGCGCAATGCGGCCCCCGCTACGACCAGGACTTTCGCTTCGGTTCGGAGGATCTCAAGGAGGCCTTCCTGACTGTGCGGCTGCTCGAGGGCCACGGGTTCGACGGCCCGCGCCACTTCGACTGCCGCCCGTACCGCAGCGAGGACAACGTCCAGGCGTACGTCGATTTCGCCGCCGGCTGCATGCGCAACTACAAGATCCTGGCCGCCAAGGCGGCCGCGCTCGCCACCGACTCGGAGGCTCAGGCCGCGCTGCGCGCGGCCGGGATCGACGAGCAGGGGCAGCCGACGGCCGGCTATTCGGACTCCGCCCTGCGCGAGCTACGGGCGGAGAGCTTTGACGAGGCGATCGCGAACGGTCGCGGTCGCGGGCACGAGCGTGCCGACCAGCTGATGCTGGAGATACTCTTCGGAGTTCGCGACGGTGACTGACCAAGCACAACCTGGCCGGTCCCGGCGCACACGCCCGGCCGGCGCGCCGAATCGTCTCGGCCAGCTCAACCGTCAGGCGCTGCTGCGCGAGCTGCGCGTGGGCGCGCCGATCTCCCGCGTCGCGCTCGCGGAGCGCACCGGCATCAGCAAGCCCGCGGTGACGCGTGGCGTCGGGGACCTGATCGAGGACGGGCTCGTGATGGAGACCGGTCGCGGAAAGTCCTCCACCGCCGGGGGCAAGCGGCCGACGCTGCTCAACCTCAACCCCCGGGCCGCCGCCGGTCTCGCCTGCACGCTCGACATCGGCCGCATCACCGTGGTCCTCGCGGGCTTCGACGGCGCCTTCGAGGTCCGTCGCGAGAAGAGCTTCGACGCGGAGGCGACGCCGTCCACGGTGACCGCTCTCGTGACGGAGCTGCTGCGCGAGGTGCTCGCCGAGAATCCGTCCGACCGACCCCTGCTGGGGCTCGGTGTCGGCTTGCCCGGCATCGTCGACGAGGACGGTCGCGTGCTCGCCATGCCGCACCTGCCCGGGTGGCGCGGCGTCCCGCTGGCCGCCCGGCTCGAGGCCGAGTTCGGCGTGTCTGTGCGGGTCGACAACGAGAGCCGGGTCCAGACGCTCGCCGAGGGCTGGCTGGGTCAGGGCCGCGACGTCGACACCTTCGTCTGCCTGGGAACCGGCGCCGGGCTCGGTGCCGGGATGGTGCTGAACCGCCGGCTGTGGCGCGGCCGTAACTCGCTCGCCGGCGAGGTCGGGCACTGGGGCATGTACTCCGACGGCGACCGTTGCTTCTGCGACAGCCACTCGTGCTGGGAGGTCCGCGGATCGACCGACCGCTTCCTCGCCGACCTGCGCACCTCGTCGATCGCCCACAACGACGTCAAGCTCCACGAGGGCGAGCTGACGCTGGCCGACGTGGCCAAGGCCGCGGAGGCGCAGGACCCCACCGCGCTGCGCGAGCTGGGCGTGCACGCGGACGTGCTCGCGCGCGGAATCTGCAATCTCGTCCTGGCCTTCGACCCGGAGCGGATCATCCTGCACGGCGACTCGACGATCTTCGGCGAACGGCTGCGGCTGATGCTCAAGGAGCGCGTGCGCGAGCGCTTCGCGCTCTGGTTCGAGTACGACCCGCCGATCGTGTTCAGCGAGCTCGGCCCCGACGTCGGGCTCGCGGGAGCCGTCAGCCTGGCCTTCCGCCGCGCCTGGGGGCTAGACGACACACTCGACCCGCTCGCGAGTTGAGGGGGCGACGACGGTGCGTGTCGCGCTCTTCGTCGCCTGTTTCAACGACACGCTGTTCCCCGCCACCGGTCGCGCCGTCGTGGAGGTGCTGGAGCGCCTGGGGCACGAGGTCGTCTTCCCCGAGGAGCAGACCTGCTGCGGTCAGCTGCACGCGAACTCCGGCTACGGTCTCGAGGCGGTCCCGCTCGCCCGCCGGATGGCGCGGGTCTTCGAGGGCTACGACGCCGTGGTCACCCCGTCCGGCTCGTGCGCCGCGACCATACGGGACCAGTACCCGCGCCTGGCCGAGCTCGCCGGCGACGATGCCCTGGCCGAAGCTGCCGCGGACCTCGGGCCGCGGGTCCACGAGCTGTGCTCGTTCCTCGCGGACGTCCTGGAGGTCGAGGACGTCGGCGCCTCCTTCCCGCACCGCGTGGCCTATCACCCGACCTGTCATTCGCTGCGCCTGCTTCGAGTCGGCGACGCGCCGCTGCGCCTGCTGCGCGCCGTCCGCGGCCTCGACCTGATCGACCTGCCCGGCGCGGAGACCTGCTGCGGGTTCGGCGGCACCTTCGCCGTCAAGAACGCCGAGACCTCCACCGCGATGCTGACCGACAAGCTCCGCTCGATCCTCGACAGCGGCGCGGAGGTCTGCGCCGCCGCCGACAACTCCTGCCTGCTCCAGATCCAGGGCGGGCTGTCGCGCTCGCGGGCGGGCGTCCGGACGATGCACGTCGCCGAGATCCTGGCGGCGCGCGAATGAGCCGCGGCGGCGGCTTCCCGGCCGCGGCGAGCGTTGCGCTGCGCGACACCCAGCTGCGGGCCAACCTGCGCCAGGCGACCACGACGATCCGCGACCGTCGCGCCCGGGCGGTGGCCGAGGTCGACGACTGGGAGGCGTTGCGGACCGAGGGCGCGCGGATCAAGGACGCCGCGCTGCGGGACCTCGACAGCCACCTGGAGACGCTCGAGGCGGCGGTGACGCGCCAGGGGGGGACCGTGCACTGGGCGCGCGACGGGGCCGAGGCGAACGCGATCGTGGCGCGGCTGGTGCGCGCCGCCGGCTCCCGGGAGGCAGTGAAGGTGAAGTCGCTCGCCACCGACGAGATCGGCCTCAACGCCGCGCTCGCCGAGGAGGGCATCGCCGCCTGGGAGACCGACCTCGCCGAGCTGATCGTGCAGCTCGGCAAAGACCGCCAGTCGCACATCCTGGTGCCGGCCATCCACCGCAACCGCGCCGAGATCCGCCAGCTGTTCGAGCGCGAGCTTGGCGCCGAGGGACTCGGCGACGACCCGGCCGAGCTGGCGGCCGTGGCGCGCGCGCACCTGCGCGAGCGGTTCCTCACGACCGGCGTCGGGATCAGCGGAGCGAACTTCGCCGTCGCGGAGACGGGCACCGTCTGCGTGGTCGAGTCCGAGGGCAACGGCCGCATGTGCACGACGCTGCCTCACACGCTGGTGACCGTGATGGGCATCGAGAAGGTCGTCCCGCGACTCGACGACCTCGGCACGATGCTGCGGTTGCTCGCCCGCTCGGCGACCGGCGAGCGCATGACGCCGTACACGTCGCTCTGGACCGGCGTGCACCCGGGCGACGGGCCGCGCGACTTCCACCTGGTGCTGCTCGACAACGGCCGCACCGACACGCTGGCGGATCCGCGCGGGCGCGAGGCGTTGCGCTGCATCCGCTGCTCGGCCTGCCTCAATGTCTGCCCGGTCTACGAGCGCACCGGCGGGCATGCCTACGACTCGGTCTATCCCGGCCCGATCGGAGCGATCCTCACGCCGCAGCTGGAGAAGCTGGAGGGCGCGACCACGCTGCCCTGGGCGTCCTCGCTGTGCGGCGCCTGCTACGAGGTCTGTCCCGTGAAGATCGACATCCCCTCGGTACTCGTGCACCTGCGCGGGCGGGTCGTCCGGGACGGTGGCACGACGCCCGCGGAGCGCCTCGCGATGCGCACCTTGGCGCGCGTGTTCGGGGCGCGCCGGTCATACGAGGCAGCCCAGCGGGCCGCGCGTGGGGCATCCTGGCCGTTCGCCCGTCGGTCGGGGCGCATCGAGCGCCTACCCGGCCCGTTGCGCGCCTGGACCGACGCGCGCGACCTGCCGCGACCGCCGAGCCAGACCTTCCGCGAGTGGTGGCGTGAGCGCGAAGGCTGACCGCGACGAGCCCCGCGGTCCGGCGCGTGCCGCCGTGCTCGGCCGTGTCCGCTCCGCGCTGGCCGACGGGGGTCCTCCCGTCGCCGCCGGCGAGCCCCCGCCAGGCGCCCAGGTCGCCGATCCGGTCGAGCTGTTCGCCGAGCGCGTGACGGAGTACCGCGCGACGGTGCGGCGCACAGATGCCGAGGGGGTGGCGGCTCAGGTCGCCGAGCTGTGCGCAGAGCACCGGGCAACCCGAGTCGGCATCCCACCCGACCTGCCGGCTGAGTGGCTTCCGGCCGGAGTCGAGCTCGTGCGCGACGACCCGCCGCTGACGCCGCGCGCCCTCGACGCCCTCGACGGCGCGCTCACAGGCTGCGCGCTCGCCGTCGCCGAGACGGGGTCGCTGGTGCTCGACCACGGGCCGAGGCAGGGCCGGCGGGCGCTCACCCTGTTGCCCGACCTGCACCTCTGCGTCGTCGCGGAGGGGGATGTGGTGGCCGACGTGCCCGACGCTCTGGCGATCCTCGGCAAGGCGGTGGGCGACGGTCGGCCCGTGACGTTCGTATCCGGCCCCTCGGCCACTTCGGACATCGAGCTGCAGCGCGTGGAGGGAGTGCATGGTCCGCGCCGGCTCGTGGTTCTGCTGGTCGCGAGGTAGGCGAGCCTAAGCGCCAGGAAGGCAAACCGAACTCGTTCTCTGCGGTAGCGTCGCCGCGAGGAGTCAGCCAGCGACCAGGAGGCAGGACCATGCCGGCGGAGCAGTTCGTATCGGAGCTCAACGACCAGATCGGGCGGGAGTTCGGCGCGCACCAGCAGTACATCGCCGTCGCCGTCTACTACGACGCGCTGACGCTGCCTCAGCTCGCGGCGTTCTTCTACCGCCAGGCGATCGAGGAGCGCGGCCACGCGATGATGATGGTCCAGTACCTGCTCGACGCCGGCGAGACCCCGACGATCCCGGGCGTGGAGACACCAAAGAACGGCTTCGCCGACGTCGTCGAGCCGATCCGGATCGCGCTCGAGCAGGAGCGGCGCGTCACCGACCAGATCTCCGGCCTCGCCGCGATCGCCCGGGAGGCGAACGACTACGTCAGCGAGCAGTTCACGCAGTGGTTCCTCAAGGAGCAGGTCGAGGAGGTCGCCACGATGTCCGACCTGCTCGCCGTCGCCGAGCGCGCCGGCGACCGCTGGTCCGACATCGAGGACTTCATCGCCCGCGAGCACCCCGGCGACGAGGGCGGAGACCCGACGTCACCAACTCCAGCCGGCGGCTAGAGCGCGAGCGACAGCGGCTGCTCGAGCAGCTCGCGGACCTGGGCGAGGAACTGGGCGCCGTCGGCGCCGTAGAGGATCCGGTGGTCGCAGATCAGCGTGAGCGTCATCAGGTCGCGGGCGACTACGCGGCCGCGGTCGTCGACGGCGGGCTTCTTCATCAGCGCGCCGGCGGCGAGGATCGCCGCCTGGGGCGGGTTGACGATCGCGGTGAAGCGCTCGATGCCGAACATGCCGAGGTTCGAGACGCTGAACGTGCCGCCCGACAGCTCGGGCGGCGTTATCGAGCCGTCGCGGACGCGCTCGATCAGGCGCAGCGCC
>Ga0190275_10000155_pt1 | contig 73616 bp, 99 predicted proteins | sample Popmic550T_FD_133745 | JGI IMG/M metagenome (GOLD analysis project Ga0190275, IMG submission 133745) | Populus adjacent soil microbial communities from riparian zone of Yellowstone River, Montana, USA - 550 T | ecosystem: Environmental > Terrestrial > Soil > Riparian zone > Trees stand | place...
GACGCCGCGGTCCGCGTCAGCGTCCAGGAGGCCGCGGTCCTGCAGAGCTTCCCCCCCGACTGGCCGTGGGTCGGCACGCAGACGAGCATGTTTCAGCAGATCGGCAACGCGATCCCGCCGGGCCTGGCCCGGCCGATCCTCGCCGCCGCGATCGCCCCGACGCAACGGGTACGCGATACTCGCCCCGCAACCCCGAACCCGAGGAGGACCACATGACCGCGCAGACGTTCGTCGTCGGCGTTCACCCCTACGGCGAGCGCTTCCGCGCCGTCGTCGTATCCGTCAACGCAAACCGGGCGCCCGAGGTCGAGGCGCTCCTCGCCGCCGGCGAGGATCCGCGCGACGAGCTGCTGCTGGCCGCCTCCGTGAAGGACACCGCCCGCGCGGCCGTCGCGCACGTCCTTGAGCTCGCGACGGGCGACATGGCCGACGAGCTGGGGATCCGGTGAGCCGCTACGTCCCGCCGGTGATCGCCCTGTACCTGTCGGCGATCGTCGCCGCGAACCTCATCACGACCGCCGGCGTGCGCGCCGGCCATCCCGAGGTCAGCGTCTACACCGCGTTCGCGCTCGTCGCGTTCGACCTCGTCGCGCGCGACCTGCTGCACGATTGGTTCACCGGCCGGCGGCGGCTGGCCGTGCTCGGAGCGCTCATCGCCGCAGGCTCGGCGCTCAGCTACATCGCGAACCCCGACAGCGCCGAGATCGCGAAGTGGTCCGCGCTCGCGTTCGCCGCCGCGATGATCGCCGACGGCCTCGTCTACCACGCCGCGCGCCGCCTGCCGTGGATCGAGCGCTCCAACGCGTCGAACATCGCCGGCGCGATCGTCGACTCAGCCGTGTTCTGCGCCGCCCTCGGCTTCCCGTTCTACATCGCGTTCGGCCAGACCACGGCGAAGATCGCGGGCGGGCTCGTCTTCGCGCTGCTGCTCGAGCGCGTCGTGCCCGTCGGCGTCTACTGGCACAGCCGCGAGCACGTGGACGTCGAACCCCTCGCGCGCGATCGCCGCCGCTAGGTGCTGCTGCTCGTGACCACCAACCACGAGTTCGTGCTCGAGGTCGGCAGCCCGCACCTCGGGCGCCTCGTGCAGCCGCGATCGTTTCCGCGCATCGGCGACACGGCCGCGGCGGGCATCGCGTGGGCGGCGGACAACGACTGCTTCCAGGGGCTCGACCCCGAGGCGTTCGTCGCGATGCTCGACCGCCTGCGCGGGCTGCCCGGCTGCCTGTTCGTGACCGTGCCGGACGTCGTCGGCGACGCGCTCGCGACCGCCCGACTCTTCGAGGTGTGGGAGCCCGCGCTCCGCCGTCGCGGGCTGCCCGTCGGCCTCGTGCTGCAGAACCGCGTCCACGAGATGCCCCGTTGGCTCGCGCGGACGTGGCCGCGCGTCGACGCCGTCTTCGTCGGCGGAGATGACCTCTGGAAGATGAGCGACGAGGCCGCCGCGCTCGTGCGCGAGGCGAAGGAGCGCGGTCTGTGGGCGCACATGGGCCGCGTGAACACGCGCCGGCGCATCCTCTACGCGAAGTCGATCGGCTGCGACAGCGTGGACGGCACGGGCTGGGTCCGCTGGCGCAAGCGCAACCTGCCCGACGGCCTCGCGTGGGTCGCCGAGCCGACCCAGCCGCAGCTCGCATGACCGACGCCGTCGACCGCGTCCTCGCCGCCGGTGGGCAGTTCACCGTCTGCTTCTGCGGGCGCCGAATGCACGGCCGGGCGTGCGAGACGTGCGGCTACGAGATCCCCGCCGTCCGCGAGCAGCGCTCAAGCGACGAGGTGGCCGAGTGGCGGCGCAAGGGCCGCGCCGCGACGCTCAAGCGCCAGCGCCAACGCCGCTGGCGGAAGGTTCGGGCCAGGTGAGGCCGACGAGCTACGAGGTCCGCGAGGGCGACGCCGCCGAGGTCCTGCGCGCCGTCCCGGCCGGGACGGCGCAGACGTGCATCACCTCGCCGCCGTACTTCGGGCTGCGCGACTACGGCGAGGACGGCCAGATCGGGCTGGAGGCCACGCTGCCCGAGTACGTCGCCCGCCTCGTCGAGGTGTTCGCCGAGGTCCACCGCGTCCTGCGCGACGACGGCACGCTGTGGCTCAACCTCGGCGACAGCTACGCGACGCGCTGGGCGAGCACGCGCGACGTCGGCGGCAAAGGGCTCAACGGCGGCCAGCGGTCCCGGACCGGCCAGACGCGCGACGGCTTCCAGGAGAAGGATCAGATGGGCGTCCCGTGGCGCGTCGCGTTCGCGCTGCAAGACGCAGGCTGGATCCTGCGCAAGTCGATCGTCTGGCACAAGCCGAACCCCACGCCCGAGGCGATGCACGACCGGCCGACCTGCTCGCACGAGCTCGTCTTCCTGTTCGCGAAGCGCCCGACCTACCACTACGACGAGCACGGCTACCGCGAGCCGACGACCTCGACGCGCCCGAGCGGCAACGGCTACGCAAACGTCGAGGTCGTCCACGCCGACGAGGGACGCAAGCGCCGCAACTACCCGTCGCGCACGTGGGACGTCGCCGACGACCGCAACGCCCGCGACGTCTGGACGATCCCGACCGTCCCGTTCCCCGACTCGCACTTCGCCGTCTTCCCGCCCGAGCTGCCGCGCCGCTGCATCCTGCTCGGCAGCAGCCCGCGCGCCTGCCCCGACTGCACCGCCCCGTGGCACCGCATCGTTGAGCGCGACCGCCTGCTCGACGGCGAGCCCGTCCGAGGGTCATGGGACGGCGACGGCACCGGCCGGCGCCTCGGCGCGCAGGGCGTCGGGCACTGGCGCTTCACGACGCGCACCCGCACCCTCGGCTGGCGCCCAACGTGCGCGTGCGGCGCCCCGCCCGAGGTCCACGCCGACGACCTCGACGAGATCCTCTCGCCGACCGGCAGTACGGTAGAACCGGACCCGTCGCTCGCCGTCGGCAGAGCGGGGCTCGCACGCCCCCGGCCGGGAGAGAGCACCGCGCGCGCCATGACGCGCTGGGAGCAGCGCCACCTCGCCGAGCAGCTCGCCGCGAGCCCGATGCGCGCCGCCATGGCGGCCGAGGCCGGACCGGACGCGTTCGCGCACTACACCCGCACCGATCGAGGCGGCGCCCGTGCACCGCGCCCGGCGCTGCTGGACCGCTGGCGCGAGCGCGGCTGGATCGTGGCCGTCCCGCCGATCCCGCCGGCGTGGTGGCGCGACGACGACGCGGGCCGCTGCCTCGTGCTCGACCCGTTCGCCGGCGCCGGAACCGCGGGCATGGTCGCCGTGGACGAGGGCCGCGACTTCCTCGGCGTCGAGCTGTCGCCGACCTACGCGCGGATGGCGCGCCAGCGCATCGGCGAGCGCGCCGCCGCGCCGCGCTTCGAGATGCTCTGACCCCCCGTGGCCGGCGCGCGATACTGGGGGCACCGATTCTGCGGCGCCTACCTCGAGGAAGTCGTCCAGGGCCAATGGTTCTGGATCGGCTGGCACGACCTCGACCGCGCCGAAGGACAGAGCCCGAGCAGGGGCGACGCGCTGGCCGCGCTCGACCACTTCCTCGACGGGCGCCGCGGCGCTGGCCGATCGGTCGCTCGGCTCGCCGAGGACGTCGGAGAGCCTGCCCGCGCTTCCGTCCCGTGATCTTCGCAGGCGACGGACGCTCCGTCGGCGGGTCTATGCTGCGCTCGGATCTCCCAACGACCGACGGAGGGCAGCATGGGCCGAGCGCTGGCCGAACTTCTGGAGCAGACCGACGAGGCGAAGCGGACCGACGCGCACGCGGCGCTGCTCGACCACGACGCGACGGAGCTGCCGCCCGAGGCCGACGTCCGCGCGCTGCTGGAAGCGGCCGAGGTCGACGCCGACGCCGCGATCACAGCGGCGCGCGCCGACGGCGACGTCTTCGAGGGCGACGAGCTGGCAGCCGACACGCTGCAGGCCGCGACGCCGAAGCTGCTCGAGGCCGTCGGCGCCGGCGCCTCGACCGGCACCCGCCGCTACCGGGCGGTCGTCATCCGTCCAGGCCGCGCGAAGGGCACCGGCCGCCGCTTCTACGCGCCGAAGATGCTGGAGGCGAACGCCGGGAACTTCGGCGGCGTCACGTGCTACTTCAACCACGAGAACCTCAGCACGATCATGCAGCGCGGCCACGGCTCGCGCGACCCCCGCGACGTCTGCGGATGGCTGCAGGAGAGCACGTGGTGGGATCCGACGTACACCGAGCCCGACGACGCCGCGAAGGGGCGCCTGCCGGGCGCCGTGCTCGGCCACACGGACCTGCTCGTCGAGGCCGCAGACCGCGTCGACGCGCTGCCGCAGGCGTTCAGCCTGTCGATCTGCATGGACCCCACCGCCGTCAAGGTCGGGCGCACGGAAACCGGCGAGCTCGCCCCGTGCGTCGAGGGCATCGTGCCGAAGTCCGGCAGCCTAGACCTCATCACCGGCGAGGCGGGCGCCGGCGGCAGGCTGCTGGAGCGTCTACGCGAGGCGGCAGAGACGCGCTACCGTTCCGCCAATGCGGACCTCGACGACATCAGCGACGTCGCGCTCGTCGAAGCGGCACGGGCCCGGCCCGACGTTCTCGCCGCGCTGCGCCAGCCCGACCCGCCCAAGCCATCCGATCTGGAGGACGACGAAGTGTCCGACCTGACCACCCTCATCGAGGCCGCCGAGAGCGACCCCGATGCCGCACAGCGGCTCGCCGAGGTGCTCGCGGGCACGCCGGCCATCACCAGCCTCGTCGAGGCGCAGGTCGCCGAGCGCGAGGACGACATCCGCGCCGACGCCCGCGCCGAGGGTCAGCGCGACCTCGCCGTCCGCGACATGCGCGACGAGGCGCACCGTCTGATCGAGGCGGCGTCGCACAACGGCGGCGGGATCCTGACGCCGGCCTACGTGGACGACCTCCGCGAGCGCTACACGCTGCGCGACGGGCAGCCGTCCGCGGCGCTCGACCTGTACGACCAGCTCGACGGCTCGGGCGCCGTCACAAAGTCGGCCATCGATCGCCTGCGCGAGTCGGTCGCCGCCGACATCGAGCGCGAGGAGAAGAAGCTCCGCGAGTCGCAGCCCACGTGGATCCGCGACGTCGCAGCGCCCGCCCCGTCCGTCGAGGCGGCGGCCGCCGGCGACGGCGATACCGGCGGCAACAACGGCGGCGGCGGCGATCCGCCCGCCGCACCGGCCGACCCGATGGCCGAGCGCCTCGGGATGGACACCGCGACCGTGCGCAAGCACCAGGGGGTCTGAGCCATGTCGTCGATGAGCTCCACGCAGCACAGCCACCGCGACCACTCGCCGGGCGTCCACGTGACGGCGACGCTCGCCATGCGCGACGACACACTCGCCGGAGATGACGGCTTCGCCGGCCTCGTCGTCAAGCAGATCATGCCCGGCGCCTACACGCCGCGCGACGACGTGAACCTCGTCGGCGTCGGGGAGAAGTACTACCTGATCGACTCCGGCGAGGCCGACGTCGCGATCCCGGCCGGCCTCGGGTTCGTCCCCGTCAAGGGCACGCGCCTCTGGATCGACCCGGCGACGAACGTCCTGTCGAACGCAACCGGCGCCGGGCTGCTCAAGCTCGGGATCGTCCGCAACGTCGCGCCCGAGCGCGGCCTCACCGCGGGGCTGATGACCGTCAGCTTCGACGCCCGAAAGGACATGTAGCCGTGCCCCCGATCTACATCCCCGAGCCGACGGACTACCAGCACTGGGGCGGTCACAACGACCTGCTCGAGAGCTGGTGGCGAGCGGTCAGCATCGAGGCGTCGAAGTCCCCGCGCCTCGTCGAGTCGGAAGCGCTCGTCGAGGCCGCGACCAAGATCGACTTCGCCCACTGGATGCACGGCTACGTCGCCTCCGCGTTCTACGCCGCGTACGAGCGCGTCGAGTCGCAGTGGCGCATGTACGCCAAGCTGAAGGAGGTCGACAACTTCAAGGAGTTCCGCATCAAGGGCCGCAACCGCCTGCGCGGGTTCGGCTACATCGGCGACCACGCGCACTTCCCCGGGATGCGCCGGACGTACCGCCCCGAGGCGTCGCTGTTCATCGACACCTACGGCGCGCAGCACGAGGCCACGCGCCACGCGATCATCAACGGGGACGCCGACGAGATCCTCCGCGACGACCCGAACGACATGGGCGAGGCCGCGGCCGAGTACCTCGCGAACGCGATCGTCGCGCTCATGGAGTCCAACCCGACCGCCCCGGACGGCGCCGCGTTCTTCTCGCTGGCCCGCGGCAACATGACCACGGCGGAGATCAGCGGCGCGTCGCTCATGGCGGCGTACACCGCCTTCCAGACGCGCCGGCGCGACGGCTCGCCGACGCGCATCGTCCCGCGCCGGCTGATCGTGCAGAACCGGACCATCGCGTCCATCGCTCTGCGCGACATCACCTCGACGCAGGCCGCCGGGCAGAGCCAGAACCCCGCGAACTCGGACTTCTCGCGGGGCACCGACAACCCCGTCGCGAAGCTGCCGTGGCCGACGGACTTCGTCGTCGAGGAGCCCTTCCTCAACGACTTCAACAACGGCATCATGATCGCCGACCCCGAGCGGCACCCCGCCTGGATGGTCGGGATGCTGCGCGGCAACACGACGCCGCAGCTCTATCAGTCGGCGCCCGAGATGCGGGCGATCGGCGGCGGCAGCCCGAGCCCCTATCAGCTCCGCGTCCGCAAGATCACGTGGGAGGTCGAGTGGGACATCGGCGTCTCTGCGGTCGACCCCGACAACGCCTACCTGTGGAGCCCCGCATGACCGCGATCGAGGACCTCATCGCCGAGAACCAGGCGACCTTCAACGCCGACCTCGTGGGCGCTCGCGCCCAGCCCCGCGACGAGGCGGCGACGTCGGACCTCAAGGGCGACTCCGACAAGATGGCGAAGCTGGCCGAGCTCGCCGAGGTCAAGCCCGAGGACGTCGTCGACTGCGCCGTACGCGGCACGAACGTGTCCTTCCAGGTCAAGGACGCGGACGGCGTCGTCAGCCCCGGCTTCTTCCCGCTCGCGTCGCTCGAGGGCCGCGCGACGAAGGCGAAGCGCGAGAGCGGCACCGTGCAGAAGCGCGGCAGCACCGACCCGGCGCCGAAGGGCGGCGCGGCGACCGTGCCGACCGTCGTCAGCACCGACGGCGATACCGTCGAGCCCGGCGACGATCCGCCCGTCCCGCCGCCCGAGGGCGTCCCCGCCGACATCGATGGCCTCTCCGGCGACAAGGTCGCCGAGCTGCTGAAGGACACGCCGGAGGGCGTGGACGCCGACGCCGTGCTCGCGCACGAGTTCGCCCGCGAGGGCGGCCCGCGTACCGCAGTCACGCGCGCCGCGCAGAAGCTCGGCAAGCTCAACGAGGACGGCAGCCTCAAGACCGACGAGGGCGCACCGCCGGCCTGATCCCGATGCCACGGCGCTTCACGCGCCGACTCGCCGCCGCCCGAGCAGGGCGACCGGCCATCCGGGCGCCCGGCCACGTTGCCGGGCGTTCGCCGTCTCGCGATACGGTGGCGGTATGGACGCACCGACCGCCGCGATGGTTCGTGAATGGGCCGAGAACAACGACGACGGCGCGTTCGACTTCGCGCGCTACGGCTATCCGGTGCCCGCCGGCGCCGACCCCGACCGCCTCGACTTTCGCGTCCGGGCGGTCGTCGCCTGGATCGAGATCATGGTCGGCCGCAAGCTCGACGCGTCGCTCACCGATCCCGGCCTCGTCGCGCTCGCGCAGGACGCGACGCTCATGCGCCTGCAGCAGGTCCTCGTCACGCGCGGCACCACGAAGGCGGTCCGCGACGCCCTCGCCGACGCGTCGATCAAGTCGCTGCGCGCCGGCGACTACTCGCAGACCAACCGCGACGCCGCAGACTCCCGCAAGGCCGCGCAGGTCAACCCGTGGGGCGAGCTGTCGGACACCCTGCTCGCGCTCGCGACGCCCGAGCGCCGCGCCGAGCTGCTCGCCGAGCTCGGCGGCAAGGTCCGGCCGATCGCGCTGACCGTCGACCAGCCGCGCGGCGCCCTCGGCGGGTCGTACCCCGACCACTACTGAGCAGCTCGTGCCGTCGATCCCGTCCTACGCGCTGCCCCACCTGGCCCGAGTCGTGCAGACGCAGCGCAGCGGCCCGCGCGACGTCCAGGGCGAGCGAACCGTCGAGCCGGGCGGCGAGGGCCCGTGGTTCCCAGCTCGACTCATGTCGCCGCGCTCGCAGGAGGGCAACCGCGACGACGGGGGCGCCCGGCGCTCCGAGGTCCGCTGGGCGCTGCTGTACGGCGACGAGTACGACGACGGCACGCCGCTCGCCCGCCCGCCCGTCGAGTCCGACGCGGTCGACGTCGAGCGCGACGGCCTGATCAAGCGCTACATCGTCGGGCCGCGCCCGAGCGAGTTCGACACCGGCAGCGACGTCTTCGGCGGGCAGGTCGTCCTCGTCGAGGTCGGCGACAGCGCATAACTTATGCCATAACTTATGCCTCTGACGGACCCCGACGCCCTGCTCGACATGATCGACGCCCACCAGGGCGCCACGCGCCGCGCCGCGCGCCGGATCGCCGACGCCGGCGTCGATCACCTCGAGCGCAGCGTGCAACGCCGGACACCGATCGACACGAACCCCTACCGCGCGAAGCCCGAGCGCCCCCGCGGATCCCTGCGCCGCAGCATCCACCGACGCGCCGGCGTGGACTTCGTCGTGCGGGGCGGCCGCGAGTCCTACCGCGGCACCGTCGAGACGTTCGACCCGATCGCCCGCTACGTCGAGTTCGACACGCCGCCGCACATCATCCGCCCGCGCACGCCCGGCAGGCGCCTGCGCTTCCAGTCGCGCCACGGCTTCGTGGACCGCGACGGCGAGTTCCACCCGCCCGGCACCTGGATCACCGTCACGGAGGTCAAGCACCCCGGCACGAAGGGCTCCCACATGTTCACCCTCGGCGCGTGGGCCACCGAGCGCGAGTTCCGCGCCTACGCCCGCGACCCGCTCGCGCGCTGGAAGCATGAGGTCGAGTCCGTCCACACCTAGTCTCCGCTTGACTCCGAGACTACCCCGGCGCTACAGTGTGCGGCACAAGGCAACCCCCGCCCAGCACGAAGGAGCCGCAAGATGACCGCAGACCCCCTCTTCACCGCCCCGCAGACGATCCCCGGCCAGCTCGCGATGGCGACCGACCCCGTCGAGGTCGACGCGCACATCGGCGACGCCCGCAACGGCGCCACCGCGATGGACCGGCTGGAGGACGCGCTCGCCGCAGGCGTCCCGATCGCCGCTCTGCTCGCGGCGCAGACCGACCGGCACGCCGCGATGGGGTACCGCTTCTCATGAGCGACTCCACGAACATCGCGCACGAGGTAGCCGAGGCGATGGCACGCGGCGAGGAGCATCTCGCCCGCGACCGCTTCGGCGACGCGGCTGTCGACGCGGCGATCCGCGCAACCCTTGAGGCCGAGGGCTACGACTTCGACGCGTGCGTCCAGCACGCCAACGGATTCGACGGGCTCGCGGCCGGGCAGCCGATCCCGTAGCATCGCGAACGCGTTCCTTCCGACGCGTTGTTCCGCCGACTCGCCCGAAGCCGTCGCGCCTGCCCGCGACGGCTTCGGCGCTTCTCGACGTAGGCTTGTGCTCGTGCGAACTGAGACCGACGCCCTGCTCTCGCTCCAGCGGTTCGTCGCGGCGGCGCTCCCCGACTTCACAGAGGTCCTGACGGAGGTCGAGAACGAGCGGCCCGTTCGCCCGTTCGCCGTCGTGTCCAGGGACGACGACCTCACGCCCGACGAGTTCCGGATCGCGCCCGAGGTGACGATGCCCGTCACGATCTACGCCTACGTCAAGGCGACCACGCGGACGCTCGCGCGCAAGGCCGCCGAGGACGCGAGCGAGCAGCTCTGGCAGGCGCTCCTCGTCGGCGGCGAGCGCAACCGCGAGCGCCTCGTGCCGCTGTTCGACTACGCCGGCCGACCCGCCGTGCAGCGCGTCCAGCTCGCCGGCGCCACGGCGGGCACCTGGACCCTCGCGCTCGACGGCGTCGAGTCCGACCCGCTCACCCCTCGAGCGCAGCCCCGCCTCGTGCGCCTCGCCGTCGAGCAGCTCGACCCCGCCTTCGTCGGCAACGTGTGGGTCTACGGCCGCCTCGGCGGACCGTACGACGTGCGCTTCGACCACGCGCTCCGCGGCGCGCCCGTCGACACGATGACCCTCGACGTCGGTGGCCTCACCGGGCCCGACCCCGCCGGGTCGATCGAGGTCCTGTCGGTCGGCGCCCCCGAGGCCTGGCGCGGCGAGCGCGACTGGATGCGCGTCGAGGCGCCCACCTTCGGTGGCCTCGTCGACCCGGACGATTCGCGCCGGCGAACCGTGACCGTCGGACTTCGGTTGACGTGGGGCCGATTCGGGCGTGTACGCTCCGGCGAGATGAAGCTCCGCACGATCGACCACAGGCTTTGAGGAGGGCGCACGTGTCCGACCACGACGAGGCCACCGACGCCCCCAGCGTTGAGGACCTGCGCGAGCGCGCGAAGGAGCTTGACGTTCCCGGCCGCTCACGCATGAACGGCGAGCAGCTCGCCGCAGCGATCGGGATCGCCGAGCGCAAGAAGGCCGAGGCCGACGCAGCGATCGCGCGCAGCACAAGCGACGGTCCCCGCGAGCAGAGCTTCCCCGTGTCCCGGCTGCGGTCTGACCCGGCCATCCTGGGCGGCGTCAGCCGCGCCACCCTCGCCGCCGCGCTCACCGACGCCGACGTCGGCGACGACGACGAGCTCACGCGGCCCGAGGTCGACGAACTCATCGAGCGCTCCCAGCAGCGCCCGGTCAACGAGGAGGCGTAACCCGTGGCGCAGCTACTCAACGCACCCGACGAGGAGATGATCCTTCCCGGCTCGGGGTTCTACTTCGAGGTCGACCAGCCGGCCACCTTCCCGGTCTCGGCGGGCTCCCGCGTGCTCGTGCCGTTCACGGCCAACTGGGGCCCGGTCAACGTCCCGGTCGTCCTCGCGAACTACCGCGAGTACGTCAACGGCGGCGTGCGCAACGGGCAGCGCTTCAGCGGCTTCGGCCCGGCCGACACGTCCGGGCGCCGTCGCGTCCTGCACGCGTTCCTCGGCGAGGGACTGCCCGGCAAGGGCGGCGCCGGATCGGTCGCCGCCGTCCGCATGGCGACCGCGGCGGCAGCGAAGGCCGCGCACACCTTCAACAACTCCACGCCGGCGCCCGCGTTGACGATCACGGCGCGCTACGAGGGCACCCGCGGCAACGGCTTCGGCTTCACGCACCGCCCCGGCGCCGAGGCCGGAACCGACGAGTTCGTGCTGATCGAGGGCGGCCGCGAGAAGGAGGTCTACCCCTACCCCGAGACGAACGTCGCGCAGCTCGCGGCGGACATCAACGCGACGACGACCTCGCTCATCACGGCCGCGTCGGTCATCACGGGGGTCGCGCTCGCCGACGTGTCGAACGTGGCGCTCACCGGCGGCAACGACGGCTCCGGCCTGCTCGTCGGCGACTGGACCGCGTTGTTCGACGCGCTCGCCTACGAGCCGTTCGGCGTCTTCGCCGCCGCCGGCCTGACCGACGCCGGGATCCTCGCCGCGCTCTACGCGTGGCAGGAGGAATCCGAGGCGCTCGGCAAGCCGTTCATGGTCGTCGAGGGCGGACCGGCCGCCGAGGGGTTCAGCGCGCACAAGACGCGCGCGACCGCCCGCAACAACTCCAACGTCATCGTGTTCGGCACCGGCAGCATCGGCGACACCGTCCTCAGCGGCGACGGCACGGAGATCGTCATCTCCACGGCCGAGGCCGCCGCTCGAGTCGCGGGCGCGGTCGCGCGCCGCGGCGAGGCGCTCGACATGGTGAACGTCCGGTTCGCCGGCTGGCGCGCGATCGCCGGCGCCAACCGCTCGCAGGCCGAGATCGCCGCCTCGTCGGGGATGACGCTGCTCACCCGTGACGGCGACCCCGACGCCCCGACAAAGATCGGGCTCGGCGTCACGTCCTACTCCGTCGGCACCCTCGAGCGTCCGCTGTGGCACTACTCCAACGTGAAGTTCGTCCGCACCGACCACGGGCTCGTGACCGACATCACGGCCGACCAGGAGTTCGGCGACCTCATCGGCGAGATGGGCGTCGGCGAGCGCGCCCGCGACATCGTGCTCGGCCGCGCCACGGAGATCGTCGCGGAGCGCATCCGGCGCGGCATCCTGCAGCCGCGCACGACGGTCATGCTCGACCCCGACGTCCCGATCGACGACAACTCCGACGAGATCGCGCTGGCCTACGACGTGTGGGACGTTCGCGGCCTGCGCAAGATCCGCAACCGCATCCGACTGCACTAGGAGACCCCCGTGGCCGAGCCCGCAAACGACGGCAACATCCGCATCTCCGGCCGATTCGGCGAGGTGTTCATCGTCCAGCGCGCCCTCGTCTTCCCCGGCGGCGGCGAGCGCATCCCCGGCCCGCCGGTCGGCCTCAAGCTCATGGAGGTCGAGTCGATCGAGGCGACGCAGGAGCGGACGTTCGTGGACGTCAACCTGCCCGGCACGGGCGAGGTCGGCAGCAAGCGCAGCAGCATCTCGCGCAACGGCACGATGACCGTCCAGCACATCACGACGGAGTGGCAGCAGTACGTCAACGCCGTCCAGTTCACCGGCACGCTGCGCGAGCGCCGGCGCGCCCGCGACATCGGGCAGCGGCTCGACGGCAAGCTCGTCCTCCAGATCTGGAATGACGACGACGCCGCCCTCGGCGCCGAGGGCTGGCAGGCGTCCGGCGTCGACATCGGCCGCCTGACCGTCGGCTTCTCGCAGGACGACCTGCTCACCCGCGAGCTGCCCTACCGCTTCGACGACCTCAAGTGCATCCGCGGCTTCCAGCGCCTCGGCGGTCAGATCGACGCCGTGACCGGCCTGCCGTCGATCGAGTACACCGTCGGCGCTCCGGCCTGAGCACGACCCGCTCGAGCACGTCCCCGCCGCCGCCTACGGGCGGCGGCGATCGTTGGAGGTCCTGCGCAGGGGCTAGGCTACGCCGGGCAAGCAGCCCCCCGTACCCCGAGGAGGACCCGATGCCAGCCGATCCGTCGCCCGAGGGCGCCGACGCCGTGAAGGACGCCGCGACGAACCCGAGCCCGAGCCCGCAGGTCGCCGCGAGCGCCCTCGCCTTCTTCATGGGGGACGCGCCGCCGCCCGGCAGCACCCCCGACGACCACTTCCCGCTATCGATCGACTTCGGGACCGTCGCGCGCCCGAACTTCCAGACCTGCACGTTCCGGCCGCTCGACAACGAGGAGCTCGTGAAGTGCGAGGAGCTCGCCACGGTCAAGGACGACGCCGGCCAGATCACGCGCATCGACCCGTTCACGCGGTGGTCCTACGTCTACGCCTACGCGTGCATCACCCCGGACCTCGACGGAGTACTCCGGGCGCGCATCGAGAAGGGCGACACCGTGAACCCGAAGACGGGCAGGCCGTGGGTCGATACCGCCGACCTCGTGCGGCACGTCTTCCGCAAGCAGCCCGGAGTACTCCAGCAGGCGTCGCACGCGATCGAGGAGCGCTCGCGCCTCGGGCAGGAGCGCGGGAGCGCGGTCCGCGAGGTCGAGGCGGGAAAAGGCTCGTCCTAGCCGGCGGCGAGGCGTCGCTGCTGCATCGCGTCTGGCGGTACGGCGGCGGCGACTGGACGCTGCCGTGGCGGATCTACCACGGCCTCGGCGAGGACTTCCGCCCGCTCAACGACCCTGCGGCTGCGCCGCGCCTCATCCAGCACGTCGCGCGCTACCGGCGGCTGATGTACGGCTTCGCGAAGGCGTCGGCCGTGCTCGAGGAGGGCGCGCCGGACAGGGCGCAGCCGCCGCGCCCGAGTCGCTCGCGCGACCAGCGCACGCCCGGCGGCGTCGTACTGCCGACGGGCAGCACCGCACCTCCGCGATGATCTGACCGGGATGCCAATCGCAACCGCCAGCTCGGCCTACGTCCTCGAGGACCGCGCGAGCCCCGCCCTGCGCGGCATCCGGCAGGAGGCGGTCCGTACGACGGCCGCGCTGCGGGGCACCGCCGACGCCGGCGACAAGATCGGCGCGCCCGCGCAGCTCCAGCGCCTCGAGCGCTTCGAGAAGCGCCTCGGGTCCGTAGCGCGCACGGCGGAGAACATGAGCGGGCGCGTACAGCGCACCGTCGGACACATGGAGGGCGTGATCCGACGCGACACGCTCAAGGCCGAGGCGCGCATCACCGCTCTCGGCGGGCGCATGGACGAGCTCGCGCGCAAGCGCGCCGCACCGCGCGTCGACCTGGACGGCTACGCGGTCACGCTCGCGCAGATCGCGAGCCTGGACCGCGCAATCGCCGCGCTCGGGCGCCGCACGGCCACGATGGGGGTCGGAACCACCGGCGGCGGCGCGGCGGCGGCTGCCGCAGGCGGCGCGGGCCGCGCCGCTGGCCGCTCCGGCGCGTTCATCGGCTCGGGCGGCGTCGGCTTCGGCACGACCAGGCGCGGCCTCATCGCCGGTGCGGCCGTCACGGCGCTGCCGGTCGTCAGCGCCCTCACGGGCACGATCCTTCCCCTCGCGGGGTCGCTGAGCGGCGCAACGGTCGCGGGGGGCGCCACAAGCCTCGCAGCCGGCGGCGCGCTCGCCGCCGGCATCGGCGCCGTCGTGTCGGTCGCGAAGCCCGCGAACGCCGCGGTCAAGGAGCTGCGCAAGGAGCAGGAGCGCTACACCGAGGCCGTCCGCGCGTACGGCCCGGCGAGCGAGCAGGCGCTCGAGGCGCAGAAGGCGCTCGACGCGCAGGTCCGCAAGTCGCCGGCGGGCGCGCGGAACCTCATCCGCGAGCTGGACGCGCTCACCGGCCGCTGGCGCCGCGTGACGCAGGCCGGCCAGACGGACATCCTCGGCCTGCGCGCCGGCGCCGCGCAGCGCGTGCGCTCGGCCTCCCCGTTCCTAGGCGAGCAGTCCAACCGCGCCGCCGGCGCCGTGCGCCGCGAGGGCCTCAACTTCACCGACTGGGCGACGAGCCCGGCGGGGCTCATCATCGTCCGCGACCTCACCGACGCGTTCGTCGACAACCTCGACGAGGCCGAGGGCACCCTGGAGAACATCGCCGGCACGTTCGGCAACATCGCGCGGGCGTCGCGGCCGTTCTTCGACGAGGGCATGGACTTCCTCGAGCGCTGGACCGGCGGGTGGGAGCACTCAACCCGCGACATAGGTGAGACGCGCCGAACGATCGGCGGCTACCTCAACGACCTCAAGGCGTGGGGACGACTCGGCGGCGCCGGCTTCGATCTGATCCGCGACCTCATCATGCCCGGCCGCCAGCAGGGCACGAGCGCCGTCGAGGACCTCACGATGCAGCTCCGCGAGTGGGACGACTGGGCGAAGCGCAACCCCGAGCGCATCCGCCGCTTCTACCGCGACAGCATCGACGGCACGAAGGAGCTGGCCGGCTTCATCGGCGTCATCGCCCGCGACCTGCACGAGGTCGGGCAGCTCCTCCTGCCGATCCTCAGCCGCTTCGCGCAGCTCGGGCAGCTCGCCGGCGGCGCCGGCCTGCTGTTGCCGACGCTGCTGCGCCTCGGCCTCGGCCGCGCGATGGGCGGGCGCGGCGCCGGCGGCGGCGGAGCGGGAGGCGGAGCGGGAGCAGGCGGCTCCCCGATAATCGTGGGCGGTCCAGGACGGGCCGCAGGCGCCGCGCCGCGCACCGACTGGACCGGCTGGACCGGAGGCACCGCCGCGCGCCCGACGAGCAGGCTCGCAGGCGCCCGCCAGCGCGCCGTAGGCGGCGCGCGCTCGGCCGGACGGTTCGCAGCCCCGGTAGCGGGCATCTCGGGCGTGCTGGGCGCCGCGGGCACGCAGGGCGACCTCAACCAGCGCGTGCAGGGCGGCGTGTCGGCGCTCACGTTCGGCGCGCTGCGCGGGCCGACGACATCGGCGCAGGCGCGCGAGCAGGGCGAGGCGCGCGCGATCGGCGACGTCGAGCGCCTCAACGTCCCGCGCTCGCCTGCGGACTACCGCCGGCAGATCGCTCGCCTCGAGCGCCAGCGCGCGGCCGCGCGTGCGAAGGCGGGCCCCCCCGATCGTGCCGGCAGCATCGTCGACAAGATCCCGGTCATCGGCGGCGCGTCGAAGGCGATCGGCGACACATTCTTCGGCGACGACGAGGCGGAGGCGAGGCGCAACGCCGCGGCCGTCAAGAAGTACACGGCGGCGATCCGCGAGCTGCGCGCCGAGCAGCGCTCCTACCGCAACGAGCAGGACCGCCGGAAGGGCGTCGCGTCGCAGGCGCACGGCGGCGCGCTCGCCTCCAGCCTGCAGGAGGGCTTCGGCACGCTGCGCCGCCACGAGGGGCCCGAGGCAGCGCTGCAGCAGACCGTCGACAAGACCGTCGCGAAGATGCGCCAGATGCGCCCCGAGGGCGCGAAGATCCTCGGCGAGTCGATGCTTGAGTGGGGGCGCACGATCGCGCGCGGCAACCCCCGCATGCAGGCGATCGTGGCCGACATGACCAGCTCGATCGAGCGGCGCTTCGCGCGGATGGGCAAGCGCGTCGAGGTCGTCAACGGGCGCATCCTGACGGGCTCGCGGTCGGAGTGGCGGCAGATCAGCAACGCGCTGTCGATGCCCGCAGAGGAGGCGCAGCAGCGCGTCACGAAGGCGTTCACGGCGATTCAGCGCGAAGCGATCGGCTCGCTCAAGTCGATGGGGTTCAGCTCGTCGGAGGCGACGGCGATCGTCAAGGGCCGCGAGTCCGGCGGCGACAAGGGACGCGCCGCCGACTACGCCGTGAAGCAGGGCCCCGACAGCTACCAGGCCGGCGTGGTCGGCGGTCAAAAGGCGGGACCGCCGTCGGCGCCTAAGCGCGCGCGCGGCGGCCGGATTCCCGGTCAGGGCCTCGCCGACAAGGTCCCGTTCGGCGACAGCATCACGGCGCCCGGCGAGCTGTGGATCGCCAACCGCCATACCGAGCGGCGCGTGGACCGGATGCTCGAGCCGTACGGCACGACGCTCGCCGGCGAGATCGAGGGCGAGACCGACCCGCACGGGTCGGTGCTGCGCGAGAGGCCGCGCCTCGGGCGAGGCGGCCGCGTGCGCCGCGACGCCTCGGGCGCCAACGTCCAGGGCGTAGACGTGAAGGGGTCGAAGCCCGGCTTCTCCGTGTTCATGGATCACTTCCGGCGGCTGTTCGGGCACGATCTGTACGTCATGTCGGGCTTCCGCGGCGGCTCGCGCGTGGCGGGATCGGGACGCGTGTCAAACCACGCGTCCGGCGACGCCCTCGACATCTCCAACCCCCGCAGCGCCGGCGGCACGCCGCAGAGCCCGCCGCCGCGCACCGGCCTCGACGAGCTGCACGGCTACATCCGGGCGAACATTCCGTCGCCACCGACCCGCGACCTGCTCTGGCGCACGACCACCGGCGGCAACCACTACAACCACGTGCACTGGGGCGCGGACCCGAGCGTCACCGCGAGCATCGGCGCGGCCCGCGCCTACGTGGCGGGCCTCCCCGAGGCCGGCGACGTGTCCGCCTACGGCGGCGTGGCGCTCGGCGGCGACTCGACCGCTGCCGCGCGGTCGATCCGACTCAAGCGCCGGCGCTCGGGGATGCGCGGCGTGCCCGGCGCGATGGCAGACCGCGCGATGAGCGGCTACGCGACCGGCCTCGAGCGCCGCGTCAACCGCAAGCTGGGCAGCGGCGCGGCGGCGGGCATCAGCGGCGTGAGCACCGGCGGCGGCAGCGTCGCCGAGCTGATCCGCGAGGTTGGCCTGCCGTCGATCTTCAACGCGATCGTCCGCGCCGAGTCCAACAACAACCCGCGGGCGCGCAACCCCTCGGGCGCCAGCGGGCTCGCGCAGATCATGATGCCGTTGCACGCCGGGCTCGTGGCGCGCTACGGCGGCGACGTCTTCGACCGCCGCACAAACCTGCGCGTCGCGAAGCACCTCTACGACGAGTCGGGGCTGTCGCCGTGGGCGGCGTCGCGGCACGCCTGGGGGTCGGCGCTCAACCGCCGCGAGCGCGGCGGGCGGGTCGGGTGGTACGGCCGGGGCGGCGAGGGCACCGCGAAGCGTCCGACGCTCATCGGCGTCGGCGACGCGCCCGGCGGCCGCGGAGAGGACTTCAAGGTCACGCCCCGGCGCCTCGGTCCCCCGAGCAGCCGCGCCGGCGCGCGCGGCACCGGCGGCACCCGCGGCCTCGGCAACGTCACAATCCAGAGCATGACCGTGCACTGGCAGCGCGAGGGCGACCTCAAGAAGGCGATCAAGGCCGAGGTTCACCAGGCGTTCGCCGAGCTCGCCGACGAGCTCGACGACGGCGTCGACGCCGACGAGGACGCCCTGATCCGCTGATGGCCGTCAGCGAAACCGCGTCCGGCTCGTGGCGTCCCGATAAGCCGTTCGACGGCGACGACGGCGTGAAGATCACGCTTCGCCGCGAGCCCGGTATGACGCCCGCCGGGATGCTCAAGGTGCCGTTTCGCTTCCAGGCGCCGCCGCTCGACTCGATCCAGCGGCGCTGGGCGTTCGACTGGCAGACGGCGAACACCGTCGCCGCGGGCGAGCAGGGTCGCGAGGCCGGCCCGCTGCTGGACCGCCTCGCCTTCCAGACGATGTTCCTCGACGAGGACCTCCGCTGGCTCGTGTGGACGGGCAGCCTCGACGTCCAGCGGCTCCTCGACGAGCTGCACGCGCTGCTCGACGCGCCCGCACCGTTCCGCCTGACGCTCGGGCAGCCCGCGCTGTGGGGACCGAAGCCGCTCGTGAACATGATCGCCGTGTTCACGTCGATCACGCCCGAGCAGCGCGGCGGCGAGATCGGCACGGAGTACACCGGCGTCGAGTTCATGGAGCTCAAGCGGCAGCGCCTCGAGCAGCGGTCCTCGCGCTCGCGCCCGGGCGCCTCGTCGGTCCCGCGGCGCGAGCCGATCCGCAAGGGCGACACGCTCTACAAGATGGCGCTCCGCGCCTACAAGCAGATGAGCAAGTGGCGCACGATCACCGCCGCGAACGGCATCACGGGCGTGTCGCCCGACGACGCCGACGAGCTGGCGCGTTGGGCGAAGCGCCACGACCGCACAACGCTGCGGATCCCCGCAGCGGACAACGCGACGCCGCAGAACACGCCGCTGCGCTTCCAGGGTCCGTAGCGTGGCGACGACCGGGCGACAGCGCTACGCGGCGTCGCCGAAGGGCCGCAAGCGCGGCAGCCGGCCGAAGGCGCGGAAGATCGCCCCCGTCGAGTACGGCCGCGAGTCGTTCCGCATCACATGCCGCCGCGTGCGCGGCCCGGTGAAGCTGTCGACGCTCAACCTCGACCCGCTCGTGACGTCGTTCGGGTGGGAGCGCTCGGGCGCGGTCATGACCGGCTTCCTGTCCTTCGGCGATCCCGCGCTGCGCCGGCTGCCCGGCCTCGTCGCGAAGGGCGACGTGATCCGCTGCGAGGTTCGCCCGAGGCCTGGGGCGGCGTGGCGCCCGCTGTGGGAGATGTCCGTGGTGAAGCCGACACGCTCGATCTCGGGGCGCACGACGGAGCTGACGCTGCGGTCCCGGCTGCTGCCGGCGCAGCGCACCCGCCACAACTGGCGCTTCAAGAAGGGCAAGGCGAAGCCGCAGGGCTGGACCGCCGATCAGATCACCCGCAGCGCGTGCCGACGCTTCGGCGTCAAGATCGGCGAGCTGCCGCGCGGGCGCCATCGGATCACGAAGCTCGTCGACAAGTCCGCGTCGGTCGTCGAGATCGTCACGGCGGCGTGGCGCGAGGAGCGCGAGTCGACCGGCCGGCGCTTCGACGTGTCGATCGCTCGCGGCCGGATCGACGTCCGCGAGGTCCGGCGCCCGCGCTACATGCTGCTGATGGGCGCGTCGCTGCACGAGGCGGTGCTCTCGGAGGGCGTGTCGTCGAAGTTCGCGTCGGCGGTCGTCGTGACGTCCACCGCGAAGGGCAAGGGGTCCAAGAAGCGGCGGAAGGTCCGCGCCGTCGTCGTCGATCGCGCCCGCGTGCGCCGCTACGGCTACGTGCGGCGCCACGTGAACAAGTCCGGCCTCGCGACGATCGCCGCCGCGCGGCGCTGGGGCAAGCAGTGGCTCGCGCGGACGGCCCAGCCCTGGACGCAGATCACGCTCACGCACCCCGGTATCCCGTGGGTCGGTCGCGGCGACGGCGTTCGCCTCAACCTGCCCGCCGAGCTGCTGACCGCCGACGTCTACATCCTCAGTGCCAGCCACCGCGTTGACTACGGTGCGTACACGATGGAACTCGTCGCCACGGTCACGGACCCCTACAAGAAGGACGAGCGCGCCGCCCGCGTGAAGCGCCGCAAGGCCGCCGCAGCGCGCGCCCGAGGCCGCAACGCGAAGCGCTCTCGCGAACGGGTGGCGCCGAAGAAGGCCGCGGTGCGCTCGTGAGGTGGGGGAACACGACGATCGGTCCCGACGTCCTGTCGCTGCCCGGCGACCGGCTGCTGCTGCTCGACGTCGGCGGCGTGCTCGACGGGCCGCTCGTCGTCGGATCGCTCCTCGCGCACCTCGACGGCCTCGGCGCCGGCAGCGGCCAGCAGGTTCTCCGCCCCGTCGTCATGGAGAGCGGCCGACCGGAGACGCTCGCGATCGGCGACGAGGTCGTCATCGACGAGGGCCAGGCCGCAGGCTGGGTGCACCTCCTGTTCGACGCGCCGCCGCGCCTGAGCGCCGGCGCGGAGCCCCGCCTCGGTCTGCTGTCTGGAAGCGCGAGCAACCTCGCGCGCCTCGCCGTCGACAACGGCGCGCCGGCGGGCGCGACCGTCCGCTACGTGTCGCCGTACAGCGCGCCCGAGGTCGGCGCGATCGACGCCGACCTTCTCACGCTCGCGTCCGTCCTCGCCGTCGCCGTCGAGCCGTGGACGCCGCCCTCCGCGATCACCGAGGACGAGCTGGCCGACCTGCCGATCGACGTCGTCCAGGCGACGCTCACCGGCGGCGCGGTCGACGTCGTCGAGGCCGCCGCGTGCGGCTGGCACTACTCCAACGAGTCGCCGCCGCCCCCCGCGAGCGCGATCGTTCGCACCGGCGGACCCCTCGAGCAGCTCGTCGGCCAGCGCGTCCGGCTGACCGCGGCGACGCCGGCGGGGCCCGCAGCCGTCGGTGTCGTCGTGGTGGACGAGCAGCCCTTCGACGTCCTCGACGAGGACCTCTCCATCGCCCGCGACGCGTTCATGCGCCTCGGCGGGCTGTGGGCGGACACCTTGACCGTCCGCGTAGAGGTGCTCGGCTGATGGCCGCCCCCGAGATCCGCAAGCTCGCCGGCGCGATGCGCCGCTCGGCGAAGCGCGAGGCCGACCGCCGCGGCTCCGGCCGCTACGAGGGCGTCGTCGAGCACGTCGACCCCCTGCGCGTCGATGTGCTCGGGCTCGACGGGGATCTCGACGACGACGACATCACGATCGGCAACGCCCTCGCCGCGCACCTCGACGACGAGCCGCTCGAGGTCGACGACATCCTCGTGCTCGTCGAGGACGCCGACGGCGACTACACCGCCGTGGAGGTGATCCGCGACTGATGGCCGAGCTCGTCGAGAACGAGGGCTTCGACATCATCCCCGCCGAGGCCGAGCCGCCCGAGGGCGACGACGAGCTCGCGCTACAGGAGGAACTCGTCTCGACGGAGGCCGACGCACCGGCCGCACCGGCGCCGCCCGTCGTCGGCCGCACGTACGCGCTCGACATCGACGCCGGCCGACTGCTGCCGGAGGGCCGCGCGCCCGCGTCGATCCAGGGACCTGCAGCGATGCGCCAGGCCGTCGAGAAGGCGCTGCGCACCTCGCGCGGGTCCGCGGCCGTCCAGGGCGACGACTACGGCCGCGAGGACGCCGACCGCGACGTTGAGGGCCAGCCGTTCGACGACGCAGCGTTCGCCGACAACGAGGAGCGCATCCGCGACGCCCTGCTCGCGCTGCCGTGGGTTCTCGCCGTCCAGGACTTCGATGTCGTCGAGGAGCCCGAGGACACGGCTACCGGCGCGGTCGTAACCTTCCGCGTGGTGCCCGAGGGCGACGACGAGCCGCTCGACTTCGATCGCTTCCCGCTGCCCACCCCGTAGGAGGACGAATGGCGACGCCCGACGATCCCGACCGGCCGACGCTCAGCGGCGAGGACCTCGACCGCATCCGCGCGAGGCTGGCGGCGCGCGTCAACCTCGGCCTCGACCCGGCCAGCCCGGCGTGGCTCGACGCGATCGCCGGCTCGATCTTCGGCGACCTTGAGGGCCCCGCCGCGCTCGAGGTCGACCAGCTCTACGACTTCGCCGACGTGATCGCCCGAGCCGTCATCCCCTCGACGGCGTTCGGCGTCTACCTCGACGAGTGGGCCGAGTCGCTCGGGCTCGAGCGCAAGGACGAGGCGTACGCCGGCGGCGCGGTTACGTTCACCGGGGCGCCCGGCGCGATCATCGCGCCCGGCCAGCAGGTCACGACGACCGCCATCGGTCCCGACGGCGACCCGATCGCCTTCCAGGTCGTCGAGGGCGGCACGATCGGCGGCGGCGGCGCCCTCGACCTCGTCGTGCTCGCGGTCGCCGCCGGAGCGGCCGGGAACGTCTCCGCCGCGACGGTCACGATCCCGAGCCCGGCCGTCGAGGACGTCACGGCCGTCTCCAACCCGGCCGCCATGACCGGCGGCGCCGACGTCGAGGACGACGAGCAGCTCCACCGCCGCGTGGACGGCGCCCTCAGCGGCAGCGTCGGAGCGGGCAACATCTCCGATTACGAGCGGTGGGGCTTGGCCTATCCCGGCGTCGGATTCGTGACGGTCCGCCCGGTCGCGCGTGGCCCGGGCACCGTGGATGTCTACGTCACCGACATCGACAACGCGCCTATGCCGAGCCCGGCCGTAGATGGCCTGCAGGCGCAGCTCGACCCCGTGGCCGGGCAGGGCCTCGGCCTCGCGCCGATCGGCCACGACGTGCTCGTGCTCACGCCCGACAGCTTCATCGCCGCCATCGTCGCGGAGATCCAGCACGACACCGGCTACACGCTCGACGGCGCCGGCGGTACGCGCGCGACGCAAGCAGCGATCGAGGCGGCGATCCGCCTCTACATCGACGGCCTCGCCGTTGGCGCCGACATCGTGCGCAACAAGGTCGTCGGAGTGATCGTCGGGGTGCGCGGCGTCGCGAACGTCACGACCTCGGGCGGAACCTCGCTCACGATCAACGCGTCGACCGCCGACACGATCGTCGTTCCCGCCGACGAGGTTGCCGTGTCCGGCGCGATCACGCTGACCTGATGGCAACGCTCAGCGATACCGCGGCGGTCCTGTTTGACCACCTCCCCTCGACGTACGGCACGGACCGCGACGACGTCGACCCGATCGTCGCGCGGTGGCTCGAGGCGCTCGCCTTCGAGCTCGACCGCGTCCGCGCACTGGTGATGGCGCTGCGCGCCACCACCATCCCGTCCGCGGCCGACGACACCGTTGGCTCGCTGAGCCGCTGGGAGGGTCAGATGCGGCTTCCCGTCGCTCCGGCGGGCCAGACCGTCGCGCAGCGCCGCGCGCAGCTCGTCGGCGCGATCCTGAGCCGACGCGTCGCGCGGGGCTCGGACTGGACGGCCAGCATGACGAAGGTCGTGGGGTCAGCGGACTGGACGCCGATGGAGCACACGGGACCGAACGAGCTGACGATCGCGATCCCCTACGACGCCGGGACGACGAAGGCGGGGCAGATCGCCGCGCACGCCCGCCGCATCACGCCGGCGAACCAGCAGATCATCTTCCAGCACACAGGCGGTTTCGTTGTCGGCGCGTCGCAGGTCGGCGACACCCTGTAGCGAGGACGCCTCGCTATGAGGCGGCGTTAGGCTACGCGGCGTGACCCAGCACGTACCGCTCGCAGCCGGAGACATCGCCGTGGAGGCGTTTTTCGACGCCGTCCAAGAGATGCTCTCCGGGCTCGCCGTGAACTTCGAGGTCGTGCTGCTCAACAGCACGACCGTCGCCGTGCCAGCCGGCGTCGCCGCGTCGCAGGTTTCCGTCGCGATCGAGGGGCAGTACCGCTGGATCACGGTGCAGATCACGCGGGCGCATCCCGGTGGCGCGGCCGGGGTGTACGACCTCTACGTCACGGCGGCGGCGAACGATCCCGTCAGCGGCGCGCCCGCCGGAAACGACTTCTCGTTCGCGCTCGCCATCGTCCCGACGAACACCCTGCCCGCCGGCGTCGCCATCGCCCGGAAGATGCGCCGGCTGCAGTGGAGCGGGACGGAGATCACGCGGATCGACCGCCTCGACATCGAGCCCCCGCTGCGCCCCCCGCTCGTGACCGCTCTGCCCCTCCTGCAGCCCGTCGGCACCGAAATCGACCTTCAGACGGCCGCGATGGCGTCGGCGGGCGCCGGCCCGTGGCGCTACCGCCGCAACGCGGGCGGCTGGTCGGTCGTGAGCGCAGGCGCGGCCTGGGCGTCGCACCGCGACAGCCAAGACGTCCTCGTGGGTCCTGCCGCGGGCGCATGGACCGGGTTCGGTAGCGACCCGTCGGTAGTGGCGCCGATTGATGGTCACTACCGCGTCCATAGCGTCGCGCAGTTCCGCAACAACTTGGGCGCGCTCGGTGTTGAGATGGGGGTGCGCGTCGGCGCGGTCGATCCCTCGGGCCTGAACGGGACCGCGATGGGGCAGATACCCGCGGCAGACCAGTGGTGCTCACTGAGCCATGTGCGCACGCTGCTATCGGTCCCGGCCGGCACGACGCTGAGCCAGCGCGTTCGATTCGCGGGCGCTACCGGCGTCGTCACGCGCATCGGCGCGGCCCTGATCGTCTCGCCGCTGCAGGCCTGAGTTGGCAACCATGCCCGCCTTCGGGCACCTTGGCCGCCCCGAGTGGGAGTAGGCTTCCCGGTCAATGCCGACCATCGTGAACGGCCGACCCCTCGGCGTCGCACAGAACGGCGTCTTCACCGAGGCGAACACAGACCCGATCCCCGGCGGACGGCTCTGGCCCGAGGCGGCGCTGACGTGGCTCGCGATGCGCGCCGAGTTCATCGCAGACGGCGGCAACCCCGACCACTTCCGGCCCGGCGGCCCGGCCTCGAGCGCCCGGTCGATCGGCCAGCAGCAGCACTTCTGGAGGAGCCAGCCGCCGCCCGCCGCCCGCCCGGGCACGAGCAACCACGGGTGGGCGATCGCCGTCGACATCCCGTTCGCGGACGCGCAGGCGTGGCTCATGCGCAACTGCCAGCGCTTCGGGTGGTCGCACGACGAGGGCGCCCGCGTCGGCGAGGCGTGGCACTACCGCTACGTCGGCGCGTCGCCGGCGCTGCTGCGCAAGCTCAAGCGCGACCCGCTCGCCGGCTACACCGCGAGCGAGAAGCGCTGGGTCAAGGAGTACGACCGCCTCAAGCGCGCGGACCGCGACGCAGCTCGCCGGCGCGTGCTCGTGCACGTCATGCGCGAGCAGCGCAAGCGCATCTGGAAGGCCGCGCAGCCGAAGGCGCGCGGCGGGGACGGGAAGGGCTGGACGAAGACGCGCCGGCGGCGCTACACGTCGCTGCAGGCGCGCACCACATAGGCACCACAACGGAGGGCACCACATGCTGAAGGCATTCGCAGGCGCGCGGCCGGACATCACGCCGGCCCAAACCACGGCGATCATCGCGGCCGTCGCGCAGTTCCTTCGCGCGTTCGGGATCTACGACGTGTCGCCCGAGCAGCAGGACGCGCTCAACGTCGCGTGCGGGCTGCTGCTCGCCGTCGTCCTGGGCGACGTCGGGATCCGCGCCGCCCGCAACTCCGCCGACGCGAAGCGCGACGTCGCCGCGCTGACCGCCGCGCCGCACCCGCCGATGAGCGACCCGCCCGAGGACCCCGAGCACGACGAGCTCATGGCCGAGGGAGAGGACCTCCCCGGCGACGCCGAGGAGTTCGCCGCGCAGCCCGACCAGGCGTCGCGCGTCACCCCCGACGAGCCGCCCGCATGAACCGCAAGCTCTCCGACGCGGGCGCGCACCTGATCGAGTCCTTCGAGGGGTTCAGCTCCAAGCCCTACTGGGACGACGATGGCGGCGTCTGGACGATCGGGTTCGGCAGCACCAAGGGCGTTCGCAAGGACTCGCCGCACATCACGCGCCAGCAGGCCCACGACCGCCTCATGCGCGAGGTCGACGCGACGTACGGCGCCGCGATCAACGCCCTCGGGCTGCCGCTCTCGCAGCCGCAGTTCGACGCGCTGACGAGCTTCGTCTACAACGTCGGGCCGGGCGGCGTCGCGACCTCGACGGGCGTCGGCCGGGCGCTGCGCGCCCGCGACTGGCGGACGGCCGCGGACCGCCTGCTCGACTGGGACAAGGCGGGCGGGCGCCGCCTGCTCGGGCTCACCCGTCGCCGCCGGGCCGAGCGGGCGCTGTTCCTGCGCACGCCGGCGGTCGATCCGCTCGCGGGATACCGGGCCGACGAGAAGCGCTGGATCCGCGAGTACGACGAGCTCAAGCGCGAGAACCGCAACGAGCGCCGCCGCGAGGTTCTGCGCTCGGTGATGACGACGCGCCGCAAGGCGATCTGGACCGCCGGCGAGAAGGCCGGCTGGGACGTCGCCAAGCGCCGCCAGCGCTACCGCAGCCTGCTCGCTCGCACGACCTGACCGCTCGGCGAAGCGTCCAGGTATCGGCGGTCTGCTGCTGTACGCTGACACGACGACGACGCACGGTTCCTCCGGTGCAAGGGGTTGCTTCGGCAAGGCCCGCGTCGTCGTCTCCGGTACGCGCCGGTCCCGTCGCCTTCGGGCGGCGGGACTAGCGCCCGCAGGTTCCCCGCGCTACGGTTGCCAGCGGCAACCCACCACCGGAGGACCGCATGCCCCCGAAGAACGCCGCCAAGACGCCGCCCGCTCAACGCGCCGCCCGCCCGAAGGCGAAGCCGAAGCCGAGGCCGCAGAGCGCGGCCGTCCCGCGCCGGAGCGGCGGCGCCGCTCGCCGACCGCCGGGCCGTGCCCGGCAGCTCCCCCCGCTGACGGCCGACCTCGTCGAGCACTTCGGCGGGCAGGACCGCGTCGACCTGATCGTCTCGGAGTGCGTGCCGCCCGACGCGACCGCTGGCGACGTGCTGCGGCTGCTGCTCGAGGCGCGCCGCCTTCGAGCCGACCCGCTGCGCCACGACGTCTACCTCGCGCGCGGCAGCTCCCGCGACGGCGCCGGCGTCGAGTACTCCGTCGCCGCTAGGCGCGACGCCCTGCTCGCGTTCGCCGAGCGCCAGGACGACTTCGAGGGCTTCGAGGCGGAGGCCGTCTACAAGGGCGACACGTTCGGCCGAGCCGAGCCGATCGCCGACGGCGACACGCTGCGCAAGCGCGCCGGCGTCACGCACACGACCGTCGGCGTGCCCGAGGACGCCGAGCGGCCCGTCGCCGCGTGGTGCATCGTCGCGCGCCGCAACCGGCCGCCCGTCGTCTTCGTCGCTCGAGCGGCCGAGTACATGGCCGCCGCCGACTTCGACGCGCTCGACCCCGACGACCCTCGCAAGCGCTACCCCGACCGCTGGCTCGTCAAGGTCGCGATGTGCTGGCCGCTGCGGATGGCCTTCGGCCTCAACGACGTCGTCGGCGCCGAGGAGCTGACGAAGCGCCCCGACCCGCTGCCCGACCTCGGCGAGCGCGCGGCACCCGCGATCTTCAAGGAGGGCCCGGTGGACGACCTCGACGCACGCATCCTCGACGCCTACACGCAGGCGCAGGCCCTCGACGCGCTGCTGTGGCCGCCCGCGAAGGTCAGCGCCCGCCTCGCTAGCGCCCGCGCGAAGGCCGCCGAGACGGGCGGCGATCCCGCGACGTTCGATGCTCTGCGCGACGAGCTCGCCGCAGAGATCGAGGTCGCCGTCGCCGCCGAGACCGCGCGCCGGCGCGACCCGCACGCGAACCGCCGGCGCCTCGCGGAGCTGCGCGCGTTCGACGCGTCGACGCTCGACGAGGACGACCTGCGCGGCTACCGCACGGAGCTGGCAGCGGTCGAGGCGATGGTCCAGGCTGACGAAGCCTCGGCGGCCACGGCGTAGAGTCGCCGCCATGCAACCCCTGCGCCGTGCGCTAGCGGCTCGTCGTGTGTGCTCGACCATCGCAGCGCGTCGAAAGCGCTCGTCGTGAGCAGGCGGCGTCCGGCGCGCTGTACGAAGGTCCGATATGGCAGCGTCGCGACGGCGAATGAGGCGCTTGACCGCATCGACGCCCAGCGACCTCGCACCGGCAAGCTTCCCGTGCGGGCGTACCAGTGCCCGGTCTGCAAGGGGTGGCATCTGACCTCATCCGTCACTGGTTACGAGCGGCGGCGGGCGTCATGACGTGCCTGCTCACGATCCTGCTCGTCGCGTTCTTCGTGGCCTTGTTCTTTCTCGGCGAGTGCATCCTCAGCGGTGGGGGCGGTCATCCACCCCCGCGCAACCCTCCGCCGCCAAGGGGCCACATTCCGCCGCCTCCGCCTCCGCCACGGAAGGACGACTAGATGTCTGCTTTGCAACGGGACGAACGGCCGGCGGTTCCGTACCCGACGGCGCTGCTGCACTTCCCGGTGCTGCGCCAGTCGACGCTCGCCGGCTTCGCGGACTGCCAGCTCGCCGCAGGCTTCGGTCTGCGGATGGCGATCCCGAAGCCGGGGACGCAGGCGCTCCACACGAGCGGCTTCACGACGCACCGCCAGGCCGCGGGCCGGTTGATCCACGCGACGATCGCCGCGGCGCTCCGCCACATGGTCGAGCGGACCGAGGAGGCGATCGCGCCCGAGATCGTCCTCGACCTGTGGGACCGCGTCGTGCGCCAGGCCGACGCGCCCGTCGAGGACACGTTCGCGCTCCCCGCGCACGAGGACGCGCTCGCGCGCCGAACGCTGCGCAAGTGGGCGCGCGACAACTCGTTCACGATCGCCGAGATATACGGCGTCGAGGAGCGGCTGCAGGCCGTCATCACGTACCCCGACGGAGCGGGCGGCGTCGTCGAGCGGACGCTGACCGGCCAGCTCGACCTCCTGCTCGTCGACCCGAGCGGCGCGCACGCGACCGTGCCCGACTGGAAGGACACGTGGAAGCTCCCGACGAAGAAGGGCGCCGAAGCTGACCTCGACGACTTCGACGACGAGGCGGAGGACGTCGGCGACGACACGCTCAGCCTCGAGGGCTACTTCCAGCAGCGCTTCTACGCGCTGCTGATCTTCCTCTGCCTGCCCGCCGTGCAGTCGGTCACGCTGCGCGAGTTCTACGTCCGGCGGTCCAAGCCGCGCGAGGCGACGATCTGGCGGCACGAGCTGCCGAACCTCGTCGCGTACTTCTCGGCGACGGCGGAGCGCTTCGACCGCTGCTACGAGACGGCGATCATCACGCGCCGCGGCCGCGTGCGCCGGCGCGTCCTCGCGACCGTCGCGCAGTGGGGCGAGCCGAGCCCCGGCGCGCACTGCTCCTACTGCCCCGGCGCGATGGACTGCCCCGTCCCGCCCGAGGCGCGCGAGGCCGGGATGATCACCTCGCCGGCGGAGGCGCAAACCATCGCCGGGATCCTCATCCGCGCCAAGCGCGTCGTCAAGATGACCGAGGCGAGCCTGCGCACCTGGGCGGACCGCGAGGGCCCGGTCCGCGTGAAGGACGCGAAGCGCGACCGCTTCTTTGGCTACGTCGAGGCCGAGCGCGTCGAGCGGCCCTCGCTCAAGAAGCTCAACGAGGCGATGCTCGCCGGACGCGATCCCCGCACGCTCTACCGGGCGAAGACGCATACCCGGTTCGCCGACTTCAGCCCCGACGATCAGGTCAACCGCGAGATCAGCGACGAGGACACCGTCGCGATGTTTGAGGCCGCGGTCGAGCAGGCGAAGGCGAAGCGGCGTCGAAGGTCGGCGGCGTGAAGCGCGGGAAGGGCCTATCGCACGATCCGGCGCGCGCCGCTGAGCGCCGCCAGCGCCGCGAGGCGCGCAGGGCAGCCGAACCCCCACGCCCAGAGGACGCAGCCCGAGAGGCGCGCCGCGCGGCACGCGAGGCGCCCCAATCCGCGACCGACCACGACCGCGACGGCGCCCGCGAGTGGAACCGGGCGGCTCGGCGCGCCGGCTGCGCCATGTGCCGCCACCGCCCGCCGGCGGCGTGGGTCCGCCGCGAGCGCGCCGCCGACCTCGCCCGCATAGACGGCCACCACTGCATCCCGAAGCAGGACCTCAAGCGCTGGGGGCTGTTCTCGCGGCTGTGGGACCTCGCGAACATGCTGCCGCTCTGCCGCTACCACCACTTCCGCCACGAGGACGCGTACGAGCGCGTCCCGCGCGAGCTGCTGCCGCCCGAGGCGTTCGCGTTCGCCGACGAGATCGGCGCCCGGTACGTGCTCGAGGACGACCGCGTCTACCCCGTGGCGGCGTGAGCGGCGCCGGAACTTGCCGCAGGGTGCGGGGCGACGCTCGCAGCTTGAGCGCGCGTCGTGCTACGACCGGACTACCTGACCGCTCGGCGCCGGGGACGCCGACGGCCGAACACTGACTCCCCGCTGGAGGTCGCATGGCAGACGACGAAAGCAAGTCGATTCGAGAGATGGCCGAGGCCGACGCCGACGCCGCAGACGACGCCGAGCTGTTCCCCCTCGGCTCGCTCGAGGGCGACGAGACGACGCTCGCCCAGCTCATCAAGCCCGGCCATACCGTCGAGGTGACGGTCTCGATGGGCACCGCCGAGGTGCCGTCGCCTCGCGGCGGCCTGCTCGACCCCGCCAACGAGGGGATGGTGCTCGTCACGTTCGAGGTCGCCGGCTACACGCCGGTGCCGGTGCGCAGGGGCGATCGCGTCAGCGGCAAGGAGATCACCGGCTGGAAGCTCCGGCAGAACCTCCGCCCGATCCACGTCGAACGGGTGCAGGGCGAGGCCGGCGCGATCGAGGCGGCGTTCGCCGACCTGCTGCGCGCCGACGAGGCCGCGGCCTCGTCGCTGCTCGACCGGATGCGCGACCGCGCAGACAAGGCGCTCGGCGCCCCCGTCTGATCGCAGAAGCACGAACGGCGCCGGGGAGGGCGCCGCTCGTTCGGAGAAGCCACATGACTATGGCCCGCCGGACTGTATTACGTCCGGCGGGCGGAAAAGGAGAGCCCGATGGATCCACCTAAGCCGCCCGACCCGTGGGCGTTTCAGCGCTGGGCGTTCGCGACGACCGTCGGCAATCCGGTCCGCAAGGCCGTGCTGTCGATGCTGGCGATGATGGCCGACAGCTCGAGCGGTAGATGCGAAGCCAAGCAGGCGACGCTCGCCGCGGGCGTCGAGGCCGGCGAGCGCGCCGTGCGCGGGCACCTTCGAGCGCTTGAGCAGGCCGAGGTCATCGCACGGAGGCCGCAGCGCCGGCTGGACGGCAGCCGCCGCGGGGATGAGTTTCTGCTGCTGGCGCCCTGGATCACCGAGTGGCCCGACGGCGAGACGATCATGCGGCACGAGGTGCCGCATGATCCACCCGGCACGGATCGACCGGGCCACCCGGCACAGATCGACCCCGCAGTAACGACCTCTTCTCCGAACGGCCACGCTAAGGCGTCTGGAGGCGCGCGCCCGGACGCGTTTCCCGACGACCTGCCCGAGGCGCTGCACGAGCCCGCGGTCGCCGCCGGGCGGATCCTCAAGGGCGTCGCCGTCGAGCGCGGCCAGGCGAAGCCCGTCACCCGCCTCACCGTCGGCCACGCGGTGCTGACGTACCCCGACCGCGACCACGTGCAGGTCGCCCGAGAGGTCGAGGCGTGGATGCTGCACGGCCGCGGGGCGCAGCGGTCCTGCCGCGACGTCGTCGCTCGCTTCCGCAACTTCCTGAGCAACGCCGAGCCGCGGCCAGGCCCACCGATCGCCGGTTCCGCCGCGCCGCGCGGCGCACCGTCCACCGGATCGGGCAGACTTCGGGCTATGGCTGCCGAACTGCGAGACGAGTAGATGCCCGCCGTGGCCGACCGCGAGCGGATGGCCCGCGCCCTTGAGCTCGTCGCGCTCGTCGAGGAGAGCTTCCCGGCCGCGCGCTTCAACGACGAGCACCGCAAGCGCTACGCCGCCGACGTCGTGCACCTGGACCCCGACGAGGCCGTGGCGGCCGTCGAGGTCCTCAAGCGCACGCCCGGCCGGGACGGCCGGGCGCCCGAGTTCCCGCCGCCCGCCGGCGACGTCTGCCGCGAGGTCGCGCGGCTGCAGGTCGACGCCCCGGACTGGGGCGAGGTCAAGCGCCAGCTCGTGAAGCGCTGGGAGGCGACGATCGAGGCGCGCGAGCGGCCCGACGGCTGGACGTGCCCGCACGACCGCTGCGACGGCTCGGGGATCGTGCACCACGACGAGAAGAACGACTCGTGGCCGTGCGAGTGCCGCGCCGCGATGATCGCCGCGCGCCGGCTCGCCGATCCGCTGCACCCGCTGCTGCGCGAGTTCATCGACGAGGGCTACGTGACGTGGACCGAGGTCGAGGCGGTCGGCCGCGGCATGGCGACGACGCTTGAGTCGCAGATGCGCGCGAAGTGGGAGGCGTTCGCCCGGCAGGCCGTCGAGTCGCGCGCGATCGCCTCGCTCGACGGCCCGCCGACGCTCCGCCGCCTCGAGCGCGCCCGCGACGAGGACGGGCTGCGCAGCGGCCACGAGCCCCGACGGCTCGGCGCCGCGGTCGACGGCGTCGTCGCGGCGCTCACCAGCGGCTCGTGAACCCCGACCGCATCCGCCACTGGGAGGACGACGCGCCGGCCGTCGCGATCTGTGTGTGCGGCGGGTCGCTCATGCTCGTCGAGGACGATCCGCCGCTACCGATCGAGGCGCAGTGCGCGAAGTGCGGCGAGCTGACCGGCGTATCGCGCGACGCGGCGCAGCTCGTCGGTCCGGCGGGGGGAACGCCCGAGGACCTCGGGTTCTGATCGTGCCCGACACGCTGCCGGGCGTCGCGCTGCCCCCGCTGACCTGCCGCCTCCCCGACAACGTGTGGGGGCTCGACCTGTCGACGCGCCGGATCGCGCTCGGCGTCGTCCAGGGCGCCGGGCCGCACCGCCAACCCGAGGTCGGATGGTTCTCGCTTGAGATCGTGCAGCACGAGGGCGGAGCGTCGCGGCTCGCCGGCCTGCTCGACGCCCTCGTGCCGTTCGTGCAGCGGATCGCGACGGCCGCGCCGCCGGCGGCGATCCTCGCCGAGCAGCCCTACGGGCAGGGCAAGGCGCGCCCGCACCCGCAGAGCTACTACGTCGTCGGCGTCGCCCTCGCCGTGCTCGCCCGCGAGTTCCCGCTCGCCGACGTCCAGATGGTCGAGCCGACGAGCTGGAAGGCCGACGCGCTCGGCGCCGGCGCCGGCTTCGCGAAGAAGCCGCGGATCCTGCGCTGGGCGCAGACGACGCTCGACTACACCGGCGACTGCCCAAAGTGCCACGGCCTCGGCAACGCGAAGTGCGACCACGCGTGCCGCGCCCACGACGAGGCCGACTGCCTCGGCGTCGCGACGTGCGCCGCGATCAGATGGTGCAGGGACCGTCGCCTGCGCTAGGCTGTGCGGCGCAACCCCTCGACCCCCCGGAGCCCTCATGGACACACTGATCGCCTACGTCCTCGCCTACGGCGCCCCGCTCGCGTACTTCGCCGGCGGGCTGCTCGCCGTCGTCGCGACCCGCGCCCTGTACGAGCACGCCCTCGTCGTCCAGGCGCAGCGCCGCGCGCGCCGCCGCTCGCAGCGCCGCCGGGGGTTCGTGCTGTGAGCCTCACCGACGAGCAGATCGCCGACGCGCTGGGGGCGCTCGAGGACGGCGCCGTGCTCGTGCGCCCCGGCGATCTGCTCGGGCCGGGCGACGCCGCCGCGATCATCGGCGTCGACCGCTCAACGGTCAGCCGGTGGATCCGCGAGGGCTACATGCCCGAGCCGCTGCAGGTCCTCATGCTGCGCGGCGCGAAGGGCGTCCCGGTCTGGACGCGCCCGACGATCACGAAGTTCGCCGCCGAGCACCACGGGCGCTCCGACGCCGCCGGCCGCCGCCCCCTCGGAACCGCGCAGCGCTGACGATCACCGCGGCATGCTGGATAGGCTTATTGTCGATGCCACGCGTACCGCGAGCGCCGGACCCGCCTCCGGCGATGAGCTACTTCGACGTGCTCGGCCACCGCTTCTACACGCAGCGCAAACCCAGCGAGCCGGCCGGACCCGTGAGCATCTCTCTGCTGCTGACGATCATCGGCCTGATGGTCACCGCGTTCCACGAGCTGACGTACCGCCAGACCGGCGGCGGCGAGTTCCCGGTGCTGCACGTGCTCTCGCACGCAGGCGGCGACATGCTGATGCTGCTCGGGATCCTGATCGCGTCGGTTGCGATCGCGCAGCTTGTCAACGTGCGGGGAGTTCGATGAGGCCGGATAACACGATGCGCTCAGTGCTGCTGGCGCTGGGCATCACGTTCGTGACGCTCGGCTCGGTGTTCACGATCTCGCCCGAGCTGCTCGAGCACTCGCCCGTCGGCTTCGAGCAGCGCGGCGCCGTCCATCACATCTGGCACTACATGATCCTGATCGGCGGCCTGTCGCTGCTGATCGGCCTGCTGATGCCCGACCGCGCGTTTGAGAGGATCGGACTCGTCGGGTGCGGGCTTCCCGTGCTGCTGAACCTCGCCGCCGCCATGCTCGCCGACGATGAGAGCTTCAACACAAGCCTGAGCCCGAGCGTGTCCGGGATCGGCATCGCCCTGCGCGTCGTCGTCCTAGCCCTGATCGTGGTTCGCTTACGCGAGATGCGGGAGGACCGATGAATGGAAACGCTGTCCGCCGCCGAGAGGGCCTGGATCTGGCTGGCCCGGCTGCTCGGCGGGTCGATGTTCGTGTACTCGATGGTGGCGCTCGGGGGGGACGTGCCGACGCCGGCCTACGCTGTGATCGGGGGGCTGCTGGGCGGCGGGTTCGTCTACAAGGCGCAGAAGAAGGCACGAGCGGAGGAGGCCGCCTCGTGACGCGGTTCGTCCGTCGCAACATGTTCGTGCTGTGGGTGGTCATGGTGACGGGCGCCACGCTGATCTTGGCGATCATTGAGGCGGTGTCCCGATGAGCGAGGGCGAGGGCGAGGGCGAGCGCGGACGCGACGGAGCGACGGGCGCCGAGGGACGTGCCGGAACCACGGGCCGCGAGGGGTCCACCGGATCCACGGGCGCGGAGGGGTCCACGGGCGGGGAGGGCCCGCGGGGCGCCGCGGGCGCAAGGGGCGAGCGAGGGCGCGAGGGCGTCACGGGCGCCGAGGGTCGCGCCGGCACGACGGGCGCGGAGGGCCACATCGGCGCCACGGGCGAGGCGGGAGCAGCCGGCGCGCAGGGTCCGCGCGGACGCTACGGCGCCGCCGGCTTCCTGATCCTGATGACGTTCTGCTTCGCCGGTTTCTTGGCGGTCGATAGGCAGGGCGCTCGCAGCGTCCAGGCCGACCGCGACGGCTGCGAAGACGTCAACGTGCTGCGCGTCAACCAGGCGAGGAACTACCTCGCCGATATCCGCCAGACCGAGCGGGCCCTGCGCGGCGAGCTCGGCCCGCTCAGGCAGTTTCGCGGGCAGGCGCAGCGCGGCGTGACGCGCCGCAAGGATTCCCTGCGCCGGCTGCGCGAATCGGTGCAGGAGCACCCGCTGCAGGGCAAGGCGGCGCTGCTCTACCCGAGGGACGAGCGCCGGTATCGCATCGATTGCGTCCGCGCCTACCCCGGATGATCGCCCACGCGGGGCACTGGCTCACCGAGGCGTTGTTCGTCGTGCCGCTCGTGCTGCTCGGCGTTGCGCTGTGGGCCACGCGGCGTTGAGTTGCCGATGACGACCCGCGCGCGCTAGGCTCGCCCTCCGCCCTGTCCGCTACAGTGTGCGGCGCAACCCCTACGGCTTCGGAGGCCACCACATGCGCGCAGTGTCCAGGACCACCCTCGCCCTCGGCGACCTGCTCGAGATCCCGATCGGCGTCGTCGCCGCGACCGGCACGGACGACATCACGTTCGACACGGCCGCGCCCGACGGCGCCCCCCGCGTCCAGCAGTACGTCCACCCCGACCGCTCGCGCACGCTCTACGCGCCGCCGCCGGGCGTCAACCTCGACGAGCTCGACGACGACGCGTTCGAGGCGCTGCAGATCGGCGATCTCACAGCGGTCGAGGTGCCCGAGGTCCTCGACGAGTCGATCAAGGGCAAGCGCGTCGGCGACACGTTCCGCGTCGTCCCGCCGTCGGAGATCGAGTACGCGACCGCTGCGACGAAGCTCGACCGCGTCGAGCTGCTCGAGGTCATCGACTACCGCAAGGTCCCGACCGACCGGCTCGCCGGCGCGTTCTGGCTGCAGCCCGATCCCGGCTTCGAGCGGCCGTTCCGCACGCTCATGGTCGCGATGCGACGCGACGGCAACGCCCTGCTCGTCAAGTGGGCCGCGAAGTCCAGGCAGCGCCTCGGCGTGATCCGCGTCCGGTCGACGCCCGAGGGCGACGCGCTCATGCTCAACGACGTCACGTTCGCCGCGAACCTTCGACCCGCCAGCGATCAGGTCCTCGCAGCCGCGAGCGTCGAGGCCCTCGACGAGCGCGCGGTGACCGCCGCGTGCGCGATCCTCGCCGACCTGCACGGCACCGGCGAGGCGCTCGCGACCGCCCGCGACGACCTGCCGGAGCTGCTGACTAAGATCGTCGAGCACGCCCACGAGGGCATCTACGACGACCCCGCGCGCGTGCTGGAGCTCGCCGCGACCTTCGGCGACGGGCTGGACGAGCGCCACGACCGGCTCGTGCTGTGGGCCGAGGCGCGCTGGCCCGAGCTGGCCGACAAGCGCGAGGAGGTCGAGCGCGTCATCGCGGACGGCGGGGAGGACGTGGGCGAGAAGCTCGCTGCGATCGTCGGCTGACGCCGATGCTCGCGCTAGTCCTGCTGTCGGTCCGCTGCCTCGCGTGCCGCCTGCCGTGGGTCGACACCGCCGACGCACACGAGCACGCGTCCGGCTGCCCGTACTGCGGGCACGCGTGGACGGAGGCGCACGCTCATGCCTGACCGCCTCCAACTCGTCGGCGGCCCGCTCGACGGCCACGAGATCACGAAGCCCGCCGGAAAGTACGCGTGGGTGCGCGGCACCGTATCGGCGCTCCCGTCGCTGCGCGTCCACGACAGCTACAGCCGGCTGCGGCTGCTGCCCGGCGCGAAGGCGCGGTTCCTGCGCGGCGCCGCCGCCTCAAGCAGACCACGCGACGGAGCGGCGCTCTACGAGGACGTCGGCGGCGTCCTGCTGTACGCCGGCCATCGCGTCACGCTCTGCCGCGACTGCGGCGCGTACCACGGCAAGTGCGAAGGAGGCCGCGAGAAGCGTCGCTGCGCGTTCGGGGACAGCGGATGACCGGCAAGGCGCACGGTGCCCGCGAGCGCGAGCAGGACGGGCTTTACATGGACGACGTTCTGCTGCTGCCGCGGGGCGACTGCGCAATATGGGTTGGTCGGGACTTCCCCAACCCCGAAAAGGTCCATGTGCGCGACTGCGTGATCCTCGTCGGGGCGTTCCACATCCGGCCGTTTCTGCGCCGGCGGCGCCTGCGGTGGCTTCGTGACCCCGTCGCCCGTCTCGACCGCTTGATCGCCGTCGACAAGGCGATGCGCTGGACGCTGTGACTGAGCGCTGGCGGGTCGAGCTCGGCGACTGCATTGCGGTCCTCGAGCGGATGCCCGCGGACTCCGTCGACGCCGTCGTGACCGATCCGCCCTACGGCCTTGAGTTCATGGGGCAGGCGTGGGATCGACCGTGGGCGGTCAGCTCGGAGGTTCCCGTCGGCTTCGCGGGCCGCGAGGGGTCGACGCTGCCATCGCACCGCGACGGGCGCAACGCGAACTGCCGGCGCTGCGGCGGCCGCGCCCGCGGCGAGAACCGCTGCGAGTGCCCGGAGCCCGCGTGGGACCGCGCGCCGGCGCAGGACATGCGCGACTTCCAGGCGTGGTGCGAGGTATGGGCGCGCGCCTGCTGGCGCGTCCTCAAGCCCGGCGGAATGCTCCTAGCATTCGGCGGCACCCGCACCGCGCACCGCCTCGCGTGCGGCATCGAGGACGCGGGCTTCGAGATCCGCGACCGAGTACTCACGCTCAACGGGCACGTCCTCGGCGCCGAGGTCGATTGGATCTACGGCTCGGGCTGGCCGAAGTCGCGGAACATCGGCAAGGCGATCGACGCGCGCGCCGGCGCCGAGCGCGAGGTCATCGGCACGAAGGTCGGGCAGCCCGGCTACAGCCTCGCCGAGTCGAAGGGCGGCGCCGTCTACGGCGACGGCATCGGCGGCACCGGCGATCCCGAGCGCGAGGCCGAGATAACCGCGCCCGCGACCCCCGAGGCCGCGAAGTGGGAGGGCTGGGGCACCGCGCTCAAGCCCGCCCACGAGCCGATCATCGTCGCGCGCAAGCCGTGCCGCGGCACCGTCGAGGCGCAGGTCCTCGCGACCGGCACCGGCGCCCTCAACATCGACGCGTGCCGCATCGACTCGGGCCCCTCGCCGTCGGCCGAGCGTCGACAGGGCAGCGCCGCGCATCTCAACCGTCCCCACGGCGCCTCGGGCTGGACGGACCGGCAGAGCGCCGAGAACTACGCGACGACCAGGCCGGGCGAGCAGCTCGGGCGCTGGCCGGCGAACGTCTGCCTCGTGCACTCCCCCGACTGCGAGCGCGTCGGCGAGCGTCGCGTGCCCTCAAGCGTGACCGTGCGCCGTCACGTCGAGCCGGGCACCCCCGAGCCGGGCATCTTCCCGAAGCGCGCTATCGGCGGCGACGACGTGACCTTCGGCGACGGCGACGGCATGGAGACCGTCGAGGCGTGGGACTGCGCGCCCGGCTGCCCCGTCGCGCAGCTCAACCGCCTCTCCGGCGAGCTGTCAAGCGGCGACCCGACCGCCCACGGGGATCCCGCGCGGCGCAACGGCCAGAACACCTACATGGGCGAGTCCAGGCCGGAGGGCACGCCCCTCCTCGGCTACGGCGACCGCGGCGGCGCCTCCCGCTTCTACTACTCGGGCAAGGCGAGCCCCGTCGAGCGCGACGCCGGGCTGGAGGGCTTCGACGAGCGCGAGGCGGGTCAGTTTGAGGACGACGCCTACGCGTGGGCGACGGACGGCCGCGGCAACCCGCGCGCGGCGCCCGTCAGCAAGCGCAACATTCATCCCACCGTCAAGCCGATCGAGCTCATGCGCTGGCTCGTGCGCCTCGTCGCGCCGAAGGGCGCCGTCGTCCTGGACCCGTTCGCGGGCTCGGGCTCGACCGGCTGCGCCGCCGCGCTCGAGGGCGTCCGGTTCGTCGGGATCGAGCGCGACGAGGCGTTCGCGGCGATCGCGCGCGCCCGCGTCACGTTTTGGGCGGGGTTCCCCGTCGGCACGCCCGTCGCTCGCGTCCTCGCGGAGGAGAACGCGCGCCGGCGTGGAAGGGACGAAGCGCACGAGCGCCAGCGGGATGCCCGCGCCGCCGGCCAGCTCGACCTACTCGCGGGCGCCGGGGAGTAACCGCGATGGAAGACGACACGCAGGGGTTCGACGGGGACGGCGGCGGGTCGGAGCAGCGCAAGCGCTCCCCGATCGGCCGCGCGATCGCCGCGGCGCAGGCCGCGCTGGAGGAGGCGATCGAGGCGGAGGGCGGCAAGGTGCTGTGCGCCGTGATGATCGTCCACGCCGGCGGCGTGGCGCCCGACGGAGGGATCGACGCGTGCGCCGACGATGTCGACGGGCCGCAGAGCCCCGACGACCTGCTCGCGTTCGCGCTCAACGGCGTCGCATCGCTCGCCGACCGCTACGGCCTGCCGTTCGCCGTCATGGACGTGCCGACCACCGGGGGGCAGGGATGAGCAGCACAAAGATCGAGTGGGCGACCGACGTCTACAACGCGTTCACCGGCTGCGACCGCCTGTCGCCCGGCTGCGCGCACTGCTACGCCCTGGACTACGCGCTGCGACTCAAGGCGCAGGAGATCGGGCGCGCCGCGAAGATGATCGCCGACGGCAAGCCCGAGCCCGTCATGCGCTACCAGCACGACGGCGACCCGCGCACGAGCGGGCCCGGCTTCGGATTCACGGTGCACTGGGACAAGCTCGAGCGCCCGCCGCGCTTCAAGGCGGGCGCCCGCGTCTTCGTCAACTCCATGAGCGACGTGTTCCACGAGAACGCGCCGTGGGCCGCGCACCTCGCGCTGTGGCGCGTCTTCGCCGCACGCCCAGACGTGCATTGGCTCGTGCTCACCAAGCGCGCCGAGCGGATGCGCGACGTTGTAGATCAGCTCGGCTTCGCCGGCGGCTGGCCGGAGTGGCCGCTGCGCAACGTGTGGCTCGGCGTGTCGATCGAGAACCGCCGGTTCGTGCACCGCGCCGACGAGCTGCGCGACACCGCAGCAGCCGTGCGCTTCATCTCCGCCGAGCCGCTGCTCGGACCGCTGATCTATGACACCGCGATCATGGAGCCGAGCACGGGCAGCTACAACCCGTGCTGGCACGACGATCGATTGTCGCCCGGCCAGGAGTACCCGACCTCGACGCCGGAGCTCGACCTGGCCAGCATGGACTGGCTCATCGCCGGCGGCGAGTCGGGCAAGGGGCATCGCCGCCTCGACCTCGGGTGGATGCGCGCGCTACGCGACGAGTGCGCCGCGCAGGGCACGGCGCTGTTCGTCAAGCAGCTCGGCGGCCACCGGCCCGGCGACAGGCTCGAGGATCTCCCCGAGGATCTGCGGATCCGCGACTTCCCGGCCGTGTACGCGCGCCAACCCGCCGCGTAAGTCGAGTGGAGACCTCCAGCGGGTCTGCTACACTGTGCGGCGCAACCCCTTGTCGATCTAACGGAGGTCTCGCCGTGTCTGCCTCAACCACAGCCGTCCGCGTCCCCGGCTGGGAGCGCGTGCTCAACGCGTTCATGGCCGCGCCCGACCGCACCCTCACGAACGTGCAGCTCGGCGACGTCCCCGGCGTCCAAGCGTTCCACCAGCGCATCCAGGACATGCGGCGCTACGGCTACGTCGTGACCGAGGCCGTGCTCGTCAAGAAGGGCCGCTACGCCTACACCCTCGTGGGCGTCCGCGGCGACGAGGGCGTCTCCGACCTGCGACACGCCGACGCGCTGCCGCACCTTCACGACGAGGCGATCGACGCCGCGATCCGCGACGCCGAGGGCGCGATCGAGGCCAACCGCGAGGCGCTCGCCAAGCGCGAGCGGGCACCCATCCGCCCGCCCGCCCGCACCGTCGAGCAGTCGCGGATGGTCCGCGACGCCGTCGCGTCGCTGCAGGACGGCCTGCCCGAGGGCGTGCTCGCCGACCTCGGCGACGGCCGCGACGACCTGCTCTCGCTGGCGCACGCCGCCCGCGACGCGATGACCGTCTACAGCAGCAGCGTGGCGGCAGAGGTCATCTCCGCGCACCGCACCGCGCTCGTCGCCGTCCTCAACGTCCTCGGCGACCCGCCCCCGATCGAAAGCGCCGACATTCTCGTGGCGTGGGCGCAGGAGCGCCGCGACAGCATCGTCGCCGCTGAGATCGCGGCCGACCGCGCGGAGCGCCGCCCCGCCGCACGCGCGCCGCGCGCCGACCGCGCGCCGACCGGCCCGACGCTCATGCGCAAGGCGCTGGAGCACCACGAGCAGCCGATGCACTCCGCCAAGATCGCCGCATGGGTCATGGAGAACGGCGGCGCAGACGTCTACAAGGGCAAGACGCCGGCCGCGACGATGGCCGCTCAGCTCGCCACCAGCAACAAGGAGGAGGCGGAGTTCGTGAAGGTCGCGCCCGGCTGCTACGCCCTGCGCGAGTGGACCGGCAAGCACGACCAGTTCGGCGACCCCCTCCTCGACCTCGACCCGATCCGATGACCCTTGCGCTGCTGCCGCTCGCGTGCGTGTCGCCGACGGTCGTCGTCGTGCTCTGCCTCATCATCGCGTTCCTCGTGTTCATCGGCGCGACGGCATGACGCCCGCGAAGACGCTGAGGCTCGGCAAGGGGCTCGCGCTGCCCGTCGCGGCCGTGACCCGTACCGTCGCGGTCGTCGGGCAGAAGGGCACCGGCAAGACGTCGACCGCCGTCGTCCTCGTCGAGGAGGCGGCGGCCGCGGGCGCCCGGTTCGCGTGGATGGACCCGACCGGCGCGGCGTCGGGGCTGCGCGCGAACGCGAAGGGCGACGGTCCCGGCCTCGATTGCGTCGTCATGGGCGGCTACAACGGCGACGTCCCGCTGTCCTCGGGCGCCGGCGCGGTCGTCGCCCGCCTCGTCGTCGTCGAGGGCTACAGCATCGTCTGCGACCTCGAGCGGATGCCGCGCTCCGAGCAGATCACGTTCGTCGCCGACTTCGCCGAGGCCGCGCTTGAGCTGTGCCGCTCGGCCGTGCTCGTGGTCTTCGACGAGGCGCCCCGCTTCGCGCCGCAGGGCGGCGCCGGCATAGACGACGACGGCACCCGCTGCCGCGTCGCCGTGACCGAGGCCGTCATGCTCGGGCGCCGCAAGGGACTCGGAACGATCCTCATCTCCCAGCGGCCGTCGAAGCTGCACAAAGACGTGCTGGAGCAGGCCGACGTACTGATCGCGCACCGCCTCATGGGCAACAACGACCGCAAGGCGATCAAGGGCTGGCTCGAGGACCACGAGGAGGGCGACGACTGGCTCGCGCGCATCTCAAGCCTCGACACCGGCCAGGCCGTCGTGCTCGGCCCCGAGTACCGCGTGGGCGGCGTCTTCCAGGTCCGCGCGAAGCGGACGTTCGACTCGTCGGCGACGCCCGAGGTCGGCGCGGAGCTGCTCGACGCGCCGCAGCGAGCATCGATCGACCTCGCCGACCTTGAGGCGAAGATGGGCACCGCGCTGGAGGCCGCGCAGGAGAACGACCCGGCCGCGCTCAAGCGCAAGGTCGAGCGCCTCGAGCGCCAGCTTGAGGAGGGCGGCGGCGCCGACGTCGAGGAGCTGCGGGCCGCGTGCGCGAGGATCGCCGACCTTGAGGCCAACCAGCTCGGGGACGGCCAGCGCGCGGAACTGCGCGTACGCTTCCACAACGCCGACGAGAGCGCCGACGCCCTCGAGCGCGTTATGACACAGCTTCACGACGAACTGGACCGGCTCGCCACCGGCCTGCTCGACATCGGCGTCGATCTCGACTTCACGGCGGACGACGGCGCGGCGCGCAGCGCCCCGACCGGCGAGAAGGGGGTCCAAAGCGTCGCGGCCCCGACTGCCCCGGCTCAAGGCGACAGAGCGCCGGATCAGCAGTCAAACGGCGACGGACGTGCGCCCTCGTCGTCCCCCGCGGGGGGTGGGAACGCAGTAGACGCCGGTGGCGCCCGCGCGCAGCCGGCGTCTTCGATTGAGCGGCGACCGCCGCCCGCCGATCCGGCGCGGCGCGCCGACCAGCCCGAGCTCGTCGCGGGCGCCCGGCGGATGCTCGACGCGCTGCGGCGCTACCCGCCGCTGACGCGCGCGGAGCTGGCGACGCTCGCCAACTCGTTCGGCGGGTCGATGCGGACGAACCTCTCCGCGCTCAAGGGCCTCGGCTACGTGGACGAGCAGGACGGCCGCGTCGCGCTCACCGCCGAGGGCGACATGGCCGCCGGCGGACCGGCGAAGCCCTGGACGCCCGACGAGGTCATCGCGAAGCACTCCGGCAAGCTCGTCGCCGGCGCGCGCCGCGTCCTCGGCGTCGTCATGCGCGGCGGACTGGACGGCGGGTTCACCCGCGCCGAACTCGAGCGGCTCGCCGACAGCAAGGGCGGCTCGTTCCGCACGAACCTGTCGAAGCTCAAGACGCTCGGGCTCGTCGAGGAGCGCAACCGCCGCGTCTACCCCGGCCACGCGCTGTACGCGAGGCAGATCGCCCACCGGCGATGAGCGAGCACGTCCACGACTACCAGCCCGTCGTTCGGCGGGTGCCGGGCACGTCGCTGGAGATGATCGACGGCTACCGCTGCGCGTGCGGTCAGCGCCGTCCGCTCGCGGCCAGCACCTTCGACCCGCTCGCGAACGCGCGCGCCGCCCTCGCCATCTACCGCCGCCGCTTCCGGCAGTGGCGCAAGGAGCCCGAATGACCGACGAACCCCGCCCGCTGCTGACCGTGCTGGAGGTCCCGCTCGGAGACCTGCACCCCGACGCGTCGAACCCCCGCAAGATCAACGGCCGCCGCATGGCGATCCTCAAGCAGCAGGTCGCCGACGACGACTTCATGCGCGCCCGCCCCGTCATCGCGCTGCCCGACGGCATGATCGTCGCCGGGGAGCAGCGGTGGCGCGCGCGAGCGCTGATCAAGCGCGACACGTGCTTCGCGCTGTTCGCCGACCTCGACGAGGACAAGCGCGTGGAGTGGGCGGCGCGCGACAACAACCACGCCGGCGAGTGGGTCGGCGACGCGCTCGGCGAGCTGCTCGGCGACGAGCGCCGACCGGACCGCCTCGCGCTCATGGGCTTCACGACCGACGACGTCGAGAAGCTCGTCAAGCCCGCCAAGCGCGAGCGCGGATCCGCCGCAGGCTCCGACGACCTGCCCGACGTCGTGGACGACCCCGTCACCAGGCCCGGCGACCTGATCGAGCTCGGGGCGCACCGCCTGCTCTGCGGCGACTCTACGACCGGCAGCGACCTCGACCGGCTGCTCGCCGGCCAGCGCGTCGACGCCGTCATCATGGATCCGCCGTACGCGATCTACGGCAGCTCGACCGGCCTCGCGGCGGAGGTCGCCGACGACAAGATGGTCCGCCCGTTCTTCCGCGAGGCGCTGCGCGCCGCGAACCGCGCGCTCATCCCGTTCGGGCACTGCTACGTCTGCTGCGACTGGCGGAGCTGGGCGTCGTGGTGGGAGGTCGCGAAGGGCACCGGCATCTCGCCGAAGAACATGATCGTGTGGGACAAGCGCGGCAGCGGGCTCGGCAACAACTACGCGAACACGCACGAGCTGCTGTTCTTCGCGACGGCGATCCCGCGGCGCACGCGGATGACCGTCGACAACCCCGGCCAGCGCCCCGTCCTGGACTCGAACGTCTGGCACATCGCGCGCGTCCCGTCGGGCGAGGACCGCATCCACAACGCGCAGAAGCCCGTCGAGCTCGTGACGCGCGCGCTGACGAACTCCACGGTCGCCGGCGAGCGCGTCCTGGACCTGTTCGCGGGCTCGGGCACGACGCTCATCGCCGCCGAGCAGGAGGGCCGGACCGCGTTCGCGATGGAGATCGACCCGGCCTGGTGCGACGCGATCGTCACCCGCTGGGAGCGCCTCACCGGGCAGCAGGCGAAGCGGCCCCGCCGACGCGCGAAGAAGCCGCCCGCAGGCAAGCCGTAGCCGCTACAGTGTGCGGCGCAAGCAACCCCGGAGAGGACCCGATGCACCTGACGCCCATCCAGCTCCGCGCGGCGCTCACGCAGGCGCTCGCCGCGCTCGAGGCCGCAGGCGTGCCGGCCGAGAACGTCGTGCTCGGCTTCACGAACACGCCGCGCGACGACGAGGACACCGCCTACGAAACGCACGTCGGCGCCGGCCACGAGCTAGACACGGCCTCGCTCGTGCACCTCGTCGCCGAGGACCTCGCGGAGGAGGCGGGCGCCGCAGCCGTCGCGCTCACCCGCCGCGAGCAGTGCACGCGCTGCGGCTCGCCGCGCTGGCGGTTCCGTCAGCGTCGGCGCCCGCCGCGCCGCGGCCAGCCGCCGGGCATCTACATTGAGACGTTCGACGAGTGCATGGACTGCGGCGAGCGCGGGCCCTCGCGATGAGCACCGAAACCCTCGACGAGCGCATCGCGAAGATGTCGCGCACGATCCAGACGAAGAACGAGGAGATCGCGCAGCTCCAGGGCTCCCTCGACGGCGCCGTCGCTCGCGCCGGCGAGGCGGACCGCCAGGCGCGCGAGGCGCGCGACGCGCTCGCCAGCGCCCGCCGGGACGCCGCGGCCGCGTCCACGCTGCGCGTCGACCTGCAGCGCGCCCGCGAGGACCTCACCGAGGCGCGCCACCAACTCAAGGTCGCGCGGGAGCTGGCGCCGCCCGACGAGTCGCAGATAGTCGCGGCGCTCCGCGAGGCGTACGACGCGAAGGAGGCCGAGCTGCGCGAGGAGCTGCGCGAGGTCCAGGCCGACCTCGCCGCCCTGCGCGACGAGCACGGAGAGCTTGAGTCGACCGCCGAGGAGCGCCGCGACTGGGCGAACCTGACGCAGGGCGAGCTCGACGAGGTCGCCGAGGCGCTCGGTCTGCCGAAGGACGGGAAGCACGGCGCCGTGGCCGTGGCCGTGGCCGGGCTGCTGCGGCGCCTTGAGCTCGCCGAGCACCAGGGCGCGATCGCCCGCGAGGCTGCAGCCGCAGTGGACGGGCGGCTGGAGGAGGCCAGGCGCGCCGGCGGCGGCGATCCCGCCGAGGCGCCCACGGAGGGCGTCCGGGAGCGCCTCAACGCCCTCGCGACGATCGCGCTCAAGCTCGGGCTGCGCCGCAACGCGAAGCCCGACGTGATCCTTGAGGCGTTCATCCGCGCCGAGCTGACCGCGCACGAGGCCGGCATGCAGGCCAGCGTCGGGCCAGGTGAGGCCACCGCGGTCGAGCGCCTCGAGCGCCTGCTCGTCGCGCTGTGGCCCGACCGCAACGTCCACGACGCCGAAACGACGCCGACGCTCGAGTCGGTCCCCGACGCCGTCGAGCGCATCGAGGAGCTGCGCGACATGGCCGACGAGTGGGCGGACGGCGGACGCCCGGCCGGACCGGCGACGGACCTCATGCAGCGCCTGTTCGACGCGCTGCTCGCTCGCGTCGAGGCGGGCGAGGCGGATACTGACATGCTCGACCGGCTAGAACGCCTCGCGAAGGAGACGACATGACCGACGACCGCACCGACGCCGAGCGCCTCAACGACGCGCTCACAGACGGCGCGCTCGCCGTCGCGTCCGTCGTCGGCCTACCCTCCCACGATGCGCGCGAGGATCGCATCCGCCTGCACTGCGACCTCGTCGACCGCGACCGCGTACCCGAGCTCGCGTGGAAGGCGGCGTGCATGGCCGTCGACTATCTGACCGTCGCGATGGGTGTCCTCGCCGACGGCGCCGCCATCAGCGTCGAGGATGGCCTCGCCGCCATGACCCGAAAGGACCCGCCCCCATGCTGATCTTTCGCCCCGAGCTGGCCGCGAAGGTCATGGACGGCACGAAGACGCAGACGCGCCGCGCGCTGTCGGACAACCCGCGGTCCCCGTGGTGGCGCGGCAAGTGCGCGCACGAGCCCGGCAGCCGCCACGCCGTATGCCCCGGCCGCTCGCAGCACGGCATCGGCTTCGTCGTCGTCGAGGACGTCGCGCTCGTGCGCCTCGGGCACATCACGCACGACGGCGCGCTCGCCGAGGGCTGCGCCGACGTCCGCGACTTCATCACCACGTGGGAGCAGATCAACGGCGCGTGGAAGCCGCGCGAGCGCGTCTGGCTCATCCGCTTCCACGTCGAGATCTCTGCCGACCGCGTGACGCTATGAGCGACGGCTACTTCACCCCCGACGAGGCGGCGACCGCAGCAATCACGCTGCACGCCGCTGGCCTCAACGTCTACGTCTCGCTTCGCCACCCGTCGCGAAGCGGCGTCCTCTATCAGGGTGACAGCGAGCGCGCGCAGGGACGCTCGGCGACCGTCGGCGTCGAGGCCGCGCACGACCTCCCGATCGACGAAATGGTCAAGCTGCGGACCCGCATCCGACGCCTCGGCTATGACGCCGAGGTCGAGGCCGGCAACATGGCCATCCTCGGAGATTGGACGAAACCGTGAACACGGCCACGATCAGCGTCCACCTCCGCTACGGCGACAGCGACGACGCCGCCGATGCCGTACGCAAGCTGCACGACGACCTCATCACCCCCGCCGCGCCCGCGCACTCCTGCGACGCCGAGCTGCGCGCATCCCCCGCCTTCCAGCCGAACCACTGCGAGGACGGCGCCCTCTGGACGTGCTCATGCGGCAAGGTCTACGAGCACGTCTGCGACGAGGCCGAGGGCTGCTTGTGGCACGAGGTGGACGCGTAGATGGGACAGCCCGGCAAGGTCAAGGCGCCCCCCAAGCTCAAGCTCGCGAAGGCGCCGCAGCTACCGCACGGCGCCGTCATCGTCGGCGCCGTCCCCGTCACCCGCGACGGCCAGCACAGCCCCGAGACCGGACCCGACCGCGCCGCCCGACTCCGCGCCCTCACGCATGGCCGGTAGACCACAAAAACGCGCCCGCGAAGCCGCTGCCGCAGCGTCGGGAGAGGACGGTTCGCACGCACGCGCTCCGCGGGCCAGGCCCGGCACCAAGCGCGACCGGGCGAAGACGTCGCCGAAGACCAAGCGCGGACCGGACCGCCCGCGCTTCGAGCCGGCCAGCGACGTCGACTTCGCGCGCGTCCAGGAGGGCGTGGCGCGCGCCGCGATGGCCGCCGACGTCGCGCGGCGGGCCGGGACGCCGGCGCAGCGCGCGCAGGCGCTCGCGGAGTTCGGGCTCGTCCCGACCGGCAAGGCCGCAGACGACAAGAAGCTGTTGGACGCTGCGGCCCGCGTGAAGCGCGACGAGGGGATCGTCGCCGCGTGGGCGCTCGGGCTGACGCCGCCGACGATCGCCGCGCAGTTCGACCTCAGCTCGGACCACGTCGCGAGGATCATCGACGCACACCGCCAGCGCCGCGCCCGCGTCCCGCTGCCGCTGTCGGGCGACCTGCTGCACGACGCGCTGGAGGCGCTCGAGGCGCAGATGGAGCGCTGCACCCTCATCGCGTCGCGGCCGGGCGCTGGCGACTCGGCGAAGGTCGGAGCGATCCGCACGTGGGAGAGCATGTTCGTCACGCGGCTGGAGCTGCTGCAGGCGATGGGCCACGTGTCGCAGGCGCCGAGCGCCGAGGCGCGACTCGCCCGGGCGCGCGACCTGCTGCGCGGCCTGCTCGACGGCCTGCGCGACGAGAACGTGCCGCAGGACGTCCTCGACCGCGTCGCCGCGCGCGTCCTGCACGCCGGCGGCGGCGAGGATCTGGAGAACGTGATCACCATCGAAGGGAGAGCCCGATAATGCGCCAGACCGCACCCGAGCCCACCGTCCTGCTGTCGCTCGTCGAGCGGCTCGCCTACCGCCCCGAGTGGACGTTCGGCGTCGCCGACATAGACCGCGGGCAGGGAAGCGAGGGCCTGACGTTCACCGTCACGACCGTCGGCTTCGACAGCTACCACCCCGAGCGCGGCCAGACGTACCGCGTCGCCCACTACTTCCCCGTCCCGCCGGCGGCGTACGACGAGCGCTCGTGGCGGCGCTGGCTGCTGGACCGCCTGCTCGAGGTTGAGCGCCACGAGGCGTGCGAGTTCTTCCAGATCGACGGCGAGCGTCCCTACGCCCCGCACCACGGGCCCGGCAACGACCCCTACCTCGTCTTCGAGCACGGCAGCGACGAGGACGCGCGGACGTCCTTTCGCGGGGAACTCAAGCCGGGGTGACCAGCGTCCGCGACCTCATGGAGCCCGAGCCCGCGCCGTTCACGGGCACGCCGTGGTGGGAGCAGCGGATGGTCGGCTTCGACCTAGAAACGACGGCCGCCGACCCCGAGGAGGCGCGGATCGTCGTCGCGGCCGTCGTTGAGGTCGGCGCCGGCCTGCCGCCCGTGTCGCGGTCGTGGCTCGTCGATCCGGGTATTCCAATACCCGCCGAGGCGACGGCCGTGCACGGCATCACGACCGAGCAGGCGCGCGAGGCCGGCTACTTCGCCGGCGACGTGATCGCCGAGCTCGTCGAGCACCTCGCGCGACGCCCCGAGGGCGCCGCGCTCGTGGACTACAACGCCCCGTTCGACGTGACGATCCTCGACCGCGAGGCGCGCCGGTACGGCGTCGAGCCGCTCACCGACCGCGGGCCGCTGCTCGTCGTCGACCCGCTCGTGATCGACAAGCACCTCGACCGCTACCGCAGCGGCTCGCGCAAGCTCGCCGACGTCGCGGCGCGCTACGGCGCCGACCTCGACGGCGACGGCCACGACGCCGACTTCGACGCCCTGCTCGCGTGCCGCCTCGCGTGGGCGATCGCCACCCGCGGACGCGTCATCCGCAAGGGCGCGTGGGAGCAGGACCCGCTGCAGCACGACTGGGATCGCATCCGCCCCGACCTCGCCGCTCTGCACGAGGCGCAGCGCCAATGGGCGTACGTCCAGGCGCGCGGCCTCGCGCGCCACCTCCGCCAGGAGATCCGCACTGACTGGCCGCTCGTGCCCTGTTCTGTTCCGTTGATCGCCGACCAGGCGAACAAATAGCCCGTGGCGCTGCTCAGCGACGACGAGTGCTGGACCTGCGGCGCGCGCCGCGGCCTGCTCGTCGTGTGGTACTGGCGCCCCGCGCGCCCGTTCGGCAACGGCAGCCTGCCGCCGCACCTCTACGCCCGCCCGAGCTGCATGGATGCAGCAGCGTGCAACGCCCGCGTGCGCAAGCGCCGCGACCGCGCGCAGCAGCGCGCCGGCGCGATCTTCGTCCACGAGCGCCCGTGCGCGAACCCGCCCCTCGACGCGTGCCAATGGTGCGGCGAACCGATCGAGCTCGCCGACCCGACCGACTACCGCCGTCGGCAGCGCACGATGCATCAGGGCGACGAGCACGAGGTCGGCGACCGCAACTGCCGCCACGAGTCCGCCGGCGCCCGCGTGTGGAACGCCCGCGACGCGCTGCGCAGCGCCGCGCGCCACGCTGGCCAGACCGCGCTCGCCTGCGCCGACTGCGGCGAGGTCGTCGAGCAGCTCGGCGACGACGGACGCTGGCGCGGACTCCAGACCGCCACCGTTGACGGGCGCACCGTCAGCACGCGCGTCCCGCATTGGGAGGCTGACCACGAGCAGGCGCTCGAGGACGGCGGCGAGCACACGATGGAGAACCTGCGCTGCCGATGCGTCCCGTGCCACCAGGCGAAGACGGCGCGCGAAGCCCGCGAGCGCGCCGCCCGACGTTCCGCCTTTGCAAAGGCAGAGCCGTGACGACGAGCACCGCCGCACGGATCCCCGCGCTGCTGGCGCTCGACCAGCGCGTGCTCGACGCCCTCGCCGTCGACCGCGGGCGCCGAGGCGATCGCGTCGCGCAGCTCGTGCACGGCGCGCCCGGCTGGCGCTGCACGAGCTGCAACCGCGAGGTGCTCGTCGAAGATCGGCTGCGTCGCGCGTGGGGCAAGGGCGAGCCGATCCGCTGCCTTGTATGTCTCGACCGCGCCCAGCGGGACGCCCGCGCTGTCGGCGGCTGGCTGTCGTTCGTCGACATGCCGCGAACGCTGTACCCCGTACTCAGTACAACGCCCGAGCAGCGCCGCGAGATCCGCGAGGTCCTCCGCGGCCTCGAGCGCGTCGACCAGGCGCAGCAGACGGGAGGATGGTGGCGCCGTGTCCGGTGAGGGTCGGCGATGCCCGCCCCCGGCCATGCTCCGGGCGGGATGGGGCTGGGGGCAATCACCCGCCGCTCACATCGCCGCGCCGAACTCTAGCGCGTTGCGTGCTGCGGCAAACTTGCAGGTCAACGAGGCCGGAGAACCCGGCGGGAAGGTAGGCCAGATGACGGAGGACGAGAAGAACACGCCGGACGTCGAGACCGGCGACGTCGCCGGCGACGTGAACGTCGGCGCGCCCGAGGAGGTCCTGCGCGGCGGCGAGGACCTTCGCCCCGACGAGGCCGACGACGAGCCCGACGACGACTGAGCGCCCGAGGGGTCGGCGACGAAAACACGCCGACCCCTCTCGCGCCCCTGCGCCATGACCGACGAGCACCTCAACCGACGAGCCGCGACGATGAACGCCTTGCCGTTCGTTCGATGGGACCGAGCGATTCCCGGCGGGGGGTTCATGGACGTGTACGGCTGGATAGATCGCGACGACGGGCGGTTTGACTTCGTCCTGCTGACGTTCTTCGACGAGCACCCGCCAGACGCGCCGCCGTGGTGGTCGACGTCCTCGGCGCGCTACTCGGCCGAGATCGCCACCATCCTCGGCGGGAGCACGGACACGCACAACGACTGCCAGCGGATCGATGACGTGTTCGGCGACCGCGTCCCGAATCGAGTCGGGAGCGCATGATCGGCCGCGGTCCGTCCACCGGCCTCGGGCGCATCTTCGACCCGCCAGCAGCCTCCGACGTCGAGGACGAGCTACGGCAGGCGTGGGCGGACGACTCGCGCGAGCAGGGCGTTCAGGTCGCGAGCGCCGACACGTTCCTCGACTTCTCGGCCGCGGTCCCCGAGCCGAAGCGCCCGCTGGACCTCGACCGCTTCCGCTTCCAGCGCGAGCTCTACTCCGACGCCGGCGAGGTCGCGGCGCTCATCAGCGTGATGAAGGCCGCGCAGATCGGCGTGTCGGCGTGGCTCATCCGCTGGGCGCTGCGGACCGCCGACCGGGGCGCCACGACGCTCTACGTCATGCCTCGCGAGCGGCAGGCGACGGAGTTCTCGACGCTGCGCCTCGGGACCGTCATCCAGTCGAGCGAGTACCTCCGCGGCAGGCAGGACCTCCGCCGCACCGCGAAGTCCGACACCAAGCGCCTCAAGTCGATCGGCGACGGCTTCCTCGCCGTCCGCGGGTCGAAGTCCGAGGACGAGCTCGTGTCGGTCGACGCCGACGCCCTCGCCCTCGACGAACTCGACCGGCTCGTGCAGAGCAACCTGCCGCGCGTCATGCAGCGCGTAACGGGCCCGCTCGCGTGGAACGTCGTGCGGCAGGTCAGCACGCCGACGATCCCGAACTACGGCATCGCGTCGGCGTTCGCCGACTCAGACCAGCGCCGCTGGACCGTGCGCTGCGGCGGGCTCGAGGGCTCGCGCAAGGCCGCGGGCGGCTGCGGGAAGTGGCACACCCTCGGCGGCATCGAGACGTTCGCGACGCTGCTCGACTACGAGGACGCGATCCTCAACCGCGCCGGCCAGCAGGTCGGCGGCCCGCCGATCGTGCTGCGCTGCGACGACTGCCGCCGCGAGATGGACGTCCGCGAGGGCGAGTGGGTCGCCACGTTCACCGACGGGCAGCGCCCCCGCGGCTACCACGCCCCGAAGTTCGTGGTGCCCGGCGTCAACCTCGCCGGCGTCGTGCACCGCTCCCGCGCCACGAAGGACAAGGCCAGGCGCGCCTTCCACAACGAGGACCTCGGCGAGGCGTGGCAGGCGACGAACGCCGGCCTCACCGACGAGCAGATCGCCGCCGCCGTCCGAGACTACGACATGACCGGGCAGGGCTACATCGGATCCAACCCCGTCACGATGGGGGTCGACGTCGCCGATACCCGCGGCCTCAACGTCCGCATCTCCGAGCACCTGAGCGAGCACGAGAAGCGCGCGATCTGGATCGGGATCGTGGACGACGGCCTCGCGCCCTGGGGCGCCACGACCGGCAGCGCGCACGAGATCCTGTCGGAGATCATGCGCCGCTTCCGCGTCCGCATGGCCGTCATCGACCACGCGCCGGGCGGCCGCCTCACGCGCGGATGGTGCGAGCTGCACTACGGCCGCGCCTACCGCGTGCAGTGGTCCGACAACCAGCGCGCCGTCCTCACCCGCACCGACCCGAAGGGCGACCCGACGAAGCTCGTCGCCCGCTACTACGAGGGCATGGACGCGACGCTCGACCTCATCCGCCAGCAGGCCAACCTTCTGCCGAAGCACCGCCCCGAGAGCTACGACCGCGACCTCAAGGGCCGCGTCCTGCTGGAGGTCGAGATCGAGGAGGACGAGTCCGCCGCGCCGGAGCGGCAAGGCGGCGCGAAGGTCGGCGAGCTCGTGCAGCGCTGGATCAAGGTCGGACCCGACGACTACCTGCAGGCCGAGGCGTACGATGTCATCGCCACACACATGATGTACGTCCACCAGGCCGGCGGGCAGATCGCGGCGCAGGACGGCACGATCGTCGCCGGGCGCTCGACGGACGTGCAGCGCACCGGCGACAGCTACCGCCAGCGCGACGACCTGGACTACACCGCAGGGCCACCCGACGAGCCCCTCGGCGGATGGTAAGGTCGCGCCCAAGCAACCCCGACGGAAGGACCGCATGAGCTACGACGAACCCTCCCACAAGCCCCCCGCGCTGCCCCGCGTGGACTACTTCGGGCCGATGTTCCCGATGTGGCCGAGCAAGATCGAGCGCCCGCCCGAGGATCCCGGCGCGCCCGAGCGCCGGCGCAAGCGCAAGGCGGCGAAGGCAGCCCGCCGACGCAACCGGCAGCGCTGAGCCGTGCCGCTCACCCCCCGCCGCGAGGACCGGCCGTGCGCCGCGCCCGACTGCGGCCTGCCAATCCAGAAGGGCCAGCTCTACGCGCTCGAGCACGGCCAGCCGTTCCACATCGCCTGGGCGCGCCGCGTGAAGTTCGCGGTCCCCCGCCAAGCCCCCACGACGACCCGCAAGGAGATCCATGCCTGACGCCCCCGCCCGCGAGCTGGTGCACGTCCACGACGTCTGCGCGCCGCCCAACATCGCCCGGTCGAGGTTCATGGCCACGGCGCTCAACCGGCCGCACCTCCGCACGACGGCGTGGGCCACCGACCGCGCCGGGATCCCCGACCTCGCGGGCGTCGCGCTGCGCCACCGATCCGGCAGCAACGACGAGGTTCTCGTCGAGCGCGACGGCCTCGCAGCGCTCATCGACCTCGGCGACGGCCGCGCCGCTCTCAGCGTGTCCGGCCAGGACGCCGCCGACGTCGACCGCTTCGTCGTTGAGGTCCGCGACCTGCTGCCGCGCACCGCCCCGGACCCCGAGGCGCCGGAGGTCCCCGTGACGTTCTGGAGCTACCACCCCGCCGGCGTTCGCTCGCGGCGGCGCCGGATCACCGTCCCGCCGTGGGCCGACTGCATGGGCAACTACCCCGAGGCGACGTTCCGCGCCCTGAAGCCGCTCATGGACGGCTTCAAGCCGGGCGCCGCAGGCCAGCTCCTGCTCTGGCACGGCGAGCCGGGCACCGGCAAGACGTACGCGCTGCGCGCCCTCGCGTGGGAGTGGCGCGATTGGTGCGACCTGCACTACATCACCGACCCCGAGGTCCTGTTCGGCGACAACGCGTCCTACATGCTCGACGTGCTGCTCGAGGACGACGGGCCGGAGATGCTGGAGGCGCGAGCCGTCGGCGACATCGCGCTCGACGAGCCCGAGCCGAAGATCGACGAGCGCGCCGCGGACGGCCGCTGGCGCCTGCTCGTGCTCGAGGACACCGGCGAGATGATGAGCGCCGACGCCCGCGAGCGCACGGGGCAGGGCCTCGGGCGGCTGCTCAACGTGGTCGACGGCCTGATCGGGCAGGGCTTGCGGATCCTCGTGCTCGTGACGACCAACGAGCGCATCGGCCGGCTGCACCCCGCCGTCGCGCGCGCGGGCCGCTGCGCCTCGTCGATCCCGTTCCACGCCCTGCCGTACGCCGAGGCCGTCGAGTGGCTCGCCGAGCGCGGCGTCGGTGGCCCCGGCGAGACCGCGCTGCCCGACGATTGGGAGCACGAGCCGCCGAAGGTCGTCACGGCCGCCGACCTGTTCGCGATCGTCGCCGGCGCCGAAACGTCCAGCGATCGCGAGCCCGCGCCCGTGGGGTTCACGTCGTGAGCTTCTCGACCGACGACCTCGTGCGCGGCGCGCCGCCCGCGCTGCCGCTCTGCGCGCCGCTCTGGACCGACACGGCGCACGTCCACTCGACCGCCGCCTTCGACCTCGGCGGCGACGCCGAGCAGATGCGCCGCGCGTACGAGGCGGTCCGCAAGTCCTGGAAGTCCTACACCGAGGAGCCCGCCGTGCCCGAGCCGCCGCCCGCCCCCAGCAGAAACCCATACGCCCGCCGCACCGATGCGCAATGCAGCAGCGGCCCTGATCCTTCCAGCTTCATCACCGCCGCCGACCTGCTCGCCATCGCGCAGCACCGCGAGAGCAAGGGCTATGCGACCGGCTATCGCGAGCGCCACGAGGTCGCCGCCGGCCAGATCGAGCGCGCCTACGACGAGGGCTGGCGCGCCGGTATGGCCGAGCAGCACGACGCGATCGCCAGCACGTTCGGCGAGCGCCTCCACGCCCTGCACGAGCTGCTGCACCTCCTCCCCGACGCGTTCACCAGCTACGCCGACAAGGGCGCGCGGTTCGCCGAGTTCGTCCAGATCGCCGGCGCCGTCACCGGGTCGCTGATCGACGACCACGCCGAGGGGCCCTACGCCGAGCCGACGGACAAGCGGCGCGTTCCGAACCCGCGAGCGATCGACGCGTCCGGCGACGACGAGGGCGCCGCAGCCGCGCTGCTGGACCGCGTCGAGCAGCTCCGCGACTGGCTCAAGCCGTTCTTCGACCGCGAGCTCGCCGCCGTCGACCGCGTCGGCGAGTCCGCCGAATGACGGCGTTCGCGCTCGCGGCGCTCGGGCTCGTCGCGGGCGCCGGCCTCGGGATCTTCGTCACGCGGCGGCTGCACCGCCGCGTGGGCGGCTGGGGCGCCCGCCTGGGCCGCTCGCGGTTCCGCCGCGCGAACCTGCCCGTTGGGGGCTCGTGCACGCTCGTGCTGACGCTGACGCTGCCGACGCCGGGCGTTCTCGTGCCGGTGCTGCTCGGCGCCTCGGCCGCCATGGCGGCGACGGCGATCGGCTGGCGCTACGTCGACCCGCTCCCACCCGCTTAGTCTCACGTTGCGTCGAGACTGGCGGAGCGCTACACTGTGCGGCACAAGCAACCCCGCCGCACGAAGGAGCCCCCCCCAATGATCGTTTCCGCCGTCATCCCCGACGCCCGCAAGCACAAGCGCTCGACCGAGTACGTCTGCTACGTCCGCGACGGTGCCCGCGTGGACGTCCTGCGCAGCAGCGACCCCGACAGGCTTGAGCGCGAGCGCGCGCACCTGCTGGCCGAGGGCGCGACGGTCGACGGCGCGACCTCGCCGAGCCGCGAGCTGACGCCCGAGCAGGCGTCGTTCGCGCTCCGCCTCGCCGACGAGTTCGACACGGTGAGCGCCGAGCTTCTCCCCCTGCGCGGGCGGGCCATCGTCCACGGCACCAACGACGCTGGCGATCAGCGCGTCTGCCTCGTCTTCGCCGACGGCGACGCGGTCACGGCCGACGCCGACGCCGACGGGCGCGTCGTCAACTGCTCCGCATGGGAGCGCAGCCACCTCCTCGCGGAGTGCGGCGCGGCGACGCGGCGCGACGGCTGGCTGTTCGTCGACTGAGATGTACGCCGACCCCGAGAACTGGATGGACCGCGAGCGCGAGGAGGCGCGCGACGCCGCCGCCGAGGACTTCCGCGACGACCGCCCCACGCGCGCGGAAGCCGAGCGCGACGAACGCGACGGCCCGAAGGCCGGGCGATGGACCGGAACCTGCGGCGGCTGCCTCGGCGCGATGTCCTCGGACGACAACGACTTCTGCCTGTGGAAGGGCGGCACGTGGCACCCCGCTTGCCGCACCGCCGACCAAGCGAAAGGAAACACCGATGGCTGAGCAGGACGTCCAGGACGGCGCGGCAACGATCGCGCGCATCGGCGAGGCGTGCGACGCGCTCGCCGACCTCGGCTTCGACAGCGTCGCCGGCGCGCTCGCGCGCAGCACCCGCCAGCGCCGCGGGCTGCTGCGCCGCAAGGTCTACCCGGCAAGCATCGCCCGCGAGCTGATCGACCTCGCAGCCAACGCCGAGCGGCTCGTGCGCGACCTGAGCCCGCCGGGCGACGCGTGGTACTGCCGCGACTGCGGCGCCGAGTTCGAGGAGGCGGAGATCGAGCACGACACGTGCCCGCGCTGCGGCGGCAAGCCGCGCCGCGATCACTGCGACGACCTGCGCGTCCTGACGGGCGGCAGCGACGCCGAGGACGCCGCCCGCGTCGCCACGCTCGGGCGCCTCGTCCGCAGGGTCGAGCACGAGGTCGCAGCCCGCGGCGAATCGCTGGTGCTCGAGTTCGACGAGCAGGACGGCGCCCCCATCGCCGTAGCGATCGAGGCGCCGCGCGACCGCCCCGGCGTCCTCGTGACGACCGCGCTGCACGGCGAGTCGCTCGACGTCGTGCGAGCGCTCCGCCGCAGCGCATGAGCGCCGCAGACTCCGACGAGCCCGAGCCCCTCCTCCCCGAGGTCCTGCTCGGCCTCGCGCGTCAGTCGGCGCAAAAGGCCGGCGAGGTCCTCGCGGAGCCGTGCGCGCCGGCGCACGCCGCATCATGGCTGCGCGCGACCCGCGAGGCGCTCGAGGCGCGCAGGATCGCCGAGGAGCCGCTGAGCGACGGCGAGCGCGCCGCGACCGCCGAGCACGTCAAGGCGCTGCGCGAGAAGAACGCGACGGCCGAGCAGGCGCTCGGCGACGTCGTCGGACAGCGCGACGAGCTGGCCGTGTTTCTCGGCACGATGGCCGGCGAGTTTGAGTCCGCGCAGACCGACACCGCAGGCCGCGTCGCCGCGCGGATCCGCCGCCTGCTCGCCGAGGTGTTCCCCGCCGCCGACGAGCGCGACGACGGCGAGCCGCAGCGATGACCACGATCGACGACGAGATTCAGGCGATCATGGCCGAGACGTTGGAGGCGATCAAGCGCGGCGAGATGCAGCCGGAGAAGGTCCCGTGGTGGTGGGAGCCGCGCCGCGAGGGCGAGATGACGCCCGAGTACCTCGGCCGCGTCCTCGCGGACATCGGGCTGCCAGCGCTCGCGGAGCGCGCGCGGCTCGGGCACTTCGACGACTTCCACGCGCCGGCGGAGGTCGCCGACGGCTTCGAGTTGGTTCGGCTCGTCGTGGAGCTGCGCCGCGAAGCTCAGAACGTCGCGGATCCGCTTGGACACCCGTTCCTCACAGACACGATCACGCTCCGCCGCGAGCGCATCGCGGCCGTTGAGAACGCGGTGCGCCGCGGCGAGTTCGACGCGACGCGGGCGGAGTCCGACCGCTGGGCGGCGTCGAAGGACGGCCAGGACACGTTCGCGGAGCTGCTGCAGAAGAAGCCGGGCCGCAACGACCCGTGCCCGTGCGGGTCGGGACTCAAGTGGAAGCGCTGCTGCGGCGCATGACCGCGCGCCGATGGTTCGCAGCGATCACGCCCGTCGCGGTCGCGATCGCCGCCACCTCGAGCGGCCACGACCTCGTCGACGCCGTCAAGGTCGAGGCGTCCCGCGCGCAGCGCGACGGCTGCCGAACGAAGGCGTGCCGCGTCCGCGTGCTGTGGCGCCACTACCGGGCGCACCCGATGCCGGCGTGCACCTGGAAGCCGGAATCCGGCTGGGATCCGCGCACCGGCGAGTCGTTCCACGGGCGGCCGTGGGCGCTCGGGCGCTACCGCGTCGTCAACCCCTCGAGCGGAGCCGGCGGCAAGTTTCAGTTCCTCCCCTCGACGTGGCGCAGCGTCGGCGGGCTCGGCCTGCCGCAGCACGCGACGCGCGTGCGCCAGGAGGATCTCGCGCGCCGCCTCAAGCGTCGGGATGGGACCGCGCCGTGGGTGAACTGCTAGCGCGCGAGCGCAGACCGTCCCGCCAGCGGGCTATTCTGCGCTCCGTGCCCCCTTGCGATCTGTGCCCGGCAGCGTTTCTCATCGCCGGAGCCGATTCTCAGACGACCGCCTCGCTGTGCCGCATCGACTCGACGACGCGCGGGCAGCACGACGCCGGCGCCGGTCCGGTCGCGCTCGTGCGCCCGACGACGAGCCCCGCCGCGTTCTTCGGCTACTGCCTCAACGGGAAGCTGCAACGCGTCGTGGACCTCGAGCACGAGCTCGGCGCGCTCGCGACGCCCGAGCAGCGCGACATCGCCGAGCGCGCGCGCAACTCCGGCGCGACGCTGAGCTACGACGAGTGCCCGAGCTGGCGCGCCGAGGCGCTCAACCGCCGGGCGGCCCGCCTCGCGGAGCAGCGCGGCGAACGGCGGGTTCATAGTGCCCCCGTCACGTAGCGGCGGCATGTTCGGCGCCGGCCTCGGGCGGCAGCTCGTCGAGGCCGCAGCGAAGCGCACGCTCGGCGTCGACATAGGCGAGGAGCAGACGCTCCGCAGCAAGCTCGTCGAGGCGGTCCAGGACCTACGCCTCGCCGATCGCGCGAACCGCCGCCTCGGGATGCTCATCCTCGGCGCCGCGTCGCGCTTCACCAGCGGGCAGGACGCCGACTCGATGGACCGCCTCTCCGTCGCCGACCGCGTCCGGTCGATCTCCCGCGTCGACAGCCACCTGTTCTACGCCGTGCGGCTGCGCATCGCGTTCTGCTTCGGCCGCGGCGTCACCCCGCCGAAGGCCAACGACGACGAGGTGCAGGTCGTCCTCGACGACTTCTGGAAGGCGCCGGCGAACCGCGCCGAGATCACGAGCGCCGAGGCGCAGTGGCGCTTCGGCAAGGACCTTTTCGAGGTCTGCAACGTCTACACCGTCGTGTTCGCCGACGGCATGGACGGCCGCGTCCTGCTCGCCGGCCTGCAGCACGATCAGGTCGTCGATGTCGTCCGAGACCCGAAGGTATGGGGGCGCGTGCTGTGGTACGTCGTCAAGGAGTTCGTCTACGAGTGGGACTTCGAGCACCATCGCCCGAAGCCGAACCCGAAGCAGCGGACGGTCTACTACGAGGCGTTCGACGGCTTCGAGGCGCTCGAGGTCGAGCTGAAGCAGGGCCGCGCGATGCCCGCGAGCCCGTCGCCCACGCTCATCCGCCCCGGCCGCATCCTGCACACGGCGATCAACCGCGGGCGCGAGCAGGCGTTCGGCGAGCCGGAGATGCGCACGAACCTGCGCTGGGCCGCGTCGTTCGCGGACCTGCTCGCCGGCCAGGTCGAGAAGGCGCGCGCCGCGCAGCAGTACCTCGTCAAGATCACCGCGCAGGGCGCCAGCACCGAGCAGGCGCTCACCGACGCCGCCATGCGCGCCGTCGGGCGCCGCTCCCCGCTGTCGGCGAGCTTCGAGGACCTCGTGCCCGACCCCGACCCCGACCTGCCGCGTCCCGCGCGGCCCGGCTCGCAGTGGTGGCAGAACGAAGCGATGAACGCCGAGCCGTTCACCCTCGACGCCGGCAGCTCCAACGCGAAGCAGGACATGGACGCCGCATCCGCCGCGTTCGCGACCGGCACGAACTTCCCCGCGCACTACTTCACCGGCGACCCGGGCAGCCTCGCCGGCGCGATGGCCGTCGAGCTGCCGGTCCTCAAGCTGACCGACATCGACCAGGAGGTCGCGCTGTCGCCGCTGCGCAAGCTGTGCGACCTGCGCATAGCCCGAGCGATCAAGGTCGGGCTGCTCACAGAACGCCGCGAGCCGACCGAGGAGGAGATGCTCGCCGGCGCCGAGGTCGACGCCGACGGCCTCGTCGAGCGCGACCTGACCTACCAGCTCAACATGCCCGAGGCGCTACGGCGCAACCTCCCCGAGCTCATGGCCCTCGCGACCGACACGCAGAGCACGTGGGATCCGATGGGCCAGTCCGAGCCGCTCCAGCGCGCGCTGCTCGGATTCGTGTTCTCCGAGCTGCTCGACTTCCCCGACTCCCCCGCCCTCATCGAGCGCATCTTCGCCGAGCAGGAGCAGCCGATGGGCGGCGGCGAGGCCGAGGACGACGGGACCGATCCGACGACGTCGACCGGGCCCGACGGCAAGCAGCACCCGCCCGACAACCCGATGGGCGCCAAGCGGCAGAGCGCCGCCGTCGAGTCCGCGCTCGCCGTCGTGTGGGCGCGCCTGCAGGATCCCGAGGACGTCCTCGCCGTCGAGCTGGGCGAGCGGCTGATCGAGGCCGCGACGATCACGCCGAAGCCGCACGACATCCCCAACGCGTTCGGGCAGGGCCAGGACTTCGGGCGCGGCGGCCGCTTCCTGGGCAAGTTTCACCCCGGCGGCATGAGCCCCGGCGCGGGGCGCCCCAAGAGCATCGTGCACCGCCTCGCAGACAAGGCCGTCGCCGCGGTCAAGGCCGGCGCGAACAAGGCGTTCCCGAACGCCGAGCCGCGCTACGACGACTCCGCCCTCGCGCAGTACGAGGCGCAGGAGATCGCGTACGCCCTCGCCGATCCCGGCGCCGAGCCCGGCGCCGAGGAGTCGTGGCTCAAGGACGTCAAGGCCGACGCCCGCCGCGCGAACTCCGCGCTCAACGCCGCGCTCGGGCCGGACCTCGCGAAGTACATCGATCGCAAGTGGGGGCGCGAGGCCGGCGTCCGGCGCGACCTGCTCGACGGCAAGCTCACGATCGACGACGCGACCGACCTCGCCTACGAGCAGTACATGGAAGGCGAGAACCGGCGCGCGCAGCGCGAGAACCTGCGCGACCTCGACTACGGCCTCAACCGCAAGTCGATCCCCTGCTTCTCGTGCGGACGCTTCAAGAAGCGCCCCTCGGACGTCTGCGGCTACTGCGGCGACGATCCTGTCCCTACGGCGAGCGGCTCATCATCGAACCGCTTCGCCAGTGAAACCGCGGCGTTCGACCGCGCGTACGGCTACGGAGGAAACTGACATGGCAGGCATCGGCGCTCGCGTCGTACCCGAAGGACGACTGAAGCTCAGCCGCTCGCCGTCGGCGGACATCGCCGCGGCCGCGATGCAGGCGCAGGAGGCCGCGGGCCTCACCACGGCGGACTTCATCGTCGTCGCCGTCAAACCCGGCACCGCGACGGACGCGATGGCGCGCGAGCTTGAGCGCGTCGCCACGAAGGCGCCGCCCGTCAAGGCGCCCGCCGCGACGTAGGAGCAGCGGGGCTCGTGCCGCCCCAGCGGACACCGCCGCCGCCGGCGACGCAGCCGCGCACGCCGGAGGCGATCGGCGCGCAGCTCGCCAGCGCGACAGCGGCGCCCGCCGGCCTGCTCGCCGCCGGCGCCGTCACGGGCGCGCTGACCGCCGCGGAGGTCCGAGCTATCACCCGCGGCGCGCTCGCGGCTCTGCGCAAGCTGTCGCGCGTGCGCCTCGTCGCGGTCCTGCCGATCGCGCAGCGCCACGCGTCGCCGGTGCGGCCGGGCATCACGCCCGGCCAGGCCTCCCCGTCGACCGGGCGGCGCGGCGCGCTCGAGCTGCTCGCCCTCGACGAGCGCAGGTACGAGGCGACGTTCCGGCGCAAGCAGCTCGCCCGCATCCAGCGGGACCTTCCGCGCGCGCTCGCGCAGCCGACGGACGCCGCGCGACGTCGGCGGCTTGAGGGCCTCATCGGCCGCGAGACGCACTACACCCGGCTGCGCATGGACGCGATCGCTGTCCGCGCCGTCGGGATCGCCGAGTCGCTCAACGTCGAGGAGCGATCCCCCGAGGGCGCCGTCTGGCAGCTCGGGCGCACCATGAACCACACGCCCGGCTGCCTGCTGCTGCACGGCCGCGTGCTCGCGTGGTCCGCGCTGCGGTCCGCCCGCTACGTCCCGCCGGTGCACCTCCGCTGCGACTGCCGACTCGCCGGCCTCGACGAGGCCGTCGAGCGCGGGATCGTCCGCCGACGGATCGTGCCGACAGTCGGCGACTCGCTGCTGCTGATCGCCGCCGCGAAGCGGCTCGAGGGCGACGCGTGACCGGCGAGCGCCTGCCGTCCCCCGATTGGCAGGTCCGCATGGCGCTCGAGGTTCTCCGCGGCGAGGGCATCCCGTTCCTCGTCGCCTGGGCGCTCGCCGTCCGCGGCGAGATATGCGACAGCTACCGATCGGCGCGCGGCACCGCCGAGAAGGACGCAACGTCCGACGCGCACCCCGTCCCGCCGAACCTGCGCACGAGCGAGGGCCAGAAGCGCTGCGCCGGCTGCCGCTTCGTCGCCGACGCCGCCAGCGGCGGCCGGGCGCGCTGCACGCTGTACGGAGCCGACGTGTTCCCCGGCGTGCTGTGGCCGCACCGCACCGACGACCGCCAGCAGTGGCAGAAGGCGATCGCGACCGCCGTGCGCGAGTGGCGCCGCAGCTACGAGGGCGAGCCATCGTCCGTCGCCGCGGTCCTCGACGCGATCAAGCTGCGCGGCGCCGAGTCCGCGAGTGCTGGCGCCCGCGAGTCGCGCGGGCACGTCGCCGCCTGACGCGAACGACACGACGCCCAGCGGCGGTACGCTGCCCGGCATGGCTACCAGCTCCGCGAGGCGCGCCGACGCGACATGGCCCGCCGACTCCGCCCTCGTCGCGCTGGCCGCTCAGCACGGCAGCATGTCGGCCGTCGCCCGAGCCTGCGGGCGCAGCCGCGAATCGCTGCGCGACTTCCTCGCAATCCGCCCGGCGCTCGACTGCACCGTGCGCGCGCACCTTCGGCCACGGCTGACGCCCGAGCAGGCGAAGTCGAACGATCGCCGAGCCAAGCGCGAGTACCAGGCCCGACAGCGTTGCGAGGACCCCGACGAAGTCCGTCGGCAGCGCCGCGAGTCATGGCACCGCACGACGACGCCCGAGCGCCGCCGGGCGGGCAACCTCCGAACCCGCACCGCGAGGGCGCACCTCGTGCCCGCCGAGGCCGACTGGCTGCGCGTGCTCGCGCTCGACCCCTGCGCCTACTGCGGCGCGTCCTGCGCGGAGGTCGACCACATCATCCCGGTAGTCAGCGGCGGCGACAGCTCGCCCGAGAACCTGACCGCATCCTGCCTGCCATGCAACCGCGGGAAGAACGCGCGCCCCCTGCTCGTCTTCCTCGCCGACGAAGGGCGCCCCCAGTGACCACGAGTTCCGCCAGCCTCGATCGTTCGCCGAAGTCCAATTGGGTGCAGGAGGCCGGCGGGCTGCCCCCGTACGTCCGCAAGATCGCCCGCGCGATCCACGAGAAGCGCGGGATCCCGCTGTCGCAGGCGATCCCGTTCGCGATCGGGCGCCTGAAGAAGTGGGCGGCAGGCGGCGACAACGTGACCGCCGAGACGCAGGCGAAGGCCGCGGCAGCGATCGCGGCGTGGAACCGCCTCAAGTCGAAGGCCGGGAAGCTGACCGAGGCCGAGGCGCTCGGAGGCGTCCAGGTCCGCGACGAGAACCTCGGCGTGCCGACCCCGCTGCTCCTCGCGTGGATCGACGAGCTCGACGACGCCGAGCAGCTCGTCGAGGCGGCGCTCGGCGGACACGACGAGAAGCTGCACCCCCGCGACCTGCTCGGCCGGTTCCGCACGAAGGTCGGCGCGCTGAAGGTCGGCGAGTCGGCAACACTGCCGGACGGCCGCAAGGTCGTCAAGACCGACCGCAAGGCGTTTGAGGGCGACAACTACCACGACGTGTACGACGAGAACGGTCGCATTCAGGCCAGCCAATCAAGCGCTCGGCTGGCGGCGGATTCAGCGGCGACACGCAGCGCGCAGTCCACCGACCCCAAGTCGCTCGGCGGCGCGACGAAGTACCGCAACCTCGACGCCTTGCCGGCGAAGTCGGATAGCAAGCCCGTCCGCGACAGCCCGGCCGGCTCGGGGAAGTCGTTCGCCGAGGGCGTGTCGGCGGCGTACAACGCGAACGCCGCGAACGCCGCGAAGGCGAGCCGCCCCGAGGGGGCATCCGACGAGCGCGAGCGGGCTCGGGCGTACCAGGCGCTCGACCCGCTCAAGGTCGGCGACTCCGCGAAGTGGGGCACGCTGACCGTCAAGCGCCTGCCGGACGACTCGCAGGGCCGCGCGCAGTTCGACGTGGACGGCAAGACGATGGGCGGCTCACGGACGATCTCACGCATGGTCGAGAAGGGGCGCGCAACGGCGACCCCCGCCCGAGCGAACACCCCGAGCGCAGACCCGGCCACCCGCCGACGCAACCGGACGACGGGCACGGTGCCGAAGTCGCAGAAGGGTGGCCCGGCGGCGGGGGGGCTGGACACCACGCGCGGCATCTTCCGCAAGTACGACGACGCCGGCCTGCTAGTCGCGCTCCGCGACCCGCAGCTCCAGGGAAAGAATCGTCGGCAGGCGGAGCGGGAGGCGCGCGCCCGAGGGCTCATCTCGGAGGACAAGACGCCGCCGCCGGGCGCGATCGTCCGTGGCAACAAGACCTACATGCCCGGCGATCCCGACTACGAGCGGCTGAGCAAGATCGTCGGACCGCCCGAGCCGGGAAGCCCGGCCGCGCGCAGCATGGCGAAGGTCGGCCAGACGGCCGGCGCATCCGCCACGGTGCACGAGGGCAGGACCGTCAAGGCGGGCGACAAGGTGATCGTCGGTGAGCCGGGCAACGTGACCCGCGACGTGACCGCGACCGTGACGAAGATCGAGGGCGGCAAGGTCCACGTCAAGGGCCCGCACGGCACGAGCTCGCACGATCCCGCCGACGTCCAGGCCACGAGCACGAGCGCCAGCGCCGCCGCCGCCGCCGCAGACCTGCGGCAGCAGCTCAAGCGCGTCAACGCGACGCTCAAGTCCGGGAAGGGCCCGCAGGCGTACGCGAGGCGCCGCAAGGCCGAGATCGAGCAGCAGCTCGCCAAGCTCGTCGAGGCGGCGACCCCGCCGACCCGCGTCAACCTGCGCACGAAGGGCGGGCGCATGGTCAACGTGTCGGTCGCGCACGCCCGCCGGATCCACCTTCAGGGCAACGCCGCGGCCGATCAGCGGCCGGGCGCGAAGCCGCCCGCTGGCGCCCGCGACGGCGACTTCGAGTCGAAGCATCCGCGCGGCGGCAAGGGCTCGACGTCGGGCGGCAAGTTCGTCAAGAAGGGCAGCACCGGGACCGAGGTCCGTGCGATCCAGCGCCGCGTCGGCGCCCGCGTCGACGGAGCGTTCGGCGACAAGACGGCTGCGGCTGTCCGCGCCTTCCAGCAGAAGCACGGCCTCAAGGTCGACGGCATCGTCGGCAAGCAGACCGTCGCCGCGCTCCGCGGCCGCCGCGACGCCAAGCGCGTCGGCACCGGCGAGCTGACGAAGAAAGACCGCGAGTACCTCGCAGGCCACATCAGGGGCACCGGCCGCCAGACCCGCGGCAAGCTCACCAGCCTCGTTGAGGCCGTCACCCCGCCGCAGTTCCTCGAGCGCGTCCAGGCGCTGCAGCCCGGCGAGATCGCGCGGCTGCCCGACGGAGGCGCCGTCAAGCACCACAAGTCCGAGGACGGCCGCGACCTCTGGACCGCCGGGCGCCCGACGTCCTACGGCGAGAACGGCCTGAGCTGGCGCGAGCAGCACCGCACCCCCGAACTCGCCGTCGCGGACGCTCTGAGCGCCTCGGCGGGCTCGACGGACCCCGCGTCGCTCGGCGGCCCGAACCGCTTCGGCGGCTACACCCGCATCGCCGTCAACGGCCGACCCGCCCGCTTCGTCGGCGTGGACGCGAACTGCTCGCCGCTCGTGCGCTACGACGGCGCGAGCGTCGAGCCCGTCGCGGTCACGTGGCCCGAGCTCGTGCTCGCGCCGCGCCTCGTCGAAGCTCACCGCTGACAGCCGCCACGAAGCAGGGCGTAGACTCGCCCGCATGGCCGTCTTCTCCCGATCCAACCTGATCGCGACCGGGTACACGCAAGACCCGCTCCGCGCGGCATCGCAGGGCCACGACCCCTACGACTGGGCCCCGCACGTTCTCCGCGGCGCGCTCGAGGGCAACGCCGTGCTCAGCTTCGACGAGGACGAGGTCGAGAATCTCGTCGCGTCGTGGCTCCTGACGCCGGAGGTCGAGGAGGACGCCGACGAGCTCGCCGGCTATCGCGCCGTCCTGCTCGCGCCCGGGGAGGATCCCGAGGACGGCGACGTGTTGTTCCGCGACGGTGGGCGATGGATCGCGCAGCCTGGCGGCGATCCGGTTGCGATCGCGGGGACCCTGGCCAGCTTTCAGACGCAGCTCGAAACGATGGAAAGCGGTAGCGCGTGGGATGACGCCGACGACGGCCTCGTGCTGACTATCGACGCTGGCATTCCGGCCTGGCGCACCCCGCCGGCCCCGGCCGCTGCGCTCGCTCTCGCCCCGGCCACGTCGGTCCGCAACACGATCCAGGCATCGGCCAACGTCCGCGGCTTGACGATCACCCCGAACGCCGGCCAGAACTTGGGGACGGAGGAGGTCTTCCGCGTCAACGGCCGTGTGGCTGGCGCGACGGCTGGTGGGATGTGGGCTGACGCGCTGGGCAAGCTGCACGTCCAGGGTGATGCGTCGGACACGGCGGGTGTCATCAATATGTACACGCTCACCGAAGCGCGACCCGGTGGTGGCTACTTCCGTCCCGGCATGGAGTGGCACTTCGGAAAGCCGCAGGCGCTTCGCGTCGGCGCGCTCAGCACCGGGCCGGCGGGCGCTCATACGCCGCGCTGGCAGTGCCCGGCGGGCGACGTGACGGACTCCCACGGCCTCGGGCCGGGAAGTCGCATGGACGCGCTCAACGGTCCTGGATTCAGCAACAACGGCTTCGGCGATCTCGTACTCGCGTACCGCATCGACCCGTACGACCAGGCCAAAAGCCAGGACATCATCTACATCCCGGACGAGCGAGACTCACGAGTCGGCATCCATGACAACTACCCGACAGCGACGCTCGACGTTGGGCATCGCTCATGGGTTGGACGTACGGCCGGGATGCGGCTCAACAACACCACCGCTGCGCCGGGCTGGCTTCTGTCGCTTGCGGAGACGGGCTCGCACAAGGGCGGGTTCTACTCGGCGGGCAACGGCTTCCCGAAGCTCGCGGTTGGGCACGGTGCTGTCCCGACGTTTGAGGTCGACGTGCTCGGCACCGTCTCGGCCGACATCTTCCAGCCGCGCAATCTTCAGTCGGGCTTCTCGGGGGACACCAACTACCCACGCATCTCCTCGACGGTGTCAGGTGGGGCGTATCCGTTCAGCGCCACCGGAAACCTCGTACTGCGCGCACGCGGATCGGTGGGCAGCGCGACAGCAGACATCGTGCTCGCGTTCGGGCAGACGCCGACGCCGGGCCTTGTGCTCGGCGGGCCGTCTGGCGCGAACGTGCCCAACCTCTACCTGTTTGGTGCGAGCCCCGCGGACAACACGACGCCCGGTAACAGCGTGATCGTTGCGAAGAACTCGACGGCGAGCCCCGCCAACGCGGGAGCCACATCGCGCCCGGTGGGCTCCATGTTTATGTGGGCTGTGGGCTCGACGATGCGATTCATGGAGCCCGCCGGGTCGGTGGTGCAGATCGGAAACGTCGGCCTTGCGTCCGGCTCGGGCATCGGTTTCACCGCATACGGAACGCACACGCAGGATGCGAAGATCGGCCGTATCGCGGCGGGCGTCCTCGAGACCGACTCGATCATCCGCTACAACGCCGCCGCCTCATGGCAGACGACGGTCGGCGCGGCGGGCGCGGCGAGCGCGCTCCCGGCGACCCCGAGCAAGTACCTCAAGGTCCGCGACGAAGCGGGCACGTCCTACGTTGTGCCCGCCTACGCGGCGGCATAGGGAGAGGCCATGCAGACCCTCGTAATCCCCAAGCCCAAGCCCACCGATCCCGTGGTCACGATCCACGGCCACGATGGACCGGCGATGGTCACCATTCGACGCGATGGCGTCGTGGAGTTCGGCGAGGACTACGACCTGGCCGAGGCTGCGCGACTCTTCTGGGAGGGCGTCGCGCAGCACATGCCGAGCGAACTGACGTGCGAGAGCGCATGACCCCGCCGAAAAAGCTGCGCCTGCTGAAGGTCGTCGTTCAGCCCACCTTCGTCCTCGACGACGGCAAGACGCTCACCGAAGTCTCGGCCGAGCCCGTGGTCGTGCAGCCCGACGACTGGCCCACCTACGCCACCGGCCGCTTCGCCGAGAGCGTCGCGGCCTACGAGGCGCAGGTCAACACGCCGGCGCAGGAGAACGGGCAGCCACCAATCACGAAGAAGCAGCGCGCCGATCGTGCGCGGTCAAAGCACTCCGCCGGATAATCGGCTGAGTTAGTCGCGAGGACTTCCCGCACCCTGCGCCCGTTTCACGCTACGCTGTGCGGCGCAACCCCTCGCCACATTCGATCGGAGGACCCGCAATGGCTGTCACGTCCCCGCCCGCGTCAAACCTCGCGGAGTACAACGCGCCGGCGCCGGAGCGCTCCCTGACGCAGCGCCTCGACGCGCTCGAGCGCGCGAACGTCGTACGCACGAAGCGCGCCGAACTCAAGCGCGACCTCAAGGGCGGCCGCAAGTCGATCCACCGGCTGCTCATGGACCCCCCCGACTACGTCGAGACCGCGAAGGTCTTCGACATGCTGCTCGCGGTGCCGAAGGTGGGAAGGGTGAAGGCGAACAAGGTCCTCACCCAGTGCCGCATCTCGCCGAGCAAGACGATCGGCGGCCTGTCGCAGCGCCAGCGCGACGAGCTCGTCTCGCTGCTGCGCCGATGAACCTTCGCGAGCGCTTCGACGCGAAGGTCGACCGGACGCCGGGCCACGGTCCCGAGGGCCTCTGCCACGTCTGGACGGGCACGACTACGCGCGGCGGCTACGGCATGTTCTGGCTCAACGGCCGGATGCAGCTCGCACACCGCGTGGCGCGCTTCCTCGCGACCGGCGAGTGGCCCGCCTTCAAGGTCCTGCACTCGTGCGACTTTCCGCCGTGCGTGCGCGAAGACCACCTGTTCGACGGCACGCAGGCCGACAACGTCGCCGATTGCGTAGCGAAGGGCCGAGCGCGCGGCGGTAGCCAACCGGGCGAGAGCAACGCGCACGCGAAGCTCACCGCCGGGCAGGTCGACAAGATCCGCGAGGCGACCGGGACGCTGCGGTCGATCGGTGAACGCTTCGGCGTGAGCGAATCGGCCGTGTCCATGATTCGCTCCGGCCAGAGGTGGCGCCGATGAGCCTGCGAGGACTGCTGGACCTGCTGCTGTTCCTGACGACCGGCGGCGACGAGGGCCGCGCCGAACGGCGGCACCGATGACCGCCGCCGACCCCCTCGACGTCGCCGCCGGCGACGATCGCGCGCGGCCCGTCCTGCTCGGCGAGGCGCCGTCGCGCGGCGGCGACCGCTTCCACGCGTTCCCGCTGTCGGGGCGGCCCGCGCGGGTGCTCTGCGAGTTGGCGGGGATCCCGCCGCAGGCCGAGGGCTCGCAGTACGGCCGGTGGACGTGGGCGCTGTACGAGCGCTTCGAGTGCGCGAACCTGTTCGACCGCTACGCCGACGCGACGCCGTGGTCGACGCCCGCCGCGCGCGTCCGCGCCGCCGCGCTGCTCGACGAGCTGAAACCGGCAGGACCGGGCGTGCTGCTCCCGAGCTACAACGTGCCGCTGCCCGTCGTCGTCTGCCTCGGGCGGCGCGTCCAAGCCGCCCTGTTCGGCGCCCTCGACGGCGAGGTGCACGTCAAGCCGAGCGCGCCGGCGCGCTGGGGCACCGGATGGTTCGGCGACTTCGGCGTGTGGGCGCGGCCGTGGCACATCTACACCCCGATCGTCCGTCCCGGCGGCGGCGACGTCCCCGAGCGGCGCTGGGCGCCGCACGTCGTCACGATCCCGCACCCCTCGGGACTCAACCGCCTGCTCAACGACGAGGCGCATCGCGCACGCTGCGGGGAGGTCCTGCGCCGAGCGCTTGAGCTGGCAGCGCCCACCGATACCGTGGGCGCATGAGCTCCGTCCGCCTGCGCACGTGCGGCAACTGCGCCGCCCGCTTCCGCTTCGCTCAGAACCTCCCGACCATCGGCCCGTGCTGCCCGATCTGCCTCAAGCCGGTCAAGCCGGTCGCGCGGCTCCGGCAGATCGCGGGCACCCCGACGCCCGGCCTCGACGCCGTGTACGTGGACGCGTCCTTCCGCGAGGGCGTCGCCGGCCTCGCGGTCGTCGGCGTCCTCGGCGAGTACACCCGCCGCGTGTCCGTCGGCACGAGCAGCCTCGCGGAGCGCTGGGCGCTCCAGATGGCGATGGAGATCGCCTCCGGCCTCAAGCGCCGCGACCTCGTGTTCCGCTCGGACGCCTCCAGCGTCGTGTCGGGCTTCGGGGGACGCCCGTCGATGGGCTGGACCTTCGAGCACGTCCCCCGCGACCTCAACCGCCGCGCGCACGAGCTGGCCTCCGTCGCGCGGAAGCGCACGACGTGAGCGTCCTCGTCTTCGATCTGTGCCGCGGCGTGGGCGGATGGGAGGCCGCAGCCGACGACCTCGACCTGCGCACGATCGGGTTCGACATCGACGCCGACGCGTGTGCGACGTCGCGCGCCGCCGGCCTGCACAGCGTCCAGGACGACATCGCCCGCCTCGTGCCCGCGATCGTCGCCCTCGTCTACGGGCAGCCCGAGGGCATCATCGGCTCGCCGCCGTGCCAGCTATTCAGCGCGGCCGGGAAGGGCACCGGGCGGCAGATCATGGAGGAGCTGTACCGCGCCGTCGTGGACGCCGCGCGAGGCGCTACGGACGTCGAGATGGCCCGCCACCGCCGCGAGCTGCGGCGGCTGCTGCTCGCCTACCTCCGCGAGACCGAGGGCTACAAGCGGTCGCGCTCGTCGAAGCGCGCCCGCCGCAACGGGCGGCCGATCGGCCGCGAGTCGACGCCGATCCGGCGCGGCGAGCTTCGCGCGGAAGCCGACCGCATGGCCCGCAACGTGTCGCTCGTCTGGCAGCCCGCCCGCTGGGTCGCGGCGCTGCGCCCCCGCTGGGTCGCCCTCGAGCAGGTTCCCGCCGTCCTGCCGCTGTGGGAGGCGATGGCCCGCGCGCTCGAGGTCCACGGCTACCGCTGCTGGACCGGCGTGCTGTCCGCCGAGCGCTACGGCGTCCCGCAGACCCGCAAGCGCGCGATCCTGCTCGCATCGCTCGACGGGCAGCCGCAGCCGCCCGACGCGACCCACCAGGCGTACGTGGCCGGCGAGCCCGCGCGCGCCAGCGAGCCCGATCTTCTCGGGCCCGGCCTTGAGCCGTGGGTCAGCATGGCGCAGGCGCTCGGCTGGGGCATGACCGCGCGCCCGACGACGACGATCAGCGCGAGCGGCAACGGCGGCGGACCCCGACCCCTCGACGGCGGCGCGCACGCCCGCGCGATCGTCGCCGACGCCCGCCGCGCCGGCGACTGGCTCGACGACGCCGACCCCGAGGACATCGAGGAGGAGCTCAACCGCGGCGCCGGCATGATCGAGCGCTACGGCGACCGGCGCATCCGCAAGGGGTCCGAGCCGTCGCCCGTCATCCGCGGCGGCGCCGGCGGCGGCTGCGGGCCGAACCTGACGATCAAGCTCAAGGGCGGCACGGGCAAGCACGCGACCGCACGCGACGCCGACGAGCCCGCTCCGACGCTGCACTTCGGCGAGCGCCTCAACGGCGTCAAGCTCGTGCAGAGCAACCGCGCGAACGCGACCGAGCGCAGCCTCGACGAGCCCGCCCCGACGATCAAGGGCGGCCACGACTCCGGCGATCGCCAATGGGTCGTCGTCGACACCGGCAACACCCGGTCGGGCAGCCGGCCCGACGGCCGCGAGCGCCCCGACAGCGACCCCGCCGTCGCGATCACCTCGCGCGCCGACCAGCTTGAGCGGCGCCCGCGCGATCCCGAGCGCATCGTGCTCGACCGCCGCCAGACCGACGGGCACGGCACCCCCGTCGGCCCGCGCGCCGCGACAGAGCCCGCCCCCGCGATCAGCGCGCAGGGCCTCGCGAAGGGCCGCGACGTCTGGCGCGACGGCGCCGACGACCCCGACGCCTCGTGGAACCGCGACGACCTCGCAGCGGGCAAGCGCGAGCGCGAGGCCTGGCCCGGCGAGCGGCCCGCGCCGACGCTCACGAGCACGCGCCGATCAACCGACGGGCTGCTCGTCGGCCGCCAGCTCGCCGAGGGCGAGCGCCGCGACGTCGGCGGCTGGCCCGACGAGCGCCCCGCCACGACCGTCGCCGGCGATGCGCGCGTCTTCCCGCCCGGCCACAAGGTCAACGCCGACGACCTCGCGCACGGCCGCGGCGGCCAGAAGCGCTCGGGCGCCGGGCACACGAACGGCACCGCCCGCGACGCCGCGGTCCGCGTCAGCGTCCAGGAGGCCGCGGTCCTGCAGAGCTTCCCCCCCGACTGGCCGTGGGTCGGCACGCAGACGAGCATGTTTCAGCAGATCGGCAACGCGATCCCGCCGGGC
>Ga0190275_10000156_pt1 | contig 73487 bp, 121 predicted proteins | sample Popmic550T_FD_133745 | JGI IMG/M metagenome (GOLD analysis project Ga0190275, IMG submission 133745) | Populus adjacent soil microbial communities from riparian zone of Yellowstone River, Montana, USA - 550 T | ecosystem: Environmental > Terrestrial > Soil > Riparian zone > Trees stand...
AGTCGATCGGAACAGAGGTGTATGGCCACGGTTGTAAACGCCCTCGTAAGGCAGTGCTGCGAGCTATTGCGGCTGCGAGGTCTCTTGTAGATTCACCCAGCTGTGCGCGAAGGAAAACTCAGGATGCCGACCACAAAGAAGCCAGAGAAGAAGCCATCACGATCACCTACGCGAGGCGCCAGCGTGCGGCCGGGCCGAGCGTCTGAAGCACCTAACCTCACGCTGGTCCGAGGCAGCAAGGCCAAAGGGGCCGGCATGCTGCTCGAAGACAAGAAGACGAAAGCGAATCCAGCGGTGATGCGGCGAGCGGCGAAGGTCCTCGGCATCAACACGCCGAAGGCGACTGGCGCTGCGGCCGATCAGGAACTGCTCGGCAAGCTGCGCATGGAGATCGCAAAGCGCACGGCGACGCTCACGCAGGAACAGATGTTCGAGTGCGTCGAGTGCAAAGAGATCTCGACCGATGACACCGAGTTCTGCCCGTTCTGCGGCGACGAAGGTGTTTCTTCTGATGAGAACATCGCAGAGGTTGTCGGCGCGGTGCCGGCGAACGCTCGCCAAGCGACGTCGATCCCGCCGCCGAAGAAGTCGTCGAAGCCCGCAGCGGCGGAGGTCGAAGAAGTCGAAAAAGTCGAAGAGGTCGAGGCGGTGGTCGTGACACCGCCGACGAAGCGACGCGGCGTCGGCATCACTCGAACGCCGGTGCCGGTTGTTGTCGATGTCGATGCTCGGTTGGCCGAGGTCGAGCAGGAGCTAGAGGCCGTGCTGCAGCGTCTCGACGTGCTGAAAAACAGCGCGGTCGGGATGTCCTACGACGTTGGTCTCGAGCTGAAGAAGATCCGGGATCAACAGCTCTTCAAGGCGCGCGGATACACGACGTTCAAAGACTTCGCGCTCAACGAGCTGCCGATGAAGCGAGAGTCAGCGTTGCACCTCTGCTCGATCGTCGACACGTGGTCGCGCGAAGACTACCTGCAGATGGGCTACTCGAAGATCCGGCTGATCACGGCGATCACCGATCCAGTCGTGAAAGAGGAGCTGATCGCTGCAGCGAAGGGCGGCGCGACGCGCGCAGAGCTTACCGAACGAGCGATGCGCGGCAGCACCCCTCCGCCGAACAAGCCCGCGGTCGAGAAGGGCGAGAAGATCACTCTGCTCGGAAAGATCGGCGCGCGTAAGCAGGCCGTGAAGTTTCACGATGCGTCGACCGGTGAGGTGCTCGACCATGCGGGCACGTTCAAGAACTACAAGCCCGAGATCTACGGCGAGCTAGAGATCTCCGATGGCGTCTTCGTGCGTTTCGGCTTGCGCGTCAACGGGTCGAATCAGCTCGAAGGTTTGACAGTCAAATTTGTCCGCGCAGGCGACGGCGCCGAATAACCCGTGAGTGGAACTTGTATCTGGTTGGTCTGACGATAAGTACGTCTATCTAGTTGAGCGTCTGTCTGGCGACAGCGACGTTCGGGTCCGACGAGTGCGCGCCAAGTGGTCGGCGTTCTTCGTCGGGCTCGATGACGACGATCGCCACGCTCTGCAGCGTACTCGCGAAGTCATCGGGCTCTCGGTGCGAGGCAAGCACACGCGGGTCGACTTCCGGAACAAGTGGGACCGACTCTCGGTCTGCAACCGACTCGGATCGTTGATCGAGGGTGCGCGCGCGGCGGCGTCGGGCGATGAGTTTGCGCTCGGTGAGTCGATCCCGGATCCGCCTGCGATACTCGAGGCCGACGTCAACCCGCTTCGTCGGCTACTCAGTGATCACGGCAGCCTGAACATTTCGACGAATCCTCGGCTCGCGTGGTTCGACCTCGAGACCGACAGCCGGTGTTCCTTCGTCGAGGCAGTCGAGCACGGGCGCGCTCGCATTCTGTGCTGGTCACTCACGGTGATCCGAGACGGCGAGGCTGTGCTTGTCGCGAGCGAACTGCTCGAGGCCGATACCGACGCGGCCGAGCGCGCGTTGATAGAGCACTTTCTCGAGGCGTGCAGGCCTTACGACGTGCTCATGGCTTGGTCGGGCGACGGCTTCGATTTTCCGGTGATGGAGAAGCGTGCCGACAAGATGCGCGCGCGACCGGGCGGCAAGGTGCCGCTTTGGAATCGGTGGTGTTGGCTCGACTGCATGGAGCTTTTCAAGAAGCTGCATGCACACGTGCACGAGTCGGGCGAGGAAAAGATGAGCTTCAAGCTCAACTCGATCGCTCAGGTGATCGTCGGCGAGGGCAAGCGAGAGTTCGAGGTGTCGCGCACTTGGGAGAGCTGGGTTGCGGGCGGTGCCGAGCGACAGCGGCTGCTCAAGTACAACGAGGTCGATGCTCTGCTCATGCCCAAGATCGAGTTGAAAACGGGGTACGTCGCGCTGCATATCGCGGTGTGCTCGGTCACTCGATGCTTTCCAGACAGTCGATCGTTGATGGCCTCGCAGCAAGGCGACGGCTTCTTGTTGCGGCTCGGTGAAATTCACGGGCATCGATGGCCGACGAAGCAGATGGTGTCCGAGGTTGCGCAGTATGCCGGCGCGTATGTGATGGAGCCGACTCGCACGGGGATCATCGAGAACGTGCACGTCGCAGACTTTGCCGCGCTGTACCCCTCGATCATGCGCAGCTGGAACATTTCGCCTGAGACGACGCTCGGGCGCCTCGAGCCCGATCCTGCAGAGGGCAGCTGCACACTGCCGTACACCGACAGTCTTCGATTCTCGCTCGCGCAACGCGGGATGTTCCCGAGAGCGCTCGACGAGCTGGTTGCCAGACGTGCCGAGTATTCGCGCAAGGGCGACGAAGCCGAGCCGGGGAGCGAGGATTGGGATCACTATCGGCGACTGAGCGGCGCCTACAAGATTGTCGCGAATTCGTTCTATGGGATCATGGGCTCGCCCTATGCTCGCTTCTTCTCGGCGTCTGCAGCCGAGGCCGTAACGCAGACCGGTGCATGGCTGATCAAGCGAGTCGCGGCGGAGAGCAAAGCGGTCGGGCTCGATCCGTTCTACGGCGACACCGATAGCGTTCTCGTGTCCGGTGAGTCGGAGCGTTTCGCGGCGGTCGTGCGTGATCTCAACGCGAAATGGAAGCCGTTGCTGACGTCGTTCGGCTGCGTTGAGTGTCACGTCAAGCTCGAGTTCGAAAAGTCGTACTCGCGATTCGTGCTCGTGAGTGCGAAGCGCTACGTCGGGCGATACGCGGTCTTCAAGGGCAAGCCGGTCGCGAACAAAATCGAGGTCAAGGGGCTCGAGTACAAGCGAGGCGACACGATGCGCATGACACGCGCGATGCAGAAGGAGCTGATCGATCTGTTGCTCGGGCCCGAGGTGCCGACGATCGATGTGATTCGCTCGTTCGTCGCGGGTTGGAAAGAGCACGTGCTCACGGGCGAGCTGTCGATCGAAGACGTCGTGCTGAGTCAGTCGGTGAAAGGGCTCACCGAATACGCGGACAAGTACACGACTCGGAAGTGTTCCGGGCCCGACAAGCGAAAGTGCGAGTACACGTTTCCGTCGACCGATGTTGGTGCTCGCGGCGAGGATGTCTGCCCGAGATGCAAGACCGCTCGCAAGCGTCTCTCGCCTCCAGTGCACGTGCGAGTTGCGAAGATCCTAGCCGAGCGGGGCGAAGAGATCCGAGCGGGCACCCGAGTCGAGTACCTGATTGTCAGCGACGAGGGCGCCAAGCTTGAGGCGGTGCCGGCGCGTGACCCGGGCGCGCTCGACTTGATCAATCGTCAATACTACTGGACCACCCGCATCTATCCGCCGACCGCTCGCGTGCTCGAGAAGGCGTTCCCGGGCGATGTGTGGACCGAGACGTCGCACGAAAAGAAGGCGCGGCGACATCAGGAGAAGGTCGACCGCTTTCGTGGCGTGATCACGGATCTGCCGTTGTTCGCAAGCCTCGAGCCACCGGCGCAGATCGTGATCACGCTCGACGCGGATCTTGATGCGCCTGTCGACGTAGCCAAGCTCAAGAGGGTGCTCGCGACGTGTGCGGGTGATCGGTCGGTCGAGCTGCGAATGGTCGGTCGCGATGGTGTCGTCACGACTGATCTCGGGCAGTGCAACGGCGCGAAGACGACAATCGCTGCGATCGAATCACTATGCGGCGTCGGATCCGTGTCCGCAGATGCAGTTGGCAGCAATCAGTCTCGGTATGGTTCAGCGCCGACGAAAAATACAGCCGCCCGAGGTCGAAGCAGAAGCTTGTAGCCCCGGGGCCACATCTGATGATGATGCGAGCGAGGATCGCTTTGCCGGCGATCCAGAAGAGCCCGGGCCTGTGCCGCAGACCGAGCTGCAAGAGTCGTTTGCGCCGGTGCCTTCGAAGCCGGTGCCTCGCTCGGATGCTGCCGAGAAATACTCGGTCGCTCGGTTCCCTGCGAAGGCCGTGATCCCATCAAAGGAGCAAGCGATGCAGGCTGCCGCGAAAGGCGAGCCGCAGCAGAGCCCGATCCCGTCTGCGAAAGATCGGCATCCGATGCCTTGGGGGTTGGTGATCACCGATGTTTTCAACATCGATGTGCACAAGACTTATGCTCGGCTAGAGCAAGAGCTGTCGCTCGGTGACGGCGCGACCGAATACGGCACGGTGTTGCATGCGGTCGACGCGAGCGCGCGCAATCTTTACGAGGCCGCTCGTCTCGCTCGCAAGGCCAAGCTCGCGGACGAAGGTTTCTCGGTCGAGTTGGACAAGCGGCTCGAGGTGCTGCGTACGGCTGCGATCAATGCGCTCGAGGTCGAGAAGAGTTCCGGCGCGCGTAGCAAAGCGCCGACGATCAAAGACATCGACGATCGCATGCTCTCGAGCTGGCCAGACGAGGTGACGTCGATTCGAGCACGCAAGCTCGAGATGCATGGTGCCTTGCGCGCGATCGAGGCTCTCGAGCAAGCGTGGCGTGATCGCTGTCAGTCGCTGCGAACGATGGCTCAACAATTCAATCGAGCCGGCGCCTGAGCCGGGAAAGGTTTCGACATGGCTGGCGGATTAGGTATTGCGGGTTTCTTGAAGCATAGCGACAGCGTCTCGAGCGGCGGTGGTAAGTGGCTCCGCACGTGGAAAAAGAAGGGCGTCGGCGAGGTCGTTGTTTGGCTGCATACGCGCGCGACGATCGTGCCGTGCCTGAGTCACAGCTTCATGAACGAGGACACTTTCGAAGACAAGGACACCGGGCGACCGGTGCCGGTGTTGCGCTATCCGCGATTCGTCTCGCCGGATGCCGAGGTCGTGCACAAGAATCAGTATTTTCGAAACGACGATGGCACGCTGCAGGTCCCGCCCGATCTCGATCCGTTTCTGCTTCTTCGCGAGTGGCTTCGCTTCGCGGATCATCTCGCTCTCGATCAACCCATCTTCAAGTGGGAGAACCCAAAAGAGCGCGACACGATTCGGTGGTATCGCGGCGAGTTGAGCGGGCTCGAGAAGCGCGGCAAGAAGAACTTCGGGCACTCGCTCGATACGAAGTTCGAGTATCTCTATGTCGTCGTCGACAACGAGGATGTAGATACAGGGCCGGTGCTTGCGCGCGAGGGCAAGCTACTCAGTCAGAAGATCGTCGAGGTCATCAAGCAACAGCAAAAGATGCTTGGCGAGGCGGGCGGCGATCCGGCACAGCATCCGTACGCGTTCGAGTGGCGTGCCGAGGATGCCTCAAGCCCGATGAATGCATACAAGGCATTCAAGCGAGAGGATGCCGAGTTGACCGATGAGATCTGGGAAAAGATCTCGTCAGACGAGTTTCCGGATCCTGAGCCACACGGATCGGTCGCGGACGGCGACATGGAAAAGATCCGGCAGGCGTTCGAAGCGGCGGCGCAGATCGATCTGCCGCTCGACGAGATCTTCTCGGACGACCCTGCAACGCGTCGGGCTCTGTCGCGACCGGGCGGCTCTGCCAAACGAGAGCCGGCGCGGCCGTCGCGCGCGGCACAATCCCGCGGTCCGGTGAATCCACCCGCGCCGACGACGCGAGCGACCGCGCCAGCGGCTACCAGCGGCTCTAAGCCGGTTGCAGCGACCGGGGCGGCTAGGCAACCCGCGCCGGCTGCATCGCCAGTCGCAGGAGGCCCGCAGCAACGTCGTCGCAAGGTCGGGGTGCCGGAGCCCGAGCCTGAGCCCGAACCGGAGCCAGAGGTCGAGGGCGAGATGATCGGCTGCGACGATTGCGGGATCGCGATGCTCGCGACCGATACCAAGTGCCCGAATCCTGAATGCGGGGCCGAGTACGAACCGATCATCGATCCCGCGCCGGTAACGAAGCCTGCAGCTGTTACCAAGCCGAAGCCTGCAGGGGTACCGAAGCCCGCAACGGCGCCGAAGCCAACGGCGTCGAGAGGTGGGCTACCTTCAACGGCTGCAGCCGAGCCGGCCGAACAAGCGCCGAATTGTTGGTCGTGTGGAACAGCACTCGGCGGCGCTGAGATGTGCCCGAGCTGCGGCATCGATCAGGGCGACGAAATTCCGTTCATTCATAACGAGCTTGTGAGCGGTTGGGATTCGGGCGTTGGAATCGGCGGGATCGGTGAGCGATGGAATCGCAAGCGCACGGCTCGTCGGATCATCTGAAGGCGTGCTTCGTCTGCAGCAGGTCGTTGCCGCTAGATGAGTTCTACAAGCACCCGAGGATGTCAGATGGCCGTCTCGGGAAATGCAAAGCGTGCACCAAGCAGCATGTGCGGGAAAACTATCGCCAGCGACGCGAGCAGTACAGAGAGTATGAACGCGTTCGATTTCAAGAGCCGGAGCGCAGAGCCTATGTCTACCGAGCAGCGGCCAAACATCGAACAAACAACCCGATCAAAGCTCGGGCGAGAACAGCTGTCGCTAGAGCAATACGGAGCGGTCGTTTGGTTCGCATGCCCTGCGAGGTCTGCGGAATGAAAGCCGAGGCTCATCATGGTGACTACACCAAGCCGCTCGAGGTTCAGTGGCTCTGCAAGGAGCACCATTGGGCGCATCACAACGAAAGAGCGAACGGTTGATGTCGGACCTCATCAATCATCCGGCGCACTACGTGTTCAGTGCGATCGAGCCGATCGACGCGATCGAGGCGTGGCAGCTCGGCTTCTGCCTCGGCAACGCGGTCAAGTACATCGCTCGGGCCGCGCACAAGGGGCGACTGCTCGAGGATCTCAACAAAGCGAGATGGTACCTCGAGCGAGAAATCGCTCGGTTGGAAGCGAAAGAGTTGAAGGCCCATGAAGCAACGGCGCAAGAAGTCTGCGGCAGTCGATCCGATTGAAGCCGATTCGGTTGCGGCTCCACGCCGAACGCCGATCCCGTTGCCGAAGGGTTGGAAGCGGGCCGAGGATGCGCTCGATCGCGTCGAGTCAGTCTCGACGATCTTCCCTGACTTCAATCGAGCGACTCGCTGCGGCGGGTTGCCGATCAACCGCATGCACGTGATCCACGGCGAGACACACGGCGGCAAAAGTCTCTTCGTGCTTGGGTTGATCAAAAGCTTTCTCGACGGCGGACATGTGGCTGCGTACGTCGATGCCGAACACTCGACACCTCACGAGTTTGCCGAAGAGCTGATCGGCGACTTGTCGAAGTGCGAGGGCTTTTTCGGAAGTCGACCGGATACCTACGAAGACACGATCGACGCGGTCAACGAGTTCCTAAGCATGATGGTCACGCTACGTAAGACGCATCCGGAAAAGAAGGCGATCGTCGTGATCGACTCCATCAATAAGCTCACGCCAGCACGCGAGCTAAAGAACGTACTGAAGAGCGGCGGCGAAGAAGTCAGCAAGGGCCACGCGGGCCGGTATCGAGCGGCCGTCAATCAAGCGTGGCTCAACCATCTCTCGCCGCGACTCAAGCCCGCGGGTTGCGCGATGGTGTTCATTGCGCAGGAGCGTGTTGGTGCTGACGACGCACCATGGCAGCCCGACGGCGGCGTGCAGATCAAGGGCGGGCAGGCGTTGAGCTTCGATGCGTCTCTCTTGATCCGTGTGTCCAAGTCGATGCCGATGCGAGACACGACGAGCGTGACGAAGGAAGCGCCGAAGGGCGAGATCGTTGGCTGGGCTCACCGAGTGCGGATCTACAAGTCGAAGGTGGCGCACATGGACGGCGCTCAGTCGGATTGCGCGTTTCACTTCTCGAACGGCAAGCAAACACCGGCCGGCTTCGACACGTCGCGCGACGCACTGCATCTCGCGAAGAAGCTCGGTCTCTTGCAGGTCAACGGATCGTGGCTTTCGTGGCGCAAGCGTCGTTGGCAAGGCGAGATGCGCGCGGCTCAGTGGCTCTCCGAGAAGCCAGAGGTTCTCGCCGAGTTGATGCAAGAGATCGAGTCACGTCTCGCGACGAATCGTGGCGCGGCCTGAACTACAGGCGGCCGAGTACAACGAGCACGAGCACGATCACAAAGACAATGCCGAGGGCACTGCTCGGGCCGTATCCCCAACTGCGCGAGTGATTCCATCGCGGCGCGGAGCCGAACACGAGAAATAGGATGACGATGAGCAGGACCCAACCGAGCGTCGACATGCGGAAGACTCTACAAGGAAACGGGGCCCGATGAAGTTTCTGGCGATCAGTGACTTGCATCTCGACGCGGTAACGGCCGGCCGACCTCGCAGAGCCGAGGTGGTCGAGTACCTGCGAGATGCGCATGCTGCGGCGGTTCGAGAGGACGTCGACGCGGTCATCTTCTCGGGCGATGCGTTCGACCCGGGCGGGCCGCTCGAGGCGTACAACAGCGCATTGCTGATCTCGGCGTTGATGGCATTCACAGCGCAGCGGCGGCTGATCGCGATTGCTGGCAATCACGACGTGCTCGACACGTCGGAGCTTTTCGAGGGTTCGCCGATCACGACGCTCACCCCGCTGCGCGTGGCGGCTCACTATTCAGAAGACGTCGGGTTAGTGAACGTCTTCGAGTATCCATGCTTCGAAGAGATCGACGATTACGGCGTGCTCGCGTTGCCGTATGTGTCGCGAGCGCATTCCGCTCGGATGCCGAATTGGGTCGAAGAAGCGTTCGGCGCAGCGGCTCGGTTTGCAGCACTCGGCGGGCGGATCATCGTGGTCGCTCATCTCGTGATCCCGGGCGCGACGCTCGGCAGTGAGTCGATCGAGATGGCTCGCGGGCAAGATCAGGTTTTCCCGTTCGAAGCGGTCGCTGTGCTCAAGCCGGCGCTCGTGATCAATGGCCACTACCACGCTCGGCAAGAAGTGCTCGGACCGAGCGACGTGCTGATCCAGATTCCGGGCTCGCCACTGAGATTCACGTTTGGCGAGGTCGAAGACGAGCGTAAGGGAATCCTAATCGCAGAGGTCACATGAAAGCTCGCACTCGAGTGAAGAAGCCGATTCCGATGCTGATTGGCGCGACGGTTCGGTTTGTGGGTCGACCCGATGCAGGCATGCTAGTCATTCGCGAGCCCGCCGAAGTCGACACGGCCGATGTCTGCGGCGCTTACGTAAAATTCATGCCGACGATTCGCGTGTCCGAGAGAGCCTCTCTCGACTCGACTGGCATTGCGGCTCGTCTACGAGAGCGAGGCGCGATCGCGGTGGTCGTTGTGCCGGTCGTGATCGCGGATCGCGGGCCGAGCAAGGCAGACGAGAAGCGAGTGCATAAGAGTGCCGAGCAGTGGATCAGTGCGTGGCTCGATGCCGTGCGCGGTGTCGAGCGTGAGGTTGCGCTGAGAGCGCTTGCCGAAGCCATGGCGAGCGCAGATGAGGCTGGCTTGTGAGAATCGAACGACTCTACATCGCGGGGTGGATGCCGTTTGCGGGCGAGCACGACATCGTGCTTCCGGCAGGCCCGATCGCGGTCGTAGGGGAACACAACGGCGATCCTCGCCGCTCGAATCGAGCCGGCAAGACGGCTCTGCTCGAGGCGATCACGTGGTGCTTGTTCGGCGTGCATCGCAAGCGGCTCGACGATGCGATCATCAATCGAGGTGCGGACCTCTGCGAGGTCACGGTCGATCTCGGCGGGTTGGGCGTGACTCGTAGCAGAGCGCGCGGCAAGGGCTCGACGAAGCTGCAAGTCAATCTCGGCGGAACATCTCTCGTCGGCGAGTCGGCTCAAGCGAAGGTCAACGAGCATCTCGGGCTCGGGCTCGACGACTATCTTGCAACGGCGTGTTTTCGACAGGGCGACGTGGAGAGCATCGTGTCGAGAACGGCGGGCGATCGGCTTGCGCTCGTGAGTGAGTGGCTGCAGCTCGGGCGATGGGCCGTCGCGAAGAAGGTCCAGGCGGCGAAGGTCAACGCAGCCGATGCAGCACTTGGCGCGAAGCGGTCATCGCTCGCGACACTCGAGGCGACCACGCTCACCGAGGCTCGGCGACTGGAGCTGCAAGAGACCGAGACCCGGTTGACGGCCGACGGTGAGCGCGGGCAGAGGCGGCTCGCATCGATGCAAGCTCGGTCGGGTGAGGCCGCAAATGCGCGGATCGCTCTAGAGCAGCATCTCGAGATCGAGAACCTGCGAACACGGGCGGGCGAGCTTCGAACACAGCTTGCAGGCAAGCGAGCGGCCGACGGTGAGACCGAGGCAAAGTTGCGGGCTGTTGAAGAAGCGGCTCAGGCGGAGCAAGCCGCTCGCAAGTTGGTCGATGAGGTCGCGACGATCGCGTCTAGCGGTTTCGATGGCATCTGCCCGGTGATGTGCGAGGCATGCCCGGTTGCGCCCGACGTAGAGGCTGCAGTGCGCTCCAACACCGAGCTTTACGAGGTCCGTAGCAAAGAGATGAGGGCATGCAGCGCGACGACTCGCGAGCGGCGCGGTGATGCAGTGCTTGCGCGGGCGGCGTCGACGCAGCTCGATCGAGCGTCCGCCGAGTACGCTGAGATCGTGCGACGCGGTAAAGAGCTTGCTGCGTCCGTGGTGTTGAGCGTCGACGAAGCGACCGAGCGTCTCAAGGACGGCGAAACCATCGAGGCCGGTTTCGCAGAGGCGCAAGCCGAAGTCTCTGCGGCGGCGGTGCAACTCGGCAACGTGCAGCGCTTGCTTTCGGCCAGCGTTGAATCGGAGCTGCAGTGCCGAGCGTTGCGCGACAGTGTGGCGATTCTCGAAGAGTCGGCGCGCGTGAGTAGTTTGGCACTGCGCGCGATCTGCCAAGTACCGGCTGACATCGCTCGTGACGAGCTGATCGTGCTCGAGGCTGACGCGAATCACTTGCTGCAAGGCACGGGCGTCAGTCTGCGATTTTCGTGGGCGCGAGAGCTAGCCGAGAAGTCGCCAGCCTGCGACGAGTGCGGGCACGTCTTCGCCTCGAAGCGAGGCGATGCATGTCCACGGTGCAGCGCGGCTCGAGGTAAGAAGCGGGCGCAAGAGCTAGAGATCCTCTGCGACGATGGGTCGGGGCTCGAAGAAGATGTCCGATTCAATAGCGGAGGAACACGGGCGATCGTGGGCGCGTCGATTCGACTCGCGGCGTCGGCTCTCTTGCGACGGCTACGCGGCGCTCCTGCAGCTTGGGCGATTGTCGACGAGCCATTCGGTCCGCTCGACAGCGAGAACCGAGAACAACTCGCGAGAAGCTTCGCGGGCATGCTCAACAGCGTGGGTCTCGAGCAAGCGCTCGTCGTGTCACACGACATGGTTTTACTCAGTGGTCTGCCGAGCAAGCTCGTGATCAACAAGACCGGTTCCGGATCCAAAATCAGATTGGAGATGTGATGGTCGTCATTGGGATCGACAACGGGCTCGATGGCGGTCTAGTGGCACTCTCGTCGAAGGGTGTTGTTTGGATGGAGGTGACGCCGACGATCGGCAAGGGCAAGCGTTCGTTCGATCTCAGCGGCATGAGGCGCAGCCTGGTCGTGCTCAAGAGCGATGCGCGTGGCGATCTCATCGTCGGTCTCGAGCGCGCGCAAGCGATGCCGGGGCAAGGCGTCTCGTCGACGTTTTCGACCGGTTTTGGACACGGATTGTGGCAAGGCTTGCTCGTCGGGATCGGCATTCCGTTCGAGTTGGTGTCGCCTCAAAAGTGGCAACGCACGATGTTCGAGGGCATCAACCGGACCGACACGAAGGCAGCATCGGCGCTCGTCGCACAACGCTTGCGGCCTGACGTGGATTGGCGAGCGTCGCCCCGGTGTCGCAAGTCGCACGACGGTTTGACCGATGCGTTTTGCATTGCCGAGTTTCTTCGCAGGCGACTCGTTTCGGAGAGCGCCGAATGACTCTCGCTCGGATCAAGAAGCTCGGCTCGGCAGAGGTGCGCGTCGGTCGATGGCAAGACGTGCTCGCAGACGTCTTGCCGGATGTGCTCGTGTCGGATCCGCCGTACTCAGAGAAGACGTGCTCCGGGCACGATGCGGCAGACACGATGATCCGGGACGGCAAGGCTCGTCGAACGATGGGCTATCCAGCGTGGTCCCGAGACGACGTCGCGGAGTTCTGTCAGTGGTGGGCACCTCGCACTCGAGGATGGTTCGTCGCGTTCACTGATGACGTGCTGTTCCCTGTCTATCGTGAGGTGCTCGGGGATCTCGGGCGCTTCGTGTTTGCGGCAGTGCCCTCGGTGCAACGCGGCATGACGGTGAGACGACAGGGCGACGGGCATTCGAGTTGGACCACGTGGATCGTCGCGGCTCGACCGCGCACAAAGGAGTTCGCAAAATGGGGCACGCTACAGGGCGCGTATATCCTCCCACCAGGATTCAAAGAGAAGGGGCAGAAGGTCACGGGCCAGAAGACGCTATGGGTGATGGATCAGGTGGTACGCGATCACTCGAGAGCGGGGGATCTGGTTGTCGATCCGTGCTGCGGGTCGGGGACCACGTTGCTAGCGGCGGCACGCGCCGGACGAAACGCGCTCGGCTGCGATCAGAGCGAGGGGGCTGTATCGATCGCGCGAGAGCGTTTGTTCGGTACACAAGTCAGCGCCGGAGAGTGATGCAGATGGCGAGCGGTAAAGCTGTGCAAGAGGTGGTCGAGTTCGCACGGAGGTGGTCGGGCGCCGGGCCTCTCGTCGTGCAAGCGTGGGATTCGTGGGAGGCGATTGCGTGCGAGTTTTTCGGCGTGTCGGCGGCGGACTCTGCGGGCGAGATGCATGCGGTGATGTCGATCGTCGAGAGCGTTGCATTCGGTTCGCCCGAGGACGTCAAAGCTGCAGTGCGCGAGGCGCGGCCCGATGCGGTCGAGATCGCGCACGAGCTGCTCGCGCATCTGCCGCAGTTCGATGTGGTGCTCGAGGCCGAGATCAGATTTCGTGCGGGTGATCTGTGTTCGGATTGGTCACTTCAGCTCGTTGACGGGAAGTTGGTAGCACGTTCGGAATTTCGAGCGGGGCACGACACCCATTGATCGAGGTGACCATGACTGAGGACAAAGACATCGACACGCTACGGCGCGAGCTAGAGCAGTTGCGAGGCAACGCCCAAGAGAGCCCGACGGCTTCGAGTCTTGTGAAGGGGCTCGAGGATCGATGCGAGTCGTTGACGAAGGAGCTTGCGAAAGCCGACGTCGAAAACGAGAGGCTGCGAGTCGAGTCTTTGAAGGCTCGACGCGCAGTGACGCTCGCGGGCAAAGAAGCCGAGGCGAGCATTGCCGTGATCGCGGCCGAGCTGGCACACGAGCGGCTCGAGAAAGAGCGCGCGTTAGGCGAGCTGGCGCGCGCTCGATGGCTTCTCGATGGCTCGCCAGACCCGACTGCGGCAGTGGACTCCAAGACGAACGGCGCCGAGTCTGTCGAGCCTGCCTCTACGGAACACAGGTGAGCGCTCGGGTGCAAGTCGTCGCGGCGTTCGTGACGACGGGTTGGACCGATGTGTCGCGCTTGCGACTTTGGGCAAAGCAGGTGCCGACCTCGTTCTGCATCCTGCTTACCGACGATGTCACCGAGGCGAATACGGTGCTTGCGCGGCAGCTCAAGTGCTCGGAGGTCACGGTCGGGCTCATCCGGCTACCCGGGGCCTTACGATCGGCCGAGGCCCTCTGGAAGGCTCGAGTGCGGCGCGATGAGGTGATGGTAGCGGTCGCAGATGAGGTCGTTGTGTTCGGAGCCGATCCGCGCGACCTCGAGACGTGGCGGCGCGTCGAGGCGACGGCTTTGAAGACAGTGACGATTTTTCATGCTGTCGAGGGCGTGTAATCCCGGGGCCACACGATGACGGAGCGAGAGTATTGCCAGGCGGCGGCGGACGCGTTCTACCGGTCAGACGTGCTAGCGGCCGACTGGATCCTGCGAGAGCGCGATCAGGCGCGCAGAGACGTCGAGGCCCGATACTGCGAGTTGCTTGCGGCGGCGCGGGCGGTGATCGAGTTCATCCCGCTACCGGTCGAGCATCGTGCCGCAAAGGTGTTCCGCTCGTTGAGGGCATGCATCGCCCGATTCACGAACTAGAGCAGTATGCTCACAAACATCGGTCCGTCTGCGTTGAATGAAAAGTTCGTCGAGCGCGAAGAGTCGCGCGAGAAGCTGCTCGAGTTGAGGCGCTCACTCGCTGGCAAGCGAGGCGAGCACGAGCTGCTCGGCAAAGAGATCGCGGCGATGGAGAAGCAGATCGCCAAAGAGCAGCAGAAGCTGGTCGACGCGACCAACGAGGTCTCGAAGCTTCTGCACTCGGACTTGGCTGGCATCGTGCCGAAGGCACCGACGACGATCCCGCCTGAGCCCGACAGGAGGGCGACATGAGTAAGGCGCCGTCGATCGAGACTCAGCTCAAGACAGCGCTTCGAGACCTCAAGCGGTGGAAGGCGAAGGCGTTCGAAGCCGAGCAACGAGAGCGAGGTCTGCGAAGCCATCTCAAGGCTTTGAATAGCTCGTACGATGAGTGCGAGAAGGAGCGCGCACTGCTCGTGATCGCGGTGGCCAAAAAGCTGACGGATGGGTGAAACACCGAGCGAGAAGAGAAGACTTCGCGAAGCCGAAAAGCGTCACGGGCGCCGGCACTGTGTTCTCTCGGATCGCGCGTGTTGCGTCTGCGGTGAGCTTGCGGCGGATCCTGAGAGTGCGTGCCCGGGCCCGGGATCATTCGAGGCGAACGATGGATGCGAAGAAGCCAACGGCGGTCGGTGACCTGCAGGAACAACGCAAGCAACACGATCAACGTGAGGCGTGGTTCAAGACGTACCGCGCTGCGATCGCGGGCGCTGCAGGTCGCATCGCAACGAGTGCCGGCACGGTCGACGATGCCGGGGAGATGATCAAACTCGCGGGTGCGTCGGCGACGATGCTTGCGGATGCCGTGCACGGAAAACTCGACGCATGAAGATTCTCACTCGAGACGAGCAGACCTATCAGGCGATCGCGTCAACGCAGCTCTGGCGCGACATCGTGATGCGCGCCGACCGGATGAAGGTCGCGGGCGTTGGCGCGATCGATCTCGAAGCGATGAGTGATGCAGAGCACGAGCGGATCCGAGGTTGGGCGAGCGGTGGCGCTCGCATCGAGGGCGCCCCTGCAGTGATCCTCGATTACTTTGCTCGGCTCGAGAAATGAGAGGCGGCTGCGAATGATTGGCAGAGAAGAGCAAGAGCATGTTGGCAAGGTCTCGGTTGATTTCGAGCTTGCGAAGACGACGCCGGAGATCTGCGATCTCATCATGCGTGAGCGAGAGCAAGTGCGGATGGAATGCACCGGGCTGATCCTTGAGGCGCTCAGAGAGCGCGATCGTTGGGTCGAGCGAGTGCGAGTGCTCGAGGATCGTCTTTCAGCGATTCGATTGATGTGCGGGTGACCATGGTCGCGCTCGGCAGTTGCGACTAACACATCGACACATGAAACGAGAGACAGAGACGAAGACAGAGGCGCGCACCCGAGTCGAAACGATGTTGTTCGCTGAGGTGCGAGTGTTTCTCGATGCGCTCGAGAAGGCTAACCCGATGTGGGAGGACGGTGATTCGCACACGCTCGAGATCGAGGGCGGTTTCGACGGTTACGACGATGCCGATTCGTATCGGTACAGCTTTCGAGTGAAGCGCACTCAAGAGGAGGCGTTGTGAGCGCTCCGATAAACGCGCCGCTCTCGCCCGAGCATGAGCGGGTGTTGAGTGAGTGTCTTGATTTTTACGATCTGCTTTCCGACGACGAGAATGAAGTGGAGTTCGACTCGTTGTACAACTTCGTACTTGAGCAACGTGCGGACGCGGTGGTTCAGGCTGCAGATGAAGCACTGCAGCGATCCGAGGATCTGCTCTCGCGGTTCGAAGAGTTGCGCAGTCTCTTCAACCATGCGGAACAGATCGCGGGATCGTGGCCCGACCGAGACGCGGTGCGTAAGGCTCTCGACGCGAAAGAGACCAAGCGAGAGCCGACAGCAGAACCGTTCTCGGTCGCGCTACGCACCGAGTTGGAACAGCTGCGGTACACGGAGCAGCTCATGTGCGCGCTCTACGCTGAGAAGACCGAGGGCATCGCGGCTCTCGACCAACCGAGGTTTACGCCACGCGAGCTAAAGACGGTGTTGCTTGCGCGGGTGCCTGCAAACGACAACAACAATCGTGATGGAGGTCGCTCGTGAGAGAGATGAAGCTAGGCGATCGCGTGCGAGACGTTTTCACAGGATTCTCTGGCGTGCTGGTTGCGCGGACCGAGTGGCTCAACGGCCCGATCCAGCTGACGATCGAGAGCACGCAGTTGTACCGAGGCAAGCCGATCGGGCGGCAGACGTTCGACGAGGTGCGGCTCGAGTTTTGGAACGAAGACGAGTGAAGAAGAAGATCGGCAGACCGAGCCGCGGGCTCGAGGCTGTGCTCTTCATTCGAGTCGATCAACCGTTGCTCGACCGACTCGACGCGTTGCTCGAGATGCGGCGCGTGCAGAACGCGTCTCGTACGTACTCGCGATCGGATGTCGTGCGCGAGCTTCTGCAAGCGGCGCTCGACAAGGATGAGCTGCAGGCGCGCGCGTTACAGATCGCTACAGCGAGGGAGTTCTTTCGATGATCGTGGTCAAGGTCGAGCTGCATAGCGCCATCACGGGACGAGTCAGCGAGATCGCACGAGCCGAGATCTGCAACGTGGGCGGCACGCGCGATAGTGGTGAATACGAAGCTGATCTGAAGTGGCGCAACAGTGAGTTCGGCAGTTGGCTGTCCCTTGCGAGAAAAGGCCGTGTGCGTGGCTATCCTCGGCTCAGCTCGAACATTTGGGTCCTCGTGATGCGTGCGCTACGGTCGGCGTTTCCAGAGGAAACGTGACCAGCTATCAAATCAGCTTTATTCCGATGTCTTGGGCGATCGGCGTGTGGCGCAGACAGCACAAGACGACGCTCGCGATCGGACCGTTGCGCTTCTCGGTGTCGCGTGGCTTGCGCGGCTGGAAAGAGCCGGGTGGTCGATGACGCAAGACGACATCGCGAAGCAACTCGCTCTCGAGAAGAAGGCTCTCGCGTTGCTCATTCAAGCGGTCGACACCGCGCTCGGGCACGTCAACAAAAAGCATCCGAGCGTGATGGCAGCGCCCGACGTGATGAAGCTTCGAATCTACCTAGCAGCACTCAAGCTCAGACATCCACCGGAGCCGAAGACATGAGCCACGATCCAGACGGCGAGTATCGAGACGATGTGCCCGGGCGCACCCCGGCAGAGCAACAGCTCGCGATCAGCCGAGCGCAACTCGATCTGCAACAGACGCTTGCTCGGGCGTTGATCAAGTGGCTGGAAGACTCGGCGCGAGAGGTGGCGACGAACCGCGCAGAGGTGCAAGCCGAGACTGAGATGCTCAAGGCTCAACAGCCAGATCCGTGGGTCGAGGAATACCGAGAGCTGTTCCGCGAGACGACTCGCAACGATCGTCGACAAGCGCTGGCGCTCGAGAGCATCGCGGTAGCGCTTCATTCGCTCGAGACTATCGTCGTCGAGTCGATCAAGGCAGACACGGCGAGGCAAGCCGAGGCGAGTAGTTGATGTGGCCCCGGGGCCACACGGGGCGATCCGAATGACGGACAACGATGCCGAGCGCAAGCACTGCGAAGAAGCGATCTTCGCGTGCGGTGGCTACTACGTCGATCCGAATGGCGGCGCAGATACGGTCGATGCCGAGGATGCGATCGAGTGCCTGATCCGAGAGCGCGCGGCGGCGCTCGCTGCAGGCTTGGACCGTCGTGCTGCGAAGGTCGCGTGCGTAACGCTGGCCTCTCATCGACGGGTGCAGAAACAGCTTCGCGAGCTGCATCGCAGACACGAAGCGTTGTTCGCTGCAGCTGATCGAGTCGATCAGGCTTGGTATGAGGGGACGGACAACTCGACTCGGATTGCTATCGAATCGATGCGGCGGACGATGGATGCCGAGAAGAGAGAGCCGAGCGAATGACAGATCACGTCTACATGGTCCCGATCCCGAAACAACCGACGACGCCGATCTTCATGCTCGTGCTGGAGCCTGACGCGCGAGTGCTTGGCGTCGTGGCGTCGGCGTGGCACGGATGCTTTTGCTTTGTTGTGCAAGCCGAGTGCGGTGCGCCAAAGACGAGTCATCGGCGCTTCTACTTCGCGTTCGATCAGACGCTCGTCGTGAACGGGGCGAGGTACCTCGGCACGATGGCTGAAGCCGAGGTCGATCGCGATGTCATGAGCGACGGGCTCGTTCGAGACCGACGTCGCGACTTGCACGTGTTCGAGGAGCCGCGCAAGTGACCAAAGAGCAACAGCACTGCTTACTCGTCGCGATCGAATGGCTCGATCAGGCGTGGCTCAAAGACCAAATCGGCGGGTCGCTTGCCGAGCTGATCCACAGAGAGCGTTCTGCCGCTCGAGTGAGCGTCGTACAGAGCCTGCAGCCGGTGCTCGACTTCAGAACGATCCTCTTGCAGGGTCGACGCTACGTGGCCGTGTCCGACCTGCGAGAGGCCTTGCAGACGGGCTCTCGGGAGGGCTAAACCGCGATCATGACGACACTGCCCAAGCACACGGCTCGCGTGCATGCCGATCACACCGAGTGAAATCGAGAGGCGACCATGCGAACGATTCGACTCGAGTATGAAGCGCTACTCAATGCCGTGATCGACGAGCTGCAGCTCGATCCGAGCGACCCGCGATTCGCGGCGGCGCGAGACAAGCTTCGAGCGCTGGTAGCGATCGGCCTCGAGAGACAACAAGGCTACGAGCATCTCTGCAGAGCCGCTCGAGGGCGAGTCGATGGCGGGCTTGTCGTTGCCAAAGTCGATCCCGAGCAGATCGGGATCGAGTCGATTGTCCCCGAACGGATTTGACCGAGTCACCCCAACCGAGAGGAACACCCATGACCGAGAGCACGAAGACGACCGAGAGCGAGACGCACAAAGACCCGGTACCCGAGAAGACGACCGAGAAGACGACCGAGAAGACGGAACCGGCAGAGCACACGACCGAGAAGACGACCGAGACCAAACGCTAGCGCGATGCAGGTTCGGCACACGGCTCACCTCGTGTGCCGAACCGCTCGACTCGAGAGACAGCATGCCCAAGCAACAGCCGAAGTACCGACAGGGATCGACGCTCGTCGACATCCCGTTTCGACTCGAGTCAGAGGGCCAGTGGTGGGATCGCTTCTACCGCTTGCAGCTTCGCGGCGTGTCGGTCGCGACGATGGTGTGCCGAGGCATCGAGGCGATCGAATCCGAACCGGATGGAGACACATGACAGGCTTCCCCGAGGTCCATCGCTGCGACTGCTACGACACGTTCGGTGAGCCCAAGCCCGGCTGCATCTTTCATCGCACGGGCACGACACCGAGCCCCGCTTGCCTCGAGCGATGGGAGCGCTACAGCAACGCTCAGGCCCTCGAGCCCGAGTGCAACCCGTCGGTGTGTCTCGGAGAGGATTGACCCATGAAAGCTTTCATTCGACCTGCCAACGATCGCTCTCTATTGGTCAAAGCAACCGAGGTCACGAGCCTCGAGATGCTCGTCGGTGTGTTGCGCGGCAAGCGAGCGCGCATCTCGGCCGAATGCGTCGAGTTCGAATACACGCTCTTGATCGAGGTCGACGACGACGCGTCCTTCGCAACGCTCGAGTCAGCGTGATCACGACTCGCTCGGGACCTTTCGTAATGCAGCTTGCAACTCGGCCTGCAGCTCGACCGAGCGAGCCAGTAGATAGGCATTCTCTTTCTCAGCGGCCCGCGTGTGCACGCGCAAGCTCTCGAGCGCTGCAGTCAACGACTCGACCGTAGGCGCAGACGGCGCAGCATCGGCCGAGGCTGCAGAGGCCATGTCGCTTGGCTCGGCTGCCGAGCATGCCGGGCAGATGTGCACGGGGAGGGTTGCACCGTTGGCCAACCAGCATGTGGCAACGACACGCTCGCAGGCCCGGCACCGGGCCTCGTGCTGCGTGACCTCGAGAGGCATGTCCCCGAGCTTGCGCGCGCGAGCCTCGTCGATCGGGATGACATCGGCGATGTCGGCTCGCTTCGAGATCAGCGGGTAGAGATGCTCACGAACGAATGCAGCGTTGCGCCGACGAGCCTCGCCGATCGGCACGACCTCCGGATCGTCAGGCCGGCGCGCTTGCGGGATCAGACCCACGCTAGGCTCTGTGACCGTCTCGAGCATCGACTTGAGCAAAGCGATCTCGTCGATCGTGATCACAGCATGGCGACCATCGAGCATGTACCGCTCGTGCAGCGTGTCGGCGAGATGCCTGGCCACCTGCAGCACCAACCGCGTTTGCGGGTCGAGACCCTGATGCTCGACCATCTGCAATGCAGCATCGCGCTCGACTACGCACCGATCGTACCGAGCCAGTAGCATGGCCTTACCGGCAGCCAACTCGCGACGGCGTTCGAGCAACTGCACGACCGCATCGACAAGCACAACGACGCATCGGGTCTCGGGCATCGGCAGAGCCGTGAGCAAGGCGCTGGCAACAGGGAAGTCATTGAACGCACGCAATCGATCGAACGTCGCAGTCCATGCAGGGGCCGGGCTCAGAGGCAACTCACTGAAGGCAGAGAGAGCCGAGGTAAAGCGGTCGAGAGAAGCGAACACGGCCCGATGAAATGCCTCGGGCGTGGTCGATGGATGAGAGAGGGCCTCGACGAGGCTCGTCTTTAGAAAGCTATGCGCAGAACGAGCGCGAGCGAGTGTGGCCGCAGAGAGGACCGAGCCGCTCGACTGCTCGTACTCCAAGAGGCGCTCATCGGCCAGATCGAGCAAGACGTGCACGCCGTCGAGAGGGGACGCAGGAGAGGTGTTCATCCGGGCCACGTAGCGCACGAGGGCCGATTGCTCAAGTGACCTGCAAGGGGGATCGCGAGAGCCGACACAAGGGCCAGCAAGCGATCGAGAACGACCTTCAACAGATCGCCCGATGCCCTCAAGCGGCCTCAACAGATCCAGAATTGTAGCCGCACCCCGGTGAGATGAGCGAGCCTCTAGGAATGCCGATCGCAGCAATCAGTCCTGAGAGGTGGGAAGCCATCTGCGAGATCTACCAGCACCACGCCGGGCCGAGCTTGCACGCCGCTCGCGACTTGGGTTGGCCCGCGGCGAGAACGCGACGAGTCTGGAATCGAGGCTATCCGTCGCAAGGCTTGCCCCCGGTCAAGACGGTGGTCGCGTCGACGGCCGAGAAGGTCGCTGCGATCCGAGCGGGTCGAGCTGAGATCGAAGCGAGAGAGCGGGCGCAGAGCGAGGCGATGACTCGACCGAGCGATGCAGACGAGGCGGTCGAGCGCGCGGGGCACAACGTCGAGGTCGTGCAACCGGCAGAGCAACGTCGCATCGAGATGATGTTGCGACGAGAGAGCGACAGAGAGAAAGCCAGACAGGATGCGATCAAGAGTCGGTCTGAAGAAGCGGCCCTTGTCTCGCATGCCAGGCGCAACTCGCTCGCACTCAACGTCGTCACGGCTCAGATACTGCGCGGCGCGCAAGCGCTCGCAGGTCGGATACAACTGCAGCTCGAGAGAGAAGCGACGTCCGACAAGCCACTCACGATCGCAGAGCAGCTCGCACTCGTGCGACAGGCTGCAGCGATCGCTCGCTTCAACAGCGAGGCCGCAATGATGGCGGTCAAGACCGAGCGCATGGTGCTCGGCACGAGTGAGCAAGCCGAGTCGAGCGAGCCGAATGGCTCGCTCGAAGAAGCCGCGCAATGGATCGAGTCGTCGGTCAAGGCAGTGCAACGCGCCAGACAGCGAGGCATGCTCGTGATCGTCGCGGGCGAGCAGACGCCGACGGTCGCGCACGGGCGTGTGGCCCCGGGGCCACAACCATCCCAGCTACCCGAGGATGCGACCGAGCCCGACGACGATGATGATGATGAGAGCGAGGGCGAGCGGGCCGAGCTGCCGACCGCGAAGGAACAAGCCAAGCTCGGCGGGCCGAGCGACGAAGTGCTTCGAGCCAGAGTGCGAAAGCTCACGATGAGAAGCGTCTGAGTAACATGCACCCTCCGGTGTGTGTTATACTTGAGCATGATACGTCGACGAAGTCGCAAGACGGGCGGCAGCTCAAGAGTCGCCATCGCATACCTACGAGTCTCGACCTCGGATCAACGCGTCGAGCAACAGCGTGACGCGATCGAGCGTTGGGCTGCGGCGTCGGGCGTCACGGTGGTCGCGTGGTGCGAGGACATCGGCGTGTCGGGTGCAGCACCCATCGACGAGCGACCGGGCTTGCTCGAGGCGCTCGCAGCCTTGCGTGAGCACAAGGCAGGTGTGCTCGTCGCGGCGAAGCGAGACCGACTCGCTCGAGACGTAGCGACCGCGGCGGCGATCGAACGGTTGACCATTGAGGCCGGCGCTCGAGTCGTGACGAGTGACGGCCTCGACTCGAGCGACACGCCAGAGGGCGCGTTGATCCGGGCGATCATCGACGCGATGAGCCAATACGAGCGAGCGCTGATCCGAGCGCGCACGAAAGCCGCGCTGCGAGCGAAAGCCGCTCGAGGGGAACTATGCGGCGAGGCGCCTTTCGGTTTTCGCGCTCGAGAGGGCAAGCTCGTCGAGGATCCGGCCGAGCAACGAGCGCTGCGCAGCATGCGGGAACACCGAGCGGCGGGAATGACGCAACACGCGATCGTCGCCAAGCTCACGGCCGAAGGACACAAGCCGCGCGGCGCGCGATGGCATGCGACCACGATCGGGCGACTCGTCAGAGACATCTGATAACGTCGACGTCGTGACTGATGACGCACACACCCATACGCGCGCGCGCATAGAAGGCACCCCTTCGAAAAGAGGCCGGCCTCGCATACGGGTGAAACGGGCGCCAGAGCACACCCCTGCGAGCCCGGCGACAAGCCCCGTCGAACGGCGCCCCTTAGACACCCCGGTGCCGACCCTAGGCGTCGACGACAGGGCCGGCTTTGAAGGGCTGCTATCTCAGGGCACCCCTACGCTAGAGGGCGACAGCGAGGCGCAGAGGAGCCCTGATGCAGAGGGCGCTCACGACGAGCACGGCGCTCAAGGGCAGGGGCTCGGGCCTAGCGCACACGTCGGGGACACCGATGTGCGCAGAGCATCCGACATGGAGGGGGGCGGGGGTTTTTCTCCACTTTTCTCCCCCTCTGAAATGCAGCCCTGCCAATCTCCTACGATCGATCAAAAAATCTCGGAATCGGCCGATCAAAAAATCTCGGAATCGATCGATCAAAAAATTCCAAAACTAGGGGTTGAGTCGGTTGAGTCGGTTGAGTCGGTTGAGCTGCAAACCTCGGTTGCGTCGGTTGCGCCGCACGACGAAGCCCCGCTCAGCGATCAAGAAGTCGCCATTTCGCTCAAGCAACGTGCGGCCGAGGCGCGTGCTCAACTGCACGAGCTGTGTCGGCAAGACATCAACGCGTTTGCCGAGTACGTGCTCAAAGACGACGAGACCGGGCTGCCGCTAGAGCAGGCGGATTTCCATGTGCGCGCGCAGCACGCGCTGACCGAGCACCGGCAGATCGTCGTGATGTCGCATCCCGAATCGGGCAAGACGACGAACATCGCGGTGGGTCGTGTGCTTTGGGAGCTGGGGCGCAATCCGAATCTGCGCGTGATGCTGCTTTACAACGCCGAAGACTCAGCGGCGAAGACGCTCGGTGCGATCAAGCGCTACATCGAGACGAGCCGCGAGCTACACGCGGTATTCCCATTACTAAAACGCGGGTCGATCTGGAAAGACGATCAGATTTTCGTGCAGCGCTCCGCTTACGATCGGAACCCGTCGATCGTCGCGGTCGGATACAACTCGAGGCGCATCGGCGGTTCGCGTGTTGACCTACTGATCGTCGACGACTTGCTCGATGCGATCGTGACGGCGACCGAGGCGCAGCGGCGCAAGCTTTCATCGTGGGTCAAGAACACGGTCTTTACCCGTCTGTCGGCGAATGCTCTCGTCGCGTTTCTGACGAATGCGTGGCACCCGCGTGATCTCGCGCATGAGCTGATCAAAGAGCGCGGTTGGTTTCTCATCTGCCGACCGATACGCAATCCAGACGGCACGATTTCGTGGTCGCGTTGGACCGAAAAGCGACTCAAGCAAAAGCGCAAAGACTTGGGTCCGCTCGAGTACGCTCGATCGTTCGAGTGCAATCCGCGCGACGATGAGGCGCGCGTGTTTCGGCCCGAGCACATCGAGCAAGCGCTCAAAGCGGGTAAGGGGTACGGGTTTCTGTCGGGCATCGATGTGATGCCGCAAAACTGCCTGATCGTGACGGGCATCGATCTCGCGGCGGGCGACGACACGAAAACGAAGGGCGCGCGGACCGTCTTGTCGAGCGTGTTCTTTCATCCCAACCAGCAACGGCAGCTCGTGCGCATGCGCTCGGGTCGCTGGCGTGCCCGGCAGATCCTCGATCATGTCGCGGCGGTCGGGCAGCTGTTCCCGACCAACCATTGGATCGTCGTCGAGAACAACGGTGTGCAGCGTTACATTTTGGATCTCGCGCACGAGAACGGTGTCGACGTCGGCGTGGCCCTCGTGCCATTCACGACGGGCCGCAACAAGGCCGATCCCCGATTCGGGATCGCCTCACTCGCCGCCGAGTTCGAGGGCCGCCGATGGATCCTGCCGAGCGACTGCGATGCCGACGATCAAGAGGAGGTCGAGGGCCTCGTCTCTCAGCTCATCGACTACGTGCCGGAGGCCCATACAGGGGATAGACTTATGGCTACGTGGTTCGCGCGCGAGATCGGCCGGCGCATCTTTGCCCGGTTTTTCGGCAGCGGGCGTTTTTACTCGGGCTCGTCTGTACGCGCTATCGGTTAGTGTTCCGGCCGTGGTATGTGTCCCGGATGAACGCGCCGATCAAGCCCGTCGACACGAGTACACTCGAGGGGTACGTCGCGCAAGCCGCGAGCCTGATCGTCTCGCGCCGGGCAGAGACGGCCGAGGATTGGCGACTGCTCTTCATTTGGTTGCTCGGTTTCAGCTCGGGGCATGTGCTGCGATTGCGCGCGATGCTCAAGCAAGGCCGCTTGAATGATCCGGCTGCGATCGAGGCCGCGCTCGACGAGCTGCAGGTCGAGCTAGAGCAGATCCGAAAGGCGCATCTATGAGCGCCAAACCTGAATCGACGGTCGAGGCGGACGGCGGCAAGCGCACGCTCTCGATCTTTTACAAAGAGCTGCCCGATGGTCACGACGTCACGGTCTACCGCATGGCGCTCGGGCGCGCGCGCATCTGTCTGGGTTGGGTCGACGACGAGGTCAACGTGCTCGATGCGTATTGCTACGACGATCCGGCGCTTGCCTGCGTGGCGGCCGAGCGTTGGTCGGGCGAGGGCGATCCGATCGATGGCTGGACCCGACACATCAACTCGGGTCGCAGGCGAATCGATGGCGACCCGAACAAAGAGAGCGTGCGTTGGTGATGGCGCTTGGCCCTGGAAAATACGATCACATCTGCACTCGGATCATGGAGGTGTACGGCGCGGAGGTCGCGATGGCGATCGTAGTCGGCGGTACCAACGGGACCGGGTTTAGCTGTCAGTTTCGGATCGGCTCGCGCGACGAGCTGCCTGATGTCGTGAGTGCTGCAGTGCATGCGCTTCGCACCGTGGCCGACGAGATCGAGGCCGACGCATCTCGAGGATTAGCCGATGCATGACAATTGGTTCGAGATGATCGAGCTGGTGCGTGTGGATGAAGCCGACTCTAGATCAAGTGAATGAAGTGTTCTTATGGCTTGTATTCATGCGAGTTCTGCGCGGCATGCCGCCCGTCGATCTCGAGACCGTTTTACTTGGGGGATTTGCGTTGATGGTAGTCGCGTTGTCTCATGCGGTGAGATCCAAATGTTAGCGGTGAGAGTATGACGCGGCGTCAATGCAAACTATGCCCGTGGAAGGTGTCGACCGATCCGCTCGACATACCGGGCGGCTACGAGGTCGCGTTGCACGAGCATCTACGTAGGACGATCGCCGATCGCGCTCGATTCGAAGATCTGTTGAGCGACAAGCCTCTGCGCATCATGGCGTGTCACGAGAGCAATCCAGATCGCCCGATCCCGTGCGTGGGTTGGCTCGTGAATCAACTCGAGCGGAACAACTTGCCGCTGCGGTTTGCGATGATCAAGGGTCGGATTGATTGCGACGTCGAGTTGGTCGGTCCGCAGCACGAGAACTTCGAAGACACTTTGCCAAAGAGGCGTACTTGATTGATCGCAACCGGGCTCTCGACATTTCGAACGACGTCGATTGCTTTCTGAAAGAGCTGTGCGCGCGCTACCCCGAGTACGCGATCCTCGTCGTGGTCGCGGACCTCGACGATGGCAACGTGTTCGTGACTACGCCCGTAGTCGCAGAGACGACGGCTGTATTACTTCGCGCTGCAGCAAACCAGATGCTCAACACGCCTATCGATCTAAGTGATAACGACGAGGTTAGTTAGATGCCGATGCTGCGAATGCTAATGAAACCAGATGAGGTCAACTCGTATCTCCTCGAGCATCATTTGACCCGGGGCTACGCGACGATCGACGTCGCGTTGATGCAGAGCGGCGGTATGGGCAGCGGACAACCGGCCGTGTTGCTCGTGCTCGAGGTCGACGGGCGAAAGGTTGTCGCCAAGACGTCGCTGCAGATCCTCGAGACGATGACGAGCGCGATGTGCGCCGCGTCGGGCGTGAAACGAGCGCCATGAGTGAGGTCGGCAAGCGCTTGCTCGCAGCGGTCGGCGTGTTGTCACTCGCGCCGATCATCTTGCCGCGCGTCGAGCTGAATACGACTCAAGCGTTCGGTTTCGGTTGGTGTTGCGCGTGCCTCGTCGTGTTCGGTCGCATCGTCCGCCCGGTCGAGAAGCGATGACGCCGGGGGAACATGTTCGGCAAGTCGAGCACGCTCGCGAATGCGTGATTTCGGCGCTCGTGTGCATTGAGCAGCGCGAGTTCATCGGCGCTTTCATTCTGTCGGCTGCCGCGGTTGTTGCGCTGTCGCATGTCGTCGGCAAAGCCGGGCTTGGCGCCGCTCGAGTGATCGTGGCAAAAGAGTTCAGCTCGCGCGCATGAGTCGCAGTCGGCGGCGTATCGTGCCGACCGAGCAACCGAGTCGCAGCGCAAGTTGCACGGCTGTCATTTGCCCGGTGAGCACGCGTGCGAGATCGCTCGGCTGAATCACGAGCGTCGGTCGACCGACGTGCACGCCATTCGCCCGAGCTTTGCGAATGCCCTTTTTCGTGGCATCGGAGATCGCGTTTCGGCATTGGTCGCAGATGCTCATGATCCGGATGCTTTGCGATACGATGGAGCGTGAGTGTTGATCGGGTCGTGTTCCCTTACCAAGCCGAAGACCTCGGCTCGGTCAACGCTCACTTGCTTGCGCGCGCGCCGAGTCGCGAGCGTGAGCGCCCGGATGCAGGCGCGATGCTTCGTGCTGCCGTGGCGTAGCGGCTGCAGTGGTGACGGGCAGTGCTCGTAATCGCACCAATGCAGGGTCCTCGGCTTGGGCTCTCGAGGCCGCAGCCGAGCACGAGCCTCGGCTACGGCAGCTCGTGCGCGCGCGGCCCGCATTTCGGCCAGTCGCGCCGCTCGGGCTGCCATGATGTCGTCGTGAGCAAGCACGCGTTGCAACTCGACGATTGCGAGCCGCTTGGCCCTGCCTGCGGCCTCGGGCGTGTCACCGAGTAGCTCACCAGCCTCGGCCGCAGTGAAGCCGCCTAGCGCCAGCCAGAGGGCACGACGGGCCCCTTCTGACAGGCGCCGGAGCGTCGAGTAGAAGTGCAGCGCATCCTCGGGCGACAGGCTTTCACGCCACGTCGACCCGAGAGATGCGATGGCGAGCGGTGGTCTGATGCGCATGAGGACCCTGATCCACGTCACGACTTGTCGGCTTGTTCACTCTCGAGCTGCGCCAGATGGTTTTTTAGCATGGCGATTTGGCTAAGCCGATCGATCGAAGACGAGTGATAGACGCTATCGAGGCGATGGTCTGTGATCAGCAACAGAAACGACTCGGTTCTGTAGAGCATCTGCATCACGGTGTCCGAGATCGCGCGCAACTTGCTTGAGAGAGCATCTGGACTGTCGGGCTCGTGCGAGCTGGTAGACTTGCCTTCTTTGCGGATGAGCCATTCGTTGATCTGTCGGATGCGGTTGACCGGATACGCTCGCGGGTGATCGGCCGCCTGAACGTGCGCGAGAGCTGCGACGAGTAGCTCGTCGATGAGAATGGTCTCCATGCCAAATTCCTCACCCGCGAGGCTGGCGATCTTCTGTGCACGGACGATCGTCTCGTTGAAATCCTCGGGGGCGCGCCCGAGGATCGCGTTGACGTAGTCGTCTTTTGCATTCGGGCGCCAGAGCTTTCGCTTGCTCATGACGACTGCTCCGGCACCTTGATCGGCATCGGTCCCATAGGCCCGACCTTCGCATCACGATTGCGCTCGTCGTGCTTGTCGAGCAACTCGAGGGCCTTGCGTACGCGATCGGGATCGCTCTGGATCAACTCCTCGAGCTGCAGCGATGCGATCTGCGTTTTGATCTCGGCGATCGAGGCTTCGTGCTCGCGTTGCTTCGCGGTCAGTAGCTCGATCTCGCGAGCGGCGTTGCGCGGCTCGGCTGCGATGACAGCCACTCGTGTCCGTGGTCGATACGCGCGCTCGCGTGGCGCTCGAGGCGCTCGAGGCGCTCGAGCTGTTCCCGTGCGAGCTTTGGGTTTGGCAGTAAAGTACGCCTCGGCTTCGCGGTCGAGCGCGATGCGCTCGCTCTGGCTCAACGCGGTTCGGCTGATCGCCTGCTTCGCGATCCCGACCGTTGCGTAGGTGCCGGACGTGATCTTCGCGTGCATGGTCTTGAACGTCATGAGTGGCTTGCTCTTCATGGCTTGCTCTTTTCGGTTGAGTTGGACTCGGGGTTACGATTGTTGCTCGGTGAGTTGTCGCGCCAGCGTTGCAGCGCTTCGTCTTCGGTCGTGCCGCGACCGGGGGCTCGATACGAATCGTCTCTTGACGAGACCATGCTGCATGCACACCAAGCCGCGAAGTTGCCGCCCGCTTCGCGCACGACGGTGACAGCGTGCGCGCATCGCGGACAGCGGGCTTTCATGACTTGCGGTGCTTCTTGCCTGGCTTCTTGGGCCGCGCACTCTCGATCCTCGAGAGCGTCTCGACGAACGTAGCGTGAGCGAGTTTGGCATCAGCGATGCTTGAGGTTGCGATCGAGCTTTCCTCGGACGGTAGCCATTCGGCGGCGTTGAGCACGCGGGTCTCGAATACGAATCGACCGCGACCGACGCTGCTATCGACGCCAGTCCAGATCGTCGAGACGCAAATTTCGCCGATCATGGTCGACTCGATCTGAGTGTAACTTTTGTCCGCGTGCAGCTCGCGCCACGTCTCGAAGTCGATCGGGATGAGGTCGCGATCGTAGAAGTCGAGCGTGCTCGTGCGCTTCAACTCTGAGCTGATCCGTTTGACCTCTCGCTCGAAGAGAGTCGCGGGTTGAGCCGCAGCCGCCTCGGTTTCGCACAATAGCTCGAGACCGCCGAAGATCGTCGAGTCGCGCATACGACTGTGTTCCAATTCGTTGAGGTAGCCTCGAGTCACAACCAGGATGTCGGGCGAATCGGGTTCGAAAAACTCTTCGAATGCGGATTCGACCGCAGCCTCTCGCGATCCGAACATGTCTTGCAGGGTCGGCAGCCCAAGCCCGCCGAGTGGGCCTCGCTCGTGCTGCTCCCACCGATCGATCCTCTCGGATGCGAGGATGCGCGCGCGTTGCTCGGTGAGGTCGACGAAAATGCGATCGCCTACCTCGGGCGTGTGTTGCGGTCTGTAGTCGGGTTGTAATCGCGCCGGCTCGGCTTCGACCACCATCAGATCGCCAGACATCGAGGGGATCTCGATCGGCACTGCACCATCGCGACTGTTCCAAAGCGACTCGCGTTGCCCGTCTTCGCTGACGTAGGTGACGAAGCAATAGGCCAACGAGTGCTTGTGCCGCCCGCGAATCATTTCGCGCTCACGCGGGCACCGACGTTGTGCATCGTCTCGACGCGCACGATGCCGCGCGTTTTCGGCGCGTCTCCGCAGAGCGAGCGATACTCGTCAACCCACGGGCCGAAATGCAGGGTCCGCTCGTTTTCGATCCGAGCTTGCACGTGCGTGTAACGCGTAAAGCGCTCGACGCTCATCTGCAGCATGAATCGCGCTCGCGGCATCGAATGCCAGACGATCACCGGCGCGTTGTCGGGATAGGCGCTCTGCAGCACGGCATCATCGGTCTCGATCCACGCGTGCGCGAATCGGACGCCGTTCATTACGCAGATGCCATGCACGAGATAGAACCGCTCACGCATGGCGTGCGGTACGTCAGTCATGAAATCGAGCGTGTCGTCGAAGCAGGTGTGCGTCGGCCGCAGAGTGTGCATGTCGCGCACCGTACGGCAGTGGACACAGCCGCGACAACCGGCTTCTTTCAGCTAACCCATAGTCCCGTATGCGGGACGATCGGTTACGTGAGGCGCCTCACGTAACCGATGATCGCTCGATGTCCTCGAATCGGGACTAGAATTCTTGCGAGTCGACACGAGCCCCGCTCGGGCTCGTGTCTCATCGGCAGATTTCAAATCAGCGGCTCGTGTGCCTGCAGGATTCCGTTGCGCCCCGCGCTATCGAGTCGCTGTCGCCAAGCTTGAGAATGACGGCGCGTTGATGGTCCTCATGAAAGATGCCGACGCTGTAGCTGAGCGAGCGCAGAGCACATGCGCGAGCGTTGCTCTCGTTGCCGGCTGCCAAGCATCGCTCGGCATCGTCGAGGCAGAGTCGCGCGCTCGAGGCCATCGCGGCGCCGTTGCTGACGTGCTTGCGTGCGAGGTCGAGAATCTGCGAGGTCGAGGTCGTCATCTGAGAGGCTCCGGGTCGGTCGGTCGCGGTGTGCGACCTGACAACTCACATCCTAGCTCGGTCTTTGAAAAGCGCTAGCGGTATTTCACAAGTGCGCGTTACTCTGCAGGAACCTCGATCGGCAATCCGAGCCGCTGTCGCATGTAGTACGAGAGCGTCAAGTTGAGCGCGCGAGCTTCTTTCTTCAGCTGCGCCTTCTCGCTGACGGTCAACCCGATGAAAGCCGGAGAGCCCTTGCGTTTTTTGCCGAGACGCGGTCGACCCGCGCCCTCACGTGCTCCGCCTTGTCCGGCGTGAGCGATTTTCTTAGTCATGCTCAACCCTGGATCGTGCCAATGAAAAGCGCAAGCGGTATTTCAGACTGCCCGGATTCGCGGCCCGGATGTGCGAAGAAGGGCAGCATGTGCGCGCGCGAGAGAGGATCCGAGCGGGATCCCCGTCGGCGGGCCCGCGCCGCTCGAGACCGCGCCGGGGGAACATCCGATCGCGGCCGAGCACGGGCCCTCGAGCCCGCGTGCGACCTGCGACCGCGCCGACCTTGCCGAGCCCGCGCCGGCTTGTGCCCGGGCCCCTCGAGCCCGCACGGGCCCGCGCCGGGGCATCTTGCGACCGCGCCGCTCGAGAGGCCCGCGCCCCTCGAGCCCGGGGCTCGTCTCAGACCGCCTTGAGCTTGCGGCCGACCGCGATCACCTCTTGACGCATGCCGTATCGCAGTTGCGAGAGCAGATTGCGCGACCATTCGGTATCGCGAATCGCGAGCAACGTCGCTGCGAGCTTCTCGACCGAGGCGTAACCCGCGCCGCTTCCGTCGCCCTCGCCATCCTCGCCCGCTGCGTTGACGCATCCGACGAGATTCGTTGCCGTGTTCTTGAGAGCGTTGAGGTTCGTCTTGTTCACACCCTAAGCATGCCGGATCCGGGACACTAAGACAAGAGCAGAGGCCCGATCCCGAGCCGATCATGCGGGTCGTGTAGGTATGAAATACCGCTTGCGTCTTTCAAGGCCGGAGCTAGAGTCAAAAACAGATGGACACCAACGAAACAACGCAGTCGTTTGAGGCAACTGTCGAGGCATATGTTGCCGCTCTCAATGCTCGTGCGAACGAGCTGATCGCAGCCGGAAAGGCGCCTCTTTACCTGAGCTTCGGCTTCACGATGGGGCCAAAGCACGCGCGGATCTTCGCGAATCACGGCGGCACGAGCCGCAGCTCGCGCGCCTTTTTCAGCCGAGACGGCCTGATCCGTCGCGCCGACAGCTGGAAAGCGGCGGGTCGGATCCTCGGCAAGCATGACAGCGCCGACGCTTTCGCCTACATCTTCGGTCGTTGATCCGCGCCGGGGCCCTCTTGAGAGGGCCCGCGCAGACAATCGACCCGCGCCGGTGAAATACCGCTAGCGCTTTTCAAGCGCTCAGCTAGAGTCAAGACGTGGACAAGAAGACGACAACGAAATCGAAGAAGTTGCAGATCGTGCTCGCGAAACTCGTCGACGATGTGCGGGTGATTGATCCCGGTGCTCGCGACCTCGGGATCGGGCCGAAGTTCGAGGCGATCAAGCGGCCTGTCGCGCTAGTTTGGATTCGCAGCGGCACCGGCGCCGACCTCGAAAAGGCGCAGAAGTTCGCGCCGACCGAGGGTTACACGGTCTTTGTGTACGCGCCGACCGAGCGCAACCCGCTCGACCGAGCCCGCGCCGACATTGCGGCGACCGCCTGAGCCGAGGCCCGCGCCGCTCGAGATTCTCGAGCGGCTGCCGGGAGTTGTGAAATACCGCTAGCGCTTTTCAAGATGCGAGCTAGGATCTAGGCATGGACAACGCAGTAACACGGTACGAGATCGCGGTCGCCAAGATGAAAGACGCGGAAGCGCGCAACCTGTCACGCACGACGATCGCCAAGCGTTGGCGCGAAGTTTTCGCGGCAGAAGACGCTCTGAAAGCTCGCGATTTCTACCGCTGAAAACACCGGGGCCCTCTCGAGGGCCCGCGCCGCTCGGGTGTAGCCCCGGGGCCACACGGCAGCAATCGACCCGCGCCGGTGAAATACCGCTAGCGCTTTTCAAGACCTGAGCTAGAGTCAAAACATGGAAACGAAATCGACCCGCGCCGCTAGGTTCGACGCTCTTCTTGCGGCAGCTGCCGCCCGCACACCGGGATACGCTGCAGCCGCCGCCCGTTGCGCGGCAGAAAACGCCGCTCTCAAGACGCGCGACCTCGCCGACGCACATCGTGCGAGCCGTAGCCCGCGACCCGACGGCGGCGAGGATGACGGTTGGGGTGACTATTGCTCGCCCCGATCGGCTTTCGAGGTGTGAAATACCGCTAGCGCTTTTCAAGACCTGAGCTAGGATCTGAGCATGGACACGAAGCAAGCCCTCAAGTTGATTTACCGCCACACACACCGCGATTCGCGCGGAACACTCTCGGATTGCAAGACGATCCTCGTCTACCGCAACGGGACCTGCCTCGTGCCGCTCGAGGCCCTCACGGCTGCCGAGATTGCCGAGCGCTTGCCGCTCGCAGAACGCCGCGAAGCCGAGCGGCTCGAGAAGATCGCAGCGAAAAAGGCGGCGAAATGATCACCCGCGCACAACTCGACTCGCACGTCTGCGACCGATCGCGATCGTGGTGGGCACACGACGCACAAGGGATCCCGCTCTGTCGGGTCTGCGACACCTGCGAGCGTGCCAAGCTCTCGCGATACCGGCCCGAGATCCTGAGCGGATACGATCAATCTGACGTCGACGAGCCGATCGAGGCAGACGACTGATCCCGGGGCCCTCGAGCCCGTGCCGGGCCCGGCAATCGGAGCCCGGCCCTCGAGCCCGTGCCCGGCGACCCGCGCCGCTCGAGAGCTGCAGCTCGGGCCCGTGCCGACTCGAGGGCCCGCGCCGCTCGAGAAGCCCGCGCCGACAATCGACCGGGGCCGTTGAAATACCGCTAGCGCTTTTCAAGGCCTGAGCTAGATTCAAAACATGGCAAACGAAGTCGCAAACACCATCGTCGCGCAACTCAGCAATCGCGGTCTTTTCATGCTTGGCGCGAAAGACCTCGTCGCAGGCGAAAACAGCCTCACCTTCAAGATCGGCCGGAACAGCAAGACGATCTCGCACATCCGGATCACGCTCGATGCGAGCGACACCTACACGGTCGAGTCGATCCGAGTGCGCAAGAGTGCGGGCGTGCCGGTCGTGCGGATCGTCGAGACCTGCGGCGACGTGTATGCGGACAGTCTCAAGCGCACGATCGAGACGTTTACCGGCATGTACATGAGCTTGTGAGAGGCCGCGCCGCTCGAGAATCTCGAGCGGCTGCCGGGGCTTGTGAAATACCGCCAGCGCTTTTCGGGCCCGCGCCGAAAATCGGCTCGATGGCCCTGGACATCAGGGCCTGCATCCGGGACCACTAAACGATGGCAAGCAAGAAAAAACCGACGGACCTCACGACTCAGATACTGATCCAAATTCGCGATGAGATCCGGCAGACAAACGAGCGACTCGAGCGACTCGAGCGCCGGCAGACCGACTCGGAAACGCGATTGGCGACCGAGCTTGTCGCGCTCGCGAAAGCCGTCAACGATGTACGCGTGCTGATCATCGACATGCGTCAGGATCAGCGCCGCATGGAAGCGCTCGAGGAACGCGTGCTCCATGTCGAGCGCAAGGTGAGCTGATTCTCGAGCGGTCTCGAGCGGTTGTGAAATACCGCTAGCGCTTTTCAAAGACCGAGCTAAGCTCTGGTTATGACAACGACGAGCAACGCGAAGACCTGGATTGTGGCCGAGTATCGCAACGACGACTTTTTCGGGCAGACCGAGAACCTCACTCAGAAAGAGGCGACCGACCTCGCAAACAAGATGAGGGCAGCCGGTCTCGAGGTGACGATCGCAGACGGCCCGGGCGACCTCGAGAGCTTCTGAGACCCGATCGGGCCCGGCAAACACCGGGCCCGCGCCGTTTCCGAGCCGCGCAGACGACCTCGTGAAATACAGCTAGCGCTTTTCAAGACTTGAGCTAGAGTCAACTCATGGACAGCAACGCAACCGAGATGTCGACCGAGGCCAAAAAGATTCACCCTTTCGAGCGCAACGGTCTCGGGATCGCGCCCTTCAAATACGTAGGGTTCTACGTCTCGAAATACCAGGCGATCCCGGGCGACCCGAGCTGCCCGATTCAGCCCGGCAGCTCGTGCGACCATTGCGGCACGGCGATCATGAATGTCTGCCGGATCAAGTCGGCCGACGGTCGCGAATTCAAGGTCGGATCCGACTGCGTTGGCAAGGTCGGGCGCGCGCACGATGCCGCTCTCTTGACCGCCGTCGAGGCCGCCGCCCGGAAACGTGCCGGCGCCGCTCGTAAGAGCCTCGCAGCGGCCCGCGCTGCAGAGCTGGCGACCTTGCTCGCAACCGAGACGGTCCGGGCGACCCTGGCCCTGCAGCCGCACCCGCACCCCTACCGCGCCGGGCTCGGTGACACGCTTCTCGACGCGATCGAGTTCTCGGTCAAGCGCAGCGGCGCCGCTGGCATCGCTCGCACGCTCAAGACGGTCAAGGCGCAGATCGCCTGACCGGGGCCCCTCTCGAGGGCCCGAGCGGCTCGAGGGCAGGAGGCCCGCTGCCCGAGCATGTCGCTCGAAATCCGCGCCGCTCGAGGGCTGCAGCGGTTCGCAGAGAAATCGACTCGGTCAGATGAAATACCGCTAGCGCATTTCAAGACCTCGGCTAGGCTCTAGACATGGACACGAACAAACCGACTCTCAGCGTGAATCTCATCGCAATCGTCGACGGCTACCTCAGCGGCAAGCGCCGCGAGAAGTTTCGCGACAGCATCTCGATTCTCAACCGCTCGCTCGCACAAGGTGCCTGGACACCGCGGGGCTCGGTCAAGGCGAGCGCTGGTTTCTATCAGGGTCTCGCGAAAAAGATCGGCAATCTTCAACCTTACGAGCTTGACGCATGCGTACGCTACGGCCAGCCGATGCGGTCGGTGACACTTACAGACGAGATGTGCATGCAACTGTCGTCGTCTCGCGTGTTGCGCGCTTGGGTCACGCTCTGCTCGGAAGTCGCTGCAGCTCGCGCGTTTCTCGATGCGGCCCGCCCGACGCCGGTTGTCACGGCGATCGGTCTCTCGCCGAAAGTCACGAAGACTCTGAAAGACTGCAATCTCGACATCGATCTCGCGACGATCAAGCCCGCGAAGATCAGCTTTTACGAAGTGCAGGCGCGCGATAAGGCCGGCGAATTGCGGGTTGATCGCGACGGTAAGCCGGTGATGGAGCGAGTCTATTTCGTCGACTGGAGCGCGGGTTGCCTTTTCAACCGGTCGCGGTTTGCGATGGGTGACGGCTGCCACGCTTGCGGCAAGACGATCCCGAGCGGCCGATTCGTGCCGATCGAGGCGAGCTGCAAGAAGCTCGGGCAGAAGGTCGCCCTCTGGCTCGGCTGCGACTGCGCGCGGAACATCTTTGGCGTCAAGGACATCGGCATCGACAAGAATGCGAAAGCGCCGACCGCGGGCGAGTGAAACTTTCTCGAGGGCTCGGGTCGAATATCGGCCCGAGCCTATTGCATACGGGTCCCGCATCCGGGACACTAAAGGTATGGATTACGTCAGCAAGACGGGGCTCGCGAAAATGCGCAAGGTCGTGAGAGAGACTCGAGCGCTTTATGCGGAGGCCCGATGGGTTGCGCTCGCAGCCGGCAGACAGGCTCGGTCGCGTGACACGAGCCGAGCCCGGCTGATCCTCGAAGACGCACTCGACGCGGCTCTCGAGGCTCGCCAGACCATGCGGCATTACGCAGGCGTGCTTGCCAAGATGGAGGCTCTCCCGATCGAGCCGCATGCAGGTCGAGTGAGCCCGGCTGCGCTCGCTCGGCTGCGCTCGCTCGGCCGACTCAATCCGGCTTGACCGTACACCGGACAAGGGTACACTCAATGAGTTACCGGTGTCACGGGCGTCGACAAACACCTCTACTGAAAATGAGGACGGCATGACTGCAAAGAAGACTGAATCGAAGCTCAAGCCGGGCGATCGCGAAGCAGGCGAGTTTCTCGACGAGCTTTTGGGAGGCCCGCTGACGTTTGGTGCGATGGTTCGCTCGACTCGAATGACAGACAATTTCACGCTCGCGACGTTCGCGAAGAAGCTCGGTGTGTCGCGGCAATTCGTGTGTGATGTGGAACAGGGGCGGCGCGCTGTGTCGGCTGTTACGGCTGCGAAATGGGCTCGGTTGCTTGGCTACGCAGAGGCCGTATGGATTGCGCTTGCGTTGCAAGCGTCTCTCGATGCATCCGGCCTCAAGTATCGTGTGCGCGTTGAATCAATCGCACGCTCGCGAATGCGCAAGGCGTCGTGATCCAGTGAGCACGCCAGCGAACATGTTCGACGCGACTCGGCTCAGTGCGAGCTACGCGTTGCAGTTTTCGAAAGCATGGTTGAGCGATCCTCTTTCGACGGCGTCTGCTCTCACCGAGCGGATTTGCGAGCGCATGCATTTCCGAAAGCCGAAGGACGATCCCGAGGCGGACGGCGCCTATCACACCGTGCTGATGAACACGCTCATTTGCGGTCGGTGGGCCATGGCTGGGCTACCGGTTGTGACTCTCGGGCATCGTACGGCGGCGGCTCTCATGGCGACTCGGATGAAGCCGGAGGATGCTGAGGAATTCGTGCGCGCGCCGTGGCCCGCATTCGCGATCCGGCTGCCGGTGCCGTTGCTCACGATCGAAAAGCAGGGAGTGCTACTCGACGCGAATCTCGTGATGGTGACGAGTGTGCCGAGAGAGCATGTGCACGCGAGCGACGGCCTGCCCGGGCGCGAGAGGTGGTGGTACAAGCTCGTCGCGCTCGATTCTGAAGATCTGCCCGACGTTGCGATGATGCCGCCCGAGACGATCGGGTTTCTAGGCGGCCTCAACATTTGGGGCTTCAACATGCCGACTCGGTATCTCGCGACGCCCGACACGAGTGACGAAGAAGGTTTCACGAGATGGGATCTTCGCGAGACGGTCTCGAGCGACCAACGCTCGGATCAGATGGTGCGATCGTTGATCATCGCATGCTGTCTGTATCTCAGCGGCGACCCGCTCTCGAGGGCCGCTCGGACAGAGGGCGAGGGCGCAGTCACGATCACGACTCGCTCGAGGGCGCAGCGACACGGCGACGATCTGCCGGGCTACACCGAGCACGAGATCCGATCGTCGATCAAGATCAACCTGCATCACGCGATCCGCGACTACGTCAAGCACGGCGGCGGCACACCATCGGTGCAGACGCTCGTCGCTGGCCACTGGAAACGCCAAGCTCACGGCCCGGGCCGGACCGAGCGCCGGATCATTCACGTGCAACCGTATTGGCGAGGTCCGATCGACGCGCCGGTCTCGATTCGGATCAAGTGACGGCCGAGATCGAAGACTCGGTGCAACCTCGTGAGTAAGGTCTCGGACGATGTGGCGGCATGGTACGCGGGGAGATCCCGCGGCGCCTCTGTCAGGTGGGTCATGAAACACCGCTGCATCGTTCTCGGCTGGCCAAGACAGGCGATCGACTTCCCGTGAATCCGTGGGCCCGCGTGTGGCCCCGGGATTACACGCTCGGTTACCCTCTCGAGAGAGGTGACACCATGAGCAAGGATCTGCGGTCGATCAACGAAGTAAATGCATTGGGCGATCGCGTGTTCGGCGATCCCGGTACGACTCAGCGTGAGTGCGGAACAGTCGTCGAGGTCGACAAGACCACTCGACGGTGCCGAGTGCAGTGGGATTCGGGGCTGTCGACGTATGCCGAGCACGAGAACCTCGAGCCCGAGGATCTCAACAAGGTCGCTCGACGGCCGCTCGTACGAGCGGGCAACGTGCTCAAAGACAAGGGCCCCGACACGGCGGTTGCGACACCGACCGCGACGAAGCCCCGTGAGACGCTAGGCGGCGTCGTGCACGTCTCGGTCGGCGAAGTACCTGCGGTCGGCGACGAGTCGGGTGTGCCGCCCGTGCAGGTCAGCAATCGGCGTGTTTCGGAGAGGCCGCGCGCAGAGGCCGCGATCGACGACGAGACCGACTCGATTGTGCAGGGGCAACACGAGCGCGACGACGAGACGCTTCGCAAGCTCGAGGCCGGCGCCTCGAAGGGCGAGACCTCGAAGACGTCGACGGGTGAGCCTTGGAAGCCCGGCGCCGAGACCGCGAAGCTCGACACCGCGAAGGTCGAGACCGACGGCAACGTGCAGGCGCGCGAGACGCCCGACGGTGTGCAGGTGCGGAACACCCCGGACGCTCCGAATGCTGCAGCGCCCGAGGCTCAGCCGCTCGGCAAGGTCGCGATCGAAAAAGACGACGACGAGGCTGATGACGAAGACGACGACGAGAGCACAACCGTAGTCGACGCGTCCAAGAAGCCCGCCTCGGCCGAATAGGGTCGAGAGAGTTCGGCCCGTTGCCGGGCGAGTGAACCGGCCAACTCACGAACGGGCCTAGCCGTTGATCCCAACCCGGGATCTCTGGCGACGAAACAACATGGGTGACAGTCGGGAGAGACCGGCATTCAATCCGAGCGGCGTCCGTGCTTATCTTGCGGGGTACTAGTGCAGACTGTCACCTCGAGCGAGCCCATGACGAACGACCGAGCCAGCAACGTCATCCGGGCTCTAGCGGGCGCGTGGTGCCTGCTCATGTTGCTCGGCATACTCGCGGGCGTGCTGCGGCAGCTCGACGGCTCTGCGAGCCTCGAGCGGCGCACTGCAGCCATGATCGAGCCCGAGCCCGAGTCGCTGCGACAGGCGCGACGGCGGATCCGATCTCAAGCGGTGGTCAATGCTCGACTCGCACCCGAACTAGGTGCGAGCGAGGTGACTGCACATGAGGATCGACGACGCTGAAACGACCGACACGTTGCGCCGAGAGCGCAACGTGTATCGTGAGCTTGCAGAGCAGCAAGAGGCTGCGACCGTGAGACTCGTGAGCCATTGGCGCTCGGTTGCCGACAAGCTCTCGATATTCGAGTCGTTCGACAGAGGGGCGACGGCTGCATATCGATGCGCTGCGAACGAGCTTAGCGAAGAGTTCTCGAGTCTCAAGCCAGTCAAGGACAAGCCACTCGAGGGCAAGTCATGAGGATCGACGCCGACCGCTGGCCCCTTGATTGGCCTACTGACTGGCCACGCACGACACGCCGCGAAAACACCGCTCGCTACAGTCTTTCGTTCGATGCGAGTCGCGAGCGTCTAGTCCGACACCTGAAGATGCTCGGTGCGACCGAGTTCGTTCTCTCGACGAATGTTCCGTTGCGCAAAGATGGCTTCCCGCGCACGACGACTGAGCCGCGCGATCCGGGCGTCGCGGTCTATTGGGTCGAGGCGTACGCGCAGCCTGCGAACGGTAAGCCCTCGACTCGAGCGTACCGATCGAAGGTGATTGCGTGCGACCACTGGACTCGCGTCCGAGACAACTTGCGTGCATGCGGCATGGCGATCGAAGCGCTGCGCGCGCTGCAGCGATCGGGCGCGACTCAGGTGATCGACCGCGTGTTCACGGGCTTCGCGGCGTTGCCTGCGAATGCGAGTAAGAGCAACTGGCGAACGGTGCTCGGCTTCGATCCTGAGATCGAGATCGTCTCGCCCGAGATCCTCAAGGCCGCATACTTCGCGGCGTCGCTTGCTGCACATCCGGATCGCGGCGGCAGTCACGAGGAACAATCCCGCGTCAACCAAGCGCATGTCGACGCGCGACGGGAGCTTGGTCTATGACCGAGTGGCAACGCATGCAGTGCGCACGCTCGGGTTGCTCGAACGAGTTCACGCCGGACCGATCGTCGCAGCGCTATTGCTCGAGATCGTGCCTGCATCGCAGACGCAACGCAGAGCCGCTCGACGCGCGCGAGTGCAAGGCATGCTCGCGATCGTTTCGCCCGCGGACGGTGCAAGGTCTCTACTGCAGCCCGCGCTGTCAGGTGTCCGCTGCACAGAAAGCCTACGCGCGCCGGCTGCCGCTACCCGAGAAGAGCGAGCCCGAGCGCACCGGTGTTCCCCGGACCATCACGCTCGAGGCCGATGTGTTTGCAGAGCTGGAGTTTCAAGCCGAGCGCTTGGATCGCTCGGTGTCTTGGATCGTCTCGCGTTGCTTGGATATCGCGATGCCATCGATCTACGAGCTGCCCACCATGCCCGAGCCGGAGATTTGGAGAGGATCGCGATGAATCAGACGAACACCGAATGTTACGAGTGCGGTGGCACGGATGCGCAGCGACCGGGTTTGCCATGCGATGCGTGCATGGAGCGAGCTATTCCGGGTTGGCTGCGTCTCCGAGACGATCACGAGCGGCTTCTCGCTGCGGGCGTGCATCCGGACATCGCATCGCGTCGTCTGTGCGTGGCGGTCGAGCACGGAGATTACGACTGATGAATCACTCGAGCAGACCCGCAGAGCCAGAAGAGATGAGCCCGTTTCGCTCGAGGCTTGAATCGGCAGCCGTCAGGCTCGAGGTGCTCAGGTCACGATCGAGCCCGACGGTCGCCATGGACATCTTGCGCGAGATCGTCGCGGTTCGCGAGGCCGCGACACGACTCGAGGGCGAGCCCTGCCACGCATGCGCAACGCTCGCCTCTGCGAAATGCAGATGGTGCGCGGGCAAGGGGGCGCTATGAGCGCACGACAGTTGCTCGAGGTGCTCGGTGTCTACGCGTTTCGACGCGCGCGTTTCGGGCGACAGGAACACACGCGTCGCCCGATCATCTTCACTGGCGTTAGCGTCGGTTGGTTCGCGTTCGGTCGATTCAAGCTCGACACCGAGTGGCAACCAGAGCCTCGACCGCCGATCGATTTCGACGAGATGCTTGCCGAGGTCGACCCGAAAGAGGGGACGACGTGATCCTCGATTCGGTACGTCTGCCGATGAGGTCCGTGGAAAAATCGGCGGTTCGACGCGTCTTGACGCTTTTCCTCTTGATCAAGCGTCGGTTCCGAGTATGGACGCCTTTCTCGAGCGCATGCCTTGTCGGCGGTAGCACGTGAGCCAGATCCCTCGACTGGTCTCGCCGACAGAGGTCATGCGAGTGCTGAGTTGCGGGCGCAGAAATGCGTATGTCGTGATGGCGCGTCTTGGCGGTCACAAGATCGAGGGCATCGGCTGGCGTGTGTCTGAGAAACGACTGCGTGAATACGTTTGTAAACTCGAGCGAGGATGTAGCGACGAATGGAAACCAAATCTCGAAAGCGAAAGAACGGCAAACGATTCTGGTACGCAACCATCCATTGGTCCGATGGACAACGGATGTGCAGCAAGCTCGTCGCAACCCACGTTGCAGACGATGGAACTGCAGCCTCAAGAAAAGCAGCCGAGCAAAACGGCAGAGAGATCCAAAATACATTCGCGAATCGTCGTAGCAGCAAAGAGAGCACGCTCCTTACGCTCGAAAAGGCGATAGCTGATCTCGTTTTGGCAAAAACGCTTGCAGGGAAGTCAGATGCCACTCTCGAGATCATTGCAGACAAGGCAGCTCGTCTCTTCGAGGTGTTCGGGCCCGACTGCAGGATGTACGCGATCGATCGACAGGCTGCTAAAGCCTATCTCGAGGAGAGATCGAAGCCGGATGAAAACGGAAACGTGCCAGCGGCGACGACGTTGTATCGCGAGTTTCTGATCCTCAAGCAAGCGTTCAACGAAGCCGGCATACCGCATCCCGAATGGCCCGAGATACCAGACGCGCCGCCATCACGTGATCGTATTCTTGAGGTACCTGAACAGATCAAGTTGCTTGCGGCGGTCGCACCTCAACGACGAGTGCTTGTCCAAGCGTATCTGCAGCTCGGGGGCATGCGTAAGAGCGAGCCAGAGACGATCAGTCGCGTGAATTGGAAAACACGCATGGCCACTATCAACGGCACGAAGACTAGACGATCGGTCCGTGAGGCGCCGATCCCGGATGGTCTTTATGAGTTGATGAAGGAAATGGGCGATCCGTTTCCTGGATTCGAGCCATGGGCAAACGCTGATCGTGATTTGCGTGCGGCGTGCGTGCGAGCTGAGATCCCGATCGTGAGCTTCAATGATCTGCGGCGTACATACGCGACGTTTATGGCGCGCTCAGGATGCCCTCAACTCTTGCTTGCTCGGTACATGGGAACAAGCGTCAAGATGATCGACGAGGTCTATGCTCGGCTCGAGGCAGAGGGCGAGCATCATCTCGCATCGGTTCGAAAGGGCGTGCCCGACCTCGAGCGACACAAGCGCAAGGCGAGCAAAGCAATCCGGGCTCGAGAGGCACTCGCTGCGCCAATCGCGAAAGCCGTCGACAAGGCACGTGCGAAGACACCCTAGCGAGCCTCGTGTTCGACGCACCATCGGATCAACTCGCTTCGCGGTATGATGAGTCGCGAAGCGCCCGACAGCTTGGATCGCATCGCTCTCAACTCACCGGCTGCGATCAAGCGCTGCAACGACCTCGGGTGCATGCACAGTGCGCGCGCTGCATCTCGCAGGCCGACCGTTGCGGGCAGTGACGATTCGAGATCGCGCAGATGAGGGGCGATCGCTACGGGTACCCTCGACGGGCTCGACGTGCTGCGACCTCTGCGATGTCTGCCTCGCTCGGCTGAACCTCTGAGCGAGGCAGTGCTTTTTTTGCGAGAGGCTTTTCGTCGAGTGTGGGTCGAGCCGCAAACTTTTGAGCGAGTAGCACTGCCACGCGACGAGCAATGCGCTCGATGTCTTCGTCGCTGAGCTTGACGTCGATCATGGCTTGGCCCGTTTGCGCAACGTCTGGCGCGCGTCTTTGAGAGCAGCTGCAGCTTCGTCGGGTCGCAGCTTTGCAAGCTCAGTTTTTGCGGTGCGCTGCACACGGGCGGCGATCGTTTGCATGCGTTTGGCTGCGGGGCTCAGGTCGAGCCGGTCGTATGGTCCTTGCGCGCGGCGCTTGCCCTCGACCGCTCGCACGAGCTGAGCGAGCAGAGCCTCGATTGCGCAGAGCCGAGCGTTGAGTTCCGGGTCCATGGTCAATCCGCTAGCACGGTTGGCACGAGGCCCGTACACGGCCCGGGCGAATCGCACAGGGCCCGAATCTTCCAGAGACGGCAGAATCTCAGATCTGACGACTAGCATAGTCCCAAAACAGTCGAGGTTTACAGCGTGATCAGCATGCTAAGAGATCGCGACCTCAACACGTCCCGCATCCGGGGCGCACTTCTCTGCAGTTTGAGGGCCAAAGTGACACTATCAAAAGTGTGTAGTGTTGGATCTGCGACACAACACAATTTCGATTTTAGGTCTGGGCTCGCTCTGGGCTCCGAAAACGACCCCTGCGAGACCTAAAGGAACAGGTGCGCGCGAATCCTACACTGTCTTTTGCCGTGAAATCATTGGATAAAATAGTGGAGTCAGGGGGGATCGAACCCCCGGCCTCCGCACTGCCAGTGCGAAAGTCATTCCGAAATCCCCTGTGATTGCAGCTAGTTACAGCCGCGAAATTCTTGGGCTCGCTCTGGGCTCAGGCTGCCGCGGGGTTGTGGGCCGTTTGAGCCCGTCCTGCCTACCAGCGCCGTGCTCGGGCTTTCTGAGCCCGAGCCTCTCAGCGGTCTTACCACGGCAGGGCCCGACCGACCTAGCGGCCTGCCCGAGACCGCCCCTATGGCGAGCCCGAGGGGCCTGCGATTGGGCTTCTCCCGAGCCCGTCTCGAGGGCTACCGTCGGGCCCCGTGGCCACCTCTCGACGAGACGACAGCATCGCGCCCGGATTCGGCTTACGCGTTCAAGAAGCACGGCAGCGGCTATGGATGTCGCAAGCCGCTCTCGGTGAGGCGATCGGCGGCGACACGGCGACCATCTATCGGACCGAGGCAGGCGACAATCTGCCGCAGCTCGCAACGTTTGCAGCGTTGTGCATCGCGCTCGACGTCTCGGCCGACTTTCTGTTGTTCGGCGACAGTGGGCGCCCTCGAGTCTTGAAGCGATAGCGTGTGGCCCCGGGGTTACATCGCGTGTCTCACGAGGCCCGCTTGAGGCAACCTCGTGAGCATGCCCGACGCAACCGTACTCTGCGAGCACCATTGGTCGAGACACAAGTACGAGCCCGAGGTCGAGCGCGAAACGCGCTACTGCATGCGGTGCGGCCGATGCCAGCAACGAGAGGGCAACGGCAGCAACCATTTCGCTCGGTGGCGGAACAATCGGCAACGCGCCGGTCGCTACGTTCGGCCGATTCAGATCACGTGACGATTCGCGTGAGCAAGCATCGCCTCCCAAACGGCCGACTGCAGCTCGGGCACGTGAGCAAGGCTGCGTCGAGTGCGTCGTGCCAACTCGACGCCCGCGCGAAACCGAAACCGCGGATTGAGATCGGCGTTGTTCGTCATGCGAAAGAGTTCCTCGCTCTCGAGAAACTCGATCTCGATTTCGAGAGACTCGTTCACGACGCACCCGCTTGCAGCTCGAAGAGATCGCGAGCGAGCTTCTCGTCTGCATCGGTGATCGAGACGTACTCGGTACCGAGTGCGCGCACGACGAAGAATGTTCCGACGAGGTCGCTCCGATTCGGCGGCAGACCGATCAACCGACCTTCTTCGTTGCAGATCACGAAGAGCCAATGCTTGGCGAGCGCCGGGATGTGCACTTGCTCGATGTAGCCGCCGACGATCCGCTGCATGGCTTTCAGCTCGTCGTCGATCTCGATCATCTCGCCCGGCTTGCTCGGCTCGTAGACGAGCACCTTGATCTGCTTGCTCACTCGCTGGTCTCGTATACGAACCGCGAGTCAATGCGAGATGTGATGCCGAGGAACCGATCGCCAAGCTCTTCGGCCAACTCGAGCGCGCGTTTTCGGTTGCAGTATCGCGACACGCAGAGCTGTCGATCCTCGTCGAGGTAATGAACGTCGTACGGCAAAGACTTCGTAAGTCGACGAAGCGAATTGAACGCGACGTTCGATGAGTGTTTTCGCGCCGCATCGGGATCGGTAAACTTGATCATCGGCCGGCAGTCCCGCATCCGGGTCTTGTTGTCAAGAGTCGTCGGGCTCTCGAGATGCCATTCACGATCTGGCAAGGTCAGGTTTCCCTTTCGGCCGAATCGAGTTGAGCTATGGGCGTGCAACACGAGATGTTCCCCGATCACGTGCAACCGCTGGCTCCGAGAGACGAGCCCGCGCCGGGCGAGCCGCAGGTAGCGGCACCCTCCGGCCGGCGCCGCTTGAAGGCTGCAGGGCTCGCGGACAAGCCGTCTGCGGTCGAGTTCGATGTGGTCGCCGCAAGCGAGGGCCGTGGCCCGTGGTCGACACGCACGAGAGCTTCGACCGAGGCCTATCACGCGAAGACGATCGCAGCCGAGCCCGCGCCGGTGTGCATGGTCTCGGTCCAGATCACTCGAGGCTCGCCCGAGCCGTTACCCGATCGGGTCGAATCGCTGCAGGCTGCGCTCGCGAAAGCCAAGCAAACGATCACCGAGCTACGCGCGCGCATCATCCGAGCCGATACGGTCGCCGAGATGTGGCGGTCGGCCTCGGATCCGGAAAATCTCGAGCGTCGAAAGTGCGGGCTCGTGATCCGACAGATCCTGCAGACCGACGGCGATCAAAGTCTCAAGACGGCACTCGCAGAGCTTGCGCGCGAAAGGGGCGAGACATGAAAGCAGAGACGACAGCGGCACCGACTCGGCGCGTGCTGAAACGACGCGAGGCGATCGAGGTGTTCCAAGCCGAGCCGCAACGCGAGATGACAAGCGCCGATCTCGCGAGAGCGCTCTGTTGCTCGAGGGCCGACGCGATCGCGACGTTGCGATCGCTCGAGACCGCTCTCACGATCACGAGCCGGCTCGTCTCGAGCCCGCACCGAGAGGGCCTCGGTCGACGGCGGCGGTTCTACCGCCTGCATCGGCGAGTCGCTGCAGCCCCGCGTCTCGCGTGACTCTCAATCGGTCACAACAGTCACTCTAGCTGAGACGTTGAAACGTACAAGCTGTATTTCAGCCGCCCGGGCCCGCGCCGCTCAGACCTTGACGGTGCACGCGACAGGATACTGCCCGGCAGTCTGCGACATCCAACGGCCCGCGCCGACCTCGTACACGTGCAAGCCGCGAAGCACGTACGTATGCGGCGCCTCGCCCGGGCCGACCGAAAACGTGTTGCGCACTTCCATCCACTGCCCGTTGACTCTGATCTGTTTCGCCACACAACAACCGTAGCTCATCCGGGACACTAACGCAAGAGGCTAGGCTCGAGATTCAACCGGCGCCGCTCGAGGCCCGCGCCGCTCGAGGCGAGCCCGAGCAGACCGGATCGCGTATCCGCGGAAGACTAGAGAAGCGCCGGGCGCTATCCGGGACACTAGCGCCCGATTCCCGAGGCGCTGTCGCAAGTTATGAAATACCGCAAGCGCTTTTCAGGACCCGAGCTAGAGTGTCTGTTGTGAGCACGACGATGAAAACGCTTGGTTTCGGGATTGAGATTGAGACCGTAGGTCTCCGCCGCACGGCGATTGCCGCTGCGATTGCATCGGTGCTCGGCACCGACTCGCACGGCGGCGAGACGGCGACCGACTCGCTCGGTCGCACTTGGAAGGTTGTGCCCGATGGCAGCCTTGCAGGCGGCTACGACAACAGCGGCGAGATCGTCTCGCCCAAACTCACCTACGCCGACCTCGACACGTTGCAGGCGATTGTGCGTGCAGTGCGCGCAGCTGGCGCGCGGGTCGATGCCTCTTGCGGCATTCACGTGCACATCGACAGCTCGGTCTTTACGGCTAAGTCGGTCGTGAATCTCGTCAAGATCGTGCACAAGCAAGAGCGCTTGATCGAGCATGCCTTGCGCATCGCGCAAAGCCGTCTCGAGCGCTACTGCCTGCCGATCGATGCTGGTTTTATTCAGCGGCTCGAGGCGAGCCCGGTTCGCACGATGGCCGACGTCTCGCGCGCTTGGTACGGCTACGACAACTCGAGCCCGACGCGCTACGACTCGAGCCGCTACCACGGCCTCAACCTCAACAGTCACTTTTTCCGCGGCACCGTTGAGTTTCGCTACTTTACGGGCTCGTTGCATGCGGGCGAGGTCAAGGCGTATGTGCAGTTTTCGCTCGCACTCGCGGCCCGCGCGCTCACGACGAAATCGGCCTCGAGCAAGCGCCGCGAATTCAACGTGTCGACCGCGAAGTACGACTTTCGCGTGCTCATGATCAAGCTCGGCCTCATCGGTGACGAGTTCAAAACGTGCCGCCTACACCTCTCGAAGCATCTCGAGGGTACGAGCGCGACGAAGCGCGCCGCGGTTGTCGCGGTTGCCGCGCCCGAGGCCGCTGCAGCCTCCGAGTCGACCGACAACGGTGCGAACCATGGCTCATAAGCCCCGCGGCAAGCGGCCGACAGCGGCCCGCAAGCTCGGTCGTGACGCACTCTACTTTGCGTATGGCTCGAACCTGAGCGCGGCTCAGATGCAGGCGCGATGTCCCGGCGCCGTGATCGAGGCCCGCGCCACGTTGACCGACTACACGATCGCATTCGGTGGTTTCTCTGCGCGTTGGGGCGGCGGTGTCGCGAGCCTCGTACGAGTGCGCGGCGCATGCACAGAAGGTCTGATCTACCGAATCGACCGAGACCTCATGCGCCAGCTGGATCAGTACGAGGGTGTTCCCCGCTCGTACGTACGCATCGCGAAAGAGGTACTCGACGAGCACGGCCGCCGACGTCGCGCGCAAGTGTATCTGCAGACCGACGACGCATTCACATCCGAGTGTCTGCCCTCTGCGAGGTACTTCGCGCAGATCCTCGCCGCATACGACCGACTAGGTTTCGACACCGATCCGCTACGCGCCGCCATTGGAGGCTATCAGTGACGACGATCGTGTTTGTGTACGGCTCGCTCCTTGCAGGGCAGGGCAATCACCGAGTGCTGCGCACGGCTCGCTTCGTCGGGCGCGCGCAGACCGCGCCCGAGTACACCATGCATTCGCTAGGCGGGTTTCCGGGCGTTGTGAGCGGCGGCAGCACCCCGATCGAGGGCGAGTGCTACGAGGTCGACGGCCCGACGCTCGAGGCTTTAGACCGGCTTGAGGGACACCCAAGTTTCTACCGCCGAACGCGGATTGTGCTAGAGGACAAGATGTCGGTTGAAATCTACTTGCTCACTTCCGAGCAAGTCGACGAGCTGCCGATCGTGGTTTCGGGTTGCTGGTTACAGTACCGACAGGGGCAAAGATGAGAATCGAAATTCGTGATGGTCGCGTGCTGCAGGGCACGGCATTGCAGATTGTAAAAGCGATGCAGGATCTGGCATTCGGCGTCGACGATTTTACGGTTGCGCAGTACGTCGCTTGGGTTGTCGACAACACGCTGCGCATCGAAGAGCTAGCGCTCGACGTCAAGGGCGAGACAGACGACGAGCTTGCGCAGTCGCTCGTCGACGAGATGCTGCGGCACAACTTCGCGCGAAAGCTCGACTGAGACGAGTTGACAACGAGGCCCGCATCCGGGACACTATAAGCATGGCTGCGAAACGTCGTCGTCGGTGTGTAGTGTGCGAGCGAGAATGCGTGCTTCTTTTGTGCGCGCGATGTTCGCGCTCATACGACAGGTCTTGTCGGAGAGACGACTCGACGCTCGCAGCTGTCATCGAATGGGCCGCGACACGAGCCCGCAGGTTTGTGAAAGGTGATCCACGTGGCCAGTAAACAGTTTCGCCCGATGCTCGCAGAGACGCTCGAGTCAGTGACTCAGCTTCGTTTTCCGGTGCTCGTGTCACCCAAGCTCGACGGCATTCGGTGCGTGATCCGAGAGGGCAAAGCTCTGAGCCGGAGCCTCAAACCGATCCCGAACGAAGCCGTGCGGAAGTTTCTCGAGGGCCGCCCGGAACTTGAGGGCCTCGACGGCGAGTTGATGGTCCACGGCGCGACGTTTCAGACCGTCACGAGCACGTTTATGAGCCGCTCGGGCGCGTTGCCGGGAGGTTGGTATTTCGGCGTGTTCGATGCTCTGCCGATTGTCGAGCGCGAGCCCTACACGACTCGGTTGATTCGAGCGACGGCTGCGGTCGCTGCAGCGGGCCCGCACATCGTGCTTGTCGAGCAGAGCGAGATCGCGAATGCGGATCAGCTCGATACGTACGAGGCGAAAGCTCTCGAGCTTGGCTTCGAAGGCGTGATGATTCGTCGCGCTGCAGCGTTCTACAAGCACGGCCGTTCGACCGCGACCGACGGCGCCTTGCTCAAGCTCAAGCGCTTTGCCGACGGCGAGGCGACGGTAATCGGCTTTGCCGAGCGCATGCACAACGGCAACATTGCGACGACGAGCGCGATCGGTCGCACGCAACGATCATCAGCGAAAGCAGGCAAGTCGCAGACGGGCTCGCTCGGTGCGTTGCTTGTGCGTGAGTGCGCGACCGGGATCGAGTTTGAGGTCGGCACCGGTTTCACCGAGTCGCAACGCCAGTCATTTTGGCGCGAGCAGACCGAGTTGCTCGGTCGCACGATCAAGTACAAGCATTTCGTGATCGGCGCGATGCTCAAGCCGCGGTTCCCGACCTTCGTCGGCTTCCGAGCGGCCGAAGACATGGGCTAGCGCGTCGCTCGAGGGCCCGAGCTGCCCGATCGCCTCGAGGCCGCTACGTCGACGAGCCCGCTCGAGGCCCGCGCCACTCAGAGCCTGCAGGCTACCGCCGATCGGCAGCTCGAGGCCCGCGCCGACCTGCAGCCCGCGCCGCTCGAGACCGCCGATCGGCTCTCGTGAAATACAGCTAGCGCTTTTCAAGACCTGAGCTAGAGTCTTGGTGTGGCGAGCAAGAACAAAGACGACGGTTATCGAGATTCGATCGACACTGCCGCGTATGAATGCGATCAGGCGAAAGCAGGTCGACCTGAGCGCAGTTGGGCAGATGCAATCGATGCGCGTGCTGATCAGGTTGAGGCTGAACAACTTCTTCCCGAGCTATCTAGCGCCAAACGGATCCGCGTCGTTCGGCACATGCGCGACACTGCCGAGGCGAAACGTCGGCCGGTTGCCGAAGGGCTGACGTGGTTGAGAAAACGACAGTAATCGCGAGCGGTTGTGAAATACCGCTAGCGCTTTTCAAGACCTGAGCTAGAGTCTTGGTGTGGGCAACAAAACGAAAACGAAACGAATCTCACCAACGTACAAAGACCGTGGAATCGTGGCGCATGTGACGATCGTCGCGCGTCGGGGCAGTCAGCGAGGGCTCGGCACGGGCTCGCGATACAACGTATGCGGCGCAGAGCTAACCGCCTACGACATGAGCGTTGCAGAAGCCAAGGGCGAGAAGCTCGCAGGCATGCTCGAAGAGTGGCTCACATGCCCGGCATGTCGTGCGCTCGAAAAGTGAGAGGCCCGCGCCGCTCGAGATTCTCGAGCGGCTGCCGGGGCTTGTGAAATACCGCTAGCATTTTTCAAGACCTGAGCTAGAGTCTTGTTGTGGGCACGAGAGCCCCGAGACGGAGTCGAAGATGTCGGAACAGAGCAACTATTACGAGAACTACTGCCGCGCCGGTGCTTTTGCGAGCGAGGATGCCGACGAGTGCGGTTGTCGCGGATCAGGTTGGTTTCTGTCGGAGGTCGACACGTGGCACGAGTGCCCGGTGCATTACGTAGCCGGTCAACGTCACCCCGAAGACGGTGATGTCTTCGAGGGCCCGACACAAGCTGCCCCGGTCGCGGTCGCGGTTGCTGCAAACGACGACGACATCCTGTTTTGAGATTTTGCCGACGGGCCGGGGAACACCCCGGCTCTCTGGCGAACACTCAGGAGCAAGACGACATGAGCAAGAATCGCAGAGCGTTTTTCGTACGGTCGACGACTCGGATCGATCGACCCGAGCTGCGAGGCCCGACATTCTACCCTGTCGTGCCTGGCACGCGTTGCCAGAACCTTGACCGGTTCTCGACCGCAAAGGCAGCTCGTGAGCGCATGGTCGCATTGCTCGCAGGCATCGACGACTCGGCGGGCGAGTACATCTCGAGCGTCGACGCGTACTCGGTTGAGATTCGGACCACGATCAACGAGCACGGTCGTGAGGTCGTGACGGAGATTGGTAGGCGGCATTACCTTTGCCCGATGCAGTTGCGAGCGCGCGCAGACGGCACCGAGCAAGTGACTGCCTAAGCACCGACATCTCGGTTCGAGTGATCGACCCGTTCGTTTTACCGCAAGCACTGGATCGTCTGACGTCGGTAGGTGTCCCGGATACGGTTTGCATGACGTCGATCAACTAGGGCTCGGATCGTAATCGCGATCCGATCGTTTGTTGCCTTGACCCTGTCGCGCGATCGTCGGTAAACCGCAGAGCAGTCGCGCCGGTGTTAGCGTGGCCACGGATCGCGGGTCGTGGTGATCCTCGCGGTTGCAGCGAATACATCCGAGCAACGGAGATCGTTGATCATGGCGAGAGCAAAGCTGCCGACGGGCATGTTTGGTTCCGAGGCAGAGCTGTGCGAGTTGCTCGCGAAGGTAGCTCGCGCCGCAGGGTTTCTCGTGCACGCCGAGGTCGGCTGTTGGGACATGGTCATCGTGTCGCGCGAGACCGGTCTGCAGTGCGGCGTTCAGGCGAAGTTGAGACCGAGCGTTGATGTCTTGGCTCAGGCGTTCGGTACCGATTCGCACGAGCCCGGGCCCTCGGTGCATGCGGTGCTCGTACCGGTGCCCTCGAGAGCATTCCTGCAGGTCGCAGCGCGGCTCGACGTGATGGTGATCCAAGGCGTGACGCTCGACCGCTTCGACTTGGCGAGCGCAGTCTCGAGGGCGCCTCGTTGGCAGCACAAGGCGCCGCTCTGGGTGCCCGACGTCGAGATCATCACGCCGGCCGGGGTAGCGAGCCCGCGCAAGGTCACCGAATGGAAGGTCAACGCGGTCAAGTTGTGCTTGCTGCTTCGCGAGCGCGAATACGTGACGACGTCAGACATGCGGCGACTCGGACAGAATCGATCGTGGTGGTTCATGCGATCGGCGCCGATCCTCGTGCGCTCGGAACACGAGTCGCGACAAGCCCGCTATGTCTTCGCGGATCCCTCGAGCCCTCTCGTGCCGGATCTTCGCTGGCCCGAGATCGTGACAGCTCTGCAGATCGGTGAGCGCAACCTTCGCGACCGAGAGGCGCGCGAGCTGGAGATCATCGAGTCGATCGCCGCTCACGCGTTGCCGCCGCAATCGTCGACGCCATCGCCTGTCATCGTGCCGAGAGGTCGACCGCGAGTGCGCACGAAGGTCGAACAAAATGTTCCCCGGCAGTCGATGCTGCCGCCGCCGATGGGCAACGCGTCAGACTTCGAGCCCGTCTCGGAGCGGATCCTCAAGCCGCCCGCGAATGCTCGGCACGCACTCGCATGTGTCGAGCCTCTCGCCAAGCGACGCGCGCGCGCCTGAGATTGCGCGCGAGCATGTCTGCGTCGCCACTCTGATCGGAATACCGTGCAAGGGACCCTCCTAGGTCTCGGGTGATCGGTGCGTGATTGGCGAGGCCCTTTTCAGACAAGGGCCTCGCCTGTCATTTCGATCGGGAGGTCGTTTGTGAAACGTCGACATGCGGTCAACATCGACGATCGCCGTTGGGGCCGAGTGCCTCGCTTCCAATGCAGCGGCAAGATCCTGCGAGACGCGCGCGAGAGCGCATCGCTCACGTTGCGAGTCGTGAGCGACAGCACGGGGATCGCAGGCTGCTCAATCAGCGACATGGAGCGCGGCATCGTGGCAACGCCTCTGCATCACGTGCACGTGCTCTGTCGCAGTCTGAAGCTCGATCAGGCGAAGCTCGTCGAAGCCATTTTGCAAGACAAACTTTTCGAGGTCGGGTTGCTCGGCTTCGAGGTGCGTGTGGCCCCGGGGCCACACGGCCCGATCGCAGCGCCCGAGCCGACCGAGGTGGTTGACCGGCCCGGCTCATCTGAGCCCGCTAGCGGCTCGCAGACGGGCTCGAGGAGGTCGTAGCGCTAGGTCGCCACGTCTACCAGGCTGCAGCCGTCAAAACGTCTCGCAGAGGCCCGGTGAGCCGATGTGGGACATGGCTATGCTGAGAGCGCTAGACAGCGGGCCCCTGATGCGGGACACTAATGGTGTGACGGGACTACGTTCAGCCTTGCGCAACGCTAGCAGGCGCAGCCGCTTGTGCAGCACGCAACCAAGCTGCCGCGGCGGCACTCGGGCGCTTGCGTCGACGCGTGCTCTCGCAGACGGCGCAGAGAGTCTGTCGCCCGGTCTTGCGTACGTAAGCCTCGCCACACTTGCGACAATCAGGCGTTGCGATCGTTTGAGTACCGAGCCAAGTGACATCGCCTCCGGTGTTGTCGGCGATTTTACTCAGAGCCATGTTTTCGATCTGCCGCACTCGCTCGCGTGTGATGCACATGACACGGCCAATTTCTTCGAGCGTCATGCCGAAAGGGTGCTCGCTTACGGCACGTTGCGCGGCGGGGTGCATTTCCCATTCGAGATCCGACCACGGATCGGGTATGTGCGCCGGGGCTCGACCGCGTCTCGGTGCGGGTCTTTGGGGACAGACCTCTGGCACGGATTGAGATGTCGCAGCGATCGGCGTTTTTCGGATGCGAATCTTGTACGGCACGTCAGACGTTTTAGTGGCTACCGCAATGTGGGAGCTAGGTGCTCCAGCTATTGCGCGGGCGATTTTGGTTGCACATAAACGAGTCTTCAAGAGGGACGCCTAACGGCCCGCATCGGGCACGAGACGAAAGATCATGAGAAAAGTATTGTTGTTGAGTGCGATTCGGATGGTGCGCGGCGACAAGGCGGCTTTAGAAGAGATTCTGCGCGCTCTGCGCAAGACGTCCGGAAATATGCGGCAAGCCTGTGAGCAACTCGGGCTCGGCAAATCGTCGATGTACCGGCTCATCGAAGAGCTTGGTGCGCGAGACGCGGTCGACGCTCTGATCGAAGCGAAGGGCTACAAGATCAAGGGCCGCGACAAGGATCGCGCAGTCGAGCCGGCTCGTAAGCGCAAGGCTTCTGTGACGACTCTCAAGACGAAGCCCGAGCCCGTAGCTGCACCGGGCCCGCGCGCTCGCGTCAAAAAGGCGTCTGCGTGAGCTTGTCTGACAAAACCTGTCGAACGTTCGCGATCAACACTCGAACGTTCGTGCTGCAGTCGGCCCCGGAGGTCTCGCCAAGCGAGAAGCTGATCAGTAGCGCGACGGTGCTAGCGATTGGCTCGCACGAGCACGTCAGCATTTGGAATCGAGGCTGCCACGCGGGCGATCTCGTGATGAAAGAGGGCGACGGCGTGCCATTCGCGATCGCACTCGGGTTGGTCGAGGTCGACAAGTGAGATGCAACTTCTGCAACCTGCGAGACGTCCGACGTTGGGCTGAGTTGAAAGGGCAAGTCGTGCACCTCGTCGACAACAAGCTCGACGGCGGCGTTACGGTTATCGTGTGTCGGCCCGACGAAACGCCGACACACCCCGATCACTTCGTCGCGTGGTTCATGGCTCTGCCGGATGCTTGCGCATGTTGACCTTGCTCGAGGGCCGGGTCCGAGTGCCCGATCTCTGGCGTGGCTATCGCGTGCTCTCGTGCGATCCACATCCCGACTTCGCAAACAACTACGAGTTGATCATGACCGATGGTGACCACGTCGCGTTTCAGCTCATCAGCAACGTGTGTCTCGAGCGTGCATACAATCCGCAACCGTTCATCATCAGCGCGTTAAATCGCTGCGCCGATCTGCTCGATCAACAAAGGCGTAAGCGCACAAAGACGTGATAGGCCTCGCGAGTGCTCTGCACTCGGTGTCACAAGCAAGCCGCTGTCGAGGGAACACGTCGCTGCGATTCGTGTCGCGCGTACTCGAACGCTCGACAACGCGAGCAACGCATCCGACGCGAGCGCGAAGCCAGATGCCTCTGCGGGCAACCGTGCGGCGAGTACCTCACTCGGTGCGATGCATGTCTCGACGAAGAAATGCGCGCTCGCGAAGAGTTGCAGGCCCGACGCGAGCGCGAGCATGCGTGCATCTTGTGCGGCAAACGTAGCCCTACAGCCGGCCTCAAGACGTGCCGAGTCTGTATCGACCGGCTACTGCGGCGTTGAGACCGCTGCGGCCCGCACGCGCGCTCGAGGGCCGGTCGTACGCTTCGCTTTGCCTGACGTGAGTCTTTCCCAGCGCTCGACGATGACGTCGCAGTATTCGGGCGACAGCTCGATCGATGTGCAGGAGCGTCCGAGCTGTTCCGCTGCGATGAGAGTCGAGCCCGAGCCTGCAAACGGGTCGAGGACCGTGCCCTCGCTGAAACCCAAACACCAAGCCATCAGAGCGACAGGCTTTTGAGTCGGGTGCTGCCGCTTCTCGGATTCGCCCGCGCGAATCATGCCATTCCAGAGCTGCCGATGAATGCGAGCGGGCCCGGGCCGATTCGACCAAGCAAGCTCGGCATCTGCAAAGTTGTTTTGGATCTCGGTGTCGACTCGCTTGTCCCAAATCAACCAGCCACCGACGGGCGGCAGCTGATCGGCGAAGTAGTTGCCTCCCCAAATCGTGACGACATCAGCGAGCGCGATGAGCCATCGGACCTCGGGCGTTTTGCCGTCGCCTGCGATCGGCGTGTACTTGCCCTTCTTCGCTTTGTGCCACGGCCCATCGATGCAACCGACGACGCCCTTTTGCACAACGGCAATGCCGTATGGCGGATCAGCCAACACGGCGCCGAATCGATCCGCATGTTTCACGGTCAACGCATCGCCACAAATCAGCCGATGCTTGCCGAGCGTCCACACATCCCCGAGCTTGCTGACCGGCTTGCCTTTCGGCAGCTCGGGGACCTCGTCTTCGGTGATCTCGCTGCGAGCTTCGCGATCGGCATCGGCGATCAGCTTCTCGACCTCGGCAGCCGTCCAACCGGTGCCGGGCAGATCGTCGGTATGCTTCGACATCAACGCGGCGAGTTCGGTGTCATTCCAACCGCCTTTGATCACGAGTTGATTCGAGGTGACTAGGTACGCCTCGGCTTCGTGCTCGTTGCGGAAGTTCACGCCGCGCACGACGGGAACACACCATGTGCCGTCTGCAGAGACCTCGATGCGATCGGGCGGCGGCTGGCCCATGGCTTTCTTCGCAAGCAACTTCTCGAGGCGACCATGCCCCGCAACGATGCGCTGCGTACCCTCGTCGAAGCAGATCGGCTCGACGTAGCCGAACCGATCGAGCGACTCACCGAGCCCGTCGAGGTCGTGCTCTTTGGGGTTGCCTGGCCATGTCGCCAGCTCTTCGAGGGGCACCCACTCGAGGCGCATCTTGCTTTGTGGCCCCGGGGCCACACGGGTGTTCCGACGTTGAGTCAAAGGCCAGCAACCTTTCCGTTGTTCCAACCGGCATGAAAGCCGGGCGTGCTGCCGATCCTGGGATCTTGCTCGGTCCAATCGCGCCCGAGCGTTCGATACTGCACCGGGATGTCGTGATCGCCCGCAAGCTGGACCGCGATCAGCATGCCGTCGCTGACGCCGAGATCGGTGCAGACGATCACGGTTTCCGCGAGTAGCAGCCAAGCACAATGCGATGCGATGCCGTGCGTGCGATCGGCGTCTCGTGTGTCGTCGAGGACTCTCGGATAGAGCAGATGGCCCAAGAATGGCGCCTCGCCTCGACGAAGCGAATCGAGCATGCACGCGTCCGCATATTGGAGGTTGAGCTTGAGATCACCTCTGAAGGGCGACTCAATGCAGACGGGCTTCGCGGTCGGTAGGATCATTTCGATTGGCTCGGCTATCCGACGATCGGGTTGGTCTTGAGATACGCTGCGGGCAGTTACGAGAGCAAGTTGAGGGATCGATGAGCCTGCAGCTTCTACAACTAGCAGTTCCCGCGAGTGGCGATACCGGACCCGGCGCCGGTCGAAGCGTTCGCGATCTCAGTCACAAGACCCTGCAGATCGTCGGCGGCGAGGGATCGTGGGATGTCCAAATCTCGCTGAATGGCACCGACTTCTCGACGATACTCAGTGGCGTCGACCCGGGCGGGATCTACATTCTCGAGCACGCGTGCTCGCACGTTCGAATCAACGCTCTCGTCAACACGGTCGCGCCGGTCGTGTGGCTCGCGGGCCACAACTAAAGACTGGATCCGATGGCCCCTCGAGACGGCGAGATCAGCGCGGAGCAGCGCATCGAGAGTGTCGCGCAACAGCGCGACACCGTGGTCAAGGCGTACGAGATCGGGCGCGACTACGCCGGGCTCGAGAAAGCAGAGCAGCAGAGCGAGTCGTCTGACGACACGATCATGAGCATCTCGACGGCGTTCGCTCGAGACCAGATCGAGCCGCCATACAGCCCGGATCACCTCTGCAAGTTGTTCGAGCATTCGGCGTCGTTGCGACAGAACGTCGACGCGTACATGACGAACATCGACGGGTTTGGACACACGTTCGATCCGGTGATTCAGCTGAAAGAAGCCGCGGGCCGCGACATGGTGCGCGACGCGATTTTCATCGAGCGATACGAGGCCGCGCATAGCGGCTCGGTGCGGCAACCGGGCGGGCCTGTGACACCGACGCCGGGCACGCCCGCGAAGCCGACGCCGGAAGTGCTGATGCCGACCGATGAAGACATCGAGGCTCGGATCGAGCAGTTGCGGGCACAGATGCGCATGGAGCGCGCGCGAGTCGAGAGCTTCTTCTCGTACTGCGTTGCCGAAGAGAGTTTCACGAGCTTGCGGCGCCGCACTCGCCAAGACATCGAGGTCACCGGGAACGGCTATTGGGAAGTGATCCGCAACGGTGTCGGCGAGATCTCGCAGTTCGTACACATCCCGTCGCGGTCGATGCGCGTGACCTCGAAGAAGGCGCACTCGGTCGAGGTGCCGCAGCTCGTGCGATTCGGTTCGCTCGCCCATCGCAAGGAAACGTTTCGCCGCAAGTTTCGCCGCTACCTGCAGACGGGCGGCGATCATCCGATCTGGTTCAAGGAGTTCGGCGACCCGCAGATCCTCAGCTCGAAGACGGGCAAGTCATACGACTCGGTGCCAGCGCTCGAGGCCGCCGAAGTAGGCGTCCCGGAAGCAACCGAGGTGTTCCATTTCAAGATTCATGCGCTCACGACGAGTGCCTACGGTGTTCCGCGGTGGATCGGGAACCTGCTCTCGGTGCTCGGCTCGCGAGCTGCCGAAGAAGTGAACCTCGCCTATTTCGACAACAAGGCGATCCCGCCGATGGCGATCCTCGTGAGCGGCGGTCGACTCGGCGAAGAGTCAGTCAAGCGCATCGAGGATTTCGTCGAGATCCAGATCAAGGGCCGCAAGAACTTTCACAAGATCCTCGTGATCGAAGCTGAGACGACACAGGGCGCGATCGGGCTCGGCAGCGAGAACGCCGGGCACATGCGGGTCGAGATCAAGACGTTGACAGACGCGCAACTCAAAGACGGTCTGTTCCTCGCCTACGACAGCGCGAACATGGACAAGGTCGGGATGGGTTTCCGGCTGCCCCGATTGCTACGTGGCGACATTCGCGATTTCAACCGCGCATGTTATTCGGGCGACACTGAGACGCTCACCGAGGATGGTTGGAAGCTGCATCGCGAGATCGAACCTCACGAGAAAATCGCGGTTTATGATCCCGAGGCCGCAGAACTGCGGTTCGAAGTGCCAGCTGCGAAGCATGTGTACGAGGTCGACGAGGACCTCTATCGGTTCGAAAGCCAACACACGGACGCTCGTGTCACCGGCAATCACAAGATGCTCGTGCGCTGTCCGCAACGCGGTTGGCAGCAAGAGCCGGCTGCATTCGCGGCAACGCGAAGCCGGCTCGAGGTGATCAGTGCGCCCGAGGTCGACCGGCACGGTTGCGCGCTCTCGAATTTCGTGTTGCCAAAGCAGTGTCAGATCGAGCGAGGGCATTCGCATGAACCGATCGCTGCGAGCGATTGGCTCGAATTTCTCGGCTACTACCTCTCCGACGGCGGTCTGCTCGAGACCGACAACCCCGGAGCCCCGTATGTCGTGTTCCTGCGACAGAAAAAAGAGCCGTTTCGAACGCAGATGCAGGCGTGTCTCGATCGCATCGGTTGGCACTATTCGACGCAGATCAAGGCCGACGGGACGAGCGTGTTCTGCATCTCGAACCGCTGCCTGCGATCGTGGTTGATCGAGGCTTGCGGAGGTCGCTCTGCAGGCCGGCGCATGCCAGAGGGTTACGCGACCGGCTTGCCTCGAGAGCAACTCAAAATCCTCTGGACTGCGATGCAGGCAGGCGATGGCTCGAGGGGCCGGCAAGACACGAACGGTGGATATTACTCGGCGTCGAAAGCGTTGATCGACGACACTCAAATCGTCGCGCTGCGGCTCGGTTTGCGGACGGTCGTTCGATGGTCGGAGAGCGCCCGAGTGTTCCAGCTCGGTTGGTCGAGCTGGAAAACGGCTCAGCTCCGTGACAGTCATGTCGAGCGAGAGCGCTACGTCGGCGAGGTGTTTTGCTTCGAGTGCCCGGGCGCTGGATTCTTCGTCACCCGACGCAACGGCAAGATTGCGATCCAGGGGAACAGTGCAGAGGCCGCGCTCGACTTTGCTGAAAGCCAAGTCTTCGGGCCCGAGCGTAACGACTTCGACTTCTCGATGAACAGACACGTGCTCCCGGCGCTCGGGATCCACCACTGGCAATTCAAAAGCAACGGCCCGCGCCTGAGCGACTCGCAGAGCTGGGGGGACATGATCATCAAGCTCACGACCGCTGGCATTCTGACGCCCGAGGATGCGCGCGCGCTCACGGGCACGAAGGTGCTCTCGCAAGAGTTGCCTCTCATCACGGCCGACTGGATTCGCCAGCCTCTGCCTCTGACGATCGCAGGCGTGCAGCTCGACACCTCGCTCGACAACAACATCCCGCTAGCCGCGGCAGAGGGCGCTGGAGGCGCTGGGTTGCCCGATACGACCACGGGCCCGACGCCAGCACCGGGACTCGTCTCGGCTGCCAAAGCGCGGTTGCTGGCGCGCGCGAAAGACATGATCCGGCTGCGAGACGCGTTTCGTAAACAAGAGACCGCTCAGGCGGTGGCCACGCACAAGAAACTGCAGGCTGCGGTCGAGGCTCAACCCGCAGACGACGAGATCGTGATCCGTATGACGGCCGAAGAGCTGGCGACGAATTTCGGAATCACACGCAAAGACTCATGAGCATCTGGTCACGCGGTGTGGCAGCAGCCGAGGACCTTGCGACCGAGCTGCTCGGCGTGAGCGTGCACAAGGCCATCGACCCGCTCGACCCGGACGGTTTCGTCGTGATCGGCGATCGCGTGGCCGCTGCGTTGCGCAAGGCGGTTCGAGGCGGCGAGGCCGACGTCGTGCGCGGCGCCCTCGATGCGCTCAACATCGATTGGAACAAGGCCTCTCCGAACGCAGTCGACCGGGCGATCGAAGCCGCGAAAGTTTCGATCAAAGCGCACTACGAAAAGTTCGTGCTGCCGAAGGTCAACGACACGCTCGAGTTACAGGGTCCGATCCTGATGAAGGGCGTCAAGCGGGCCGTGATCGCTCGCGAGCAGATCGAGATAGCCCCGGTGCTCACGCTGCGAGATGAGGGCGCCGAGACCGCGATCCGACGGCAGCACGTCAACTTCATTCGCAACGGCGCGGGCAAGCGGCTCGAGAGGATGAGTGAAGAAGCCAGAGCCATCGTTGCTCGAGGCTTTTCGGAGGGCCTCGGTCGCAACGTCATCGGGCGAGACCTCAAAGACCATTTCACTGATCGGATCGTGCGACCCGACTCGTATTGGAACGTCGTAGCGAGCGCGTACATCGGTCGAGCACGGTCGACGTCGCAGGTCTACGCGTACGAGGATGCGGGGATCCAGACGTTCGAGGTCGTCGCGGTGCTCGACGAGGTGACGACCGATCAGTGCCGATTCATGGACGGCAAGGTGTTCACGATCCGATCGGCTCGCCAGATCCTCGATACGGTCGAAGACATCGAGGATCCCGAGGACGTCGTGCTCGCGAATCCGTGGATTCGAAAGGGCCGAGATCCCGCAGGTGGTATGCGGCTCTTCGTGCCGACGAAAGGCGGGGGAACAGAAACGCTGGCGAAGATCGATCGCAGCGGCCTCGGCAAGCTCGACGACAAGGGCTCATTCTCGGGCGGCAAGAGCGCTGCCGGCATGAGCAAGCTCGGTGTTTCGATGCCGCCTTATCACGGGCTCTGCCGAACGGTGATCGTCGCTGGCGCAGAGATGTCCGAAGAGAAGCCGGTGCGTGCGCCGAGAGCGAAGCCAGCGCCGAAACCGAAACCGAAGCCGCCGCCCGGTGCCATGGGTGCCGGTGTGTTGCCAGATGTTCCGAGACCGTCTGCAGCTCTGAAGAAGAAAGCTTCGACATTGCATACTGAGTCACCGCGTTTCTACTACGACAGCAAGAACACGCCGACCTCGCCAGAAGCGTTGCTCGAGTTTCGAGCTGGTAAGTGCATGGCGTTGATGTCTTCGCCAGAGACCAAACGCGAGTACGCAGATTGGATGTCTTCGTGGGTCGGTCGAAGCACAAAAGAGCTTGCGACGAAGGCGCGAAAAGGCGTGCTCGTCGAGAAGACAGCTGCGCAAGATGGCTATCTCGCAACGCAGGCCTGGATCGAAGCGCACATGCCCGAGTTGCGGAAGCCGCGCGTGATCAACGGCGTGGATGCTCCGCCGCTCATCGACGAAGACGGGTTTGTAACGCTCTTTCGAGGCGTGCACGGGCAGCCTGCACGAGAGTGCCGCAAGGCTCACTCGAAGAAGGAAACCCCCAAGCTCGAGATTCGCGATGCTGCGTCATGGTCGGAGGATCGCGATATCGCTCGCAGCTTCACTTTCGGCGGTGATGACGGTGTCGTGTTGATGCAAAAAATCCACTACACGCGTGCTTTCAGCTGCTTTCGCGCAAATGGGTCGGGTTGGATCGGCAACAACGAGCAAGAGTGGACGATGCTGCATGACGACGACTTTATTGAGGTAAATGTCGTAGAACTGATGACACGTTGACGACGTGTCCCGGATATGGGATTATTGCTCAGTGGGGATTCTCAAAATGACCGACGTGATCAAACTGCCCGACGAGCAACACGACTGGCTCGGCTCGATGCGACTCAACGCGTTGCGCGAGCGAGGTTGGACAGGGTCGGCTCTTGAGTTTCGTGTGATGGCAGATCGGCTCAATGCGGACCCGATCGCAGGCGGTTTCACAGAGCCGGCAGAAGAAGACCGGATCGAAGCCGAGCGAATCGAAGCGGGCGCGTTGCAGATCTCGGACCCGCATTCCGACGACGATAGCTGAATCGAGGGACACAAGCGCTGGCGATGTGGGCGGATAGTGCGCCTGGAAATCGACAGCGAGTGCGCGAGCCCGGTAGGGCTTTCGTATGGCCGGTGAGCTGATCGAGTTGTTCGTCGACAAGACGCTCGGGCGTCGCGTGTTGACGAAAATCCAAGACGTGATCTCGACCTCGTTCGTCGACGATCGTTCTCGCATCACTCGAGCTGAGACGATACGGCGATTCAAGATCGTCGAGACGCTGTTCCGCGAGTTGCGGGCCGAGGGTTGGCCTCATCAACGCATCCTCGATGTGATGCCCGAGGCTCTGCGAAGCAAGCTCGACGGCACGCCATGGGAGCCAGACTTCACTCGCAACGTTTGGATGCCGAGCGGTAGTCGCGGTTGACGGACGCGTCACAAGTTGCGCCGGTCAGTCGATCGAGCATCTACTTGCCGGCTAAGGGAGCCCGACAGAATGCCGACCTTTGCAGAGCAGATCGCCGCTACGAACGCCAAACTCGACGCACTGATCGCCGGGCCGCCGCCGCCCGCGCCGCCTGCACCCGAAGAGTTGAAGCTCACTCCTGCAGAGGCGCTCGCGACGATCACGGCCGAGCTGAACAAGAGTGACACGACGCCAGATCGCGCGACTTACCTCAAGTCGGTACTCGCCGAGATCGCCAAGTCGCACTGGGAAGCGACCTCGTTCATTCAACTCAAGGTGTTGCACGACCCGCTTCTGCAGGTCGCGACGACGACGGTTACCCCGGTCGCGAATGCGAGCACGGGCCCGGCAGCCACTGGCTTCTCGAGCAACGCGCCATTGACCGGCATGGCCAAAGCTCAAGAGATGCAGAAGCTGATCGTCGACCGCGATGCGCTCAAGAAGGCGATCGAGAAGTCGCGGCTCACGGACAAGATGGCCGAGATCAAGACCGTCTTTCAGATCGCGGACACCGAGATGGAGAGCGAGTACGACCTGCGATGGAAGATCGGCGATATCGTCGACATGCTGCAGAAGGCGATCAAGCTGGAGCAGTTCGTCGGGGATCCGATGCTCGCGCCGGTCGCGGCGCCGTATGCACCTCCGGGCACGACGCCCCCAACGCCGACGAGTTTCACGGCGAATGATAAGTCGCCCTGGCCCGCCGACATGGCGAAAGCCAAGTTCGACGACAAAGAAGGCCTTTTCAAGGCCGAGCTGCCCTCTTGGGGCCGTGACGGCGAGAAAGCCTAAGTGCCAGAGGCAACGTTCAAGTCGGCGATCGCAGGGGCTCTCGCTCTCGTACCCGAGGGCCCCGATACCGTTGTGGTCGACGGCGGCGACGAAGCGGCCGACGTCATGACGTTGATCGCGACCGCGCAGCAGTCGGGCTCATCGTGGGTCGTTGAGATCCCGCAAGTTGGCTCGATGCTCGAGAAGCTCTCGAAGCAAGAGAACCTCTCGGTGTTCTACATCGAGGCGTTGCCGGGCAGTCTCTTCGTGACATGCGAGCCACTCGCGGCGGGCCGCAGTAGCGTATTGATGAGCAAGGGCGTGATCGGCTACACCGCGCCCGAGCCGCCGCCCGAGATCAAGCCGGGGCACGAAGCGACGCACAAGCGGATCACCAAGCTGCTCAAGACTGAAGAAGAGCGCTATGTGCTCGGCGTCGTGCTCGTACCGGAACACGCCGACTCGCAAGGCGACATCTACTCGCACGAAGAGGTCCGCAACGCGGCTCACGTGTACATGGAAAAGGCTCAGGCTCTCGGCAAGCAACACGGCGAGATCGTGACGGGCAAGCTCAAGATCCTCGAGAGCTACGTCGCACCGGTCGACTTCGTGCTCGAGGCAGAGACGATCACAAAGGGCACGTGGATCCTCGGTATCCGAGTCGTCGATGACGACCTCTGGACCGAGGTCAAAAAGGGGAGCTTTACCGGCTTCTCGATCGGCGGCGAGGCGTACCGCTCACCCGAGTCACGCGGGTAGTTTCATTGCGGTGCGGATCCGCACTCAGTTACGTTGATCGACAAGAGGGCTGAACTGTATGACACACCGACAGCGAGTGCGGGTCCGCAAAGAGGAACCGGCTGCAGGCGCAAAGACTCGATTGACGGAGATCGTCGTCAACGAAGTCTCGATCGTCGATCGCGCTGCAAACCAGCGGAAGTTTCTCGTCGTCAAGGCGGACCCACCGGCGCCGCCCGCGCCGCCCGCGCCGCCCGCAGCGACGCCGCCCGCGGCTGCACTGCAGATGTCGCCAGAGTTCAAGGCGACCGTGGCTCAGGTGCTCAAGAGTGCGACCGAGAAGATCGCACTCGTCTCGAGGGCTCTCGAAGGCGCAGTCGAGACACCTGGAGCCCCTCCGCCGCCCGAGCTACTGCAGCAGATGGTCGCGATCGGCGGTCTCTTCGCAGCCAAGCCGACGGCGCCAGCGGCCCCTCCGCCGCCCGCGCCAGCTGCCGCGCCGACCTTCAAGGCCGGTCGCAAGATCAGCGCGGCTCGTCTGGCGCAGCTCAACGCAGCCAAGCTCGCGATCGACAGCGTGATCAACGACGTCGCAGAGCCCGACGACAGCGACGACGACGACAAGGACACCGACAAGGGTGCGCCCGACAAGACGACGAAGAGCGACGAGCCTGTTCCTACGCCGCCCGCGGCATCGCCCGAGATGACGGCGATCCAATCCGCGGTCGCTGCACTCGCTGCGAGCATGGAAAAGATGACGCTCGTTTTCGACGCGCAGAATAGCCGCCTCGAGTCGCTCTCGAAGTCACGCGGCGAGAGCCGACAAGTCGACATCGACAAGGCCGCGCCCAAGCCAGCCAAGCCCGTCGTTTGGGGCATGGACATGAACAAGCCGCTTCCGACCGATGCGCCGATCGAGCGCAGTTTCTAAACCCCGAACCTGACTGATCACCGTTTGAACGGGCGACCCGACCGGGCGCTCTTTGGAGATTTCCGTGCAAGCAAACAAGACGATCCTCGAAAAAGCCGACATGGCTCTAGGCGACCTGACGGCCGGAGGGTTGCTCTTGCCGGCTCAGGCTCAGAAGTTCATTCGCATCCTCATCGACGAGGGCAAGCTAATGAAGCTTGCGACCGTTACGCCGATGAAGTCGCACACGCAGGAGATCAACAAGATCAAGTTCGGCACTCGTGTGCTACGCGCCGGGCAAGAGAACACGGCACTGCTCGCGGCCGAGCGTGCGAAGCCGACGACGAGCAAGGTCTCGCTCGTTGCGAAGCTCTTCAAGGGTCAGGTCAATCTGACCTACGAAGTGCTCGAGGACTCGATCGAGCAAGAGACTCTGAAGACGACGATCATGCAGCTGATGGGCGAAGCCATCGCTCGCGACATCGACGAAATTCTCGTGCGTGGCGATACGACGCTCGTAGCCGATCCGTTTCTCGCGCAGTTCGACGGCGTGCTCCGACAGGCGGTGAGCAACATCGTCGACGCGTCGCAGACGTCGCTTACGAAGTCGATTCTGCGCGACATGATCAAGGCAATGCCGAGCGCATTCCTGCGCAACAAGCAGGACCTGCGATTCCTCACGTCGGTCGATGCAGAGATCGACTATCGCGACTCGATCAGCAACCGCATGACCGACAAGGGCGACAAGGCTCTCGACGGCGCAGCGCCGGTCGGCTACTCGGGCATCCCGGTGATCGACGTGCCTTTGTTCCCTGAGAACCTCGGCGTCGGTACCAACGAGACGGACATCTTGTTGCTCGACCCGAAGAACATCAACGTCGGCATCTGGCGCAACATCCAGATCGAGACCGACAAGGACATCGAGGCCGGTCGCGTGATCATCGTCGTGACGATGCGCATGGACATGAAGTTCATCGAAGAGACCGCGGTCGTCAAAGCTGTCGGCGTGACTGTTTCCTGAATCTCGGGTTGCGCTCTCAGGCGCGCACCGAGAGGGGCCGCCGACCAACCGGTCTGGCGGCTCTGTTATTTGAAAGGACCGAACGATGTCGATGCTAGTCAGACTCAAGCCGATCAACGAGCGCAAGGGCTTCGTGGTCCGAACCTACATGGTCGAGGGCGCTCGATTTTACGTCGACCGCGGTTGGTACGAGGTCGACGACTCGTTGGCCGACAAGCTCTCGAACCTGCATCAGAACTATGACGATCCCGACAGCCCGCCGTTGTTCGACGTGCTGTCGCGCTCGGCTGCAGAAGCTCTAGAGCAGCAAGAGATCGATCGCGAAGCGAATGCACGTGCGTCTGCGAGTCGACCGGCTACCCCTGCAGGCTCGCGGCGAGTCTCGACGCCGGGCCGTGCTCGTACGGGTCGAGCAGAAGGCGAGGGCGACTTGACCTCGGCAGACGTCACGGGTCGGCGCCCACTGCTTGACCCGGATCCCGACGGCGAAGAGCTGGTCAACGAGAACGACGAAGGTCGAGCGGAGCGCTACTACCACGGCCCGCGGAACAACCCGTCGCACAAGAACAAGCATCAGCACGAAGACGACGGCACCGAGAGCGCGCCCGACTACGACGGCACCGACGCGGGCGCTGACAGCGGGCCCGACAACACGTTGAGCAGCGGGAACTTTCTCGCTCGCGACGAGCCGAAGAGCGACGACGAGCGCAACACGCGCGAGCGCGTTGCGGACATCGCTCGCGTCAAGTCGGTTGCCGACAAGACCCGAGCGCTCGCGAAGATTCATCGGCGCGACACGGCCGAGGATCGACACGAGCACGATCGCGAGGTCGACTCTGAACAAGCGAGCCGGCACGACAAGGATCCGGCCGAGATGTACGCGCGCACCAAGACGCTCGAGGTCACTCAGTACGACGACGTCGAGAAGCCTTCGACGCATGTGTTGCAGGGGCGAGGCGATCGGCACGAGGAGCACAAAGAGCGTGCGCGCGATCAGCAGTTGGCTCAGGACAAGACACAGGTCGGGCGCAACAAGCCCGATACCACGCACCACACCGACGAGACGCGCGAAGAGCTTGCGGCGCGCAAGCGTATCGAGCACGACCGCACGATCAACGACCGCACTCGTGCTGCAGCTCGACCGGATGACAAGGCCGTAGTCGAGAACGCGAATCGCACGCATGCCACTCGCACGAAGGGCGAGCACGCGACTCGAGTGAAGGGCGAGCAACTCTCTGCGAAGGACGCTCCGCAACACAGCGCGTCCGAGAAGACGAAGGCCGAGGTGTCCGAGCGCAACCGCGCAGAGAACGCGGCTCACACGACCGAGAGCGGGCGCCAGACTCGGCGCAAGCACTGAGACTGCACCCCGATCGCGGGGTTGTTCCGAGCGGGCAAACTTACTCGCTCGAGAGAAGGATGAATCGCAGTGCCGAGCCTCTACGCGACTGTTGCGCAGCTTCGCGACGAGGGCGTTGCAGAAGAGATGCCCGATGCACGGTTGATCGAAAAGATCGGCCGTGCATCGCGTCAGATCGATCGGTGGTGTGGATGGTGGTTCTGGCCGAAGCCGATGGATATCGTGCTTGACGGCTCTGGCTCGCACATCCTGCAGCTCGGGGTTCCGATCTGTGAGCTGACGAGCATGGTGATCGACGGCGAGATTACGCCTCTCACCGAGGTGCGCGTGTACAACCGGCATCTCACGCAAGACCTGTCCAACCCGGACGATCGGAACAACCCCAAGCTCGTTTGGGATGGACGGTTCCCGCGGGGCACGGTCAACACTCGTCTGATCGGATACTTCGGCTACACCGATTTCAGCGAGACCGATCCGCTTGGCGAGACGCCGGTTCTGATCGCTCAGGCTTGCGCCATGATGGTGATCGCAGACCTCGCAGTGCTCGGTGATGCCGATGCTCGAGACGAGGCACGCAACCGCGGCCGAGTGACGGGGCTGCGAACGCGAGACCAAGAGATCTCGTATGCCGATCCGGCGCGCGACTCACGCGGTGTCGGCGTGTGGACGGGCGACAGCACGATCGACAGCATCATTGCCTCGTATCGCAGGCCGCCGACGCTCGGTGCCGTCTGATGGGCACCCGCATTGTTTTTACGTGTGAGCGCTGCTCCTGTGAACAGACGTTGGCAGACCCTCACGTGCCGGGCGAACGGTATCGAGTGTCCGTCGTCGACGAAGGCGCACCGGTCTTGCGCGGGATCAGAACGACCACCATTGAGATTTGCGCGCGATGCGAGACAGCGCTCCGCGTGTGGCTTACTCGAAGAGGATCGCCATGCCTAGAGGCCGGCTGATCTTCCCGTTCATCGTCGAGCTAGGTTTGCTCGACACCGCTGCGACCGCTGCGGATCCCGACGGCGCGGGCCCGCAGACCTCGGGCTACGACGACGAGTTTCGCGAGCCGGTGATGCTGCCGCCGACAGCGGGCGGCAGTGCGCGCGGCACGATCCATCGAGTCGAGACGACGGTCCGTTTCAAGGCGCAGATCGAAGACGACACGGCCGATGCGCTGCAGATGGCAGCCGCGGGCAACAGCCCGACGAGCACGATGGGTCTCGTGTTCCATTTCAGCGACCTCGAGAAGGTCGGCGCGGTGTCGATGCTCACGGGCAAGCCGTCGATCAAGGCGCCGGGCGCGCGACTGATCGCGATCTACAACCCTCGTAGCGGGCAGCTCATCGAACGATTCGACGAAGAGCCCGGGCTCTTCGCGACTCAGGCAAAGAGCCTAGGCTTTGGCCTCGGGCCCGATCGAAATCTGTTGCTCGTGATCTTCCAAGAACGCTCCGTCAGCGCTCAGGCGACGAGCTAATGTGTTCAAGGTTCAGCTCACCGGCGATTGGTCGAAGGCCAAAGGCATCTTAGGCGACTCGACGAGCCTCAAAGCCGCGATCAATTACGCGGTGATGCAAGAGGCGCAGCAAGTCAGACGCCAGATCGTCAAGGGCATCACGTCGCAGGCGCCGGGCGGTAAACAGTTCGCTCCGCTCGCAGCGACGACGCTTGCGCTACGCAAAGCGAAAGGTTTCAAGGGCAGTAAGGCGCTGCTCGTGACAGGTGGTCTGCGCAACTCGGTTACGGTCAAGCAAACCGCGACCGGGCGAGTGTTCGTCGGCGTGCTGAGAAACGCGCGCGGCAAGGACGGCAAGTCGCTCGTGAACATCGCTCAGGTGCACGAGTTCGGCGCGACGATCGTGATCAAGGTCACGCCCCGCATGCGCAGGATGCTTATGGCCAACCTTGCGAAGAGCAAGCTCGGCAAGACGAAAGAGAGCGGCGGTCGCGGCCCGGGCGGGCGTTTCAAGAAGTGGAAATTCAAGGCGAGCGGCGGCGGGCAGTTGAGCAAGGGGATCCTCGTGATCAAGATTCCGGCGCGACCGTTTATCGGGCCGGTGATCGATCAAGTGCTCTCGGATCCGAAAGCGTTGCAGCGACGACTCGCAGTGCGCATCGCCAAGAAGCTCCGACTCGCTCTCGGTTCGGCGTAGGCTTCGCGGGTGAGCATCCCGACGATCACAAGCGTGAGCCCGGCTCGAGGCCACACAGGCGGGCTCGGACTCGTCGAGGTACTTGGTACCGGCTTCAAAACGTGGGCTATCCCGGCGCCGACAGGAGCGCCTAGCGGGCCTGTCTGGCCGACCGTTGAGGTGTTGTTCGGTGGCAGGCGCGGATCGAATGTCGCGGTGGTCTCGTCGACGCGATTGTTTGTGCGCGCGCCGCCGTCGCCTCTCGCAGTGACAGGCCCGCGCTACGGCGAAGGGCCGGTCGACGTGACGGTCCGGAACATCAACGAGGACGGCTCGGTGGTGACGGCCGAGACGGCGACGCTCGCGGATGCGTACACCTACGAGCGACCGCAGCTCGGGCACATGAGCGATCTCGGTCGCTTGGTACGAGAGCTGATCCGCGCCTTGCGCTCGCAGACGTTAGCGAACGTTTCGATCTCGACTCATACCGATTGGGATGGCGACGTTTCGGACCTCGAGAACATCGTCGAGGTCGCAGCGTTGCCGGCAGTGGTGCTCTTCGGCCCGCGGTTGATCGAGAACAAGTTCTTTACCCAACACGGCACGTTGACGGCTGCAGCCCCGGGCGGCGGATACGCGGAGAGGCCCGCGCCGCAGACCGACGATCTCGTGTTCATGCTCGTCGGCGTGAGCAACCAAAAGCTCGAGGCATTCGCGCTGCAGTCGGCCGTTCGGCAGTTCTTCAAAAAGAACCCATGGCTGTACCTCGAGCGCGATCCAGAGCAGCCGGATCTCGGCTTCGTCAAGTACGACATGGTCCTAGATCCCGCGGGCATCGGCTTCGATCCGGCCTCGGACCAGAAGTCGAACCTCAGATCCTTTTCCGGTAGCTTCGTCGTGCGCGGCTTCGATCACGAAGACCTAGCGGGCTTCCCGGGGGACGATGTGATTGCTCGAGGCGCGATAGTCACCGAGTCACCGGAGATCACGACCGTCAAAAAGGGTTGAAATGGCATCCACGCTCAAGAACGAATCACGGCAAGCGGTGGTGCTGATCCTGGATCACCCCGCCTTTCTGACGAAGGCTCACGGCTGGCGTCGCACGACCGAAAAGTTTGCGTCGCAGAACGCGGCCGGTGTGCAGTCCGTCGTCGAGAAACGCCGATCCTATCCGGGCTCACTCACGCTGCAGCCGGGCGAGCAAGTGACCGATCTCGACGACGCGATCGCCGAGTGTTCGCAAGTGCCGGCGCTCGTCGCTGCAAGAGTTCTCTCGATTCGCACGGAGGCTAGCCGATGAGCGCGCAGTTACTCAGCTCGAAGATCGTGATCCAAGAAGAGCCGCCCTCGCTACGCACGATCCCGAACGTTGCGAGCGGTGTGCTCGCGATGACGGGGATCGCGGCGAAAGGCCCGGTCGGTGTCTCGACGCTCGTGACGTCGTTCGAAGAGTTCGTCCGCGTGTTCGGCGGCGACATCGCGAGCGGCATCGCAACGAGCGCGGCGCGCGGCTATTTCACGGGCGGCGGGCGGCGGATGTACTTCACTCGCGTCGTGCATTACGCCGACATCACGATCCCGACCTCGCAGACGAGCGCGCCGGGAACACTTGCACTCGCGACCGCGGCGGCGGCGCCGACGAGCGGTCGGCTCACCGGAACGATCGTTGGGCCGTACTCGCTCACGGATGGCGACACGTTGCTGATCTCGGTCGATGGCGCTCCGGCAGTCTCGGTTGTCATCGAGGCGGCCGACGTGGACGACATCGAGGCGGTGACGGCTGCGGAGATCAAGACAATCATCGAGGCGGCAGTCAACGGCGTACTCGTGACCGAGGTCGCGGGCGTGCTGCAGATCGCCTCGGCGACTACGGGCCCCTCGAGCGCCATACAGGTCACGGCGGTGTCGACGGCAGATGACGAGCTAGGTCTCGACAACGTGGCACACGCGGGCAGCTCGGGCGCTGCAGTGCCGACGTTGACCATCGATGCGAAGTACGACGGGATCTACTCCAACGATCTGACTGTGCTAATCACGTCAGCGACGTCGGGCAACGCGAGCGAATTCAATCTGAGCGTGCTCGACGGCGGCTACGTCGTCGCGAAGTACCCGAATCTCACGATGGTCGATTGGGCGCCTCGCTACGTCGAGACGGTGATCAACGCGACCGACGGATCGGGATCGGAACACATCCAGGTCACGGTGATCGGCGCCTCGGCCGATGCGCTTGCTGAACGACCGAGCAACAGCCCCGGCAGCCCGCCTGTCGCGTTCGGTCCGCTCGTCGGCGGCGATGACGGGCTCGTCGGTCTCACCGATGTCGATTTCGTCGGCGACGCCTCGAGCCATCTCGGATTTTCGTCGTTCAACCTCAACGCAGACGTCGACATTCTCATCTGCCCGGACCGAGCGACGCCGGCAGTGCACAACGCGGGTCTCTCGTATGCGAGCGTGACTCGCAATCAAGAGGTGTTCTTCATCGTCGACCCGCCTGCAGGCCTGAGCCCCGCTGGGATCATCGCGTACGTCGAGGCCACGGCCTCAATCAAAGAGTTGACCGAGGCAGGCGCGGTGTATTGGCCTCGTGTGAAAGTGCTCAATCCGAACAAGTCGGTGTTCGGTTCGAGCGACACGATCATTGTTCCGCCGTCTGGGCATCTCGCAGGCATGTTCGCTCGCGTCGACAGCGCTCGCGTCGGCGGCATCTACGATCCTCCGGGCGGTGTCGAGCGAGGCACGTTGCCGGGCGTGCTCGGATTCGAAAACGATCAGGTGAT